>Ga0210391_10000041_pt1 | contig 159346 bp, 151 predicted proteins | sample IncBWC12OmetaG_FD_160573 | JGI IMG/M metagenome (GOLD analysis project Ga0210391, IMG submission 160573) | Forest soil microbial communities from Barre Woods Harvard Forest LTER site, Petersham, Massachusetts, United States - Inc-BW-C-12-O ...
CTGCTCGTGCTCGCCGCCTGGGTGCTCGGCGCCGCGCTGTTCTCAGGCGATATCGCTATGCGCGCCTTTACGGCACATCGCCTGTTTCCGTTTGCCGCGCCGTCGGGGGGCCTTATTCTGATCGGTGCGTGGCTAGCGCTGACCGTGGCTGCGATCGCCGCTGTGGTGCGGAGCTAGGGCGAGGGGCTGCGGTCTTTCTCGACCTTCTTTAATTGCCAGCTGTCGCGCAGGCTGCCAAGAATTGCAGCGAGCGCGATGACGAGCAATCCGACAACGCACAGGCTGAGAACGACAGTAAACAACAGGAGAAGGAGCGCCATTGTTGAAACCTCGTCGTCTTCACTCGTGAGAACAAGCTAATGTATTTCAGGCGAGGATGTAAACACGCCGGTCACTCAACCTGAATATTCAGCTCCTTGATAATCTGCCCCCAGCGCGTGGTCTCGGAGGCGGCGAAGCTTGCAAGCTCGGCGGGCGTGGAGGTCTTGATCTCATAGCCCGCGGCTTCGAAGCGGCTCACAAAGGCCGGCGCCGAGATGATCTTTACCAGCTCGCGGTTGAGCCGGTCGATCACCGGCTGCGGCGTGCCGGCATTTGTGTAAAGCGCGGTCCAGATCGGGCTCAAGACAAGCTTCGGATAGCCGAGCTCGGCCGTGGTCGGCACATCCGGCAGCGATTTGGCGCGCGCATCGCTCATCACCGCCGCGGCTTTCAACTGCCGGGCCTGCAGAAATGAAAACGTGTCCGCGATCAGCGGAAACATGACATCGATACGGCCGGCGAGCAGATCGTTGAGCGCCGGCCCTTGGCCGCGATAGGGCACATGCACCACCGCGCTGCCGGTCAGCTTGTTATAGAGCTCGCCGGCGATATGGGTCGCCGAGCCGACGCCCGAGGAGCCGAAACTCGCGCCGCCATTGTTCTGCAGCCGTGCCACCAGGCCGGGCAGATCGAGGCTGCCATATTGCGGAGCCGGTACGATGACCTGCGGATTGAGCGTGACCAAAGTCAGCGGCGCGAAATCCTTCACCGGGTCGAAGCCGATGTTTTTGTAGAGATTGATATTGCTGGCATGCGTCCCGGTGGTCGCCATGAACAGCGTGGTGCCGTCAGGCGCCGCATGCGCCGCATCGGCGGCGGCGATATTGCCGCCGGCGCCCGGCTTGTTCTCGACGACGACCGGCTGGCCGAGCGCCGCCGCGAGCCCTTCGGCGATCACCCGCGACTGCACGTCGGCGCTGCCGCCGGCCGGGAAGGGCACGATGAGGCTGAGCGGATGGCTCGGCCAATCATCGGCGCGTGCCGCTGCCGCAAGCGAACCGGCTGCGAAGACGATGGTGAGACAGAATGCGAGGAGAGATGAGAAGCGTTGCATGGTCGTGTTGCTAACACGCATGCAAATCCGTTGCCACTTTTCGCCAGGCGAGACGCGAACGGGAGCAGACAAACAAAAACGGCGCCGCATCAAATGCCGCGCCGGTTCCCAAAAAATCCGCCAAATTTCAGTATGTACGCGGAATTTTACAGAAAACTATAAGTCTTGTCAAGATTTGCAAAAGGACTATTGCACGAGCGCGCACATTGTTTGATTTGCCGGCGATGGCTTGCGGCGCTGTGATCGTTGAATAAGCGCGGCGCTGCATAATCGTCCATTGCCGGGGTGGGCCGCGCCGACGGATGGTTTCGTTTGCGCGAGCGGATGCTCATACTTTCGGCAGGAGGACCCCATGGCACGCATCGTTCACATCGCACTGAAATGCCGCGACAAAGACAGTCTCGAGAAATCGACCAGGTTCTACGAGGACATTTTCGGGATCTATCAGACCAAGAACAAGCACGCGCGCGGTCACCTATCGCGGCACATGACGGATGGCAATATCGATCTGGCGCTGATGCTCTACGACAGCGAAGACGAGAAGGAAGCCAAGCTCGCCGGCGCCGGCCCGCGCATCCATCACATCGGCATCGAGGTCGAAGACCGGCCGAGCATGATCAAGAAGATCGAGGATAACGGCGGCAAAATCTTTTCCGACCGCGCCGAAGGCGCACTGAAATATTTCGCGCCGGACGGCACGCTCGGCGAGATCGTCGGTGTCGGCCGCTACGAGAAGAAGGCGACGAGCAAGAAGGCCCGCATCGCCCATGTCGCGATGAAGGTCACCGATCTCGAAGTGTCGACGCGTTTCTACAAGAACGTCTTCGGTTTCAAGGAGCTCGAAACGGTCAACAATCACGGTCACTTGTCGCGCCATATGACTGACGGCGAAACCGACATCGCGCTCATGCTCTACGAAAGCGAGAACGCGCCGGAGGCGCAATTGAACGGCGCCGGCCCGAGCATTCACCATTGGGGCCTTGAAGTTCCCGACCGCGCCGCGACGGCCAAGGAAGTCGCCGCCATGGGCGGGACCATCCTGTCGAAGCCCGAGGCGAAGGCGCTGAAGTTCCGCGATCCCGACGGCAATGTCGCCGAGATCGTCGTGAAGGGCGGCTTCGAGGAATACAAGAAAACGGCCTGAGACCGGCGACGATTGCGTGGGCGCACTGCGACTTCGGGTCGGTGGCGCCCACGCATCGCGGGCGGCAGAATAGCCGCCAAAAGAAAACAAGGGAAACGTTCAGGAAAGGACAGGGCCATGACCTTGTCGGCCACTCGGGCGACGACCCTACGGGACCGGATCGGGATCGATCTCGGGCAAAAGAACAAAATCGAGGACGGTATCGCGGCGGCCATCGCGCACGGTGTCCGCTACCTGGATCTGAAAATCGACGTTGCGCCTAACGCCATTGAGAGCCTGACCGACGCGCGCGTCGGCGCCATACGCGCAGCCTGCGACGCGAACGATATCCGCATCGGCATCCATACCATGTCGGCGGTCAACGTCGCCGAATATGCGCCGCATGTGCGCGACGGCGTCGATCGTTACCTGACCGGACACATGGATGCCTGCAAACGGCTGGGCGGCGAGTGGATGGTGGTCCATGCCGGCTATCATTTCACCTCCGACGTGCAACTGCGGATGCAGACCGGTCTCGAGCGGCTCGAACGCTTGTCCGCTTACGCCGAGAAGATCGGTCTGACGTTGCTTCTCGAGAACATGAACTGGGAGCCCGACGACGCCGAGGTGCACTATCTCGGGCACACGCTCGAGGAGACACAATTTTATTTCGATCGGCTGAAGTCGCCTCGGCTGCGCTGGGCCTTCACGGCCAACCATGCGCATCTGGTACCGGAAGGCGTCGACGGCTTCCTGGCCGGCATGGATATCGGCCGCTGCGACGAGGTCCGCCTCGCCGATTGCTTCCGTAACGGCAAGGAAGTGCATCTCAAGCCCGGCGAGGGCGATTTCGATTTCCCCGCGCTGTTCCGCCGCCTCGATGAGCTCGGCTTTGCCGGCCACTACATGAACGTGTTCGGCACGCTCGACGATATGGTCGAAGGCCGCGAAATCCTGGCCAAGCTCGATCCGCAAGACGCAGCCGGCAAGCGCAAAGCTTCATAAGGCCCGGCGCGATGACGCGCCCGAGATTACAGAGCGTCCGCAAAGGCCGCCAAAACGGGGAGACGCAAATGACGAGGCCGATCACGCGCCGTACTGCGCTCAAATATGCGACCGCCGCCGTTTCGTCCGGGGCCGTCTTCGCGCCGGCCATCGTCGCGGCGGAGGATTATCCGTCCCGCCCCATCGTCCTGGTCAATCCCAATCCCCCGGCCGGTTACACCGACAATCTCGGCCGTCTCGTTTCCGTCCCGCTCGGCAAGGAGCTCGGCAGGCCGGTTACCGTGGCCAATGTGCCGGGTGCCAGCGAGATGCTCGGCCACGAATATTTCCTCAGGCAGAATGACGACGGTTATGTGCTCCTGGTCACCGCGGCGAGCTTCATCCCCGTCAACATTCTGCTGCAGCACGCGCCGTTCAAGACTTCCGATTTCGCCATGATCAATCTGCCGGCGCGCGACTACACGCTGCTGGCGACAAGTGCGGGGGGCGATCTGAAATCCGTCGACGATGTCATTTCGGCGCTGCGACAAGATCCGGGCAGCCTGTCGATCGGCTTCCCGCGTTCCTCGACGGATTACATCAACCTGATCCTGCTGATGCGGGCGGCCGGGATCGACACCGGGAAGCTTCGTCTCATCACCTTTGAAAGCGGCGGCATCGTGCGGACCTCCGTTCTCGGCGGTGTGGTCGATGTGGGCTTTGCCGGGGGCGAAGGTTTTTTGCCGATCGCCGATCAGATCAGGCCGCTTCTGACATTCGCCGCCGAACGCAAGGCGCCGTTCGCCGCGCCGGCGATTGGGGAGGTCAATGTCGGCGCGAAATTCGAACCGGTCGCCGGCTCACTGCGCGGATTTGCGGTGAGTTCCGCCTTCAAGGCCAAATACCCGGATCGCTACGCCCGGCTGGTCGAGGCCTACAAGAATGTCTTTTCCGATCCGAAAGTCGTCGCGACGCTGCAGAAGCAGGACCTCGCCTCGACTTGGTACGGGCCGGAGGATTCGGACGCGGTCTATCTCAAGACCTGTCAGCAGATTCAGGACCATGCCGATCTGCTGCAAGGCACGTAGCGTGTGTGTTTGGAAAGGCGACGCCGCATGAGGGCCGCACAATGACGCCGCTAGAGGGACGCGAAATGGACGATCGAAGATCTCGTTATGTCATCGATTGGGGGCATTTGATCTTCCTCGCGGCGATCGGCGCCTGGGTGCTCTGGTATTTGCTCGATGCGATATCCGCGTCGCTCAACATCCACAATCTTTTGCTGGTCGCGCCGCTAGCGGTGGTGGCCTTGTGCCTTTGTCTCGCCATCCTGCCGCAATGCTTTCGCCGCGCCGGCGAATTCGAGGCAGAGCCGTCGGCGCCTGATGCGCATGGCGCGAGTGCGCTCGGCAGCACGAGCTTGCGCAAGCTGGCGCCGGTTGGCGGACTCGTGGTTGCGCTCGGCCTTTATGTCTCTCTCCTCAGCTTCATCGGCTTTGACGTCGCGACCTGGCTGTTCGTGCTTGCGACCATGCTCATTTGCGGCGAGCGGCGGTGGCTGCCGCTGGTGCTCTATCCGTTATTGGTCTCGCTCGTCCTGATCGGCGCGTTTCGGGTGCTGCTCCCTTACCCGATGTACACGCTGGTCATATAGGAGGGCGGCATGCTCGACGTGTCGGCGTTTTGGGAAGCCCTGCATATCATCGTCGCGTCGGCGCAGAGTTGGTTGTGGATCGTTCCGGGCCTGATCGTCGGTCTAGTCTTCAGCGCGGTGCCCGGCATTTCCATCAGCATGGCAATGGCGATCGTGCTGCCGTTGTCGCTTTACCTGGAATTCTTCCCGGCGATCGTTTTCCTCACCTCGGTTTACACCGGCGGGGTCTTCGGCGGCTCGGTGCCGGCGATCCTCATGAACATCCCCGGTTCGCCGTCGTCCTATGCGACGACGTTCGACGGTTATCCAATGACGCTGAAGGGCCAGCACAACGAGGCGCTCGGCTTGGCGCTGTTTTCTTCGACGCTGTGTTGCATGCTCGGCTATCTTTTTCTGCTGCTCATGATCGAGCCGATGGCGGCAATCGTCATCAAGATCGGCCCGATCGAAATGTTCGTCGTGGCGCTGTGGGGGCTGCTGCTGCTCGGCTCGCTCGGTAGCGAATATGTCACGCGCGGTATTCTCGCCGCGGCCTTCGGTATTCTGCTCGGGACGATCGGCATGAACACCGCCGGCTATATGCGCGGCACGATGGGCATTCCGTATCTGCTCGACGGCATATCGCCGATCCCGGCGATGATCGGGCTTCTTGCCGCCGGCCAACTCCTGACGCTCGTCACCAAGGACTTCATCGTCGATGGCGGCAGTTCACGTACCGTCAGTCTGCGCCGCATCATCAGCGGTTGCCTGGATACGTTCAAATATCCCGGCGTGCTGCTGCGCGGCACGGTCATCGGCATCATCATGGGGATCATCCCCGGCGTTGGCTCGGCTGTCGCTAATCTGATCTCCTATGCTGAAACCAAGCGCGCCGCGCCGGACGGCGATACGTTCGGGCAAGGCAATCCCAAAGGGGTCATCGGCGCCGAGGCTGCGGTCGCGAGCGGCGAGGGCGGCTCGATGGCGACCATGCTCACGCTCGGCATACCGGGACATGGCGCCGTCGCTGTGCTGCTCGCCGCCTTCATGATGCACAATGTCGTCGCCGGTCCGAGCCTGATCCGCCAGCACAAGCCGATGGTCTATGCGCTGATCCTCAACAACATCATCGAGGCCGTGGCGCTGCTCGCCGTCGGGCTTGGTTTCATTTACGTGGCGAGCAACGTGGTGCGGCTGCGGACGCGCTACATCGTGCCCGTCGTGCTGGTCCTCGCGATCATGGGCACCTATTCGCTCGACGGCACGATAGCGGGCCCGCTCACGCTTTTTGTCTTCACGCTGATCGGCGCGGCGATGGTGCGCTACAAATATCCGGTGGCGGCGACCGTCGTCGGATTGTTGCTCGGGCGCATGCTGGAGACCCAGGCGGTGTTGTCCTACGAGCTGATCAGCGGTCAGCCGGCCTACATACTTCGCCGGCCTGCCGCGCTCGCGATCCTTGCGGTCATGATGTTGTCTCTCGGCGTCAGCGCGTGGTCGAGGCGCCGCCGCCGCCGCGCCGCAGGGACCGCGGCGACACAACAAAGCACAGGCAGCGCGGTGATCGGCGCGGCGCACTGAACGAAGGCGCGGAGGAGACTTATGGCGAAAAAGCTCATCATCATGGCGCGCATCAACGAATATATGCCGCGCGACAACAACAAACACGTGCCGTTCACGCCCGATGAGATCGCGCAGACAGCGGCCGAATGCGAAGCCGCCGGCGCCTCGATCGTGCACTTCCACGCGCGGCAGCCCGACGGCGCGCCATCCTACGATCCGAAGGTTTATCTAGAGATCGTCGAGAAAATCCGCGCCCGCAGCAACGTGCTGATCGATTCCACGCTCGGCCAGAACACGATCAAAGGCGATGAAAACCGCACCAGCCATATCGTGGAGATGGGCAAGAACCCCGATGCCCGCGCCGACATGGCGGCGCTTGACGTCGGCAGCACCAATATCGACGTCTACGACGCTGCGGGCAAAAAATTCCTGACCACCGACAAGACCTATGTGAATACGATCAAGACCTGCATGTTTATCGCCGAGCGTATGCACGCCGCCGGCGTCAAGCCGCATCTCACCTGCTGGACGATCCCGTTTCTGCGCGCCGCGGAAGCGCTCCTCGACATGGGTGTGCTGCGCGAGCCGAGCTATGTGCAGTTCTCGTTCTGCGAAGGCGGCATTCTCGGCGGCCATCCGTGCACGACCGACGGCGCGCTGGCCTTCGTCAACATGCTGCCGAAGACCAAGAAGATCGAATGGACGGTGACGTGCAAGGAAGGCAATCTCCTGCCCGCCGCGGCCATCGCGCTGGAGCGCGGCGGGCATGTGTCGCCCGGTATCGGCGATTATCCGTATCCGGAGCTTGGCCATCCGAGCAATGCCAAGCTCGTCGAATTCTTCGCTAATCTCGGCCGTGCCTATGGACGCGAGATTGCTTCGCCGACCGAGACGCGCGTTATGCTCGGACTCTGATCCGACCCGTTCGACGATTGATTGCGTCAGGCCGTCAAGCCGCCCGCTTGCGCTCCGGCTTGCGTTCTTGCGGCACGAGGTCGATCGATAGCCGCTCGGCGACGCGCAGCACGTCGAGCGTCACGCTCTTGCCGATCTTGTCGCCGGTGAGCGCGCGCACCAGGTCGTCGGCGCCGGCGATGGGCGCGCCGTCGAGCGCGACGACAATGTCGCCGGCTTTGAGCCCGGCGCGTCCGGCCGCGGCTTCCGTCTCGACCGAGCTCACGATCACGGCGCTCTCTTGCGTGAGCCCGAAAGCGCGGCGGCGGCGCTGCGGGATCGCGGTCTGCTGCGCGGCGATGCCGATGAAGGCACGGCGCACGCGGCCGTGGCGGATCAGTTCGCCGAGCACGAAGCTTGCGGTATTGGCGGCGACCGCAAAGCAGATGCCTTGCGCGCCCATGATGACGGCGGTGTTGATGCCGACCACTTCGCCGCGTGAGGAGACGAGCGGCCCGCCGGAATTGCCGGGATTAAGCGCGGCATCGGTCTGGATCACGTCGTCGATCAGCCGGCCGTTGCGCGAGCGCAGCGAGCGGCCGAGCGCGGAGACCACGCCGGTCGTCACAGTGGACTCGAAGCCGAGCGGATTGCCGATGGCGATCACGAGCTGGCCGCGCTTGAGCCTTTTGGAATCGCCGAGCGGCGCCGCCGGCAAGGTCAGCGCTTCGTCGACGCGCAGCAGCGCCAGATCGGTATCGGGATCGTCGCCGACGAGCCGCGCCCGCAATTCCTGGCCGTCGGCCGTGGTGACGTCGATGCGTGCGGTGGGACCGAGCGCGCCGGCGACGTGACTGTTGGTGAGGATCAGGCCGTCCGGCGATAGGATGACGCCGGAGCCGGTACCGCCACGGCCCCCTCCCTTTCCCTCCCCGGCACGCGGAGGAGGGTAGGGTGGGGGCGCGGCATTGCCGTTATGCACGGCAAGTCGCACCACGGCGGGACCGACCCGGTCGACGACATCGATGACGGCCCGCGAATAGGCATCGAGCAGCGCCTGGTCGTCGGCAGGGACTGGCGGAATATCGGCAGCGGGCACGCTTTGCGCGCCCCGAAACACATCGGTAGGGGGCATTATTGTCATGTTTATCAGCGCCTTAGGCCGGCACGAGACCGGCGTTTGGTTAATGAGGATTGGGCGCAGATATGGGGCTGCGACTGGCCGCAAGGAAGAGCGTGCGCGCGCGGCCACATTTGCGGCCAAAGACGCGGCTCCAAGTGGGGCCGAAATGGACCCCAAGCGGATCCAGGGTGGATTATGTGTGCGATTGACAGGGGCGGCGGCCTATGGTGCCGAGACGCCCTGAGGACCGAATCATGACACTCGCCCAAACGGCGCGGCGCGCCGGCGCAATTCCGGCGGCAACTCTGCTGCTCGTTCTCGCCGGCTGCAATCAGAGCCAGCAGCAGGCCGGCGGCCCGCCGCCGCCGGCGGTGACGGTTGCCAAGCCGGTGCAGCGAACCGTGATCGATCAGGACGAATATGTCGGCCGTTTCGCCGCGGTGGATTCGGTCGAAATCCGCTCGCGGCTGTCGGGCTATCTTTCCGACATTCATTTCAAGGATGGCCAGATGGTGAAGCAGGGCGATCTGCTCTTCACCATCGATCGCCGCCCGTTCGAGATCGCGCTTGAGCAGATGCGTGCCAATCTGGCGCAAGCGCGCGCCAATCTCGCTTTCACCGAAGCCGATCTCGCGCGCGGGCAGAGCCTGCTCACGAACAAGACCATCACGGAACAGGCCTACGATCAGCGTACGCAGGCAAAGGCGGTGGCGACGGCCTCCGTCACCGCGCAGGAAGCGATGGTGCATTCGGCGGAGCTCGATCTCGATCAATATAGCCAGCTCCGTTCGCCGATCGACGGCCGCATCGGCGACCGCCGCGTCGCCGCCGGTAATCTTGTCACCGGCGGCGCCGGCGCCAACACCACATTGCTCGCCACCGTGGTGTCGGTCGATCCGATCCGCTTCGAGTTCACCTTCGACGAGCAATCCTATCTGCGCTACGTGCGCTATGCCTCCGCCAGCAAGGAGGTCGCGGCGCTTAACGGCAACGTGCCGGTTTCGCTCGAACTGATCGACGAGAACGAGTTCAAGCACATCGGCAAGATCGACTTCGTCGACAACGCCATCAACACTTCGACCGGCACGATCCGCGGTCGCGCGGTGTTCGACAATGCCGACGGCATTTTCACGCCCGGCATGTTCGGCCGCCTGCGGGTGCCGGGCTCGCCGCCTTACACCGCGCTGCTCCTGCCCGATGCCGCGATCGGTTCGGAACAGGTGCGTAAATATGTGCTGGTGGTCGACGATTCAGGAATGGTGCAGCAGAAATACGTGACGCTCGGCCAGCTCGACGGCGGCTTGCGCGTCATCAAGGACGGACTGGATGCAAACGACCGCGTCATCGTCAACGGCCTGATGCGCGCGCGCCCCGGCATCAAGGTGAATGCGCAGGAGCAGGCCGCGCCCGCTGCCCCGGCCGCCGCGGCGCCCGCGAAAACCGGCGATGCCGCCGACGGCAAGTCCGGCGGCGGCGTCAAAGCCGATTGATCCCGGACCATGCGTATCTCGCATTTTTTCATCGACCGGCCGATCTTTGCCGCCGTGGTCTCGATCGTCTTCGTGATCCTGGGCGGCGTATCGTTCGCGCGCCTGCCGGTCGCGCAATATCCCGAGATCGCACCGCCGATCATCAACGTATCGGGCCAATATCCCGGCGCCAGTGCCGAAGTCGTCGCCTCCACCGTGGTGACGCCGATCGAGGAGCAGATCAACGGCGTCGAGAACATGATCTATATGTCGTCGAATTCGACGGCTGACGGACGGTTCTCCATCCAGGTCAGCTTCGATCTCGGCACCAATCTCGATATCGCGCAGGTGCAAGTGCAGAACCGCGTCGCCATTGCGCAGCCGCGGCTGCCGGCCGACGTGCGCAATATCGGCGTGACGGTGACGAAGTCGTCGCCCGACCTGATGATGGTCGTGCATCTGTATTCGCCCGACAAATCGCGCGACGCCCTGTTCGTCTCCAACTACGCCACGCTCGAAGTCACCGATCCGCTCACCCGCGTCGACGGCGTCGGCTCGATCACGGTGTTCGGCAGCCGCGATTATTCGATGCGCATCTGGCTTGATCCGAATCGTTTGCAGTCGCTCGGCCTGACCGCGGGTGATGTGACCAATGCGCTGCAGAGCCAAAACATCCAGGTTGCCTCGGGCGTCCTCGACCAGCCACCCTTGGCGCATCCCGGCGCGTTTCAGATCGCGGTGCAGACGCTCGGCCGGCTGGACAATCCCAGCGAGTTCGGCTCGATCGTCATCAAGCAGACGCCGACCGCAGTGGTGCGCCTCAAGGACGTCGCTACCGTCGAACTCGCCGCGCTTGATTACTCCTCGAATTCCTATCTCGATCATGATCCCGCGGTGGCGCTCGCCGTGTTCCAGCGACCGGGCTCGAACGCGCTCGACACTGCCAAAGGCATTATCGACCGCATGGGGGAACTGTCGAAGCGGTTTCCGCCTGGCGTCAAATACGACATCGTCTACAACCCGACGCAGTTCATTCAGCAGTCGGTCAATGCCGTCATTGAGACCATCGGCGAGGCGATCGTGCTCGTCATTCTGGTCGTTATCCTGTTCCTGCAGACTTGGCGCGCGGCGATCATTCCCTTGGTCGCCATTCCGGTTTCGCTGATCGGCAGCTTCTTCTTCCTCGCGACATTCGGGTTTTCGCTGAACAACCTGTCGCTGTTCGGCCTGGTGCTGGCGATCGGCATCGTGGTCGACGACGCCATCGTCGTCGTCGAGAACGTCGAACGCAATATCGTGTCCGGACTGTCGCCGCGCGATGCCGCGCGCAAAAGCATGGACGAGGTGGGTTCGGCGCTGATCGCCATCGCGCTGGTGCTCTGCGCGGTGTTCGTGCCGTCGATGTTCATCACCGGCATATCGGGCCAGTTCTACCGCCAATTTGCGTTGACCATCGCCGGCGCCACCGTGATTTCGCTGATCGTGTCGCTGACTTTGTCGCCGGCAATGTGCGCACTGCTGCTCAAGCCGCACGAGGCCAATCATCGCGACACCTGGTGGGAGCGGCCGATCCACGCCTTCTTCGGCTATTTCAATCTTTATTTCGACAAGGTCGCCTTCGGCATATCGTGGCTCGCCTCGCGCACGGTGCGGCGTGTCGTGCTCATGGTCGCGATTTATCTGGCCGTGCTTGCGGTCGGCTTGAACACGTTCCGCACTACACCGATCGGGTTCATTCCGCAGGTCGATCGCGGTTACCTCATCACCGTCGTGCAATTGCCGCCCGGCGCCTCGCTGTCGCGTACCGATGAAATCCAGCAGCGCGCGCTCGACATCGCGCTCTCGGTTCCGGGCGTCGCGCATGCGGTTAACATCGTCGGCTTTTCCGGCGCGACCTTCACCAACGCACCCAACGCCGGCGCGCTGTTTCTCGTGCTCGATCCGTTCGAGAAGCGCGCCCGCGATCCGCGCCAATCCGCTGCCGGCATTCAGGCCGAACTGTTCAAGCGGCTTTCCGCGATCCAGGATGCTTTCATTATCACCGTGTTGCCGCCGCCGGTCGCCGGCATCGGCAATGCCGGCGGCTTCCGTATGATGGTCGAGGACCGTGCCGGTGTCGGCTCCGAGGCGCTGAAACAGGCGATCTTGAGCTTGATGGGGCGCGCCGCTCAGACCCCTGGCGTCGCCGGCGTGTTCTCGCTGTTCGAGACCTCGACGCCGCAGGTCTATCTCAATATCGACCGCACCAAGGCGCAGCTTCTCGGCATCAACGTGACCGATGTCTTCAACGCGCTGCAGATCTATATCGGTTCGCTCTACGTCAACGACTTCAATCTGTTCGGCCGCACCTTCCGCGTCACCGCGCAGGCGCGCGACGAAGACCGGCAGAACGTCAAGGACGTGCTCAAGATCAGGGTGCGCAATGCCACCGGCGATACCGTGCCGCTCGGCTCTTTCACCACGGTGGACGATATCGCCGGCCCGTACCGCGTGCCGCGCTACAATCTCTATCCGGCGGCCGAGCTCGACGGCGCGGCAGCCCCCGGCTATTCGCAGGGCCAGGCCATCGCGATCATGGACAAGCTCGCGGCGGAAACGCTGCCGGACGGGTTTGCCACCGAATGGACGACGCTCGCCTTTCAGCAGCTCAGGGCCGGCTCGACCGCGATGTTCGCCTTCCTGCTGGCGGTGGTCTTCGTCTTCCTCGTGCTCGCGGCGCAATATGAGAGCCTGACCTTGCCGCTTGCCGTGATCATGATCGTGCCGATGTGCCTCGTCGCCGCGATCACCGGCGTCGTCATCCGCGGGCTCGACAACAACATCCTTACCCAGGTCGGCTTCGTCGTGCTGATCGGGCTGGCGGCGAAGAACGCGATCCTGATCGTCGAATTCGCCCGTCAGCTCGAGGACGAGGGACGGAGTCGCTGGGACGCTGCCGTCGAAGCGACGCGTCTGCGTTTGCGCCCGATCCTGATGACGTCGCTCGCCTTCATCCTCGGCGTCACGCCATTGGTCTGGGCGATCGGCGCCGGCGCCGAATTGCGCCAGGCGCTCGGCACTGCGGTGTTCTTCGGCATGATCGGGGTGACGGCATTCGGGCTCGTTTTCACGTCGGTGTTCTATGTCGTGGCGCGCTGGATTGCCGATTTGGGGGTGCGCTGGCGCGACAAGCGGGCCGGCAAACCGCAGCCGGCGGAATAGATTCGGGGGGATTTTCATAGAGAAAGCATGGCGTTGGCTATTCTGAGCCGCGCCGGAATAACGCAACCGACCTGGTGTTTGTCACTGGTGTCTATTCTGGGCAGGCCTATCGAGGGGAGACCGTATGCTTCGCATCGTTTTCGCAGTCAGTGCCGTCGCGCTTGGCGTTTGCGCCGCCGTCGCTCAAGAGGATCCGATCGCCGCACGTAAGGCGCTCATGAAGGCGAATGGCGACCAGGCCAAGATCGCGGGCGACATGGTCAAGGGCACGGTGCCATTCGATATGGCGGCCGCACATAAGATCTTCGCGACATTCCAGAACGCGGCGGCGAAGATGCCTGGGCTGTTCCCGGACACATCGAAGACCGGTGGCGACACCGCAGCCGACCCCAAGATTTGGGACAACATGGCCGATTTCAAAGCACGATTCCAAAAGCTCGGCGAGGACGCCAAAGCGGCCGATGCTTCCGTCACGGATCTTGACAGTTTCAAAGCGGCCATCGGCAATATCGGCAAAAACGATTGCGGCGGCTGCCACCAGAACTATCGCCTCAAGAAGAGCTGAGCGCGACAGCACGCGGTCAGAGGGCGGTCATCCGCATGGATGACGCGCCCATACTTTGCTATTCCCGTTTCGTCGCTGTGCGACGCGGCACATTGGAATAAATCCGAGTTGCCGCGAGTCGTGCTTCCGGGTGGTTTGGCGCGCGCCAGAAGTTCCGGGGACGAGGCGGAGGCAGATTGCGATGCTGATTTCGGGACGGCGCTGGCGGAATTTTCGGACTTTTATTCTGACGGCGCTCTCGTGCGTCATCGCGGGCTTGGCCGCCTTGTGGTTTATGACGCTGCCGCAGGTTGTGCCGGATTCCGCGCTGCCGCCATACACGCCCAATCTCGACAACGGCAAGACGATGTTCAATATCGGCGGCTGCGCGTCGTGCCATGCGGTGCCGAACGACGACCCCGACAAGGTCGATCGCTTGAAGCTTGGCGGGGGGCTCGCGCTCAAGTCGCCGTTCGGCACATTCTACGTGCCGAACATTTCGCCAGATCCCAAGGACGGCATCGGGTCCTGGAGCGAGGCCAATTTCGTCACCGCGTTATCCAAGGGCACGTCGGAGCACGGCGACAATCTGTTCCCGGCATTTCCTTACACGTCGTATGCGCACATGCAGCTCAACGACATTCGCGATCTCTTTGCCTATCTGAAAACGCTGCCGCCCGTGCCGGGCAAATCGCCGCCGCATGATCTGGCGTTTCCGTTCAATCAGCGTGCGCTCCTCGGCGGTTGGAAACTGTTGTTCTTCCACGGCGGGCCGTTCGCGCCCGATCCGACCAAATCGGCGCAATGGAATCGCGGTGCTTATCTGGTGAACGGACCGGGCCACTGCGCCGAATGCCATTCGCCGCGCAACTTTCTCGGCGGCATCATCGAGAGCCAGCGCTTCGCCGGCGGCCCGGCGCCCGACGGCAAAGGCTGGGTGCCGAACATCACGCCGCTCGGGCTGCGCGAGGGCGATAAGGTGTGGTCGGAAAAAGACATCGCGAGCTTTCTCGGCGACGGCATGATGCCAGACGGCGATTATGCCGGCGGACCGATGGCGGATGTGATCAGCAATACCTCTCTGCTCAGCGCCGAGGACCGCGCCGCGATGGCAAATTACATCGCCTCGCTGCCGCCAACGATCGGGCCGCCCAAGCCGCCCAAGAAAGAAAAGAAGGACTAGTCGCCGGTCCATGCTCCAGATCATTCGTTTGAGCATGATCTTTTCGGAAAACCGGTTTCCACTTTTCCGGATCATGCTCTAAGGGGTATGGCTGGCTTCGGCGATTCGCGCGTAGTCAGGTCGCGCACAGCCAAGTCGCGCGAGCCCGAGGCGGCGAACACGTGGCGAATACCGGCAAAGGCATTGTGCTCAAGCTGATTTCGGCGGTTTTGTTCGCCGTGATGTCGGCCTTGGTGCGCTTTCTCGGCACGCGCTATCCGATCGGTGAGGTCGTATTCTACCGTTCGGCCTTCGCCATCGTGCCGGTCCTGGCCGTCTATGCCTGGCGCGGCGAACTCGCGGCGGTGGTGCGCACCGAGCGGCCGCTCGGCCAAGCCGGCCGCGGCGCGATCAGCATCGTCGGCATGTTCTGCAATTTCGGCGCGCTGGCACGGCTGCCGCTCGTCGAGGCCAATGCGATCTCGTTCACCACGCCGCTGTTCTCCGTCGCGCTTGCTGCTTTTGTATTGAAAGAACGCGTGCGCATCTATCGCTGGTCGGCGGTGATCATCGGCTTCATCGGCGTGCTTGTCGTGCTCTCGCCGCATCTGTCCGGCGATGAACTGACCTTCGCCGCCATGAGCGCGACGACCCTTGCCGGCCTCGTCTACGCGCTGACGGGCGCTCTTGCCAATGCCGGCACGGTCATTCAGACCCGCCGCCTGGCGCAGAGCGAAACCACCTCGTCGATCGTGTTTTATTTCTCGCTGTTCTGCGCGCTCGCCGGCCTGGTCACTTGGCCGTTCGGCTGGGTCAGTCCGACCGGCGGCGAATTCGCGGCGCTGATCGGCATCGGCGTGCTCGGCGGCACCGGGCATATCTTTCTGACCGAGAGCTATCGTTACGCCTCGGCCTCGGTCGTGGCGCCGTTCGACTACACGGCGATGATCTGGGCCTTGATCCTGGGCTACATGCTGTTCGGCGAAACGCCCACGATCATGATCGTCGCCGGCTCCTTGATCATCGTCGCGGCCGGATTGTTCGTGATCTGGCGCGAGCGGCAATTGGCGGCGGTGCGCCGGCTGCGCGCGCCTGAGCGGCAGGTGGCGGGAGCTTGACGAGCTAGGTCGGTCCAAACGCTTTGAAGGTGAGGATCGTGCGCGTGTCGGCGATACCGGGAACGGTCTGCACTTTTTCGGCGATGAAATGGCCGATGTCGGTCCCCGGGTCGACGTAGAACTTCGCCAACAGATCGAAATCGCCCGCCGTCGAATAGATCTCCGAGGCGATCTCGGCGTCGGCAAGCTTATTGGCGACATCGTAAGACTTGCCGAGCTGACATTTGATCTGCACGAAAAAAGGGACCATGCGCGCCTCCGAGCCGGAGGATACTTATATCATCCACGGCCGCGAAGCGAGGCGAGCGGCAGAGCATGACCCCGAAAAGTGGAAGCCGGTTTTCGGAAAAGATCATGCTCCAATGAAAAACCGCCACATGACGGCGGCGCGGCGGCCAGTGTAGAGTGATGAAAGCTATTGGAAAGACTTGAGAAAATGCACGGCCAGAAAATGCACGGCTCTGCGGACTTTGCCGACATCGCCACCGCCGTCCTCGCGCGCATCCGCGAGCGCGCGCCGCGCGTGCATTGCATAACCAATACGGTCGCCCAGCAATATACCGCGAATATGCTGCTGGCCGCCGGTGCGGTGCCCTCGATGACGCTGTCGCCGCAGGAGATCGGTGCCTTCGTCGCCGGCGCGGATGCGCTCCTGGTCAATCTCGGCACCTTCGACGCCGAGCGCCGCGCGGGGGTGGAAGCAGCGCTCGGCGTTGCCGCCGCGAACGGCAAGCCGTGGCTTCTCGATCCGGTCTTCATCGAGCGCTCGCAGGCGCGCGCGGAATTTGCCCGCGGGCTCCTCGGCCGTAAGCCTGCGGTGGTGCGGCTCAATCAGGCGGAGTTCGCCGCGCTCTCCAGTAACGATCCGTCGGGTGACGCGCCGGCGCGGCTGGCAAAATCGCACGGCGCCATCGTCGCGCTCACCGGCCGTGTCGACATTGTCGCCGACGGCGCGCGGCGCGTGACGATTGCCAATGGCGATCCGCTGATGGGACAGGTGACGGCCATGGGCTGCGCTGGCTCGGCCTTGGTCTGCGCCGCGCTCGCGGTCGAACGCGATCCGTGGCTCGCGACGATCGCTGCGCTCACTGCGTTCGGTATCGCCGGTGAAGTCGCGGCGGGCGACGCCGATGGCCCCGGCAGCTTTGCCGTTGGCATTATCGACGCGCTGCATAGTCTCGACAACGCGACTTTGCGCGCGCATGTGAAGGTCCACAATGACGGTTGATCTCAGACTGAACGCGATTGTCGATCCCGAGCGCGCCAATGGCCGCGACCTTGCCGAACTGGCGCGGCTCTGCGCGCAAGGCGGTGCGACGCTCGTTCAATTGCGCGACAAGCACGGCGATACCGGCGCCATGGTGGAAAAGGCGCGGGCGATCAAACAGGCGCTGGCGCCGTTCGGCGTGGCTTTCGTCGTCAATGATCGCGTCGATGTTGCGCTCGCTGCCGGCGCCGACGGCGTTCATATCGGTCCGGAGGACATGACAGTCGCCGATGCGCGGCGGCTTCTTGGGCCTCACGCGATCATCGGCCTCTCCATCAAGTCGGTGGCCGAAGCCGAGACCGCGCCGGTCGAACTGATCGACTATGTCGGCTCTGGCGGCGTCTATACGACGCTGTCGAAAGAGCAGAGGAAACCGCCGATCGGGCCGCAAGGCTTGGCGCGCATCATCGACGTGCTCAAGCGCCGCAAGCAGGAAATGCCAATCTGCGGCATTGCCGGTGTCGACGCGACCAATGCCGCCGAAGTTATCGCTGCGGGCGCCGACGGCGTCGCCGTGATCTCGGCGCTGTCGCTGGTGCCCGATCCGGCCGCCGCCGCGCGCACCTTGCGCGGCATCGTCGACGCGACGCTGGCGAAACGAGGCGTTTGATGAGCGCCGCGATTGCCGTGACCATCGCCGGTTCGGATTCGGGCGGCGGGGCCGGCATCCAGGCCGATCTGAAGACGTTTTCCGCCATGGGCGTCTATGGCGCCTCCGTCATCACCGCGCTGACGGCGCAAAACACCAAAGGCGTCGCCGCCATCCATGACGTACCGGCGGATTTCATCGCGGCGCAAATCGACGCGGTATTTTCGGATTTGCATCCCGGCGCGGTGAAGGTAGGCATGCTCGGCAATGCTGCGGCGATCGATGCCGTGGCCAAGGGTCTCGAACGCCATCACGCCCACGATGTCGTGCTCGACCCGGTGATGATCGCGACCTCCGGCGACAAGTTATTGCGCGATGACGCCATCGACGCCTTGCGCAAGCTGATGGCGCGGGCGCGCCTGCTCACGCCCAATCTGCCGGAGGCGGCGGCGCTGCTCGGTGTGGCGGTTGCGCGTGACGAAGACGAGATGCGTGCGCAGGCCGAGAAGCTGCTCGCGCTTGGCGTCGGCGCCGTGTTGATCAAGGGCGGTCACGGCAGTGGGCCGGACAGCGTCGATCTTCTGCTCGAAGGCAAGACGCATAAGCGGTTTGCCGCGCCACGCATCGAAACCAAGAATACGCATGGCACCGGCTGCACATTGTCTTCGGCCATCGCCGCCGGGCTCGCCAAGAAGCTTCCGCTTGCCGACGCGGTCAGCGACGCTAAGGCCTATCTCAGCGTGGCGATTGCCGCAGCTGACCGGCTTGGCGTCGGCACTGGACATGGTCCTGTGCATCATTTTTCGAAATGGTGGTGAGCTTGCTTCTCCCTCCCCACAAGGGGGAGGGGAAATTACGCCGCCGCCGGCGCGCCTGGCTGTTGCAACGGATGGGCGCGCGCGAAGGCGTCTATCTTCGCCAGCTCATTGGTGATCCGCGCGAAGGCCGGGAACGGCGCGGTGTCGACATTGAAGAATTTCGCGCCCGCCGCTTGGCTCGCGACGCAGATATCGGCGAGCGTGATCTTGTCACCATGGCAATAACGCCCGGTCTCCGGGCTTTGCAGATGCGCTTCGAGCGCGGTCAGCGCCGCGGTATGCCAGTGCCGGCACCAGGTGTTGCGCTGGGCCTCGTCGAGCTTGAACTCGTGCTCGAGATATTCGCGAACCCGCGGCACGATCAGCGGATGTGAATCGGCGGCTACGATTTGCGCCAGCCCGCGTACCCTGGCCCGGCCGCGCGCGTCGCCCGGCAGCAACGGCGGGTTCGGATGCGTCTCGTCGAGATATTCGATGATGGCGAGTGACTCGAACAGAACCGGCCCCTCGCCGTCGATCAAAGCCGGCAGCGCCATCATCGGATTGACTTTTCGATAGGCCGCTTCGCGCTGCGCGCCCTTCATCAGGTTCACGTCGATGATCTCGTCGGGCACGATGTTTTTCAGGTTAAGCGCGATGCGCACGCGATAGGTCGCAAGCGAGCGCCAGAATGAAAACAGTTTCATGAAGATTTCTCCTCTCCATATTTAATTCAATCCGCGCCCGGATCGGCCTTCAGTCCCGCGGCTTCGATGCCGGCGATGGCGCACATTTCGTCTTTGTCGGACGTGTCGCCGGAAATGCCGCAGGCACCGATGACGTTGCCGGCAGAATCCCTGATCAGCACGCCGCCCGGATTGGTGACCATGCGTCCGTCGCTCGCCGCCGCCAGCATGGTGAAGAATTGCGGTGTCTTGGCCGCCCGCGCCGCAAGCGTGCGCGAGCCGAAGCCCATGCCGAGCGCGCCCCAGGCTTTGCCGACGGCGATGTCGTAACGCAGGATGCCGGACTTGTCCTCGCGCTTGAAGGCGACGAGATGGCCGCCGGCATCGAGCACGGCGACCGTGAGCGGCGCGAGATTGGTCTCGCGCGCCTTTTTCAGCGCGACGTCGACGATGGTGGAGGCTTGCGAGAGAGAAATGACTGACATGTTGGCTCCGATGCTCTGGATGAAACTAAATCTTTCTCACGATTGTTTGGTCACGATTGCTTGCCGCGGCTCGCCCAATAGACCGATTGCCGCGAGCCGTCGCCGCCGCCAAGCCCTTTTTTGTTGGCCTCCTCGAAGGCCGCGAGCGCTGCCTTTGTCGCCGGCATGTCGGCGCCCTTGGCGGCGCCGGTATCGACCATGGTGCGCAGGTCTTTCACGGCGTCGGCGATATTGAACGTGGTCGGGCCGGGATCGCGGTTTTCCATCATGGCGACGATCATGTCGGCGCGCATTTTCAGGCCGTTATTGGCGCCGTTGCTTTCGACGAAGAGATCGAGGAGGCGCTTGGGATCCCAGCCAACATCGCGCGCTATGGCGAAGGCCTCGCCATAGGCCTGCCAGGCGACCATCAGCGGCAGATTGATCGCAAGCTTCATGGAAGAGCCGGCTCCAACCGGGCCGCAATGCTCGACCTTGCGGCACAGCTGATTGAGGATCGGCAGCGCCCGTGCTGCGGCATCGGCGTCGCCGCCGAGGAGTCCAAGCAGCTTGCCTTGCCGTGCCGGCGTGGTCGAGCCGCCGACCGGACACTCGACAAAGACCGCGCCCTTGGCCTCGACCTTCGGCGCGAGCGCGGTTTCCACCTTCGGCGGCACCGTGCTCATCTCGATAAAGAGCTTGCCGCTCACGCCGGCGGACAACAGGCCTGAAGCTCCGTTGTAGACCGCCTCGATCGCCGCCCCGTCGGTGAGGATGGTGACGATCGCCTCGGACTGCTGCGCCAGTTCAGCGGGTATCGTGGCAACGGTGGCGCCTGAGACCGCCTTGGCCTTGTCCGGCGTGCGATTCCACACCGTGACCTCGTGGCCGATTTCCATCAGGCGGGCGGCAATGGCCGCGCCCATTTTGCCGATACCGGCGACACCGATGTGCATTCGGCGCTCTCCCAAGAGTTTCACACAAGAGTTTCTTTGTGGCGCGGAACATAGGCGATCGCCGCGCGGCGAGGAAGCCGCTTGCTCGGCACGCGGCGCAATGTCATAGCCAAACGTTCTTGGCGACACGTTCTTGCGCAACCGGTTCTGATTCAGAGGGCAAACCAGCATGGCTTCGGCGAAGAAAGGCACTGTCGGCATTATCGGTCTCGGCATTATGGGCGGCGCCTTCGCGCAAAACCTCACGGCGTCCGGCTGGCGCGTGATCGGCTATGATGTTGCGGCGGACCGGCGGCGGGCGCTCGCCAAGGCCGGCGTCGAGATCGCCGCGGACGCCGTCGACGTCGCGCGCAAATCGCGGATCGTGCTGTCCAGCCTGCCGAAGCCGCAAGCGCTCGCCGAGACCGCAGCCGCCATCGCCAAATCCCGCGACTTGGCCAAGCTGCCGCGCCGGGTCATTGTCGAAATGTCGACCTTTACGCTCGAGGACAAGACCCGCGCCGAGGCGGTGCTGCGCAAGGCCGGTCATGTCATGCTCGATTGCCCGGTGAGCGGCACCGGCGCCCAGGCCAAGGTGAAGGATCTCGTCGTCTATGCCTCGGGCGACGCGGCCGAGGTCAAAAAGCTCCGTCCCGTGTTTGCAGGCTTCACCCGTGCGGTGCACAGCGTCGGTGAATTCGGCAATGGCAGCCGGATGAAATATGTCGCGAACCTTCTGGTCGCAATCCATAACGTGGCGAGCGCCGAGGCCATGGTGCTCGGCATGAAGGCAGGTCTGCCGCCGCAACTGATCTTCGATCTGGTGACCGCCGGCGTCGGTAATTCGCGGATCTTCGAATTGCGCGCGCCAATGATGGTGAAAGACAACTATAAGAACGTCACCATGAAAATCTCGGTCTGGCAGAAGGACATGGACGTCATTGGCGGCTATGCCAAGAAAATCCACGTGCCGACGCCGATGTTCGATGCTTCGAGCGCGATCTATGCCAAGGCACTCAAGGCCGGCCGCGGCGCCGAAGACACCGCCGCGGTTTGCGCCGTGCTGGAAAAGATGGCGAGGGTGAAGCGGAGCAAGGCGGGCGCCAAAACGCGCTGATCCGCTGTCACGTCATGCCTGCCATTTTTCGCCGCAACCCGTCTTGTGCCGGCAATCCACGCCTTTAATCTTCGCGGCGCGGCCGGCGATAACGGCACGGCGTGAATGCGTGGAGGAAGGCGATGTCAGTGCGTGAAGGCGAAGCCCGAGCGGCGTCAGGCGCGGGCGGTCATAAAACCCACCAACGTCGCAGCGAAACGCGCGACGGCATGCGCATCGATTGGGACGTGCCGATCACCATGGATGACGGCCTCCTGCTGCGCGCCGACGTGTTCCGTCCGATCGCCGATGGCCGATATCCAGTGATCCTCAGCTACGGGCCCTATGCCAAGGGTCTTGCTTTCCAGGACGGTTATCCGAGCGCCTGGCAGCGCATGGCGGACAAGCATCCCGATGTGACCGCGGGATCGAGCAATCTCTATCAAAGCTGGGAAGTGGTCGATCCGGAAAAATGGGTGCCGCATAATTATGCCTGCGTGCGGGTTGATTCCCGCGGCTGCGGCGTGTCGCCGGGCTTCATCGATCATTTCTCGCCGCGCGAGACCAAGGATTTCCACGACTGCATCGAATGGGCGGGCGTCCAGCCGTGGTCGAACGGCAAGGTCGGGCTCAACGGCATTTCCTATTACGGCATCAATCAGTGGCATGTGGCCTCGCTCGAGCCGCCGCATCTTGCCGCGATGTGCATCTGGGAAGGCGCCGCCGACTGGTATCGCGACATGACGCATCACGGCGGCATTCTCTGCACGTTCTGGGAAAACTGGTACGACATGCAGGTCAAGACCGTGCAATTCGGTGCGGGCGAGCGTGGCAAACGAAGCCGCGTGCACGGCGAATTGGTATGCGGTCCGGAGACGCTGTCGGAAGCTGAACTCGCCAAGAACCGTAGCAGTTTCGGCGCCGACATCGTCGCGCACCCGCTCGATGACAAGTATCATCGCGCCCGATCGCCGGTCTGGTCGAAAGTGAAAGTGCCGTTTCTGTCCGCGGCCAATTGGGGCGGCCAGCCGCTGCATCCGCGCGGCAATTTCGAGGGCTTTATGCGCGCCGCCTCGAAGAACAAATGGCTCGAAGTGCACGGCATCGAGCACTGGACGCATTTCTACACCGATTACGGCCGCGAACTGCAATTGCGCTTCTTCGATTATTTCCTGCACGGCAAGAAAAACGGCTGGGACAAGCAGGCGCCGGTGCAATTGCAGGTCCGCCATATCGACAGCTTTGTCGAGCGCGACGAGCAGGAATGGCCGCTCAAGCGCACCAAATGGACGAAGCTTTATCTCGATCCGGCGGACGGTTCGCTGGGAGCCAAGGCGGCGAAGAAAAAGTCGGTGCTGAAATTCGAGGCGATGGGCGACGGCGTCACTTTTCTTACGCCGCCGCTCGAACACGACACCGAAATCACCGGGCCGTCGGCGCTCAAGCTGTTCGTCTCGTCGTCCACCAAGGATGCCGACATCTTTGCCGTCCTGCGGGTCTTCACTCCGGACATGGACGAAATGGTGTTCCAGGGCGCTATCGATCCGCATGCGCCGATCGGGCAGGGCTGGCTGCGTGCGTCACACCGCGAACTCGACAAGAAATTGTCGACGCCGTACCGGCCGTATCACACCCACACCAGAAAGCAGCCGTTGGAGCCCGGCCAGGTTGTGCCGCTCGATGTCGAGATCTGGCCGACATCGATCGTGGTGCCGACCGGCCACCGCATCGCGCTTACGATCCGCGGCAAGGATTATGTCTATCATGGGCCGAGCGGTGGGCGGCTGTCCAACTTCAAGAACGAGCTGACCGGCTGTGGACCGTTCCTGCACGACGATGTGCGCGACCGGCCGACTGAGATTTTCAGCGGCGTCACCGGGCTGCATTTCGGCGGCGCCATGCAGCCCTATCTATTGTTACCCATAATTCCGGCAAAGCCGAGGGCAGCCAAAGCTGCCAAGGCCGCGCCGAAAAAAGCGGCAAGGCAAACCCCCAAAACGCCGGCAAAGAAACCAGCACGAAAAAAATAACGCCGCGCAAATGAAAAACTGAAAAAATCATCGTATAAGCATCACCGGCAGCGGACGCGGAAACGGCAGAAATTCCGCGCCGGTTAGGGAGGGTTGTATGTTGCGTCAAGACTCGCGTAAACGCGCTTCGCGGAAGATCACACGCCGCGCATTGTTGGGCGGCACGGCGGCGGCCACCGCCGTCGCGTTGAGCCGCTTTCCGGCGCCGGCTATCGCGCAATCAGCCCCAATCAAGCTCGGCCTTCTGACGGTGAAGACCGGGCCCCTCGCCCAGGGCGGCAATCAGATGGAGCAGGGCGTCGTCACCTTCCTGAAAGAGGCCGATTACACCATGGCCGGCCGCAAGGTCGAGCTTGTCGTCGCTGACACCGGCGGCGGGCCGGCCGGCGCCAAGACCAAGGCGCAGGAGCTCGTCGAGCGGGACAATGTGGATGCGATTCTCGGACCGCTCGCTGCCTTCGAGCTTTACGCCATCAACGACTATATCCAGCAACAAAAGATGCCGACGCTCAGCATGGCGGCGGCGGACAATCTCACGCAGCGTCAGCCCAATCCGTTTTTGGTGCGGACCTCGGCGACATCGTCGCAGGCTCTGCAGCCGATGGGCCAATATGCGGCGACCGAGATGAAGCTCAAGCGCGTGGTGACGATCGGCGAAGATCTCGCTTACGACTACGAGGAGATCGGCGGCTTTCAAGCGGCGTTCGCGAAAGAGGGTGGCTGTGTCGTCAGCAAACTGTGGCCGCCTTTGGTGACGCCCGACTACACGCCCTATGTCGCGCAGATCGGCGATTGCGACGGCGTCTGTCAGGGCTTTGCCGGCTCGAATCCGCTGCGCTTCATGAAAGCCTATGGTGATTCCGGCTTGAAATATCCGGTGGTGACCGGTTGGACCGGCGCGGACGATGCGCTTCTGAAAAGCTTCGGCGACGAAGCCATCGGGCTGATCTCCTGTTCGCCCTATTCGCTCGAAATCGACACCGCTGGCAATCATCGTTTCATCGAGGGCATGCAGAAGAATTTCGGTGTCGTCCCGGGTCTTTATGCCGCCGGGCTCTATATCAGTTGCCAGACAGTCGATGCCGCTCTGAAGGCGTTAGGCGGCGACGCGAGCGACAAGACGAAGATGATCACGGCGCTGCGTGCGGTCACTTTGGCCGACACGCCGCGCGGGCCGCTTAAGTTCGATCATTTCGGCAACGCGGTAGGTAATTTCTATATTCGCCGCTGCGATACCGAAGGCGCCAAATACGGCCTGAAGCTCTGGAACAAGGTCATCAAGACCTACGAAAATGTCAGCCAGTTCTGGGTCTGGCCGGAGCAGGAATTCCTCGCCCACCCGGTTTATTCGCGCGACTATCCGCCGCTAACCAAGTGCTAAAAGCCGCGACACTGCCGGTCTTTACAGGCCGGGGGTGCTTCGCCAATGATAGCGCGATAAGCCGCTGCGCTTGGGGGCGCGGCGGCAAAGGCGGCGCCCAGGTGGCGCCGTAACAACAAGGGGCGCCGCAAATAGGCGTCTCAGGGAGGAACGCGATGTCTCGCAAGCTCTTATCTCGGAGTGTCAGCCGGCGCTCCGTATTGGCCGGCACTGCGGCGGGTGCCGCAGCGGCCGTTGCCCGCTTTCCAACACCCGCGATCGCCGATACCGAGCCGTTCAGGCTCGGCCTGCTCACGGTGAAAACCGGGCCGTTGGCGCAAGGCGGCATCCAGATGGAGCAGGGCGTCCTGACCTATCTGAAAGAGACCAACTATACGATCGGCGGCCGCAAGGTCGACTTCATCTCCGCCGACACCGGCGGCAATCCGGCCGGCACCAAGACCAAGGCCCAGGAACTCGTCGAGCGCGACAAGGTCGACGTTATCCTCGGCCCGCTCGCCGCCTTCGAACTGTACGCCATCAGCGATTATATCAAAGAACAGAAAATGCCAACGCTCAGTCTCGCGGCGGCGGACAATCTCACCCAGCGCTTGCCCAATCCGTATCTGTTGCGCGCGTCGGCAACCTCGTCGCAAGCGATGCAGCCGATGGGGCATTACGCGGCGACCGAGTTGAAACTCAAGCGCGTCGTCACGGTCTCGGAAGACTTCGCCTTCGGCTACGAGCAGATGGGCGGCTTCCAGGCCGCCTTCGAGAAAGACGGCGGCTGCATCGTCAACAAGCTGTGGCCGCCATTGGCGACGCCCGACTACACGCCCTATGTCGCGCAGATCAGCGATTGCGACGGCGTGTGTCAGGGCTTCGCCGGATCGAACCCGCTGCGCTTCATGAAGGCCTATGCCGGCGCCGGGTTGAAATATCCGGTGGTCACCGGCGAAACCGGCGGCGACGACGCCTTGCTCAAGAGCTACGGTGAAGAGGCGATCGGCCTTGTCGGTTGTTGCCCCTACACGCTCGACCTTGAGACCGACGCCAACCACCGCTTTATCGACGGCATGATCAAGAACTATGACTCCATTCCGGGCCAATACGCCGCGCTGCTCTATGTCAACTGCCAGGTCGTCGACGCCGCCCTGAAAGCGTCCGGAGGCGACGCCAGCGACAAAGAAAAGTTCATGGCGGCGCTTAAGGCGGTCAGCCTGACCGAGACGCCGCGCGGGCCGCTCAAGTTCGATCACCTCAACAACGTGATCGGCACATTCTATATCCGGCGCGTGCAGACCGAAGGCGCCAAATATGGGCTGAAGGTTTGGAACAAGACCATCAAGACTTACGAGAATGTCAGCCAGTTCTGGACTTGGCCGGAGGCCGAATTCCTCGCCCATCCGGTCTATTCGCGCGACTATCCGCCGCTGACCAAGTGTTGAGAAGGCAACAATAGCAAACACAGCTGGCAGCCGGGACAGCGAAAGGCAGGTCGCATGACATTCTGGCTGCTGCTTACCGTCAACAGCGTGACGTTCGGCGGCCTGTTGTTTTTGTTGTCGGCGGGATTTTCCCTGATCTTCGGGCTGATGCGGATTCCCAATCTGACGCACGGCTCGATGTTCATGGTCGGTGCTTATCTCGGCACCACGTTTCTGTCCGGCGCTCTGGGCTTCAAGCTGAATTTCTGGCTGGCAGCGATCCTTGCTGCGGTCGAAGTGGCGATCCTCGGCGGGTTGATGGAGCGGTTGTTGCTGCGCCGGCTCGCCGGCCAGCCTTTGGCGCAGGTACTGGTCACGCTCGGCGTCTCCTTCATGGTCGCCGACCTTTGCCTGATGGCCTGGGGCGGCGATCCGATCTCGGTGACGACGCCGTCCGGCTTCGCGGGCTTCGTGCGCTGGGGCGGGGCGGCGTTTCCGCTCTATCGCATGGCGGTGATCGTCATTGCCGTGGTGTTCGCCGCGGCGCTGTGGGTGATGCTCGACCGCACCCGGCTCGGCGCCATGATCCGCGCCGGCGTCGACGATCCGCAGATGGCGCGCGTGGTCGGCATCCGCGTGTCGCAGCTCTTCACCATTGTCTTTGCGCTCGGCGCCGGGCTTGCCGGTTTCGCCGGCATGATCGGGGGGCCGATCCTCTCGGTCTATCCCGGCCTCGATCAGGACATGCTGCCGCTCGCGCTTGTTGTCGTCATTCTCGGCGGCACCGGCAGCCTTCTCGGCTCTTTCGTCGGCAGCATCATCATCGGCTTCATCTATAATTTCGGTCAGGCGCTCTTGCCCGAGCTTGCTTATTTCATCCTGTTCCTGCCGATGGTGCTGGTGCTGCTGCTGCGCCCGCAGGGCCTGTTCGGAGGGCAAGTGCTGTGAGCGGTCCTGCCGCCAACCCGTTGACTGGCCGGCGCATCGCGATCGCCATCGCCATACTGGCGCTGATCGCTGTGCCTTATGCGATCACCGAAACCTATTACGTCAATATCGCAAGCCAGATCCTGCTCTATGCGGTCTTCGCGCTGGGGCTCAATGTTCTGGTTGGTTATGCCGGGCTGGTGTCGCTCGGCCATGCCGGCCTGTTCGGCATCGCCGCCTATATCGTCGCTTATCTGCTTGCCGCCGGTTACAGCCACGCCTTCGCGATTCTCTGCGGGCTTGCGATCGGGCTGGTCGCGACCGCAGGCTTTGCGGCGCTGGCGCTACGCGCCACCGGCATCAGCTTCATCATGATCACGCTCGCGCTCGGCGAGATCATTTGGGGCGTCGCTTATCGCTGGATCAGCCTCACCAATGGCGATAACGGCATCAGCGTCGCCTCGCGGCCGGCGCCGTTCGGCTTCGCCTTGTCTTCAGCGAAAGGGTTTTACGATGCGACGCTGATCGTCTTTCTGCTGGCGGCCGTCGCGGTCACGATCTTCGTGCGCTCGCCGCTCGGCGCTGCGCTTTGCGGCACCCGCGATCAGCCGCGCCGCATGACCGCGCTCGGTTTCCACGTCTGGATGATCCGGTTCTGGGCTTTCATGCTCTCGGGCCTCCTGACCTTGGCCGCCGGCATTCTGTTCGTCTACTACAATCAGTTCATCAGCCCGCAGGCTTTGGCGCTCACCGCGTCGGCCGAGGGGCTGTTGATGGTGATCTCCGGCGGCGCCGGCACGCTCCTTGGCCCGATCGTCGGTGCGGCTTTGGTCGTGATCGTCAAGAACGTGGTCAGCGCCTATGTCACGCGCTGGAATTTCATGCTCGGCGCCATCTTCGTCGCCATCGTCGTGTTCATGCCGGAGGGGCTGGTGCCGGGCGCGGTGCGCTTGGCCCGGTCGGCGCTCAAGTCGAGCGCGCGGCAGAAGACGGCAGCTTCGCTTGCGGTGACCAAGCAATGAGCGCGCTCGTCGTCGACAGTCTCTGCAAGTCGTTTGGCGGCCTGCGCGTGACCACCAATGTCTGCCTCAATGTCGCACCCGGCGAGCGGCGGCTGATCATCGGGCCGAATGGCGCCGGCAAAACCACCTTGTTCAATCTCATCACCGGCGAACTCGCTCCCGATAGCGGAACCGTATCGCTGCTTGGCCGCAACGTCACGCGGGTGCCAACGCGCGATCGCGCCCATCTCGGCATGGCGCGCACCTATCAGATCATCACGCTGTTCGCACGCGACACCATCCAGCACAATGTCACGCTGGCTTTGCTCGGGCTGTCGCCGCTGCGCTGGAATCCGCTGCGCCCGCTCAAGCGCCAGCCGCATTTGGCCAAGCTTGCCTGCGACGCGCTCGGCCGCGTCGGGCTCGACCAGATCGCGCAACGGCCGCTGTCGGAAACGTCCTATGGCGAGCGGCGCCGGGTCGAGATCGCCATGGCGCTCGCACAGAATCCCAAAGTGCTATTGCTCGACGAGCCGTTCGCGGGTCTCTCCATCGACGAGCGGCAGGAAGTGCGCAAGCTCCTCCACGCCATTCCGCGCGACGTGACCATCGTCATGATCGAGCACGACATGGACGTGGCGCTGGATTTTGCCGACCGCATTACGCTTCTGCATTTCGGCGAAGTGATCGTCGAAGGCACCCGCGCCGAGGTCGTGAGCAATCCGCGCACGCGGGAGGTCTATCTTGGTGACTAGCGCGCTTCGGCTCTCCAATATCGACGCGTTCTACGGCGACAGCCATGTGCTGCAGCGCGTGTCGTTCGAACTCGGCGAAGGGCGCCTGCTCGGGCTCCTCGGTCGCAACGGTGCCGGCAAATCCACCTGCATGAATGTCAGCATCGGGCTGCTGCCGCCGCGCGGCGGCAGCGTCGAGGTTTTCGGCGCGCAGGTGACGCGGCAGGGGCCGGAGAACATTTCCGCGCAAGGCGTGGCGCTGGTGCCGCAAGGCCGCCGCATCTTCAAGAGCCTGACCGTGCGCGAGAACTTGATGGTCGCCGCGCAGAAAGGCTATGCCGCGCGCCGCGAACCCAAATCACACGAACCCTGGACCATGGACACCGTCTTCGCCATGTTTCCGCGGCTCGCCGAACGGCGCGCGCAGCTCGCCGGTTATCTGTCCGGCGGCGAGCAGCAGATGCTCGCCATCGGCCGCGCTTTGATGGCCAATCCGCGCGTGCTGTTGATGGACGAGCCGTCGGAGGGGCTCGCTCCGCAAATCGTCGCCGAAGTCATGGCGACCATCCGCAAGCTCAAGGAGAGCGGCCTCTCCATCGTGCTGGTCGAGCAGAGCCCGAAACTCGTTTTCGACATTGCCGATGACATCGTTATCCTCAACTCCGGCCGCGTTGCCGTGCTATCGACTGCGGCGGCGTTGAAAGCTGACGACCTCGACCTGCGCCAGCATCTCGGCATATTCTGACCGCTAAGCCGATGTCCATGTCACGATACTGTCGTGGCCCGACGCCACGTTTCTTTTGCTGACGCGGAATAACGGACACGCACGATCGTTGTTGCAAATTGGCAAACCCGCGGTCACGATGGCGGTTGGTTTCCAAAGGGGCGCTACTTGATTACCGTTCCAGAACTGGCGGCTGAAGGTCTCGGCTCGTACCTCCACGAGCATATGAGCCGCAGGTTCTCAACGACACATGCCGATCTGACCGAGCTCGTGCCGTCGGTGGCGCGGCTCGCCATCGAGTGCATTGGCAACAGCGACGCGCTCTATCACAATGTCGAACATACGATGCTGGTGACGTTGGTCGGCTACGACATCATGAAAGGGCGCGCGCTGCTGCAGCCGACTTTCCCGAGCGATTTCGCCCATATGCTGGTCGCCTGTCTGCTGCACGATATCGGCTATGTGCGCGGCATTCTCAAGGAAGACGGCGCTGACGGTTATGTCATCGACACCAAGGGCAACAAAGCCAAGCTGCCGCGCGGCGCTTCCGACGCGGCGCTTCTGCCCCATCACGTCGACCGCTCGAAACTGTTCGTGATGGACCGGCTGTCGAAGATGGAATTGCTCGATGCCGCACGCATTGCGCATGCTGTCGAATATACGCGCTTTCCGTCGCCGCCCGGCGATGGCAACGGCGACAGCGAAGAAGGCATGCTCGTGCGAGCCGCCGATCTGATCGGCCAGCTTGGCGATCCGCATTATCTGCGCAAGGCCAATGCGCTTTATTACGAATTTGAAGAAGTCGGCATGAACAAACAACTCGGCTATACGTCGCCGGCCGATCTGACCGACCTTTATCCGCAATTTTATTGGAACAGTGTCTCGCCGCATATCCAGTCGGCCATCCGCTATCTTAATGTCACATCGAGCGGACGGCAATGGATCGCTAATCTTTACAGCAACGTCTTCCGCGCCGAGCGCGATCTGAGCCTGTCCGGGCCGCAGCGCTGATCTTCTTGAAAGATCGCGAATGCCGCCGCGACGGCGCCTCGAAAACCTTGCCAAAAGCTGCTTGTGCCGGGGAGGGCCTTCACGCACATTGCCGCCCCGCTTACCCTTGAGAAGACTTCCTTGCGAAAAACGAGACAGGGAAACGAGAAATGGCCCAACAGTGGAATAAATACGCCCCGACGGCGGCGCGGCGCCACGGCCGGCCCGGGCGCGAAACCCGGCCGAAAAGCGTCACGATCGATATCCATTCCCATGTCGGCGTGCCGGCCGCGGCGAAATTCGTCGAGCCGCATCTCGATTGGGCGACGATCCCGCTCGCCCATTTCGCCAATGTCGAGACCAAGGCGCTGGGCCAGAAGCAGGAAGCCGATATCCGCGAGCGCGCCGGACATGAGCATCGCCTCGCCGATCTCGATGCCATGGGCATCGACGTGCAGATGATCGCGCCGCCGCCGCCGCAATGCTACTACACCGTGCCGCTCGATATCGCCGTCAAGGCGACGCAGATGGTCAATGACGGCATCGCCGAGTTTTGCGCCAAGGCGCCCGACCGCTTCAAAGGCTTCGGCGCGGTGCCGATGACCGACAGCGGCGAAGCGGTGAAGGAGCTTGAGCGCTGCGTCAAACAGCTCGGCTTCACCGGCGTCGAAATCCTGACCACCATTGCCGGCAAGGAATTGTCGGATCCGGCCTTCGCGCCGTTCTGGAAAAGGGCCGAAGAGCTCGGCGTCCTCGTGATGCTGCATCCCAACGGCTTCACCGAGGCGTCGCGGCTGACGCACTTCTATTTCAACAATGTCCTCGGCAATCCGCTCGAGACCACGATCGCGCTGCATTATCTGATCTTCGAGGGCGTGCTGGAGCGCCATCCCAAGCTCAAAATCCTCGCCGTGCATGGCGGCGGCTATCTCGGCGCCTATTCCGGCCGCATCGATCACGCCTGGGGCGCGCGCTCGGACAGCCATGGCGCGCTGCCGAACCCGCCGACGAGCTATCTCAAGCGCATCTATGTCGATACCGTCGTATTCACGCCGAACCAACTGGCCGAACTGGTACGGGTGTTCGGCGCCGATCATGTCGTGCTCGGCACCGACTATCCCTACGACATGGCCGAATACGATCCGCTCGGCCACATCGCTGCGGCCGAAGGCTTCGATGCAACGACGGTTGCGGCGCTGGCCGGCGGCAATACCAAAAAGTTGTTAGGACTGTGATTTAGGTGGCCTATGACTCTGGAGCCGCTGCTGCAAGCGAGTCCTGCGATCCGGATTCATGCGTTCGCCGCCATGGCGGCTTTCGCGCTCGGCGTGGTGCAGCTTGCCGCGGCCAAGGGCACGCTGCCGCATCGCACGCTCGGCGGGATTTGGATCGCGCTGATGCTCGTTGTCTGCATCAGCTCATTCTTCATCCACGAATTGCGGCTTTGGGGACAATGGAGCCCAATCCATCTCTTGTCGATCTATACGTTGGCGCTGTTGCCGTTCGCGGTTCTCGCCGCGCACCGGCATGACGTCGCGCGTCATCGCCGCCGGATGCTTGGCCTGTTTCTCGGCGCGCTCGTGATCGCCGGGCTGTTCACGCTGTGGCCCGGCCGGATCATGTATCAGGTCGTATTCGGCTCCTGAAAACAGGACCGCCGGCAAATCCAGGCGCTATTCTTTGCGCTATTCCTTCGCGGGAACTGTTCTGAGCCAGGCAATCAGATCGTTGATGTCCGCATCGGCCAAGTGGGCGTAATAGCCGAAGCCCATTGGCGGCTTGAGATGATTGCCGTCCTTGTCGATGCCCTGAATTACGGCGCGTTTGATGTCGGCATCGGTCCAATCGCCGATGCCTTTCGCCTTGCTCGATGTGATATTGCGCGAAACCGACACGCCCCAGGGACCCTTGAATTCCATTCCGCCTTTGCCCGCGTCGCTGGCGAAGTCATGGTGCCCCTTGGTCATCGGCGTATGGCACTCCATGCAGTGGCCGATCGTGGCAAGGTAGAAACCCTTTTTGAGCGGGTCCTTCATCATGGCTTCGGTATAGGGGTGCTCGGTGCCGGGGAAAATCTGCGCCGGCGCGGCCATGCGGTAGACCGGATCCGGGACCTTGTTGCTGACCGGCTTGATCGTTCGCAGGTAGGCAACGATCGCGTCCATGTCGCCGTCGGTGATGATGCCATAGAAGCCAACCGGCATGACCGAGGCAATGGGAACGCCGTTCGGGCGCACGCCGGTACGCAGCAGCTTTTTGATGTCGGCATCGCTCCACGCGCCGATGCCCGTTTCTTTATCTTGCGTGATGTTTGACGGTGTCACCGTAAAGGGCGGCAGGTCAAACGGAGGTCCGCCGGTAAACTCTTTGCCGGCGACGGCGCTGGGCGGCCCCTTCGGCGAGTGGCAATTGCCGCAAGTCATGATGGTGTTGACCAGATAGTCGCCGCGTTTCACCAGATCAGATTGCGCGTTGGCGGTGTTCATCAGTGTCGCGCCGAGCGTCAGCGCAATCAGTCCCACACGGATCATTCCAGTCCCCCAATCCCGAATCGTCGATTCACCGGGCGCGACCATACAGGCGCGCCGCTGGCATTAAAATGACAAAGGAAGGGAGGCTACCGCCGCGGCATTTTGGCCTTGCCCGGCTTGAGCCGGTGCACCGTGGCGGCGACGCCGGCGCTGCGCCGCAGCGCTTCTTTCAGGCTTGCCGGACGGCCGTGCTTCTTCAGGAGGTCGCGGAAGGCTTCGTCGGCGAGCTCCTGGAAGTCCTTCATCTGGTCATGTGCCAGCAAGTCGAGTTGCTGCCAGGTCTCGTCGTCGAATTGCACGCGCTTGCCCGGCATCAACCCGCCCGTTTATGTCGGGTACCGGACCGGGCCGCCTTTTTCTGCGCGGCTGCATTGGCACGCGCCGGGGCGCGCCGCGCGCCGCCGTTTTTGCCCGTGCTGCCGCTCTTGCCGGCGCCTTTGCCGCCGTCCGCCTTTACGCTCTGGCGCAGTGCATCCATGAGATTGATGACATTCGACGGCGCGCTCTCCTTCGCCCGTTCGATCTTCTCGCCCTTCTGCTTCTTGCGCAAAAGCTCCTTCAGCGCGTCCTCGTAGTGATCCTTGAACGCCACCGGCTTGAAATGGCCGGCTTTGGTGCCGACGATATGGACGGCGAGGTCGAGCATGTCTTTGGGGATTTTCTCGTCTTCGATCGTGTCGAAATATTCGTCCTCGGCGCGCACCTCGTAAGGGTAGCGCAATGTCATGCCCATCATGCCCTTGCCGCGCGCTTCGAGCGCGATGATATGCTCGCGCGAGGTGAACACGATCTTGGCCAGAGCTACCATGCCTTCCTTGCGGATCGCCTCGCGGATTACGGCGAAAGCCTGCTGGCCGACATCGCCGTCCGGCACGATGTAATACGGGTCGCGCAGATAGAGCTCGTCGATCTCGCTCTTCGGCACGAATTCGTCGATATCGATGATGCGTTTGCTCTCGATGGCGACCGCTTCCAATTCCTCGGGCGCGAGCTCGAGATATTCGCCCTTGTCGATCTCATAGCCTTTGACGATGTCGCTATTGCCAACCTCGTCGCCGGTCTCGGCATCGACTTTCTTGTAGCGGATGCGGTTGCCGGTTTCCTTATTGATCTGGTGGAAGCTGATCTTCTCGCGTTCGGATGTCGCCGGGTACAGCGCGATCGGGCACGAGACCAAAGAGAGTTTCAGATAGCCTTTCCAATACGGACGCGGGGCCACGGAACTACTCCATATACTGGGGAACTTGCTTGAGAGCCTTACCTCAACGATAGCAGGGAACCGGTGTTCCACAAGCGATCCCGTTTCTCCTTTGTTCTTTCCCGGGTGGCGCTTACACTTTCAGGGTTAAAGCGATTCGCGCCTGGAACTCCTTTCAGGCGAAACTCATCGCGCAGAACTCATTGGCGAGTGGACACATGCCGGCAACCGCAGCGCTCAAAACAGCACCGCAATTCGAGACCGAACCGCAGCCGAAGGAAGCGCCGCAGCTCAGAGCGGCGCGGCAGCCGACGCGCCTGTTTCACGCCAGGATGCTGGTGACGCGGGTGGAAGAATGGTGCGTCGAAGCGGGAACGCCGGAAGAAGCCCGCGCATTGCTGGCCTCGGGTGCGGGTCACCGCTGTACGCCCGGCGACAGCGTTCAGGTTGAGTTCGAGAGCTTGCTTGAGGACTAGCCGCGCGCCCGCAATATCATCTCTCACACCTGCGCGTTCCTGCCAGCGCCGAATCCGGCAGCGGCTTGCAGGAATAAGCATGCCGCAAGTGCGATCAGCGGCACGGTCCAGCCGTGGGCGAGGTCGTGGAGAAATCCGAAAACGACGGGGCCGAGCGCGGCGATGAAATAGCCGACCGATTGCGCCATCAGCGATAGGGCAGCGGTCTGGCGGTGGTCGCGGGTGCGCAGTCCAATGAAGGCGAGCGCGAGGATGAGAGTCGGTCCGGTGCCGAGCCCGATTAAAACCATCCAGAGCAGGGCCGCAGCCGGAGCGGCGAGTTGTCCGAAGATCGCGACAACGACGATAAGCGGCGTCGCCACGGCAAGGAAGCGCTGATCGCGTCCGCGCCGGATCAAGGCCGGCATGACCAGCGTGGCGGCGAGCGCGACGACCTGGAACAAAGTGACGATCCAGCCTGCCGTTCCCGGCGAGTAGCCGGCATCGCGCAGCACCGACGGAAACCAGCCGACAACGATATAGAACATGAGGCTCTGCAGCCCCATGAAGGCCGTCACCTGCCAGGCCAGCGCCGAACGCCAAAGCGGAACGGATGGCGTGGTGTCGCTGGCCCTGTGCACTTCGGCGCTGGCCGAACGCAGGCGCGTGGCGAAGAGCAGGACGGCAAGCGCCGCAGGTATGGCCCAGAATGCCAGCGCGCTCTGCCAGCCTCCGGGCAGAATACGCGCAAGCGGAACGGCAACGCCGGACGCGATCGCCGCGGTCAACGCGAGTACGACCGCATAGGCCGTCGTGATGTCGCCGACGCGATGCGGGAAGTCGCGTTTGATCAGGCTCGGCACCAGCACATTGCCGATTGCGATGCCGGCGCCGAGCAGGATCGTGCCGCCGAACAGATCGGCGCTGCTGCCGAGCGAGCGCACGACAATCCCGGCGACCAGAATCAGCATGGCCGCGAGCAGCGCCCGCTCGATGCCGATCCGGTTGCCGAAATGGGCGAGCGGCGAGAACGCCGCGAAGGCAAAGAGCGGCAGGCTGTTGAGCAGTCCGGCGGCGGTCGCCGACAGACCGAGATCCTGCCGGATCGTCTCGATCAGCGGCCCGACGCCGGTCAGCGCCGGTCGCAGATTGGCGGCGATCACCAGCAGCGCCACGAGTAAAGCCGCGGCGCTCCGTCCTTTGCGCAGCTGAACTGTCGGAGGTGAATCAGTGTACAGCATGACTGCCCAGGTCCGGCGTGGGGTGCGGTGCCAGGTGTCGCAGCTTGTCCGGATTGCGCATCACATAAATCGCGGCGATCTTGCCGTCTTGGATTTGCAGCGCCGTGGTTTGCAATATGTCGCCCTGCTCGACGGTGACAAAGCCGGGCAGGCCGTTGATGAAGCCGTAACGTACGATGCGTGACATGTCCTTGGCAAAGATCTGCGCCAATACGGCATGCGCCTGCAGGACATTGTCGCGCCCGACGATCGGTTGCAACGCCGCGCGCGCCTTGCCACCACCATCGGCATAGGCCGTCACGTCGGCGGCGAGCAGCGACTGCAATTGTTGCATGTCGCCGCCGCGCGACGCGGCGAAGAACGCGTTGGCGATCTGCAGCGCGCGCTCCTTGGGCAATTGAAAGCGCGTGCGTGTGGCGCGGACATGGTCGCGCGCGCGGCTCGCGAGTTGACGGCATGCTGCAGGCTCCCGGCCGATCGTGCCGGAGATCTCTTCGAAACCGAGGCCGAACACGTCGTGAAGCAGAAAGGCGGCGCGCTCGAGCGGCGACAGCCGTTCGAGCGCCAGCATCAGCGGCAGGGTGACGTCGTCGATTTCGTCGTCCGCGGTCTCGACGACCGGCTCCGGCAACCAAGGTCCGATATAGGTCTCGCGCCGATGGCGAGCGGATTTCAGGTGATCGAGACAAAGGCGGGTCACGATGCGGCGCAAGAATGCTTCCGGTTCGCGCACCGCGTCGCGGTCGGCATCGAGCCAGCGCAGAAACGCCTCCTGCACAGTGTCCTCCGCGTCCGCGACCGATCCCAGCATCCGATAGGCGATGCGGATCAATCTTGGACGCAGCGGATCGAAGGTGGCGGCGGCGTCCTGGTTGGAGCCTGTCGTCATCACGCGGCCTGCCGACGAATGACCGGATGGACGCCGCGGAAGCCGACCTGGAGCCGGTTCCAGCCGTTGATCGTAATGATCACCAAGGTGAGGTTCACTTGCTCCTCCGGCGTGAATTCCGCCTGCAGCGCGCGGTAAGCATGATCCGGCGCGCGGGTCTCCGATACCCGTGTCAGGGCCTCGGTCCATTCAAGAGCGGCGCGTTCGCGTGCGCTGTAGAGTGGCGATTCACGCCAGGCATCGAGCAAATAAAGGCGCTCTTCCGTCTCGCCATGCTCGCGCGCGCTTGCGGTATGCATATGCAGGCAGGACGCGCAGCCATTGATTTGCGAGGCGCGGATTTTCACCAATTCCATCAGGCTGTCTTCCAGACCGCATTGCAGGACGCCTTTGCCGTAGTCGAGCCAGGCTTGCATGGCTGCCGGCGCAGCGGCGAAAGGGTTCAGTCTCGGTTCCATCGTCATCTCCTTTGTGAGGCTTGTTCGCATGGACAAGACGAGATGGACCGGGCCGGATGTGACATGCCGGCGCAATTTTTTGCCGATCGCGGGCGCTTCGTGAACTGCTGCTGGAGAAGTGGTAGTTCCGTCTAGACCAAAGACGAAGCCGCAATGGCTCACTATTATAGCCGGCCTGCGTCGTTATAGCGGGATGACCGGGCGGTTCCACCGTCGCAAATTGGATATTTGCCGGTGAGACTTTTGCCCAAGTGACTTTTGCCCAAGTGACTTTTGCCAATGTGACTTTGTGGCAAAGTGACCGGCGAGGCGTGAATTCGGCCGGGGACGGCTGCAGTTAAGCGGCGGCGAAGCGCCGCCAAATTGGCCGCGAATGGCCGTAAAGGGCTGTGAAGGGCCTATTGAAACGGCATTTCTGGTGCGCTCATGACGGCGTTTGATACCCCGATCGCATCCGCGGGGGCTGTACAATTTCTGGGCAAGGAGACGGCCTATTGGCGTCTGCGCATCAAGGGCGCGTCGCTCTTGATGTTCACGCTTGGCCTCTATCGCTTCTGGTTCGCCACCGATGTGCGCCGCTTCTTGTGGTCGAATACCGAGATCAAAGGCGATACGCTCGAATATACCGGTCTTGCCACCGAGCTTCTGGTCGGCTTTCTGTTCGCCGTCGCCATCCTCGTGCCGCTCTATACTGTCTTCGCCATTGGGGCGTTGGAATTCAGCCCGCGCGCGCCGTTATCGGTTGCCGCCGGCGTCGTCTTGATTGCGCTCTTGGCCGAATTCGCGCTTTATCGCGCGCGTCGCTACCGGCTCACGCGCACGGTGTTTCGTGGCGTGCAGTTCGAACAGCACGGCGCGGCGTGGCGCTATGCACTCTACGCGGTCTTGTGGTGGTGCGCCGCGATCGTCACGCTCGGGCTCGTTTATCCTTGGGCGCAGGCAAGCCTGCAGCGCTTCAAGATGAGCCATACTTGTTACGGCGATCTCGAGGGCTCGTTCGCTAGCAAGGGCGGAACGCTGTTCCTGTACGGCCTGCCGATCTGGCTTGCGGTGGTCGGGCCAATCTTGTTTGCCTTTTTCCTGCTCGGCACGCTGATCGATTGGAACACGCTCGACGTTGCGATGGCGCGAGGCGACCAGGCGACGCTCGCCTTCATTGAAGCAAGCCCCGGTTTTCGCGCCGCTGTCGGCGCCGCTTTCCTCTGCGTTGCCATCGCGGCGACCGCGGCGGTCCTGCTTTATCCGCTGTTCCAGGCGGTGAGCCTGCGCTGGTGGATTTCCGGATTGCGCTTCGGCGACCTTGCCGTGACGTCGCGGCTCAAGACCGGCCAGGTCTATCGTGTCTATCTGCGGTTCATTCTTTATATCTTGCTGCTGATGCTGCTCACGGCCGTGGCGGGCGGTATCTGCCTGTTCGCCGTATCGGAGCTCGTCGGCCCGCGCCACGATTCAAGGCTCGCCGAATTGCTGGCGACGATCATCACGGTCGGGCTTTATGTCGTGATTGCGCTTGGCGCGTCGACCGTGCATCAGGTCGTGGTGACATTCGCGCTGTGGCGGCTCGGCCTGCAGACCGCCGAGCTCAGCGGCGCCGATGCGCTCAACTCGGTACGCGCGGCCGGGCTGCCGAGCTCGGCGCTCGGCGAGGGCCTCGTCGACGCGCTCGGCGTCGGAGGCATTTGATGTGGAATCTGGCGCCATGACCATCACGCTCGATACATCGCCGCCGCTGACTCCGGACAGCGCACCCGCCACGCCTTGCGGACCGGCGATCTATTTCGACGGCACCTGCAGCGCCCGCCACGACGTGAAGGTCGAAGCGGTCGCCGACGGCCTGCGCATCGTCGCTAAAAGGCCCGCCGGACAATTGCTCGACGAATGGGCCTATGCCGAGTTGCGGCGGATGTCGGCGCCCGACGGCGTGCTGCGGCTGAGCCGCTGCGGCGAGACGCTCTTGGCGCGGCTCGAAATCCGCGACCCCGATCTGATCGGCGCAGTCGAGGATCGCGCCGTCACGCTTGACCGCGGCGGTGTGGGCGAGCGCCGGCTCCGCCGCAAGATCGTGGCCTTGAGCTTTGCCGCAAGCGTGTCGCTCTTTATTACGGCGATCTATGGCGTGCCCGAGCTCGCCACCCGGCTATTGCCCCTCGTACCGGTCTCGGTCGAGCGCAAGCTCGGCGAGGCGGTCGATAAAAACGTGCACTCAGCGCTCGATACCCAGCATCTTGGCTCAGCCTTCACCTGCGGCTATAGCGCCGGTGAGCTCGAGGGCCGTGCCGCGCTCGACCGGCTGGTCGGCAAGCTCGAAGCGGCCGCCGCATTGCCGCTGCAGCTTCGCGTCGACGTCGTCCGCCGTCCCGAGCCCAATGCCGTGGCGCTGCCGGGCGGCCGCATCTACGTCAATCAGGGGCTCATCGATCAGGCGCAGGCGCCCGACGAACTGGCCGGCGTGATCGCTCACGAAATGGGCCATGTCGCCGCTCGCGACGGCACCCGCGTGGTCCTGCAGACCGCGGGCCTTTCGTTTCTGTTCGGCATGATGCTTGGCGATTTCGTCGGCGGCGGCGCGGTGGTCATCGCCGCTCGGACGGTGCTGAAATCGTCCTATTCGCGCCACGTCGAGGGGGCGGCTGACGGCTATAGCGGGGCTTTGATGCAAAAGGCCGGCGGCGATCCGCATGCGCTCGGCGCCATTCTTGCGCGTATCGTCGCCGACAAGGACCACGGCCTTGCCATCCTGCGCGACCACCCCGAAACCAAGGACCGCATTGCTGCCATCAACGCGATCGCCGGCACCGGCCCGACAGCGCCGTTACTGGACGTTGCGGAATGGAGCGCGCTCAAGCAAATATGCGCACCGCTGCCACCGAGAGATGCAACCGGCGGCAGAACCAAATAGCGTCCAAAATGGCTGCCAGATAGAGCCAACAGCCGGATTCGAGACCTTCAGCACAATGCGCCGACGTTCATTTACCGAGGAACAAACCTCGCGACTTGCGGTTTGGGCGCGGCGTATCGCGCTGTTCTCGCTGGCGGCGACCTTCATCGCCATCGTTATCGTGCGTTCGGGCGCGCTCGACATCGTACCGGCCTTGTCGACGCTGGCCGGCGCGCTGGTGCTGGCCTGCGTTGCCATCCTGCTGGCGCTTGGCGCCGGTGTTTCGATCTGGCGCGAAGGTGTTTCCGGCAGCCGCGAGGCGGTGACGGCCTTGTTCATCGGCTTCGCGCTGATCGCCTATCCGCTCTATCTCGGTGTCAAGGCGCGGCACCTGCCGGCGATTTACGATATTACCACGGACCCGATCGACCCGCCGCAATTCGACGCTATCGCCCGCTTGCGGCCGCGTGACGCCAATCCTGTCACTTACGCCGGCCTTTATGCTGCCGAGCAGCAGCACAACGCCTATTCCGATATCGAGCCCGACGATACCAATTCGACCCCGCAGGAAGCTTACGACGCGGCGATGAAAGTCATTATCAAGCGCAAATGGCGCGTGGTCGATGCGCGCTCGCCGCTGGCGCCGCCGGCTGGACCGACACCGCGCAACATCGCAGCGCCGGCTCTGACCGCGCGCGACGGCATTATCGAGGCGGTTGCACGCACGCCGATCCTTGGCTTCCGCGACGATGTTGTGGTGCGCGTCCGTCCGACCGTCGACGGCGCTCGCATCGACGTGCGCTCGGCCTCGCGCTACGGCCGCAACGATCTCGGCACCAATGCGGCGCGGGTGCGCAATCTGATCGACGACATCGATACCGTCCTGGCGACGCCGCAACCGCAGAAGAAACAGGCGCCATCACCGCCGCCTCAGGCCAAGGGCGCGTCGGCCAAGCGATAAGTCCCGGTGATCGACGGCGGCCCTTCGGTCTCGATCTCGCCGCGCGCCACCATGTCCTCGAGATGGGCCAGCACCGACAACGCGGCGGCGCCGGTGAGGCGCGGATCGAGCCCGATATAGACCGCCCGCACGATGGTCGGAATGTCAGCGGCGCCTTTGCGCAAACGATGCAGGATCGAGGCTTCGCGCGCCTGGCGGTGCCGGATCAGATGCTGCACGAAGCGCGGCGCCTCCTTGATCGGCATGCCGTGGCCGGACAGATAAAGCGGCTCGCTGCGTCGCGCGAACTTGTGGAGCGAAGCCATGTAATCGCTCATCGCGCCGTCTGGCGGCGCCACGATCGTGGTTGACCAGCCCATCACATGATCGCCGGCGAAAATCAGGTCGGCCTCTTTCAAGGCAAACGACATGTGATTGGCAGTGTGGCCCGGCGTCGTGATCGCTTCCATGGTCCAGCCGTCACCGGAGACCACGTCGCCGTCGGCGAGCGCCACGTCAGGACGGAAATCCACGTCGGCGGAGGCATCGAGCCGCCGCGTCTCGCCGATATGAAGCGGTCGCGCCAGCCGGTGCGGGCCTTCTGCATAAACCTTGGCGCCGGTGGCAGCTTTCACCTTGGGCACACCCGGCGAATGATCGCGATGGGTGTGGGTGACGAAAATGTGGGTGACAGTCTCTCCGCGCACGGCGTCGAGGAGAGCGGCGGTATGGGCGTCGTCATCCGGGCCCGGATCGACGATCGCGACCTTGCCGCGGCCGACGATGTAGCTCATCGTGCCCTTGAAGGTGAAAGGCCCCGGATTGTCGGCGACGATTGCACGTACACGCGGCGCCACTTCGACCGCTTTGTTCGGCGTCAGATCGAAGCTCTTGTCGAACGGAATATCGTCGCTCATGTCGGATCACGCTCCACGTCACTTTGTTGGAGCATGATCTTTTCCGAAAACCGGTGTCCATCCTCGGATCAAGCCCGCGGGCAAGCTTTTTCGGGATCATGCTCTAACGGAGCGGACGATGACATCGAATTGGGCAAAGAGGCAAATCTGTAATCAAATCCGTCGGCCGGTTACTTCCGCAGCCAGACCTCAAAACCCAGCGGGTCGAGCCGGATTTCGCCGATGCCGAATTGCGACTGCAACACCAAGCCGGACATGCTCTCTTTGGTATAGGCCCGTTTCTTCAGCATGGTGTTGAAGGTGATCTTGATCATCGCCGCCGAAATCATGCCGCGGCCGGCGACATATTCGTTCACCGCGCGGCGCGAAAAGTCCTTGCGCAGGTCGATGATCAGCGCCGTTCCGCCGGGTTTGAGTACGCGGTGCATTTCATTGATTGCGACCAAGGGCCGGGTGAAATTCTTGAACGCCGCGCGGCAGACGATGAAATCGAACTGCGAATTGGGAAACGGTAGATCGGCGGCGTCGCCATGCTCGAAATCGACGCGGACATTGGCTTCGCGCGCATTTTCCGCCGCCATGCGCACGAAGCTTTTGCTGATGTCGAGGCCGGTGACCGGGCTGTCGGTCAGTTTGGCGAGAGCGATGGCGAGATAGCCGGGCCCCGGCGCGATTTCGAGCACGCGGTCGCCGGAATTGAGATAGGCCGCGATCCGCCGCGCGATGCGCTGGAACTCGTCCAGGTCGCGCGCCGTCTGCCGTGCATACCAGGAGGCGATAAAGCCTTCCATCCCGGCGCCTTTGTGCGGCTTGGTCGGCGCGGCCGTGTCGCGATCCCGCATTTTCATGCCCCCTAAGCCGATTTTGTCGCGCGGTTGCTCTCGCCGCATCTCTCGGCCGCTTTGGCGAGGGCGCAGTCTTGCACGACTTTGTTGCAGGCTCTGTGGCCCACACATGTTTTTTCGGGGATGTCTTTTCGGCAATGGGCGGGCGCGCCGCAGCCCGGCGACGGGCGCAGACGGAAGCTGGATGTCGGTGGCCCGGGAAGAGCGCCGGCTGTCGCCACACTTGCGCGCAGACAAAAAAATAGAGCCCCGGTGCCGGGAATGCCGGGGCTCTAGCAATCTCAATTCGCCACGGTAAGTAGGACCGAGACCGCACCACCTATTATGCACGTGGCGTGCCAACTCCGGCCCGACCGGGCTGCAACAAAAGAAGCGGCGATTCCGCGCGGATTCTGCGGCGTTTGCCGCGGTGCCACAGCGCCGGCGGGTATCTTGATCGGATTGCAGGCTGCCGCTGGCTATTTTACAGGCAGCCGCTGGCAAGCCATCAAAACGGTGTCCGGCTACGGATCGCGGCGGCAAGCGTGCCCTCGTCGAGATAATCGAGCTCACCTCCGACCGGCACACCATGGGCGAGCCGCGTCACCTTCACATTGGCCTCGTGCAGGAGGTCGGTGATGTAATGCGCCGTACTCTGGCCGTCGACCGTGGCCGACAGCGCGATCACCACTTCTTTCACCTCGGGCTCGCTCGCCCGCTTCACCAGTGCGTCGATCGACAGATCGTCCGGGCCTACGCCGTCGAGCGGCGACAGCGTGCCGCCGAGCACGTGATAGCGCGCGTTGATGGCATGCGCGCGTTCCAGCGCCCAGAGATCGGCGACGTCAGCGATGACCACGATCGCCGAATCGTCGCGTCTGGGATCGGTGCAGACGGTGCAGGGATTCTGCGAATCGATATTGCCGCAGATCTTGCACACTTCGATCTTCTCGATCGCGGTCTGCAAAGCGGCGGCGAGCGGCGCCATCAGCAATTCACGCTTCTTGATTAAGAACAAAGCCGCGCGCCGCGCCGAGCGCGGCCCAAGCCCCGGCAACCTGGCCAGAAGCTGGATCAGGCGTTCAATTTCAGGACCGGCGGCGGCAGCGGGCATCGAAACAGCTTCAGCTCAGAACAGCTTAAGACCCGGCGGCAGCGGCAGCCCACCGGTCATGGCCTGCATCTTTTCGGCAAGCATGGTCTCAAGTTTGCGCCGCGCGTCGGCATGGGCGGCGACGATCAGATCCTCGAGAATTTCCTTCTGGTCGGGCTTGAGCAGCGAATCATCGACATGCACGCCGCGTAAATCGCCCTTGCCGGAAATCTTCAAGGTAATCAGTCCGCCGCCGGCCGTGCCTTCGACCTCCATGCGGTCGAGCTCGGCTTGCATCGCCTCCATTTTCGATTTGAGTTCGGTGGCCTGTTTCATCAGGCCGAGAAAATCAGGCATTGCGGTTTCCTTCCGTCACCCCGGCGACAGTATAGTTAGGAGCTACGGCTCCTCGTCGGGAGTCTCGCCGTCGATCGGTTCCGAAGCTTGCGGCTCTTCGGTATTTCCGGCCGGCGGCCGCACCGACACGATCTCGGCGCCGGGAAAGTGCGTCAGCACCGCCTGAACCAGGGGATCGCTGCGCACATTGTCCTTCATCTCCGCCTTGCGTATCTCGGCCTGCGCCTTGATTGACGGCACCCCGGCCTCTTTGGAGACGGCGACCATCCAGCGGCGTCCGGTCCAGTCGCTGAGCTTCTTGGTCAGTTCGCCGATCAGCGTCGGGCGCGCGCTCGGTTCGAGTGCCAGTTCAAGTGTGCCGTCCTCGAAACGCACCAGCCGCACATCGCGCTCGAGCGCGCTTTTCATCGCCAGATCGCGCCTTTCGCCGGCGAGCACGATCAGCGCTTCGAAGCTTTGAACTGCGCGTGCCGGCGTCTCATCGCTGCGGGGAAGTGCATCGTCAAGCGGCGGCGCTGATGGCGCGGGCGCGACGGAAGCCAGCGGACCGCGCGCGGCGCGCGGCGCGGATGCCGAGGGGGCGGGCGGCGGCGCTGGCGCGGCTATCGGCGTCTTGGCGCTTGCATTGGCCGCCGCACCATTGCCGCGCGCGGCATCGCCGAGCGAGCGGATCGCTTCATCCGGCGTCGGCAGATCGGCGGCATAGGCGATGCGGACCAGCACCATTTCGGCGGCGTCGACCGGGCGGCCGGCGGCTTCGACCTCGGTGATGCCCTTGAGCAGCATCTGCCAGGTCCGCGCCAGAACGCGCATCGACAGCTTAGTCGCAAAGGCGCGGCCACGGCTGCGCTCGGCTTCGGTCAGCGACACATCGTCGGCGATCGCCGGCACGATTTTCACCCGCGTGACGAAATGGGTGAATTCGGCAAGGTCGCCGAGCACCATCGCCGGGTCGGCGCCGGCGTCGTATTGGTCGCGCAATTCCTTGAGCGCGCCCGCGATATCGGCGCGCATCAGGGCCTCGAACAAGTCGATGACCCTGGTGCGGTCCGCGAGCCCGAGCATCTGCCGCACGTCTTCGGCGCGAACAGTGCCTGCGGCATGCGCGATCGCCTGATCGAACAAAGACAATGAATCGCGCACCGAGCCCTCGGCGGCGCGCGCGATCAGGCCGAGCGCTGCCGGCTCGGCATCGAGCTTCTCTTGGGCTGCGATATTCTGCAGGTGCTTGACCAGGAGCGCCGCATCGACCCGGCGCAGATCGAAGCGCTGGCAGCGCGACAGCACCGTGATCGGTACGCGGCGGATTTCGGTGGTGGCGAAAATGAATTTGGCGTGCGGCGGCGGCTCTTCGAGCGTTTTCAGCAGTGCATTGAACGCCTGCGGCGTCAGCATATGCACTTCGTCGAGGATATAAACCTTGTAGCGCGCCGACACCGGCGCATAGCGCACCGCCTCGTTGATCTGGCGCACATCGTCGACACCGTTATGGGAGGCGGCATCCATCTCGATGACGTCGAGATGGCGGCTCTCCATGATCGCTTCGCAATGCACGCCGAGCACCGGCATTTTGACGGTCGGGGCGGTGACCGAGCCGTCCGGCAATTCGTAGTTCAGCGCCCGCGCCAGAATGCGCGCGGTCGTGGTCTTGCCGACGCCGCGCACGCCGGTGAGGATCCAGGCCTGCGGGATGCGGCCGGTCTCGAAACCGTTCGACACCGTGCGCACCATGGCGTCCTGGCCGATCAGGTCGTCGAAAGTCGACGGCCGGTATTTGCGCGCCAGCACGCGGTAGGCGGCTTGTGGGGTGGCGTCACTCATAACTGCGCGTCGTTTGTCACTGCGGCTGGACCAGAACCTTAAAGCGGGGCTTTAATATATGACGCCGCCCCTGGATGGGCGAAGTGGCATCCGGGTCTGCATCCCCGATAAATCGTCGGAATGGGTGGGAGGCTGACGAGCGACCCGAACCGGAGCTCGTTAGGGCTGCTTCCTTCCGGACCTGACCCGGTTGGCGAGTGGCTCGTCCACCGCCAACCTCCCGGGCCCTATATCTGCCGCGCAGACCGGGAAAGCAAGGAGGGAGGGAACCCGAAACGCCGGACCGCCGCGAGGCTGTTTCCCCCTGTTTATGCCAGCAAGCAGAATATGTGGCCGAGCCTCCACCAAAGTTTCGCCGCAGTGACCACGGCAATCTGTCTGTGCCCAGGTTCGCCCCTCCATGCCGGAAAATCCTCACGGCTGTAAGACGTTTACAACCAAAAGACAGAGAGAGAACGCAAATGCTGCGTGCTTTTATCATTGCCGCGTCGATCGCGTTGGTGGTGCCGGGACTAGCCCTCGCCCAAGATCACCATGACGAACATCATCAAGGCGGTCCGCCGCACCCGGGCGGCCCGCCGCCGCATCCGGTGCCGCATCCCGGCGGTCCGGCTCCTCGTGCCGTCCCGCATGGTCCGCCGCCTGGTGCGATGGGGCATCCGCCGGGGCCGCCAGCCGCGATGGTCCGACCGATGGGCCCGCCGGGCGGCGGCGCGCGATTCAGCTATCGCGGCCACGATATCGAACGCGTTCACATTCACCCATTTATCTATCCGCCGGGATTTGGCTATCGCCGCTGGGAAGTCGGTGCCGCCCTGCCTCCGCTCTTCTTGGCGCGGGATTATTGGTACGCCGACTGGGCTGCTCTCGGCATGGATCCGCCGCCGCCCGGTTATCAATGGGTGCGCTACGGACCCGACCTGTTGCTGGTGAATGTGATCACCGGCCAGGTCGCCGACGTCGCTTACGACGTATTTTACGACTAAGGCGTTACGGACGGGCCGCGCTAGGCGGCCCGTTTCCCTTTTTCGCTCAGGCAGGCGGCCCGCGCGCCTTGACCTTGCACACCGGCATGGCTTGAATCCCGCGCGAGACGAGGCGCGGGATAAGCGCCGCCAGGAGCGAAAACGATGACCTTCCGCATCGCCGTCGTCCAGCCGATCACGCATCGTCCTCCTGACGACGAGAAGAACGTCGCCGATGCGGTCAAGGCGGTCGAACGCGCCGCGGGCGAGGGCGCCGACTTCATCTGTTTTCCGGAGAATTATCCAGGCCCCTGGCGGATGCCGGCGACCTACGATCCGATCCCGGCGCTGGCGGAGGCCGCGGCCAAGCATCGGATCCATGCCGTCTTCGGTACCATCGAGCCGATCGATGCCAAGGCTGCGACCGCCTACAATCTTGTCGTCATGGCCTTTCCCGACGGCCGGGCGCCGGCGCTTTACCGGCGCACCCACCCGAACGGGCCGTGGGTCTATACCGGCGGCAAGACCTGGGAATTCCAATACGTCGCCGGCGATCACTATTCGGTCTTCGACACCCCGCACGGCAAAGTCGGGCTGGCGATGTGCAGCGAAGTCTATATGCCGGAAGTCACCCGCGCGCTGGCGCTGCGCGGCGCTGAATTGATCTTCATGCCCGCGGGCGTCGATAAGAACCGGCTTTGGACGACGTGGCGCACGCTGATCTTCGCCCGCGCCATCGAAAATCTGGCCATCGTCGTGACCACGCAAAACCTGTTCGACACGACGCAGCGCGGCCTTGCCATGGTGGCGGCGCCGGAAGAGATCTTGTTCGAGAGCACGGCGCCGGGCATGAGCCTGCTCGATGTCAGCCTCGACCGCGTGCGGGCACTGCGCAATTCGCGCGACGAAGTCAGCTCTTCGGCGAGTGCCGGCGCCAAACAGGGCGTGCTCGGCCCGCAATGGCAGCGGCCGGAATTGTACGACACGTTCCATCCGCGGCCATTACGTCAGGCGGCCATGCGCGAAGCGGCCGAATGATCCGGCTCAGTTCCGACCGCGTTTGAAAGTCGTGGCAAACCCTCCCGAACTCGGCGCCAAACTCCGGCTCGGCTATACGGCGAGCCTGCTCGATCGCATGGCGCAGCGCCGCGACGATGCGCTTGCGATCAAGAAACTGTGCGAGCATGCCCGCGCCGGCGTCTACGTGATTGGCGGCGAGCTCGTTGTGCTCAAGGGCACCGGCGAAGCAGGCGAAATGTGCAATCCGCTGTTTTCGCCCACCGAGGCCAGTGCGCTCGGCGCGGTGCGCGAGAGCGTCTTTCTCGGCGCGGTGAACGAAGCACCGCGTTTCGGCTTTGGGCTCGATCCGCAAACGGCCGAAGCATTGAAGACGCGCAACGATCTCAAAGTCACCGATCTGCGCAGCATCGCGGTGCAAGGCTTGGTCGGCGCCGACGATTTGCCGCCGCTCGCCGAAGCCAAGGCGCTGCTCGGTTGGCATGCGCGCCATCGGTTCTGTCCCAATTGCGGCTCGCCGACACATCTCGTGCAGGCCGGATGGCGGCGCGATTGCCCGGTGTGCAAGGCGCTGCATTTTCCGCGCACCGATCCAGTCGTCATCATGCAGGTAATTGCCGGCGAACGCTGCGTGCTCGGCCGCTCGCAACGTTTCGCGCCGACCATGTGGTCCTGTCTCGCCGGCTTCATCGAGCCCGGCGAAACCATCGAGGAGGCGGTGCGGCGCGAAGTGCTGGAAGAGGTCGGCATCGCCTGCGGCGAGGTCAGGTATTTTGCCTCGCAGCCGTGGCCGTTTCCCTCGTCGTTGATGATCGGCTGTCACGCGCGCGCGCTATCGGAGGAGATCGTGATCGATCGCGAGGAGCTTGAGGACGCGCGCTGGTTCGACCGCACCGAATTGGCGACGATGCTCAAGCGCCAGCACAAGGACGGCTTGACTACGCCGCCACCGGTTGCCATTGCGCATCACATCATTCGCGATTTTGTCGAGAACGGCTGCAATGTTTTCGGCTAAAGCTGCACCGCGTATCTTGTGTGCCGGCATCATCGTGCTCGACGAAGTGTTTCGCGTCGAAGAATTTCCGCAGCCCGACGGCAAGGTGCAGGCCAAGGGATTTTTTGTCGTCAATGGCGGCTGTGCGGCGAATGCCGCGGTCGCTGTCGCCCGCCTCGGCGGCCGCGCCGCGCTCGCGGGACCGCTCGGCGGCCCCGAAGGCGAAGACAGCAATGGCGACCGCGTGCTCAAAGCCCTCGAACGCGAGAACGTCGATTGCAGGTTCTGCCAGCGGATCGACGGCTTGGCGACGGCGCTGTCGGCGATTTTCATGAATGCACGCGGCGACCGCACCATCGTGACCTATCGCGACGAGCGTGTGGCCGCGACCAAGCCGCAGGATCCCGACGCCATCGTCGCCGATGCCGATGCGGTGCTGGCCGACAATCGCTATCCCGAATTCGTGCTGCCGATCTGCGCAGCGGCGCGGCGGCGCGGGCTTCCGGTTTTGCTCGACGGCGACCGGCCGACAGTCGAGGACGATCCGCTGTTTCAGCTGACGACGCATATCATTTTCTCTTCGGAGTGCCTGCGCGGAACGACCAGCTTGGCCGATCTCGGCGAAGGTCTCAGACGCATCGCCAAGAAGACCGACGCCTTTCTCGCCGTCAGTAACGGGCCGGGCGACATTATCTATCTCGACGACGGCGTGCTGCGCGGCGTGCCGGTGTTCAAGATCGCCGCCGTCGATACGCTTGGCGCCGGCGATGCGTTCCACGGCGGCTTCCTGGTCGCGCTGACCGAAGGCCAAAGCATCACCGCGGCGATGCGCTTTGGCGCGGCGGTCGCCGGCGTCAAATGCACGCGGATTGGCGGCGCCGCCGGCTGCCCGACGCGAGCCGAGGTCGAGGCGTTGCTGGCGGAGCAGCCTTTGCCGCTCATTGCCGCGAAAGCGGAACGCTGACGGCGGCCCCCGATTGCGGCGTGACCGTCGACGTCAGGGACATTTTCCGGCTTGATTTAGAATATTTTTCTATGTAGATAGCCATATAGGCAATACTGTGGAAGATTATTTCTATGGATGCAATAGACCGAAAAATCCTCGCAGTTCTGCAGGATAACGCCGCTCTGTCCGTCGCCGAAATCGGCTCCCGGGTCGGCCTGTCGTCGACGCCATGCTGGAAACGCATCCAGCGGCTTGAGGCCGACGGCGTCATCCAGAAGCGCGTGGCGATTATCGATCAGGACAGCATCGGGCTCGGCATCAGCGTTTTCGTGTCGATCGAGACCGGCGACCATTCGCAGGACTGGCTCGACAAATTCGCCAAGACCGTCACCGCCATGCCGGAGGTGATGGAGTTTTACCGCATGGCGGGCGACGTCGATTACATGCTGCGCGTCGTGGTGCCGGATATCGCCGGCTATGACACTTTCTACAAGCGTCTGATTTCGACGGTGGCGCTGAAGAACGTGACGTCGCGCTTCGCGATGGAAAAGATCAAATCGACGACGGCGCTGCCGATTCCATTGTCCTAATGGAATTAATGGCCGGAAGAGGACGTGTTCGCTCCCGCGGTCATCGCTTGCGTGGTGCGGCTCACGGTTTCGCCGAGGACCTTGTCAAACACATCTGGATCGTCGCCGAGATTGAGACGTCGCGAGCAGTCGGGGGCGCAGCTATAGGTGCTGCGGAATTGGCCGCGATAGACGTAGACCACGTGATCGGACGGCGACGTCACCACGATCTGTTTCTCCAGCAGCACGACGCCGCCATTGTCGAGGACGACGACATTGGTCCCGCCATAGCCCTTGGCGGTGACGATGGCGACACCGGACTGGATCGTCACGTCGGCAATCAGCGGATTGCCGATCACTACCGTGGCCGCGCTGTCAGGAAGCTTGAACAGAGCGGCCTGGTCGAGTGGCACTGTGATCGGCGCGTTGGCCGGCGATCGAGGAGATTGGGCCAAGGTCTGGCCGGCGGAACACGTGGCGATAACGGCGAACAGGCCGGCCGCTGCGAGCCAATGCCGCGCGCTTTTGGCCGTCCGGCCTGGCACGCACAACGCCGTCATCGATACTCTCCGAAACGCTACGCGGATTCGACAATTCGGCCGAACTGGCCGGCTTAACGCGACTGCTTCACTTGACTGCAAATTAGTGAATGAAGTGCAAATCGAAGACGCTTGCGGGGTGCGGATAAAGCAGTGAAATCAAGCTGGTGACGCTTACTTAACGATGATCGCCGAATGCGAAACGCGCCGCGGCGCCGTCACTGCGTGAACGGATGCACGAGCTGCGCCGTAAAGCTCGTCGGATATTCGCGCTCGCCGACGCCATAGCGATCGGGCAGTTCACCCTTCGGCATATGGAACGTACCGAAGATCATGTCGAGGATCGGAAACGTCGAGGCGAAATTCTTCTCGCCGCCGCGATCGGCCGCGGTGTGATGCCAGCGATGGAATACCGGTCCCGCGATCACGTATTTGAACGGGCCCAGCGTCCAGTCGAGATTGGCGTGCACGAAGGCCGAATGCGCAACGGTCAGCGGCCCGAGCACGACCAGCACGTTCGGAGAAATGCCGATCAAGAGCATGATCACGTCGGCGGCGACGCTGCGCAGAAACAGCTCCATCGGATGAAATCGCGCCGCCGAGATCCATTCCAATTCCTCGGACGAGTGATGCACCGCGTGGTACTTCCACATCCTGCGGCCATGAAACCAACGATGCGCCCAGTAAAGGATGATGTCCTCGCCGACGAGGAAGATGATCATCTGCACGACGAGCGGCAGCGCCGCCAGCGGTCCATGGCCGTTGTCGTAGAACGCGATCAATCCGTCGGCGGTGGTGATGTTGAACAGTATCGCGGCGCCGACGACCATGAGGCCGATGCGCAGATAGCGCCCGATGACAGGAATCAAGAACCAGTAGCAAAGATCGGTGACGATATCGCGTTTGTGCCACCACGGCTTGCCGGGATTGCACGCCCAGAACGAGGTCAGCGCGGTGAAGACGACAGCGAGGCCGAGCGAGATCGGCAGGTTCTTCACGAACGTCTGGCCGATAACGACGACAACGGAGAGCAATTCATCAGACATGTGCAGTTCTTCGGACATCTATCGAACCTGGTATCGCCGCCGGCGCTGGGCTGCTGCGATCGGCGTGCCGCCCATATAGGAATGCCCGCATTTGATAGCGAGGTGCTAATTAAAACGCCGTGAACGGCAGCGGCTCCGGAACCGCGGCGACGATCTGACGATTGTTTGATGCAAGTTGCAGGTCGCCCGCTCACGCGCACGAAACGAGTTCCTGTTAGATATTTGGTTGTTGCGTGCTGGATCGCGCGCTTGTTGCAAAGTCGTGTTGCATAATTCGCCGCGGAAGCGGCTTGGTGTATCGACCGTAAAGAAACAACGGCTGTATTGTGTCTGCAGCAAAGATCGGAAACGTGGAATCGCGCATCAGCGCGAGTTTCCAAGGTGATCATTCTACGCAACTGGATGTTAACTACATCGCGGATTGGGCGATTGATGGGGTGTTTCATCGATTGATTTAACCCCGTTGAAATTTCTCGGCGATAGTTTCGCGACACGATCCAAACGGCAAAAATAAACCGTTGGGTCAGCTCAGACAGCCACGTGTGGACCTTAAGGAGCCTACTCATGAAGAGCATTTTGTCACGTTTCGTGAAGGACGAGTCGGGCGCGACGGCCATCGAATATGGTCTGATTGCTGCCGGCATCTCGGTCGCGATCATCGCGGTCGTGCAGGGCATCGGCACCAACTTGGTCACCAAGTTCGGCGCCATCTCGACGGCCCTCAAGTAAGCTTCGTTCTTTTCGTAGTGTTACGAGAGGGCTCCGGTCGATCACCGGGGCCTTTTCGCTTTCGGCGCTTTGTTGCGCCGGCGCTAACCCGCTCTCAACCGGCAAGGCGTATTCCGACGGTGAAGTGCAAGCGCAGCCGCACGCAAGGCAAAGCGACAAGACCATGCTGACCGAAGCGATCGAATTGACGCTGTTCCCCGGCATGATGGCGTTTGCCGCGTCGAGCGATCTGTTGACGATGACCATCGCCAACCGCGTGTCTTTGATCCTCATTGCCGGCTTCGTCGTTCTGGCGCTGCTGAGCGGTATGACCGGGGCCGAGCTGTTGTCGCATCTCGGTGCCGGCGCAGTCGTACTCGCGGTGGCGTTTTTCTGTTTCGCCTGCGGCTGGATCGGTGGCGGTGACGCCAAGCTCGCGGCGGCGACCGCGCTATGGCTCGGCTTCAGCCACCTGTTCGATTATCTGGTTTATGCATCGCTGCTCGGCGGCGCGCTCACGATGCTGATCGTCCAGTTCCGCGCCGTGCCGCTGCCGCGCCTTCTCACCGGTCAGGATTGGGCCGAGCGGCTGCATCAGGAAGGCGGCGGCGTGCCCTATGGCATTGCGCTCGCCGCGGCCGCGCTCCTGGTCTATCCGCAGACCCAATGGATGCCGACGCTCAGCCTCTAGGCGGCGCTTCGCCGCATTCGTCAACACAAGATTAACGCGATTTGGATACGCCTCATTAACCATGCTTTGACGTTTAGCTGATGATATCGGCGATGACGGCCGCTTTCGGTCGTGGCGTCACGTGGAAAGCGAAAGCGTATGAAAGCCGCGCGTCTCGTGGTACTCGGTGTCGCAGTCGCCGCCGGCGGCATCGCGGCATTTTTGGCCGCGAGCAACAAAGAGCCAGCACCGCCACCGCCACCGCCGCAAGCGGCGCTGGAAACGGTAGAAGTGCTCGTGGCCAAGTCCGATCTCACGCGCGGACAGGTGATCGACGCCGCCGACATCGGCTGGCAGACCTGGCCCGCCGCCGCCGCCAATTCAAGCTTCATCAAGAAGTCCGAGCAGCCCAACGCGATGGATCAATTCGTCGGCGCGATGGTGCGCGTCGGCATGGTGGCCGGCGATCCGATCCGCGGGCCTTATGTCGTGATGGCCAAGGGCTCCGGCTTCATGGCCGCGGTGCTGCCGGAAGGTATGCGCGCCGCGGCGGTCGATATCGCGCCCGATACCAGCGCCGGCGGCTTCATCCTGCCGGATGACCGCGTCGACGTTCTGCTGACACGGCGCGACAAAGACGCCGAGAAGCAGACCGGCGTGGAGAAGTATGTCAGCGACACGATTTTGCGCAACATACGGGTCCTGGCAATCGACCAGACCATCGATGACAAGAACAGCAACAAGACCTTGCTCGGCAAGACCGCGACGCTCGAACTCACCCAGCCGCAGGCCGAGATGCTTTCGCTGTCGCGCCAGGTCGGCACGGTCTCGTTGGCACTGCGCAGCATTCGCGATTCGAAGACCACGGCGGAGGGTGTCGGCGATACCAGCCGTGATGAAAGTGGGGCCATCAATACAGTGCGTTTCGGCGTCAGCACGCTTGGATCCGGCCGTTGAGCCGGCGGAGGAATTTGACGATGACAGCGCGAATGACGGCCGCTACGACAGGTCCTCGCAAGCTCGGCCTTCGCATCGCGACCTTTACGGCGGTGATCGCCGCCGGCGTCATCGCCCCGCGGGCGCTTGCGGGAAATGTCGGCTATAGCGGGCCGCCGCCGCAGGTGGTTCATGTCAGCGCCAGCGACGTCACCTCGCAGCCGCTCGCGCTCGGCGTCAGCAAATCGATCGTCGTCGATCTGCCGCGCGACATCAAGGACGTGCTGGTCGCCGATCCGAAGATCGCCAATGCCGTCGTACGCTCGGCGCGCCGTGCCTACATCATCGGTAGCGCCGCAGGCCAGACCAATGTGTATTTCTTCGACGCCCAGGGTCAGCAGATCGCGGGCTTCGACATCGCGGTGACGCGGGATCTTAACGGCATGCGCCAAGCAATCCACCAAGTCCTGCCCGATTCCGACATCACCGTCGAAGGCATCGGCGACGGTGTTGTGCTCGCCGGAACCGCATCGAGCCAGGCCGAGGCGCAGCAGGCCTATGATATCGCGGCGCGGATCCTGAATTCCGCCACCGCCGATACCGTCGGTCAAGGCAGCAAGATCGTCAACGCCATCGTGGTTCGCGCCGGCGACCAGATCATGCTCAAAGTCGTCGTTGCCGAGGTCGAGCGCGACGTCATCAAGCAGCTCGGCATTAATCTGGCCGGCAGCGTGGGTTACGGCACGACCGTACTCAACTTCAACAACAGCAATCCGTTCACCGCGCTCGGGCAGTCGCTGAGCGGCTCCTTCATTCAGGGGACCTACAAAGGAGTCAGCGCGACCTTACAGGCCATGGAGCAGGCAGGGGTTATTCATACGCTCGCTGAGCCGAATCTAACGGCCATTTCCGGTGAATCGGCGACCTTCGTGGCCGGCGGCGAATTCCCGGTGCTCAACGGCTTCAGCTGCTCCGCCGCGACGACCGTCAGCACGACGCAGACCTGTCAGCCGTCGATCGATTTCAAGAAATTCGGCGTCAGCCTGAACTTCACGCCGGTTGTGCTGAGCGAAGGCCGCATCAGCCTCAAAGTGATGACCGAAGTATCGGATTTGTCGAGCAACAATTCGATTCAGATCGTCGAACCGGGAACATCGCCGCAGGTGACGGTCACGGTGCCGTCGATCCGCACCCGTCGCGCAGAGACCACGGTGGAAATCCCGTCCGGCGGTTCGCTGGCCATGGCCGGGATGATTCAGAATTCGACGAAGCAGAACATGAACGGCTTGCCCGGCTTGATGGAGCTCCCAATTCTCGGGCCGTTGTTCAAGAGCCGCGATTATATCAACCAGCAGACCGAATTGATGGTGTTCGTAACGCCGTATGTGGTGCACGCTGTGGCGCAGAAGGAATTGTCACGTCCCGACGACGGTTACGCCGATTCAAGCGATCCCGCCGCGGTTCTGCTCGGCCGCTTCAACCGCATCTACGGTGTCGGCGGCATGCCCGACCCACCCGACACTTATCGCGGCCGATACGGCTTCATCCTGGATTGAGCCAGCAACACGAGATGCAGCAGGAGACGATGATGCAACCTGACCGCACAAGGATCGCCGGGCGCCGTGGCGCCATAGCGATGGCGGTTCGCGCCGCGCTGGCTTTAGGCGGCGCGCTGTTCGTCTGCGGCTGCACCACCGATCAGCAGGTCGCCGGCGTTCCCGACGTGCCGGTCGACTACCGCATGCGCCATCCGATCACGCTCAAGGAATCCGATCGTACGCTGGAAGTTTTCATCGGCACCAATCGCGGCGAGCTCAATCCGACGCAACGGGCCCAGGTCCTCGCCTTCGGGCTGCGCTGGAAACACGAAGCGACGGGCGGCATCATCGTCGCCCGCCCGGTCGGCAGCAGCAACGAGCGGGCGGCAAGCGATTCCATGCGCGAGATCATATCGATCCTCAATTCCAGCGGCATGCCGCCGCAGAGCATCGGCGTTCGCACTTATCAGGCGGGCGGGCCAGCGCTGGCCACGGTTCGCATCAGCTATCCGAGGGTCGCCGCGCAGGCGGGGCCGTGCGGTCTTTGGCCCGAGGACATCGGTCCGAGCGCCACCCGCGATTATTTCGAAAATCAGCCGCCGTGGAATTACGGCTGCGCCAGCCAGCGCAATCTCGCCGCCGAGGTCGACGATCCTGCCGATCTCGTACAGCCGCGCGCCGAGACCGCAGCCTATACGATGCGGCGCACCACAGTGTTGGAGAAATATCGTCAGGGTATCGATCCTTCGACGGCGCCGTCAGCGCAGTCGTCGTCGGCCAAGATCAGCGATGTCGGGAAATAAGCTTGGTTTAATATTCAGCGCGTCGATGTGAGTAACGCCGGTTCACGATGAAACAGTCCAGTCAAGAGATTCAACACGAAGCTGCGCCCGCGGAAGCCGCCGCGCATGACGAGCACATTGCGCCGGCGCCGCGCGTCTCGGTGCAGGCCTTCTGCGAGAATGTCGATACCGCGGCCGCCATCCAGTCGGCCGGCGAAGATCGGCGCTTGGCCAAAGTCCATCTGCGCATCCAAATGGGCGGCATGGCCGCCGCCATCGAGGCGTATCAGAGCTCACCGACGCCCAACGTCATCATTCTGGAAGCCGAGCACCGCAACAGCGCGATCCTGGCCGCGCTCGATCAGCTCGCCAATTATTGCGACGCTGGCACGCGTGTCGTCGTCATCGGCAGTATGAACGACGTAACGCTCTACCGCGATCTGGTGCGGCGCGGCGTGAGCGATTATCTGATTTCGCCGGTCGGCGTGCTGCAGGTGGTGCGCGCGATCAGCGGGCTTTACTCGGCGCCTGATGCCAAGCCGGTCGGCCGTATTATCGCTGTCGTCGGCGCCAAAGGCGGCGTCGGCGCCTCGACCGTCGCGCACAATATCGCCTTCTCGATCGCCCGCGACTTGAGCCTCGACGCGGTGGTGACCGATCTCGATCTTGCCTTCGGCACCGCCGGCCTCGATTTCAATCAGGACCCGCCGCAAGGCATCGCCGAAGCGGTGTTCTCGCCCGACCGCGTCGACACCGCCTTCGTCGACCGTTTGCTGGCGAAATGCACCGATCACTTGAATCTGCTCGCCGCCCCGGCGACGCTCGACCGCGTCTATGATTTCGGCGCCGAGGCCTTCGACTCGATCTTCGATTCGCTGCGCGCCACGGTGCCCTGCGTCGTGCTCGACGTCCCCCATCAATGGAGCGGCTGGACCAAGCAGACGCTGATCGGCGCCGATGATGTTTTGATCGTCGCCGCACCGGATCTCGCCAACCTGCGCAACACCAAGAATATCTACGACTTCCTCAAAGCGGCGCGGCCCAACGACCGTCATCCGCGCTATTGCCTCAATCAGGTCGGCGTGCCGAAGCGCCCCGAGATCAAGGCCTCTGACTTCGCCAAGGCGCTCGAGAGCGAAGCCATGGCGATTATTCCGTTCGAGCCGCAGCTGTTCGGCGCGGCCGCCAATAACGGGCAGATGATCGCTGAGATTTCGGCAAACCATAAGACTGCCGACATGTTTCGCGCGCTGGCGCGGAATCTGACCGGCCGCGCGGAACCGGCAAAGCAGCGCTCGGGTTTCCTGTCGCCGCTGATCGAAAAGATTTTGGGGTAGCTTCTTAGCGTTGGAGTTGCGTTCGTGTTTGGCAAGCGTCCCACTGGTGCTTCTCCGGTCGCCGTCGAGCAGCGGCCGAATACGCCTGCGCCCGCCGCGCCGCCGCCGCCCCAGCCGGCAAGCGGCTCGTCCGAAGGCGGCCGCGCGCCGATGCCGTCGGCGGGACTGGGCGCGCCGATCGTCACGGCGCCGACCAGCAAGCCCAATGTCGGCGGGCCGGCGTCACCGCCGCAGCAGGTTCCCACCGCCGTCGATTCGCGCCGCTCCGAAACCTATTACGAGACCAAGAGCACGATCTTCGGCGCCTTGATCGAGGCGATCGATCTGGCGCAGCTCGCCAAGCTCGACGCCGATTCCGCGCGCGAGGAAATCCGCGACATCGTCAATGAAATCATCGCGATCAAGAACATCGTACTGTCGATCGCCGAGCAGGAGGATTTGCTCGACGATATCTGCAACGACGTCCTCGGTTACGGACCGCTCGAGCCGCTGCTCGCCCGCGACGACATCGCCGACATCATGGTCAATGGTTCGGGCACGGTCTATATCGAAGTCGCGGGCAAGATTCAAAGGACCGGGATTCGCTTTCGCGACAATCAGCAGCTCTTGAATATCTGCCAGCGCATCGTCAGCCAGGTCGGCCGCCGCGTCGACGAAACCTCGCCGATTTGCGACGCGCGCTTGCCGGACGGCTCGCGCGTCAACGCCATCGTGCCGCCGCTGGCGATCGACGGGCCCGCGCTCACCATCCGCAAGTTCAAGAAGGACAAGCTGACGCTGGAGCAGCTAACACGCTACGGCTCGATTTCGCCGGAAGGCGCTGAAATCCTCAAAGTGATCGGCCGCTGCCGCGCCAATGTCCTGATTTCCGGCGGCACCGGCTCGGGCAAGACTACGCTGCTCAATTGCTTGACCCGTTACATCGACAACGACGAGCGTATCGTCACCTGCGAGGACGCCGCCGAATTGCAGTTGCAGCAGCCGCACGTGGTGCGGCTGGAAACGCGGCCGCCGAATCTGGAAGGCGAGGGCCAGATCACCATGCGCGATCTGGTCAAGAACTGCCTGCGCATGCGGCCGGAACGCATCATCGTCGGCGAAGTGCGCGGACCCGAGGCCTTCGATCTGCTGCAGGCGATGAATACCGGCCACGACGGCTCGATGGGCACACTGCACGCCAACTCGCCGCGTGAATCGTTGTCGCGCCTTGAATCGATGATCACGATGGGCGGCTATGCGCTGCCGTCGCGCACCATCCGCGAGATGATCTGCGCCTCGGTCGATGTCGTCGTGCAGGCGGCGCGCCTGCGCGACGGTTCGCGCCGCATCACCCACATAACCGAAGTGATGGGCCTGGAAGGTGACGTCATCATTACCCAGGACGTCTTCCTTTACGATCTGATCGGCGAGGACGCCAACGGCAATCTGATCGGCCGGCACCGTTCGACCGGCATCGGTCGTCCGAAATTCTGGGAACGCGCGCGCTATTACGGCGAGGAGCAACGCCTTGCCGCCGCTCTCGATGCGGCGGAAGTCGAACACGGCATCACCTAGAGCATGATCCCGAAAAGTGGAAGCGGGTTTTCGGAAAGGATCATGCTCAGACGAGAGAATCTAGACCCGACCCAGTTCGATTGAGTTGGATCAAGGTCTAAGTCCGACGCGGGGATTTGTCATGAGTACCTACGCCCTGATCATACTGGTGACGATCGCCGTCGGCGGCGTGGCCTGGGTCTTCATCTACCCGATCCTGTCCGGCGAGAAACAGGCGGAGCGGCGCGTGGCCAGCGTCGCGCGCGCGGGGCCGGTGTCGCGGCCGCAGCGTTCGACCGGTGGCGGCAAGAGCCGGCGCGAGCAAGTCGAAGGTACGCTCAAGGACATCGAGCAACGGCAGCGGAAAGCAAAGCGGCCGCCGCTTGCGGTACGGCTCAAACAGGCCGGGCTCGATTGGAGCAAGCGCCGCTTCGTGGTGACGTTTGCGATCGCCAGCGTCGGCGTGTTTCTGGTGACGATGATGCTGGGCGTCGGCCTGATCGCGGCGCTCGGCTTCGGCTTCGCGGCCGGCTGCGGCCTGCCGTTCTGGATGCTGTCGTTTCTCAAGAAGCGGCGCGAATCGAAATTCCTCAACGAATTCCCGGATGCGGTCGACGTCATCGTTCGCGGCATCAAAGCCGGCCTGCCGCTGCTCGACAGCCTCAAACTGATCTCCAATGACGCGACCGAGCCAGTGCGCAGCGAATTCCGCGCCATCGTCGAGACCCAGACCATCGGCATGCCGATCGGCGAAGCCTGCCTGAAACTCTACGAGAGCATTCCGCTGCCGGAGGCGAACTTCTTCGGCATCGTGGTCTCGATCCAGCAGCGCGCCGGTGGCAATCTGTCGGAAGCGCTCGGCAACCTGTCGCGAGTGCTGCGCGACCGCAAAAAGATGAAGGCGAAGATCCAGGCCATGTCGATGGAGGCCAAAGCCTCCGCCTCGATCATCGGCGCCCTGCCGATCGCGGTCATGAGCCTCGTCTGGCTCACCAGTCCGAATTATATCGACTTGCTTTTCACCGAGCCGCTCGGGCGCATAATGCTGGGATGCTGCGCCGGCTGGATGCTGACCGGCGTCTTGGTGATGCGCAAAATGATCAACTTCGATTTTTAGCGCATGATCCGGAAAAGTGGGAACCGGTTTTCCGAAAAGATCATGCGCAAGCAAAAAAACAACGGCACGCAGCGATGACCGCATTACTCAGCCATTATCTCGACATGCAGACGCTGACCATGATCTTCGCTGCCGTGGCGGCGGGCGCCACGGTGCTTACCTTCGCCATGCCGTTGTTAGTGACCGACGACCTGCAAAAGCGCATGAAGGCGGTCGCGCTCGAGCGCGAGAAGATGCGGCAGCGGGACCGCGAGCGCATGGCGCTGAGCAGCAAAGTGTCGCTGCGCCAATCGCCGAAAGTGTACATGAAGCGTGCGGTCGACAATTTCAACCTGTCGAAATGGGTCGGGCAGGAGGCGGCGCGCGTCAAGCTGGTTCAGGCCGGCTATCGCGGCCACGCGCCCTACGTCACTTATCTGTTTTTTCGCATGGCGATGCCGATCATCATGCTGTTCGGCTCGCTGTTCTATATCTTCCTTGTACTCAATCTCGACTACCCGCCGATGATGAAGTTCGCGGTCTGCATCGGCTGCGCCTATCTGGGCATGCACATCCCCAATCTGTTCCTCAGGAACAAGATTCAGCGCCGTCAGCTTTCGCTCAAGCGCGCGTTCCCGGACGCGCTCGATTTGCTGCTGATCTGCGTGGAATCCGGCATGTCGATCGAGGCGGCCTTCCGCAAGGTCAGCGAGGAAATCGGCACGCAATCGGTGGCGCTCGCCGAGGAATTCACGCTGACCACCGCCGAATTGTCGTATCTGCCGGATCGCCGCCAAGCTTATGAGAATCTAGCGCATCGCACCGGCCTCGAAGGCGTCAAGGCCGTGTGTCTCGCCTTGCAGCAGGCGGAGCGCTACGGCACGCCTTTGGCGACGACGCTGCGCGTGCTAGCGCAGGAAAATCGCGACATGCGCATGTCCGAAGCCGAGAAGAAGGCGGCGGGCCTGCCGCCGAAGCTCACCGTGCCGATGATCGTGTTCTTTCTGCCGGTGCTGTTCGTCGTCATTCTCGGCCCGGCGGCCATCAAGGTGATGGCGCTGCAATAGTCGGGCGTGTCAGCGATTGCGCCGGACTGCCTTTGCTCACGCTCGCAATGTCGGGAAGATTATTAGCTCGAGCCGGCGTCGGAACGCGCTGCACGCCGGTCGGTCGGCGCGCCGCCTTTGCCCGCCAGCATTTGCCGCAGATAGGCGACATTGGCTGCGGCTTCGTCGGGCGGCAGATCGGCTTGTGCGATGCTCTCAGCCTCGGCAAAGCGGCCCTGCAAGCCGACCACCAGCGCGAGATTTTGCCGCACGCGCGGATCGACCGGCTGATGGGCGGCAGCACGGCGCAACGTCGCTTCGGCGTTTTTCAGATCTTTCGACAAGGCGTAGGACAGGCCGAGATTGGAAAGCACGCTCGGCTCGTCGGGCACGATCTTGAGTGCGGTCAGATAATAGCGCTGGGCGTCTTCGTGCTTGCCCATCTGGTCGAGAACGGCGCCTTGCGCGGAGAGGATATGCCAATCCGGCTGATCGGGCGTATGGGCGCGGTCGAGCACGGCAAGTGCCTGCTGATAGTCGCCGTTTTCAGCCAGCGCGCGGCCGTATTCGCCGAGCACGGCTCTGTTGTGGGGGTTCTGCATCGAGATCTGCTCGAGCACGGCGGCAGCTTGCGCGTATTGGCCGGTGCCGCGCAGCGCCTGGGCATAGTGCAGCGCCACGTTCACGTCTGACGGATTGGCATGATATTTCTCGCCATAGATCTCAACATCGCGGCGCAGATCTGCTTCCGGACGCTGGTCGGACGCCAGCGAGATCGAGTTCGTGTTGTCGGCGACCTGGGTCGTCTGGCAGCCGGCGGTTGCAACCCCGATCGCCATGATGATCGCGGCCGAGGCGAGAAAGCGGGCGGAGCGGGATTGGTTCGGACGCATCATCTCGATCGCTGCCAGATCGCCGCGTCCGGCGCAGCTGAGGCCGTGGCGCGGTGTCTGCCAGCAATAGACTGTTAACCCTAATGAGTGGTTAACGGACCAAGATGGGTCTGTCGAAGTGCCGCAGCCGTCGGCATTATTTGCTCGCTTGGCGCAACAGCTTCTCGGCATTGCCGGAAAAAATCTTGCGGCGGTCGGCGTCGGACATTTCGAGCTTCTTGAGCGCTTCGATCGCCGGCTTGATCGGTCCGAGCGGGGTGTCGGTGGCGAACACCACCTTGTCGGCGCCGAAGAACTCGTAGCCGCAGCGCAGCGCATGCACACCGCCGCCGAACATGGCGGTGTCGGCATAAAAGTCGCGCATATAATCGAGATGCGGCCGTTTCAGCGACGGCAGGATTTTCGAATAGTCCTCGTCAGACGTGCGCGCGCCGAGCACGTCGAGGCCCGGTCCGACGCGGCCGTCATAGAACGGGATCATGCCGCCGAGATGGTGGGTGATGATTTTCAGATTGGGATAACGGTCGAACAGGCCGCAGAATACGAGCCGCACCATGGCGACCGAGGTGTCATAGGGCCAGCCGAAGCACCACCACGCTTCGAAGCGCGATTTCTGCTCGGCCGGATAATCCGGCATCGCGGCGGTACGGGCCGGATGCAGCCATATTGGCCGGTCGAGCTGCGCCATGGCGGCGAATAACGGCTCGAAGGCGGGCTCGTCGAGCGGATGGCCGGCAAGCGGGGTGAAAATCTGCACGCCGGCGGCGCCGAGCTGATTGACGGCGCGCTTGGCTTCTTCGACCGAGCCCATGACATCGGTCAGCGATAAAGCGGCGACGAAGCCGGCGAAGCGGTCCGGATATTTGACGCAGAGATCGGCCATCGCGTCGTTTGCGATCCGCGCCAGCGTCAGCCCGGCGCCGCCGCTGGCGAAATCCTCGATCGGCGGATTGGGCAGCGAGATCACCTGGCGGTAATCGCCGAACTCGTCCATCTCGCGAAAGCGGGCGTCGAGATTGTGGATCTTGGTCACACCGCGCAGCCGTGCCGCGATATTGCCGAGCTTCGGCGCGCTCTTGTTCATCTCATCGAGGTAACGCCCCGGCGAGATGTGACAGTAAAGGTCGATGAGCGTATCGGCGCCCATGAGAGTCCTCCAGCGTTTCTCCGATACCGGCTTCCGTCCGCGCGAGCGAAGGAGAAATCTAAGTCATCACCCGGACCGGCTTGCCGTCGAGAAAGCCGCGAATGTCTTCGACGACGCCTGAGAAGTAGTGCTTGTAGTTCTGCGTCGAGACGTAACCGAGATGCGGGGTGATGACGACATTGTCCATCTTGCGCAGCGGATGATCGAGCGGCAGCGGCTCGACGTCAAACACGTCGAGGCCGGCGCCGGCGATCTTCTTGTCGCGCAGCGCCGCGAGCATCGCCGCCTCGTCGATGATCGGCCCGCGCGAGGTGTTGATGAGATAGGCGGTCGGCTTCATCAGGCCGATCTCTTTTGCCCCGACGAGGCCGCGCGAGCGCTGCGACAGCACGACATGGATCGAGATGAAATCGGACTGGCGGAACAGATCGTCCTTGCCGACATAGCCAACGCCGACTTCGGCGCATTTCTCCGGCGTCAGATTCTGGCTCCAGGCGATGACTTTCATACCGAAGGCCTTGGCGATGGCGGCGGTGCGCTGGCCGAGCTTGCCGAGCCCAAGCACGCCGAGCGTGAGGCCTTCGAGTTCGGGGCCGATGGTGGTCTGCCAGGGCGCGCCGGCATGCAGTCGGGCGTTTTCGTAGCCGATATGCCGGGTCAGTTCGAGCATCAGCCCAATGGCAATGCCCGAGGTCGGGCTGCCGAAGGCGCCGGTGCCGCAGACTGTGACGCCGCGCGCCTTCGCCGCTTCGGTGTCGATCGAGGCGTTGCGCATGCCGGTGGTGATCAGGAGCTTCAAATTGGGCAGCGCGTCGATCACAGCTTTAGGAAAGCCGGTGCGCTCGCGCATGGCGACGACAATGTCAAAATCCTGCAGCGCCGCGATCACCTTGTCGGGGCCGCCGAGATGTTGGTTGAACGCCTTGATATCGACGTCGCCCTTGACCGGGGACCAATCGGCGGAGCTCAAGGCAATGTTTTGATAGTCGTCGAGAATCGCGCAGCGGTGCGCCATGATTGATCCACCCCAATACTGGCCCAATGCCAACGACTTTTGCGCCGTAGCCGTCTCATAACGGCTCGTCGAAGACAAGCGGGTGGGGCGGTGTGTTTTTTCGGCGTTTTTTCGGGGCCCGAGCGGCAGTGCGTTACGCGCCGACCCGGTATGCCGCGGGAGGGATTACGCGTGGTGCTCCGCGATGTCGCCGAGCGTGGACGTGGCCGGCCTAAGCGCGGGCTGCGACTTCGGATAAAGATGACCGTACTTGGCATGCCATTTCGGGCCGGGGCCGCGCATGTAATGCAGGTCGGGGCGATAGGCGCCGCCGGGTTCGCCTGAGGCCACCCAGATATCGCGAAGAACCATCGTGAACCGGCGCAACATGACACGCTCCGTTTTTTCTTGCCCATGAGGTTCGCCCGATCGATCGGTTCCACCTCATTTTTGGCCTTTCGCTTATGGGTCAGCCGACCCAGGGGAAAGGTTCAATTTTTCAAACGCTCGTTTGACATTAATTGTGCGCCAGAAAACATTAAAATTTGTTGCGATTTCGGCGGGGCTTAGCCGGAACTGTGGTCAAGCTTTATGAAGCTTTACCGGGAACCGCAGATGCGCCGCTAGCGCGGCGTGACCAGAAGCGGCATGCCACCCTTCGGCCGCAGCGTGACCCGCGCCACGGGCTGGGGCTTGTGGCCCGGAACCGGGTCAAAATGGAAGGCGCGGATCAAGGTCGCCAAGATTGCCGTGGCCTCGATCATGGCGAAGCTTGCCCCGATGCAAATCCGCAAGCCCCCGCCGAACGGCAGGAAGGCGTAGCGCGAATAGGTCTTGGCCAATTCGGGCGCAAAGCGGTCGGGGTCGAAGGCGTTGGGGTTTGCCCATAATCGCGTATTCCGGTGCAGCGCATAGATCGGAATATGGACGCGCGCGCCGGCGGCGATGTCCAATCCTTCCGATAAAGATCCGCCGCCGAGCGTCAGCGCCGTCTTGGCAAAACGCGAAAGCGCCGGCGCCGGCGGGAATAGCCGCATCGCCTCCTGGATCACCTGCCGGCAGACGGACAGGTTGTCGATCTGCTCCGGCCCGATGGATTGCGCGCTTTTGCCGGTCCCGGCCACGGCCGCGATTTCCTCGGCGACGCGCTGCTGCGTGTCCTGGTCTTTCGCCAGCAGCCACAGCGTCCAGGTCAGCGCGACCGACGTGGTCTCATGGCCGGCGGTGATGAAGGTGATGAGATTTTTCATCACCTCGTCGTCGGTCATGGTCCGTCCGCTCTCCGGATCACGCGCTTTGAGCAGGAGATTGAGAAGGTCGGGCGCTGCCGTATCCGCGCTGCGCCGCGCCTCGACGGTGCGGCGGATTTCCTGGTGCAGAAAATCGCGCGCGCGCTTGGCGCGGCGACGGTGCGGAAAAGGCATCCATTCCGGCAGCCCAAACTGCGCGTAGATAATGTGCCAGGGGATGGTCTCGAAACTTTCCTTGATGGCGCGGCTATAGCGGTCGGCATCGAGGTTTGCCGAACCGCCGAGCATGGTTTCGACGATGATGGCGAACGTCGTCCGCGTCATGGCGGCTGCGGCATCGACCGGTTCGCCGCGCGGCGCTGCGCGCCATTCTGCGGTCTGGCGGTCCGCCATTTCGGTAAAGACCGGAACGAAGGACGTCAGCGCGTCGTGCCGGAAGATCGGCGCCACAGCGCGGCGCTGCCAGCGCCATTCGGCGCCCTCGGCAAGGAACAAGGAGTTGCGGCCGATGCTCGGCGCAAAGGCGCGCCGGGTCACGTGATCGCGCTCGAAATTCTCGGCCTTGTCGACCAGCATTTCGCCGATGAGCTGCGGGTCGCAGACCAGAAGCGTGTCAGCGCCGCGCCTGTGGATGCGCACCACGCCGTCCTCGTAAGCCTGGCGCGGGATGGACTCGATATAATTGCGCCACATCACCGGCAGTCCGCGCAGCCCGAGCGGCTGCGGCGGCGGCTCGAAGGGAACGAGATCGGGATCTTTAAACACGCTATTACCTTGCTGCGGCGGTAATTTTCCGGCTTGACCTTTAGAACTTGCCCTTTAGCTAGTCAGTCGTTACATCAGCGGCAACTCACCCCAACATTTGCGCATCGCGCAGCGTTATCCGGCGCACCGCGCGTATTCGGCGCAAATTTGCCGAGGGCAAGCATCCAGTCGAAGGCGCAGCATGGCCCGTCAATTCGTCTATCATATGGAAGGTTTGACCAAGACCTATCCGGGTAACCGCAGGGTCTTGGAGAACATCAACCTGTCATTTTATCCGGACGCCAAGATCGGCGTGCTCGGCGTCAACGGCTCCGGCAAGTCGACGCTTCTGCGCATCATGGCCGGCATTGATACCGAATATACCGGCGAAGGCTGGGTCGCCGAGGGCGCCCGCGTCGGTTACCTGCCGCAGGAGCCGCAGCTCGATGCCGATAAATCCGTGCGCGAAAACGTCATGGAGGGCGTGGCGCCGCAGAAGGCGATCCTCGAACGCTATAACGAGCTTGCCGCCAATTATTCCGACGAGACCGCCGATGAGATGACCAAGCTGCAGGACGAGATCGAGGCCAAGGGCCTATGGGATCTCGACTCCAAGGTCGATCAGGCGATGGATGCGCTGCGCTGCCCGCCCGATGGCGCCGAGGTGTCGAAGCTCTCCGGCGGCGAGCGGCGCCGCATCGCTTTGTGCCGGCTACTGCTGGAACAGCCCGAGCTGCTGCTGCTCGACGAGCCGACCAACCATCTCGATGCCGAATCTGTGTCCTGGCTCGAAGGCCATTTGCGCAATTATCCGGGCGCGATCCTGATCGTCACCCACGACCGCTACTTCCTCGACAATGTCACCGGCTGGATTCTCGAGCTCGATCGCGGCCGCGGCATTCCTTACGAGGGCAATTATTCGTCCTGGCTGGTGCAGAAGCAGAAGCGGCTTGCGCAAGAAGGCCGCGAGGAAGAGGCGCGCCAGCGCACGCTCGCCCGCGAGCAGGAATGGATCTCGTCGTCGCCGCGCGCCCGGCAGGCCAAATCCAAGGCGCGTTACGAGCGCTATGAGGATCTGCTCAAGAAGGCCGGTGAGAAGCAGACGCAGACCGCGCAGATCGTCATTCCGGTTGCGGAGCGGCTCGGCCAGAACGTCGTTGACTTCACCGATCTCAAGAAGGGTTTCGGCGACAACCTTTTGATCGACGACCTCACCTTCAAATTGCCGCCGGGCGGCATCGTCGGGGTCATCGGTCCGAACGGCGCCGGCAAGACCACTTTGTTCCGCATGATCACCGGTCAGGACAAGCCCGACGCCGGCGAGATCAAGGTCGGCGAGTCGGTCCATCTCGGCTATGTCGACCAGTCGCGCGACTCGCTCGAGGGCAAGAAGTCGGTGTGGGAGGAAATCTCCGGCGGGCTCGATCAGATCATGCTGGGCAAGCGCGAGGTCAATTCGCGCGGTTATTGTTCGGCCTTCAACTTCAAGGGCGCCGATCAGCAGAAAAAAGTCGGTCAGCTTTCGGGCGGCGAGCGCAATCGCGTGCATCTCGCCAAGATGCTGAAATCCGGCGCCAATGTTTTGCTGCTCGACGAGCCGACCAACGATCTCGACATCGATACGTTGCGCGCGCTCGAAGAGGCGCTGGAAGATTTCGCCGGCTGCGCCGTGATCATCAGCCACGACCGCTGGTTTCTCGACCGCATCGCCACCCACATCCTCGCCTTCGAGGGCGAAAGCCATGTCGAATGGTTCGAGGGCAATTTCCAGGACTACGAGCAGGACAAGATGCGCCGGCTCGGCATCGACTCCATCGTGCCGGAGCGCATCAAATACAAGAAGTTCACGCGCTGAGACGCGGTCCGCGGCGGCCGAAAATCAGGCCTCGCCGAATGTCTCCTTTGGCAGCCTGAGCGGATATTGTCCGAACGCTCCGAAACGTCGGTGTTCGTGTGATTTGCGATATGGTCGGATATTGGCTTGAACGGGAAGAACCAACGCTTCTCTTGAATTGACTAGCCGTCGCCGGGCATGTTTGCTGCGTGCCGGATCACCTCATAATCCAGGCAAGACCGCACCATGCCCAAACTCTACGAGGCCCTCGCCGAAGCGTTCCTTGCGGAGGGAATAGACACGCAGTTCGTCCTGATGGGCGACGGCAACATGCACTGGTCCACCGCCTTTGCCAAACTGCCGGGTGTGCACACCGTCCATGTCAGGCACGAGCACGCGACCGTCGCGGCGGCGACAGCCTACAACGTGGCAACCGGCAAGATCGCCGTTGCCTCGGTCACCTGCGGCCCCGGCGTGACCCAGTTGATGACGGCGTTGCCGGCCGCGGTTCGCGCGCACCTGCCGATGGTGGTGTTCGCCGGCGAGTCGCCGATCAACGCCAAGTTCTACAATCAGTACATCGATCAGGCGCCGCTGGTGACGGCGACCGGAGCGCATTACATCGCCGCGCACAGCGTGCCGCGCATGATGGACTACGTGCGCGAGGCCTTTCACATCGCCAAATATGAGCGGTGCCCTGTGGTGCTGGGCATTCCCTACGACCTGCAGAAGGTCGAGCACATGGCCAATCAGCCCTACGAGACCTCGGCGATGTACCAGCCCAAGGTCGGGCGCATGCAGCCCGATCCCGCGATCGTGGCCGAGGCCGTCGAGCGGCTGGCCGCGGCAAAGCGGCCGATCATCCTCGGCGGTCGCGGTGTGCTGGGGTCCGGCGCGCGAGATGCGGTGATCAAGCTCGCCGATCGCTGCGGCGCCTTGCTCTCCAACACACTGCCTGCGCGCGGTCTTTTCCACGACCATCCGTTCGGGCTCGGCACCACCGGCAGCTACTTCACGTCGTTGGGCAGAGAGATGTACGAGTCCGCGGACGTCGTGCTCGCGGTCGGTACGAGCCTGTCCTACTATGTCGGCGGCGGGCATTACTTCGCCAAGGCCTGCAAGATCCAATTGGACGATGCCCCGCGCGGCTTGCGTGACGGGCAGAAAGCCGCCGACATCTACGTCAGATCGGATGCGCTCGTCGGCGTCGAGGCCATCCTTGCCGGCCTCGACAAGAAGCTGGGCGTCGGCAAACCGACCGCGGCGGCCATACGCTCGAAAGAACTCGCGCATCGCATCGCGACTGAGCCGCCGGACTCAATGCCATTCGACATCGCGCCGGGGACACTGGATCCGCGCGAGGTGATCCGGGCCATCGACGCGGTCGTTCCAAAAGATTGGGACATCGTCGGCGGCAGCGGCCATCAGGCCTATTTCAACACCCAAATGCGCGGCCGGCCGGCGGAGCGCTATACGACGGTCCGCGAATTCGGCGCGGTCGGCAACGGCCTGTCCTATGCGCTTGGCGTTGCGGCGGCGCGCAGGCAGGGCCGCGACGGCAAGATCGTGCTGTTCGAAGGCGACGGCGGGCTCTTGTTCCATATCCAGGAACTCGAGACGCTCAAGCGTCAAGGATTTCGCATCCTGATCTGCGCGATGAACGACGGCGGCTACGGCTCGGAGTTTCACAAGCTGCGCGCCGACGGCCTCGACGACAGCTTGGCCGTGTTCGGCCGGCCCGCGCTCGAAAACATCGCGCGCGGCTTCGGCCTGCGCGGCCACGAGATCCGCGATGTGTCGGTCATCCCAAAACTGTTCGCCGACTTCGCCGCGCAGGGCGAAAGCGAAATGTGGAACATCCAGATCTCAGATCAGTTCACAGCACCGGTGATCCGCCAGACCATCAAGCGCGGGCACGGCAATATGTGAGCATTTCTAAGAGCGCGATCTGCCTGCTAGATGCCGCGATTCCAGTAGTCGTAATAGCGCTCGACGTTCATCGGCAGGAAGTTTTTGTAATTGGGCCATGAAGAATATTTAGGCAGCGAAATATCCTTGATCGCCTCGTCATAGGATTTGCCCTGGTCGACTTCCTGCTTCACCGCGGCTGAGAGGTCCTGCAAATAAGCAAGGTCCTCGCGAGCATTGTCCTTGGTGCCGGTCTGCTTGCCGCCAGGGCCGGGATGGCCGGGAATGAGCGTTTCCCAATCCATCGCGATCACTTTTTTCAGGCCGCCCTCGATGTCGGGAACATAGGTGTCGGCCATGCCACGGAACTGCACGCCCTGGATCGGAATCCAATCGACGGTGAAGATGATCTTCTCCTTCGGCAGCCGCATCACCAGCATGCCGTCGGAATGGTTCTTGCCGACATAAAGAAGCTCGAGCGTGGTCCCGCCGAGCGTGATGACGCGCTTGTCGTCGACCACCTGGTCGGGAACGACGACGTCCGCCGGCTTTAACTGCTGGATGCGCTCCTTGGCGTTGCGCTGCGCCACGAAGGTCGCGCCAAGGTCCTTGAACGGCTGGCCGCCGGCCGTGTGATCGAAGTGGCTGTGGCTATAGACGACATATTTGATCGGCGCCTTGGTGACGGCCTGGATGGCGTCGATATAGGGCTTGGCCGGCCGGCGCAGGCTGATCGGATCGGTCGCGATTACGCCAGCCGGCGTGACGATGAACATTGCCTGATGGCCGACATAACGGAAAATGTAGACGTTGTCGGTGACCTTGGTGGTTGCGGTCGGCGGCGGCGCGGCTGCCGCCGGGGCGGGAGCGGGGACCTGCGCCGGAGCGGGCGCTTGTTGTTGCGCCCGTGCCACCAAGGCACTCGCGATTAGCGCTACAGCTATGCCCGTATAATGAAGCCGCTTCATCGTCGTCCTCCCGCTCATGCATTGGGTCATGCGTAAAACACTGCCGAGATGCGAATCTTCCGGCGGCTCTGCAAAAAAAGTGCCGATCGATCATCTGCTATTAGGCCGGAAGCAAATCCCCCAATTTGGGCGATGCTGATGTTGCCGACAACATCGAGCCGTCGCTACCTATTGGAGCGTGGACAATTTTACAGCCGACGATAACATCGATGCGTGTTGGGTGGTGAGAGCCATTTCCGATACATAAGAAAACGACGGGGGAGCGCGCCTGTGACGACGATCGTACGCCTTTTGATGTCGGCTGCGATCGTACTCGGCGTTCCGATCTGCAGCGAGGCGCAGATATATCCCGCCAAGCCGATCAAGATCATTGTGCCATCGCCCGGAGGCGCCACGACAGATACCTTGGCGCGCATTATTGCCGAGAAGCTGCAAGAGAAATGGACCCAGCCAGTGATTGTCGACGACCGTGGCGGCGCCGGCGGCAATATCGGAGCCGAAGAGGCAATCAAGTCGGTGCCCGACGGCTACACTTTGATGTTCTCCTATCCGGCACCCCTGGTGGTGAACAAGGCGCTTTACGCCAAACTCTCTTATGATCCGGACAGTTTTGTGCCGATCTCGCTCGTGGCCATTGTGCCGCTCGTGCTTGCCGTCAACCCGGATCTGGCGGTGTCTGACGTCCAGCAACTGATCGCTTTCGCCAAGGTGCATCCGAACCAGCTGAATTATGCCTCGCAGGGCTACGGCACGACAGGCCACCTTGCCGGCGAGCTGTTCAAATCAATGGCGGGGATCGACATCGTTCACGTCCCGTACAAGGGCAGCACGCCTGCGCTCACCGACCTTCTTGGTGGTCAGGTCCAGATGATGTTCGTCGAGCTCAGTACCGTGAGGAGCCAGATCAATGCGGGGAGGCTGCGTGCCCTTGCCGTGGGTAGCGAAAGTCGCAACCGGTTTCTGCCCGATGTGCCCGCGATGGCTGAGGTGCTGCCCGGATTCCAGGCATCAACCTGGTTCGGGATGGTTGCGCCGCCGGGAACGCCGGCAGGGATCGTCGGCCAGCTCTCGTCAGCCGTTTCCGAAGCGATCCATGAGCCAGATGTTGTCGAGCGCTTCGCCGACCTGAGCGCCAATATGGTTGGCGACACGCCCGCGGAGATGGCGGCTTTTCTTCACCAGGAACGCGAACGTTGGCGCAAGGTAATCCAGGCGTCCGGAGCCAAGGCAGAATAGAAAAACGTCGAATCCGGCTGCGTTGGTGCCGGAAACACTGTCGTGTGGAGTCTAGCTTCTAATTTGACCTGAGCCCCATCCGAGCCAATCGGGGTAGCACTTCGGCGCAGAAATACGGCGCCTCGTTGAGGTAGTTCACAAAGGAGATCGCGATACCCCGCAGGCCGGCACGGCTGATGGCGGCGAATTCCTCGGCGACCCTGTCCGGCGTTCCAACGAACGGATAGCCGCCGATGCCGCTCTCCGCCTGCAACGCGCGTTTGGCAGAATATTCGCCGGCAGCGGTGTTTTGCCGTGTGATGTTCTTGAGCGCGAGCATTTGCTCGATGGCGGGCCAGTCCGCGCTCTCGACATTGGCGTGGTGGTGATAGTCTTCCGCCTCCCGTTGCGTCGGCCGGCAGATCACCTGTCCCTGCGTATAGACTTCGATCTCGCGGCCGAATTTGCGCGCCTCGTCCTTGATGCCGCGGACTTGCTGCACGATGCGATCGAATGCCGTCACGTCGACCGTGTCGTCGGCGGTGCCAGCGAGCGCAAGGCGCATCGCCCCAGTCGATGTGAAGAATGCGTCGCAATTGCGCAATGCGAAGGTTTGGCCTGGGCCCGATCTTCCAGCGTTCATGATCACCGGGCGGGCGTTGCCGAATGGCTTCGGCTTGGCGCGCACGCCGGCAAGCTTGAAGAATTTGCCGTCGAAATCGAATTCATCCTCCGTCCAGGCCCGCTTGACCACATCGATCCACTCTTGCGTAAACTCATAGCGGTCGGCGTGCTCACGCTGCTGCACCCCGAACATCGCGAATTCATCTTCGTTCCAGCCGGCGACGATGTTCAGCCCGAAGCGGCCCTCTCCGATATGGTCGGCGGTGACAAATTCCTTGGCGGCGATAACCGGGTGGAACAGCGGCGCATGCACAGTTCCGAAGATCGTGATCCGCTGCGTCGCCGCGAGCAGCCCGCAAGCCCAGGTCACGGTCTCGAGCGTCGTGCCGTGGAAATCGCTGCTGCCGCCGTAGCCCTTCCAGCGGCCGATCGGCAGCAGAAAATCGATGCCGGCCTCATCGGCCAGGCGCGCGAGCTTGAGACAATCCGGCCAGCTCGCGAGCCAGCGCTCCGAGACCAGCGTCGCGGTGCGTGCCGACGAGCAATTCATCCCGAAGAAGCCAATCTTGAAGGTATTGTCGTTGTGCATCTCGCGGCGATTGCGCAAAGATCCGTTCTGAACAGGCAATGTCATGTACTTCCCTCGTCATCGCCCGTTTCAAAGCATTTGCGGCGCGGAAAAGCGTCGCTGACGGACTTTTCAAGACTAGGATATTTGTCCGCCGCAGGCGAATGGCGCGGCCATGCAGATTGCGCGGTGGCCATTTGCTGTATTGCCGTGGCGCGGGCGCCAGGGCACAATTTCCATGTCTGACAGGTGGGCCACATGCCCCTAAACGGTGAAGGTCTCAAACTGCCGCCAGCATGAATTGACAGATCCCAAGAGCACGTCGAACCGGGGGCCGACAATGCCGGAGAGACTCTCAGCACTGGTGCAAGACCAGTTACAAGACCAGCGGATCAACTCCGTTCATTGGATCTGGCCATGGTTGCGCCGTCCATTGTTGCGTGGCTTGGCGCTCGCGGCGGCGGTCGGCGTGGCCTACTTCCTCGCAGCGCAAATGAGCCTTGGGCTGCTCATCAAGCCCGACGGCGTGGCCGTGTTTTGGCCGGCGGCTGGCATTTCCTCAGGGGTTTTGATCGCTCTCGGTCCTAAGGCGCGATGGCCGGTGGCGCTTGGCGCAATTGCCGCGACGCTCGTCGCCAATCTGATGGGTGACAGGACCGTCTGGGCGGCTGCCGCCTTCGCGATATGCAACGCCGCCGAAGCTTTGATCACCGCCGGATTGATCCAGCACTATAGCGGCGCAGCATTCGGCCTGGACCGCTTACGCCACGTCCTTATGCTCTTTGCCGCGGCCATCGCCGGCACCGTTGTCTCAGGCATCGGCGGCGCCGTTTCCTACAAGCTGTTCCATAGCCCGGACGTGTCGATGTTCACCACATGGTGGCATTGGTTTGGGTCCGACGCGGTGGGTATCATCGCCGTCGCGCCGCTCGTCATCGGACTTGCCGCCGCCGCGCGGCAGCCGCCACCGCGAGGCCAGTTCGTCGAAGGTATCGCCGCGCTGCTGCTGCTCGGCGCGATGACGGGGATCATCATTTCACTACCCGAGCAGCCTTGGGAGACGGTCGTGCCCGGCGCATTGCTGTTTCCGATGCTGCTGTGGCTTGCCGCGCGCTGCCGCCCGGTCTTCGCCGCCGCCGGCGGCTTCATGGTTTCCATTGCAATCGTCTGGACGACGATCTTCGGCATCGGCCATTTCGGCGACACCAGGCTCCCTATCAGCGACCGTATCCTGCAAGCTCAGGCGGTCATATTGGTGGTGACGCTCGGCGCTTGCGTTCTTGCGGCGCTGTTCGCCGAACGCCGGGAGAGCGAGGCGCGTCTCGCCCGCTCGAACCTGATGCTGGAGCGCGAGCGGCACAATAAGCTGATGAACGCTCAGGCGATCACCGCATCGATTGCCCATGAAGTGAGACAGCCTCTGGCGGCGATCGCGACCAATGGCGGTGCGGCGCTGCGGTTTCTGGCGATGTCGCCGCCCAATCAGCCCGAGGTGCAGGCGGCGATCGAGAGGATTGTCCGTGACAGTCACCGTACCGGCGAGGTGCTTAACGGTATTCGCGCGCTGTTCCGCGAAGTCGATCAGGGGCGCGTTCCGGTCGATGTGAACGAGACGATCCTTGAAGTGCTGGATTCATTGGACGGAGAATTGAAGGGGCATAGCGTCGTCGTCCGCCGCGAGCTGGCTGCAGAGCTGCCGCCTGTCGACGGTCATCGCAGCCAATTGCAGCAGGTTGTCTCGAACCTCGTGAACAATGCCATCGAAGCAATGAATGCGACGGCGAAGCGGCATCGCATCTTGCGTGTGAGAACGCAGCTTCGCGAACCCGGTGCGATCGTCGTCGAGGTGCAAGATTCCGGTTCGGGGATCGACCCCAAGCAACTCGACAGCATTTTCGGCGCGTTCTTTACCACCAAGGCGCAAGGGATGGGGCTCGGGCTCGCGATCTGTCGCATGATTATCGAGCACCATGGCGGCCGGCTCACGGCGTCCTCCGACGGCAGAACCGGCGCGTTGTTTCAGTTTGTTCTGCCCGAGCAGACGGAGTCCGGGCCCGAAGAGACGCCTTAGTTCGGCGCATAGCGTATTCAGCCAATTGCATGTGGTGCGAAAACGGTTGCGGCCGGCTCCGAGGGGGCGAAGCCGGCCGCTGAATACGCTAACCCGGGGGGATTGGGGTGTCGGGGGCGGGGTTAGCGTAAATCCTTTCTCGAACGCGGCGTCAGAACATCATCGTGAGCGCCGTCATCACCACGATGCCGACGGCAATCGTCGCGATCTCGATCGGATCGAAGCGCCGGCCCAGCGTGATGGCCGCGGAAAATCCGGTTCGGCTCGTTTGCGGATGCATCATCGCACCGTCGCCAAATTGCCGCTGATGACGGTCGGTTGGCCGGCTTTGACGAGTGGCGCCGTGCCGAGATCCAAACTATCGAGTCCCGCGAATTTACCGACGACGGCCAGCAAGACCGCGCACAGCAAACCGACCGCTACAATCTTGAGATGGGTGCCGCGATCGGCACCGTACATGGAATGGTTCATGGCAACCTCCCGCATCTCTGTCGACGCCGACGCCAGTTGATCCGGCGCGTTCTGTTATCTGGATTGTTTTTTTTGGAACGTTAGTTGACGCCGCCGTGTCATGACATTGTACGCAGGTAAGCTCGGCTATACGTTGGTATAGACTGCGGCACGGCCCGCGACGGCTCAGACCGTACAGCGCTTGTAAATTGTAGCTCGCGTCGGGTCGGCGACCGGGCTGAAAGCCGGATCGCATCCCAATGGCGGGCGTTGCAGCGACGTCTTCGTGCTTTCCGCCGGCGACGACAATCTCTGCTGCACCTGTCGGGTCGGCGAGGCTGTCAGCTGATCGCCTTTGTTGACGCGATTGACGCTTGTGATTTCAGTCTGCGCGCTGTGAGCTGACGCGCGTGGGGCACTCGCCGCGCCGACAATACAGGCGGCGATGGGGCAAAAGATGAGAAAGCCTGAGGCCGCCGCGAGTTTTTGATCGAATGTTGCACGCATTTTGCGTCTCCCGACGGGCGCTTACTGATGTGACATGTGGTGCCGAGCCTGCCCGTTGATCGCGATGACGCGCACGGTGCGGGCATCACCATCCCGTTGGCGAGTGTCGCGAAGGCAGGAGCGCTCGTAATACGGCCAGGTCTGGAGGCAAGCGCCGGTATTTGCGGCGGTATTTGCGCCGTTGTTGGCTTCGTTGTCGGTCGTGCTGGCCGCCGCCGTATCTGGCTTTGGCATCGTCACGATGACAAATGCGGTGGACAGGGCGAGCGCCACTGCGGCGCAGTGAATCAGATGATGACGTCCAACGATATTCGGCGTAGCGATGTTTGACATTGTGTTCTCCCCGACGTCTCGTTTTGACAGGGAGAATAGAAAGCGCGATCGGACAGTCCCATTGAACGTTGGTAAACGATTGGTATCGAACCCGTTCATCGCCCTATACCTTGGTATAGGGCGCTTAGCCGTTTCGCATGGCCGCTCGCCGATCGAAGTCGGTGCTGTCTGTGAAGCGTGATCGCTTCAGTTCGGGATCGGGCGCTGCAGTGCCTTGTCGATACAAGCGATCAAGCTCGTTTCATTGAAAGGCTTGCTGAGGAAACCGAACGCGCCCGCGTCGAGCGCATGTTTGCGCAGCCGGTCGCTCGGAAATGCCGTCACGAAGATCATCGGGGTGCGGTGGCCGTCGGCGATGAGCCGGCGCTGCAGGTCGATGCCGCTCAGGCCCGGCATCTGCAGGTCGGTGATGATGCACGCGGTGTCATGGATGCGATCTGAATCAAGATACTCTTCCGCGGATCCGAAGGCGGCAGTCGCGTAACCAAGGGAGCGAATCAAGCCCTGTATGGCTTCGCGGACGGAACGGTCATCATCGATGATGGAGATCAAAGCCGAACTCACCGTATTGCAGTCCCTGTCTGACGTGCACGCGGCAGGACGCGCGACTGAGGATGCCGACATATTTGAATCGGCATAAACCCGAATAAAACTATACCAATGTATAGGTGTTCAAAAGCTCGGCCGGCGAACGCCTAACGCGTCCGCCATGCGGACCAATTCGGCCAGTGATTTCGCGCCCATTTTCCGCATGATGTTCCCGCGATGGACCTTGGCGGTAATTTCGCTGACGCCGATCTCGCCGGCGACTTGCTTGTTCATCAGGCCTGCCGTTACCAGGCCCATGACTTCCTGCTCGCGTGGCGTGAGCGTGTCGAAGCTCGACTTCAGCTTGGCAAGTCCGCTGTTGCGTTCGCGACGATCGCGATCGCGCTCCAACGCCTGTTGCACGGCGTCCAGCATGTCCTGGTCGCGAAACGGCTTCGGTAGGAATTCGACGGCGCCGGCTTTCATGGCCTTCACGGTCATCGGAATATCGCCGTGGCCGGTCATGAAAATAATCGGAATGTGTAGCCCCGCCGCAGCGAGCTCGGTTTGAAAATCGAGACCGCTGAGACCGGGGAGCCTGACGTCGAGCACCAGACAGCTTGGCGCGTCGGGAAGCTTGTTTTGCAGGAACTCGGCGGCCGAGCCAAAAGTCTTTGCTTGCAAGCCGATCGACCGGAATAGGCTGTCGAGCGCCTCGCGGACGGAGGCGTCATCGTCGACCACAAATACTGCGGGCGGCAGCTCCGTGGCTTTGCTTGTCATGACCAGCCCCATGACACTGACAAAATGACACTGACAAAATGGCGCTGAAAAATACCTTTTTCCAATCCTCAATAGTACGCGCCGAGATCTGATCTATGTCAACGTCATAGGGCCCATACGGGGCCCGTGAAGACGCCGCGGCCAATATTGCTTAACGGCCCAAGACGGCCGTGTGACAATATTTGTTTGATGTAGGCTGCGGCGTCGATTGGTGCCGGTCCTCTCAAGGTTCGGAATTAGTCCCGCACATCGGGGGCACCGGCTTGGTCTCGCCCGGTGCAATGTCGCCGAGATGGCGTTTGATCTCGCCATACTGAGCGTTATCCGGTGCATAGGTCAGCTGACTTTCGGCGAAAGGCTGCGGCCATAGCGAATGCACGCGCAGCGTGATGGTGCCGTCGGCCGACATTTTCGCCGTGCCGACGCTGTCGATGCCTTCACACGGTATCGGCAGATTGCTGCTGCCTGCGACCGCCATGGTGAGATTTGCGGCGACAAGCACCACGCTCAATCCCGCCAATTGCGGTAAACGCATAGTAAGGACCTATGCTACCAGCGATCTTCGTCTTTAGGCCTTGAAACGGACACATCCTTAGCGCATATAAGCCCCGCGATCGATTCGATCAGCAAGCGAGCCGCGTGTACGGGACTGTAATTGACCAACGAAAATGGTTCCGCCCTGCTAACGGCCTAAGTGCTTTAGGCATAAGTCCGTTAAATGGCTTCTAGCTCGCGATAATCCCTTTTCATCGACAGCCCAGGACGCGCGGGATGTCTTTATATGATTCCGCTCTGCCAGCCGTGGCGCCTCGCGCAACGGCTCCGGCAGCGCATGCAAAAAGAAAGACTGTTCTTTGACCAACTTTAGCGACTTCAATCTTAACGACGCCATCACTCGAGCTCTTACCGAAGAAAAATACGAAACCCCAACCCCCATTCAGGCGCAGACCATTCCGATCGCCATGTCGGGACGCGACGTGATCGGAATTGCGCAGACCGGAACCGGCAAGACCGCTGCCTTCGCGCTGCCGATCCTCGATCGTCTCGCCCAAAAGCCGCGCATGTCCGAGCGCAAGAGCTGCCGCGTTCTGGTGTTAAGCCCGACGCGCGAACTGTCCGGCCAGATCCTTGACAGCTTCCGCACTTACGGCCGCCATCTGCGCATGAGAACCGCGCTCGCCATCGGTGGCGTGTCGATGGGCGGGCAGGTCCGCTCGCTGCTCAACGGTGTTGACGTTCTGGTCGCCACGCCCGGCCGCTTGCTCGATCTCGTCAAGGGCAATGCGCTGCGTTTGGACAGCGTCGAGTGTTTCGTGCTCGACGAAGCCGACCGCATGCTCGATATGGGCTTCATCAACGACATCCGCAAAATCGTGGCGAAGCTGCCGAAAGAGCGGCAGACGCTGATGTTCTCCGCCACCATGCCGCGCGCCATTTCCGAGCTTGCGGCGCAGATGCTGCGCGACCCCGCCAAGGTCGCGGTCACGCCCGTTGCTGCAACAGCCGATCGTGTCGAACAGCGCGTTATCCGTGTCGACCGTGCGGCAAAGCCGCAGATCCTGATCGATGTGCTGCGCAGCGAGCCGATCGATCGCGTTCTCGTTTTCACCCGCACCAAGCATGGCGCCGACAAGGTCATGCGCCGGCTGGTCCAGGCCGGCATCCCGGCCGAGTCCATCCACGGCAACAAGTCGCAGGGCCAGCGCGAGCGCGCGCTGTCGGCGTTCCGCGACGGCAAGGTCAAGACGCTTGTGGCAACAGATATCGCCGCGCGCGGCATCGACGTCGATGGCGTCAGCCACGTGGTGAATTTCGATCTGCCCAACGTGCCGGAAAGCTACGTTCACCGCATCGGCCGCACCGCGCGCGCCGGCGCCGAAGGTATCGCGATCTCGCTGTGTGATGGCGAGGAGACGGCGTTCCTGCGCGACATCGAGAAATTGATCCGCATCTCGATCCCGGTGACCGACAAGCGGTCGCATCCGGGGCGTGACGAGCCCAAAGATGGCAAGCAGACCGGCAAGAGCAGCTCCGGCCGCCTGCATGCTTCAAGCAATCGCGGCTCGGGCAATCATGGTTCCGGTAACCGCGGCTCAAGCCATCGTGGGTCGAGCAATCGCGGACCCGGCAAGGATGGCGCAAACAAGGACCGTCACTGGCAGTCCCGCGACAAAGCGCGCAAGCAGCCGCGTCACGGTCAAGCGAGCCACGGTCAAGCAAGCCACGGTCATGCCAATGACCATTCAAATCATGGCCAGCCCAGAGAGATTGCGTCGGTCGCCTTTCTGAATGCGGGCGGTCCGGACCGGAATTAAAATCAGGATGATCTAAGGCCGTCATGGCCGGACTTGTTCCGGCCATCCACGTCTTTGGTGTCGATGCTGCTAAGACGTGGATGCCCGCGAGATAGGCGAGCGAAGCGACGCCGTTCTTCGAACGGCTATGCGTGGGCATGACGCTTCAGCAAAACGGCGGGATCGGTTTTGACTGGCCCGGCTTGATCCCGCCGAGATGTTTTCTGATCTCACCATATTGCGGATCGTCCGGCGCATAGGTCAGGTCCGAGTCCTCGTGCGGATCCGGCCACAGCGATTTCAAGTGCAGCGTGATGGTGCCGTCCGCGGTCATTTCGGCCATGCCGATGCTGTCGACCGTTGCACAGGTGACCGGCGGCAAGTCTTTCTTGAATTGCGCCACGGCTGGCGACGCCAAGCCGGTGGCAAAACCGATAGCAAGGCCGCTAGCGAGACCAAGCGCCGCGGCGATAGTTCGGACAGACACGAACGAAAACTCCCGGCATTTTCTTGTCATGATCCGATCCGACCTTACCTTCGCCCGCCGAAGCGGGCTTCGCGAAGGCGGGAAACCGGGTTTCCCTTTCCGGGATCATGCTCTAGGAGAAATAGCCATATCCGAATCGCGCCGGAAAGTCCGTTAACGAGGTCGTGGTCATGGAAGACTGGAGCGCCCGGCAATACCTGAAATTCGAGGACGAACGCACGCGGCCGCCGCGCGATCTGCTGGCGCAGGTGCCGCTGCAGCGGCCCAATCTGGTGGTCGATCTCGGTTGCGGGCCCGGCAATTCGACCGAGCTTCTGGCCGAGCGCTATCCGAATTCGCAAGTGATGGGGCTCGATTCCTCCCCCGATATGTTGCGCAAGGCGCGCGAGCGGCTGCCGAATTGCACCTTCGTCGAGGCCGATATTGCCGACTGGAAGCCCGATCCGCGCACCGATCTGATCTTCGGCAATGCCGTCATGCAATGGTTGCCCGAGCATCCGGCTATCATGCGCCGGCTGATGGAGGCGATGCCGCAAGGCGGCGTGCTCGCGATTCAAATGCCGGACAATACGCGCGAGCCGGCGCTGCGCTTCCAAAAAGAAGTCGGCGAGAGCGGTTCGTGGCAGGATCATCCGGAAATCAAAGCCGCCGCCCGCGACGACCTGCCTTCGGTCGAGGAATACTACGATCTGCTCAAACCGGCGTGTTCGTATTTGGACATCTGGCACATCGTCTATAATCACGTCATGGCGTCGCCGCAGGCGATCACCGAATGGTTCAAGGGCTCTTCGCTGCAGCCGTTCCTGTCGCCGCTGAATGCGCAAGACCGCGAGAAATTCCTCGCCGCTTACACCGCGAAAATCGTCGAAGCCTATAAGCCGCGCTACGATGGCAAAGTGCTGCTGCGCTTCCCGCGGCTGTTCATCCTGGCGGTGCGATGAGATTTCTGCGCGCTCTCGTCTGCGCATTCGTCGCAAGCTGCGCGCTGTGCGTTCACAGCGTCTCGGCCGATCCCGCGTTCGACGCCTGGCTGCAATCGCTGTGGCCGCAGGCCCAGGCGCTAGGCGTCTCGCGCGCGACCTTTGATAGCGCGACGCGCGGGCTCGAGCCGGATTACACGCTGCCCGATCTCGTCCTGCCCGGCCGGCCGGAAAAGCCCGCGGCCGGCCAGCCGGAATTCGTGCAGACGCCCGCCGACTATATCAAGGAAAGCTCGATCGACCGGCTCGCCGCCGACGGCCGCAAACTCTACGACCAATATCGCGTGCCGCTGACTGCCATCGAGCGCCAGTTCGGCACGCCGCCGACGATCCTGCTCGCGATCTTCGGCCGCGAAACCGATTACGGCCGCCAGACCGACAAGCGCAATGCCATCCGTGTGCTGGCGACGCAGGCCTATACCGGCAAGCGCAAGGAGCAATTCCTCAACGAGTTTTTGCTGGCGCTGAAAATCCTGCAGCAGGGGCAAGTCAAGCTCGCCGATATGAAGAGTTCCTGGGCCGGCGCCATGGGGCTGACGCAATTCCTGCCGTCGGACTATCTGAAATATGCCGTCGATTTCGACGGCGACGGCAAGGCCGATATCTGGAATTCGGTGCCCGATGCGCTCGCCTCGGCCGCCAAGCAATTGCTCGACAAAGGCTGGCAGCGCGGCGTGCCGTGGGCCTATGAGGTGCACCCGCCGGCCGATGTCGATTGCACCATCGGCGTGCCGGACAATACGCTGCCGGTCGGCGATTGGGTCAAGCGCGGCTATGTGCCGGCGTATGGCCGCACGCTTACGTCGAAGGACCTGGCCTCGCTGCTGCAGCCGGCCGGGCTTTATGGGCCGTCGTTTCTCGCCACCAAGAATTACTTTGTCATCAAGGAATATAATTTTTCGGATTTGTATGTTCTGTTCGTCGGCCATCTCAGCGACAAGATCGCCGATCCGCATGCGGCCTTCGAAACGCCGTGGGGCAAGGTCGCGCAATTACCGACCGCCGATCTCGACCTCATGCAGCAGATCCTCACGGCGCGTGGCTATTACCACGACAAGATCGACGGCAAAGCCGGCATGCTGACGCGCTCCGCACTCGGCGATTATCAGAAGAAGAACGGGCTCAAGGTCGATTGCTGGCCGAGTGCTGTGGTGCTGCAGAAGATGCAAGCGGGCGGGCGCTGATTTGAGCCGCTGCTCTTACCTGCTCGCAGCGAGGGTCGCACCTCTCACAAATGCGAGCCGTGTCCGTTCGTGATATCGTCAATCAGCTCTCGCTCGGTCGCGTCGCACCAACGGCATCCTTCGTAAGTTGCCACAATCCTATTTTCTGCGCTGCCAGGCCGAAGCGCGCGCCGTTTGTTGCGATATTCAAAATAACGACGGATGAGTCGTTTGATCGTCCCCGTCCAGACGGGTTCCTGGCCTGAACAGGCTTGCAGCACTTTCATACCGGCATCTCTCCTGCATATTGGCGCAGGAGCAGACTTTACAGAAAGAGATTGATCTATTTAAATGAATAAATATGATAATATCATTCTCAAGGAGAGATGCATGGATCTCACCGACCTTCGCATTTTCAATACCGTCGTTCGCGCCGGCGGCATCACCAGGGCGGCCGAAAGGCTGCATCGGGTACAATCGAATGTCACGACCCGGATTCATCAGCTGGAACAGGACCTCGGTGTTTCGCTCTTCATCCGGCAAGGCAAGCGGCTGCATCTCACCCCCGCCGGGCATCTGTTGATCGATTATGCCGATCGGCTGTTAGGGCTTGCCGACGAAGCGCGAAACGCGGTGCAGGATTCGCGTCCGCGCGGGCTGTTCCGTCTGGGAGCCATGGAGAGTACCGCCGCGATCAGGCTTCCCAAAATTCTTGCTGAATTTCACCGGCGTTATCCGGACGTCACGTTACAGCTGCGCACGGGGCATTCACCGCAGTTGGCATCGGCTATTTTGGCGGGAGAACTCGACGCTGCGGTGGTCGCCGAGCCAATCGCCGAGGGCCAATTCGAGAAGGTGCCCGCGTTCATTGAGGAGCTCGTCATCGTCGCGGCGGCTGGGCATCCGCCAATCGGCAAAAACGGCTCCATCCCGCCCACGATGATTGCGTTCGAGCAGGGCTGCGCGTATCGCAAACGCCTGGAAGATTGGTATGCAGCGCGTGGCGCAATGCCCGAGCGTGCGATCGAGCTGAATTCTTATCACTCGATACTCGGCTGCGTCGTCGCGCGTATGGGCATCGCGCTATTGCCGAAATGCGTGCTCACGACGTTTTCTGCCCAGACAGAGATCTCCATTCATAATCTGACAGCCAAGGAAAATCGTATCGCGACTGTTCTGATTTGGCGCAAAGGCGCCAGATCGCCCAAGACCGAGGCTTTTATGCAGATTCTGTGCGAAGGGCGCGGCAAGAGTACTGCAAAGAAAAAACATCAAGTTCGAATTTCTAGGGTGGGCTGAGCGCGGCGAAGCCACGCGGACTAAGGTCGTGGAGATGCGAGGCGTAGGCACGGCGCTGACGCGCCTTTGCCCCCGACCCTGCGAAGCGAGTGTACGTCGCTGTTTGACGTTGCAGGCGAGAGCTATGGCATCTGAGTCTCTGCGAGACTGCTGTTGTCTCGATGCTCGCGCGCGGCGTCCGGAATGGGATCAATCCTCGCCCGGCACCGCGTCCGGCAGACTGTCATCATCCTCGCCGGAATAACCGAGCGGGCGGCCGTGCTTGGTTTCTTTGATCGAGCCGGTGACGCCGGGGTCCCCATAGTGCTCGCCATAGTGCTGCGCGGCGTAACGCGAGCGCACGTGCGCGGCGGCGACTTCGCCCGGGATCGCGACCGGCTCACAGATGCGGCGGCCGCCATAGTGGCGCATCAGATCGACGTGGATGTGATTGTAGTGATAGACATTGGCGCCTGGCGCCAGCACCGTGGTGAATTGATCGCATGCCGATGCCTGCACGTCGTGCAGAAAGCCTTGCTCCTCAGGCGAGCCGTGCCAGCCGTATTGCACGCTGATCTTGTGGCCGTCGGCAAGATCGAATTCGGCGACATCGAGCGCATTGCCGAAAGCATGTTCGGAAATATGCGCGTTCGGATTTCCGTTCATGCCGCGGCAGGAATAGGCCGAGATTTGTTTGATCTCGACCACCGGCTGGCGGAACCAGCGCAGCGCGGCTGGTTGCACCGCGCCCGTGATCCATTGATCGAGTGCCGACACGATCGGACAGGCGAGTGTTGCCGCAGGTTCCACCGCGACCGGCTGGATCGATGCGATCATCGCGCGATCAGGTGGCCCAAGCGGCGGCAATGGGGCCTGCGGCGGACGCGTTGAATAGGGCGCGGGATTCGAGCCGCCGTAATACGGATGTGGCGGGCCGCCCGGAATGCCAATGTCCTCGTCATCGTCCAGCTCCGGCAGTCCCGGCGGATTGAGCGATAGCGGCGCGCCGGCTTGTGCGCTCGTCTGCGGCGCACGGGTGTTCTGCGGATATGACTGTGACGAATAGGGCTGCTGCGCGGGATAAGGTTGTGCGGGATAAGACTGCGATGGATAGGATTGTGGCGATTGTTGATAGGGCGATTGTTGGTAGAGATTATATTGCGGCCCGTTTTGTTGCGGCGGCGGCAGCGTACTCGACTGGATCGCGCTCGAACGATTGGCCGGCGTATAGGGCGCGCCGTTTTCCTGGCCGTATGTTTGCCCGTAGCCAGTGTTTGAATTTTGGCCCGGCCAGCTTTGCGGCATCGCGCTGTTTGGGGCGGAGCCGTTCGGAATGGCGCCCGGCGGCCGCAGTGACTCGTCATCATAGCCGAGCGCCGAACTCGCGCCGAGCGCGGAGACGCGCAGCGGATAAGTAATGCCGCAGGCGCCAGGTCCGTCGATCGGCGAGATGCGCACACGCGCCGCCGACTCTTTGACCGCGCCGGAATTCAGACATGACAATTCCGCCTCAGCGCGCCATGGCTCGCGCTCGGCCATCATGTAATGACTGCAGCCGGCGACGGCGATCAGAGCGACGAGGACGAGGGAGCTGACGAGGTACCAGCGAACTCCGCGCGTCATGCGCGGACAATGCGAGCAATTCCCTTAAGGACTGCTCAACAATGATGCGTGAACGCGCTGTTAACCATGGCCCTTGATCCGGAACCGCGTTTCGGGCCACATCGCGGCGGGAGAAAGCAATGTTGTCCGCACTCGATCTTGTCCGCCGTCTTGAATCCGGTGAATTGAAGCCGCGCGCCGCGATCGATTTATGCGCGCAGGCCATCGATGCGCGCGAGAAGGATGTCGGCGCTTTTGTGGTGCTCGATCTCGAAGCAGCGCGGCGCGCCGCTGATAATCCGCAGCTCGCCCAGACGCCGCTTCGTGGCCTGCCGATCGGTTTCAAGGACATTTTCGACACGGCAGATCTGCCGACGCAATACGGCTCGCCGATCTATGCCGGCTACCGGCCGCGCGCCGATTCAAGCCTCGTCGCGCTGACGCGCCACGCCGGTGGCATCGTCATCGGCAAGACCGTCACCACGGAGATGGCTTCTCTTGTGCCGTCGGTGACGCGCAATCCGCGCAATCTCGAACACACGCCGGGCGGCTCGTCGGCAGGCTCTGCCGCGGGTGTTGCGGCCGGCATGATGCCGATAGCCTTCGGCACGCAGACGGCGGGGTCGGTGATCCGGCCGGCGGCGTTCTGCGGTGTCGCCGGCTTTAAGCCGTCCTATCGTTTGATCCCGATGGTCGGCGCCAAAGACGTCGCCTGGCATCTCGACACCGGCGGTCTGTTCGGCGCGGGCGTCGCCGATGTCGCTTTCGTCGCCGGCGCCATTCTTGCGCGCGATCTGCGGGTCGATCGCAACGCGCCGGCGGCGCCACGCATCGCTGTCGCGCGCACGCATCTGTGGCCGCAAGCGAGCGAAGCGATGCACAAGGCGATCGAGACCGCGGCCAAGATCGCGCAAGGCGCCGGCGCCAAGGTCACCGAGATCACACTGCCGCCGATCTTCGAGGATGCTTATCTCGCGCAGCATACGATTCAGGATTACGAGAATCTCTGCGCGGTGGCCTGGGAATATGAAAATCACCGCGACAAGATCGATCGACGGCTGCGCGAAGCGCTCGATGCGGCGACCGCCATCACCGCGGCTGCCTATGATGCGGCGCGCCGCACCGGGAGCCGCGCCCGGCAGGCGCTCGCCGACACCATGGCGGATTACGACGTGATCCTCACGCCGTCGGCGCCTGGCGCCGCGCCGCACGGCTTCGCCACCACCGGCACTGCGATATTCAACCGGCTGTGGACGCTGATGGGCACGCCCTGTGTCAATGTCGCTGGCTTGAGCGAGAACGGGCTGCCGCTCGGCATTCAGATCGTCGGCCGCTTCGGCCGCGATCGTGCAGCGCTCGAAGCGGCGCTGTTTGTCGAGCGGGCGATCGCGAAGAAGGCGGCGGCGTAACTACTCCGCAGCTGCGCGCGCCGATGCTAGCGGATCGTAATTGAGGATCGGCGCCAGCCATTTCTCCATCGCCGCAAAGGTCTCGCCCTTGCGCTTGGCATAATCCTCGACCTGGTCGCGCTCGATCTTGCCGACGCCGAAGTAATAACTGTCGGGATGGCTGAAATAGAGGCCGCACACGGAGGCGCCCGGCCACATGGCAAAGCTTTCAGTGAGCTTCACGTTGATGGCGCGCTCGCCATCGAGAAGCTTGAACAAGGTTCCCTTTTCGGTGTGATCGGGCTGTGCCGGATAGCCGGGCGCCGGGCGGATGCCGCGATATTTCTCGCCGATCAGTTCGTCGTTGCGCAGCGTCTCGTCCGCGGCATAGGCCCAGAATTCGCGGCGCGCGCGCTGATGCATGCGCTCGGCAAGCGCCTCGGCGAGGCGATCGGCCAGAGCCTTGGCCATGATGGCCGAGTAATCGTCATTGGCGTGCTTGAAGCGTTCGACCACGGCTTCTTCGCCGAGGCCGGCGGTCACCGCGAACGCACCGATATAGTCGCGCAGTCCGCTCGCCCGTGGCGCGACGAAATCGGCCAGCGCGACATTGGCGCGGCCCTCGCGGCGCGCCAATTGCTGGCGAAGCGTATGCAAGGTCGCGATCGGCTTGCTTCTCTGCTCATCGCCAAAAACCAGAATATCGTCACCCTTGCTGTTCGCCGGCCAGAAGCCGATGACGGCGCTCGCGCGAAACCAGTTCTCGGCGATCATCTTCTTCAGCATGGCCTGCGCGTCGGCGAACAGGCCGCGCGCGGCGTCGCCGACGGTCGCATCCTGCAGGATTGCCGGATATTTGCCGTTGAGTTCCCAGGTGGCGAAGAACGGCGACCAGTCGATGTAATCGACCAGTTCGGCGATCGGAATTTCACTCAGCGTGCGCGCGCCGAGAAGGCGCGGCACCGGCGGCACGTAATTGCCGGACCAATTCAGCTTCAGCGCATTGGCGCGCGCAGCGGCGAGCGGCAGCCGCTGCTTGTTCTCCTCGCCGCGCGCATGCGCGGTTGCGATCCTTGCATATTCGGCGCGCACATCGCTGACATATCGCTCGCGCGCATCACGCGACAATAGCGACGAGACGACGCCGACGGCGCGGCTCGCATCGTTGACATAGACCGTCTGGCCGCGCCGGTAATTGGGATGGATCTTGACGGCGGTGTGCACACGGCTCGTGGTGGCGCCGCCGATCAGGAGCGGTACGTCGAAGCCTTGGCGTTCGAATTCCGCGGCGACATGGCACATCTCATCGAGCGACGGCGTGATCAGGCCGGACAGCCCCACGATGTCGGCGCGCTCCTGCCGCGCCGTCTGAATGATCTTTTCCGCCGGCACCATGACGCCGAGATCGATCACGTCGTAATTGTTGCATTGGAGCACGACGCCGACGATGTTCTTGCCGATGTCGTGGACGTCGCCCTTGACGGTGGCGAGCACGATCTTGCCGTTCGATGAGGAATGTTCACGGCCGTCGCGATCCTGCTCCATATAGGGCATCAGATGCGACACCGCCTGCTTCATCACCCGCGCCGACTTCACCACCTGCGGCAGGAACATGCGGCCGGAGCCGAACAGATCGCCGACCACGTTCATACCATCCATCAGCGGGCCCTCGATCACCGCGAGCGGGCGCGGGGCTTTCAGCCGCGCTTCCTCGACGTCCTCAGCGATGAAATCGGTAATGCCGTGGACGAGGGCGTGCGACAGCCGCTTTTCGACCGGCATTTCACGCCAGGACAGATCGGCTTCCTTCTTTTCCTTGCCGTGGCCGCGATGCCTCTCGGCGAGCGCCAAGAGCCGCTCGGCCGCGTCGGTGCGGAGGTTGAGCACGACGTCCTCGCAGGCCTCGCGCAGTTCCTGATCGAGGTCGTCATAGACGGCAAGTTGGCCGGCATTGACTATGCCCATATCCATGCCGGCTTTTATGGCGTGATAGAGGAACACCGCGTGCATCGCCTCGCGCACCGCTTCATTGCCGCGGAACGAGAACGACAGATTGGACACGCCGCCGGAGACATGCACATGCGGCAGGTTCTGGCGGATCCAGCGCGTGCCTTCGATGAAGTCGACGCCGTAATTGTTGTGCTCCTCCATGCCGGTGGCGATGGCAAAGATGTTCGGATCGAAGACGATGTCCTGCGGCGGAAAGCCGACGCGGTTGACCAGGATGTCATAGGCGCGTGCCGCGATCTTTTGTTTCTTCTCGAGCGTGTCGGCCTGGCCGGTTTCGTCGAACGCCATGACCACGACGGCGGCGCCATAGCGGAGCACGGTTTCGGCGTGGCGGACGAAAGCCTCTTCGCCCTCCTTGAGCGAGATCGAATTTACCACCGCCTTGCCTTGCACGCACTTGAGACCAGCTTCGATGACCGAAAACTTCGACGAATCGATCATCACCGGCACGCGTGCGATGTCGGGCTCGGCCGCGACCAGATTGAGGAAGGTGGTCATCGCCTTCTCGGAATCGAGAAGCCCTTCGTCCATGTTGACGTCGATGATCTGGGCGCCGCTTTCGACCTGATCGCGCGCGACGGCGAGCGCGGCGGGATAGTCGCCGGCGGTGACAAGCTTACGGAACCGCGCCGAGCCGGTGACATTGGTACGCTCGCCGACATTCACGAAGGGAATTTCCGGCGTCAGCGTGAACGGTTCGAGGCCGGACAGCCGCAGCCGCGGCGCGATCTCAGGGATTTTCCGCGGCGTCTTGCCGGCGACGGCGCGGGCGATGGCGCGGATGTGATCGGGCGTCGTGCCGCAGCAGCCGCCGATAATGTTTACCAGGCCGGAGGCGGCGAATTCGCCAAGCTGTGTCGCCATGGCGTCGGGGCCTTCGTCGTAATGGCCGAATTCGTTGGGCAGGCCGGCATTGGGATAAGCGCAGATCAGCGTGTCGGCGACGCGGCCGAGCTCGGCGATATGCGCACGCATCTCCTTGGCGCCGAGCGCGCAGTTCAGCCCCACTGAAATAGGCGACGCATGCGCGATCGAATTCCAGAACGCTTCCGGCGTCTGGCCGGAGAGGAAGCGTCCCGAACGGTCGGTGATGGTGCCGGAAATCATGACCGGCAGATCGATGCCGCGTGCGGCAAGTTCATCGGCAATGGCGAAGATCGCCGCCTTGGCGTTGAGCGTATCGAAAATCGTCTCGATCAGCAGCGCGTCGACGCCGCCGTCGATCAGCCCGCGCACCTGCTCGCCGTAGGCCTCGCGCAACTGGTCGAAGGTAATGGCGCGAAAGCCGGGATTGGAGACGTCCGGCGAAATCGAGGCGGTGCGGTTGGTCGGGCCGATGGCGCCGGCGACGATGCGCTCGCGGCCGTCCTCCTCGTGCGCGGCGCGGGCCGCCTCGCGCACGAGGCGCGCGCCTTCGAGGTTGAGCTCATAGGCGATGTCGGACATGCCGTAATCGGCCTGCGCGATCCGTGTCGACGAAAACGTGTTGGTCGAGACGATGTCGGCGCCGGCGCGGAAGTAAGCGAGGTGGATGGAGCGAATGGCGTCGGGCTGCGTCAGGTTGAGCAGATCGTTATTGCCGCGCACTTCGCGGTTCCAGGCGTCGAAACGCGCGCCGCGAAACGCTTCCTCGTCGAGCCGCAGCGCCTGGATCATTGTGCCCATGGCGCCGTCGAGGACGAGAATGCGCTCGGCGGCAAGCCGGCGCAGCGTCGATTCGGCTTTCGATGTTGGAGCGAGCTTGTTCATCGGCTTACGCGCGCTCCTTCACGACTGCGGAGGCCGGCGCGCCGGCCGCGTTATGGTCCGGCCGCATGCCGAGCAGGTGGCAGACCGCATAAACAAGATCGGCGCGGTTCATGGTGTAAAAATGGAAGTCAGTGACGCCGTGATCGACGAGGTCGATCACTTGTTCGGCGGCGACGGCCGCGGCGATCAACTTCCGCGTCGCCGGATCGTCGTCGAGACCGTCGAAGCGGTCGGCAAGCCAGGCCGGAACCGAGGCGCCGGTGCGCTCGGCGAAATTCTTGGTCTGCTTGAAATTCTGCACCGGTAGAATGCCCGGCACGATCGGGATCGTGATGCCGGCTGAGCGCACGCGGTCGAGATAGCGGAAGTAGAGCGCATTCTCGAAGAAGAACTGCGTCATTGCCCGTGTCGCGCCGGCATCGACCTTGGCCTTGAGCATGTCGATATCGGCCGCCACGGTCGGACTGTCAGGATGTTTTTCCGGATAGGCGGAGACCGAGACTTCGATATCGGCAATGCGCTTGATGCCGGCGACGAGATCGGCGGCGTTCTGATAGCCGCCCGGATGTGGTGTATAGCGTTCGCCGACGCCGCTCACCGGATCGCCGCGCAGCGCCACGATGTGGCGCACGCCGGCCTCGGCATAGCCGCGGATCACCGCATTGACGTCGTCGCGGCTCGCCGCGACGCAGGTCAGATGCGCGGCCGGCGTCAGCATGGTCTCGCCGAGGATGCGCTTGACCGTCGCATGGGTGCGCTCGCGGGTCGAGCCGCCGGCGCCATAGGTCACCGACACGAAGTTCGGCTTCAGTGGTGCGAGCCGCCGGATCGATTCCCAGAGCGACTGCTCCATATCCGTGGTCTTAGGCGGGAAGAACTCGAACGAGACATCAAGGCCGGGGCGGCCGGCGTCGACGAAACGGCTGGGCCGAGGTGTGGTGGGCATCACGCAACCTGCGTCGAAGGCTGCGCCAAGAGAATGCGGGGATCGCGCGCCAGCCACAGCGATATCGCGATCCTGCCTTCCGGTCCCGGCGCAAAGGTTTCCTGCCGCAGCACATCGAGACCCGCGGCTTCGAGCCATTGCGCCACTGTCTCCGGCGCGAAGCCGAGGCGGAGATGGGCATGCTCTTCGCGCAGGAATTCGAGGTCATGCGGCGCGAAGTCGATGACCAGAAGCCGGCCGCCCGGACGCAGTACCCGCGCCGCCTCGCGGATCGCGCGCGCGCTGTCGTCGAGGAAGTGCAGCACCTGATGGATGATGACGACGTCGAAGGAATCGCGCGGCGTTGCGAGGTCGTAAATATCGCCGTGGCGCACGCTGCAATGTTTGAGGCCGGCGCGATCGAGCCGCGCCCGTGCCAGCGCCAGCATGTCGAGCGACAGATCGAGCCCAAGTCCGCGCTCGATGTCGCCGGAAAACAGTTCGAGCATGCGGCCGGTGCCGGTGCCGAGGTCGAGTAGCGCGCGGATCGGTTTGTCGGCAAGCGCCTTCTTGATGGCCTCCTCGACTGCCGCATCGGCGGCGTGAAGCTTGCGGATGCGGTCCCATTCTGCGGCGTGGCGCCGGAAATAATTTTGCGCGGCGGCGGCGCGGGTAGCGCGCACCGCGGCGAGCCGCTCACGATCACGGGCGATGATCGGATCTTCGGGGTCGAGCCGCGCGATCAGCGTGCGGGCGATATCGATCCCGTCCTGCTCGCCGAGCCGATAGAAGGCCCAGGCACCCTCGCGGAAGCGCTCGACCAGCCGCGCTTCGGCGAGGAGCCGCAGGTGCCGGGACAGCCGGGGCTGCGACTGGCGCAGGATTTCGGTGAGGTCCGACACCGTGAGTTCAGCCTCCGCGAGCAGCGCCAGGATACGCAGCCGCGTGGTTTCGCCGGCCGCCTTCAGGGTCGCTGTCAACCCGGAAAAGGTGAGATGTTCTTGATCCATCAGCATTTCCGTATGCCCACTGTAATAGGGCCTGATATAAAGATATCTTTATATCATTAAGTACGCCGACGCAAGCTCGATGGGACACGTCCCACCACAACGGGCATCTGCCCGGCCCCCGCGGGATGCAGGATGCGCCTGGGATGTATGTCTCAGACGCTGCCGGCTGCTCGACCGCGGCACTGGCGGCTGCAAAAACTGCGTGCCACCTTGCCGTTCATGTCCGAGACGACAAAAGCTTCCGAGACCGCCGATCCTTACGGGCTGCGCGCCGGCGAAATTGCCGTCGAACTGCCGGGGCGGCCGGATGCCTCGCTCTATTACATCGGCCGCATCCGCACGCCCTGGAAGCGGCGTGAGGATTGTCCGAAGAACGCGCGTGGCTCGGACGAGGTCTGCACCGTCGAGCTCGACCCGCGCTGGGCCGCGGGCCTTCAGGGTCTCGATGCCGTCACGCACGTGCTCTTGCTTTATTGGATGGACCAGGCGCGGCGCGATCTTGTCGTGCAATGGCCGCGGCACTATGCCGAGCATCGCGGCACTTTTGCCTTGCGCTCGCCGGCGCGGCCCAATCCAATCGCGCTTTCGGTGGCGCGGCTCGTGCGCACCGACGGCAACACGCTGTCAGTTGTCGGTATCGACTGCCTCGACGGCACGCCGCTTCTCGACATCAAGCCCTATTTCGCCTCGACGGATTCCGTGCCGGAGGCAGTTGTCGGCTGGCACACCGAGCGGCGCTAGATTTTCCGTTTGAGCATCATGCTCTAAAACAACGGTGGCACGACGCCGAGCGGTATTACGCCGAGATAGATCACGCTGTCCTCGACCCGCACCGGCAAGACGGTCGCCGGCTTTTTGTCGATCTCGGTGGGCTGACCCATCTTTTTGATGCTCTCGATGACGCTCGCCGATGCGTTCTGGCGCACCACGCCGCCCAATCCCGGCACCAGACGGTCGAGCGCATTGAGCCCTTGATCGGCGGAGCCGCTGCCGCCGGTCAGCCGGTCGATGCCTTGCCCAATCAACTGATCGATGCCGAGAAGGGGGATGATCGTGTCGATGCCGACGACCGCGACCTGAACAAGACCGTTGAGCTTGCCTTGCGCGTTCACAGTCAACGTGCCGTCGCCGACGATGATGGCATCGGGCCGTTCGACGCGGAGCGACTTGATTTGGATGCCGCCGCCGGACGCCGCCATCTCGCGGAACAGAACGGGCCATGGCTTTGGCGAGAAGTCAGAAAAGCCGCGCATGACGAAATCAACGTCGCCTTGCAGCGGTTCGCCAAGCAGCGGGTGGAAGGACGGCGCGGTCGCGCCGACGAAATGTCCGGTTGCTTCGATCACCGGATTGCTGCGCGCGGAGCCGGAAATGATACGGCCGGCGACATCGACCGCGTCGGCCTGAAAGATCATGCCACTGCCGGGACCCGCGACGCGGTCAAGCCGCGGCTGACGCAACCTGACGGTGATAGCCTCAGGATCTGGCGGCAGCCCGAGCAGGCTCAAACGCGCATCGGAAAAATTGGCGACGAAGATCGGTTGTTGCCCCGGATCGGCGAGCGTGACCGGTCCGGCGATCTCGCCGTTCAGCAGCGTTGGGCGAAACACTTCCGCCGAGAAAGTGACGCCGGTCGCGCGTACGTCAAATGGCGGGTTATTATTCTTGAATTGGGCGGCGGCCTGATCACAGCTGCTGACAATGCCGAATGGGAAGCCGCTGATGCCCTGGCTGCCGCAGGCATAGACGCGGCCGAGCGCCGCCTCGCGCGCAATCCAGCCGGCTTCCGCTTCGCCGGCAATGTCGGCGGCATAGGACCACAACCAAGTCCAGCCGAGGCCGATGACCACGAGGACGGCCGGCAGGATGAACAGCCACAGCCGCCGCCGGCGCGGCGGGGCCGTGCGCTTGCGTTGCGGCCGCGGCGCGGTTCGCATCATGCTCATCGGCGATTGGCCGGGCATGGTCGGTCATCCTTCTTTCGATTCACACGGCGCCGCAAGACCGCTGGCGCACGTCCATTTGATTCTCAACTTCGCATCGGACTATATCGCAAAACGTAGACGCACTTTCGAGGTTCAATGACGAGCGGCGCCGCCCACGAAAATGGGGAACTCTGGGTTTTCGGCTACGGCTCGCTGATGTGGCGTCCGGGCTTTGCTTATCTTGAACGCATGCCGGCGCGCCTGATCGGCCTGCACCGCTCGCTCTGCGTGTTTTCCTTCGTGCATCGCGGCACGCCGGAGCGGCCCGGCCTGGTCCTCGGGCTCGATCGCGGCGGCATGTGCCGCGGCGTCGCCTATCGGGTGGCGGCGGCGGCACGCGAAGAGACCATCGATTATCTGCGCGGGCGCGAGCAGGTCACGAGCGTCTATGTCGAAACCGTGCGCCAGATCGAACTCGAGGACAAAGCCCGGCGGCGGGTGCCGGCGCTGTGCTACATCGTCGACCGCAGCCATGTGCAATATGCCGGCCGGCTGACCCTTGCGCAGAGCCTCCATCACGTGCGGCAGGGCCACGGTAAGTCGGGTCCCAATCGCGACTATGTCATCGAGACCGTGCGCGCATTGGAGGCGCTCGGCTATCGCGAAGGCGAGTTACATTTGCTCGCCGAACGTCTCGGCGGTCATCCTTCGGCAGGCAAGACTCAAGAGGCCGGCCCGGACGCCTGATCGTTTCGAACGGCTTCCTGGACAAGCCGGTTGGTCGCGCCTTCGATGGCGTCTTCAAGCTGGTTGGAAAACGTCATCTTATCGAGACCCGGCACGATCGGATCGAGGATTTCGACGACGATCGTTCCCGGCAACCGTAGCAGCGAACGCCGCGGCCAGTAGAGCCCGGAATTCAGCGCCATCGGCACGCAGGGCACATCGGCCTTGCCGTAGAGATAGAGGATGCCCGGCTTGTAGGTCGGCTCGGCGCCGGGCAGACGCCGTGTGCCTTCGGGGAAGATGACGATCTGACGACCGGCGGCGAGAGCCGCGCGCGCGCGCGCCGTCATGCGCGCCAGCGCGGCCATGCCGGCGGAGCGATCGACCGGGATCAGACCTTCTTTGCGCATGTACCAGCCGAACAGCGGCAGCCACATCAATTCGCGCTTGAGAATATAGGTCGGGTCGTCGATCGCCGCATAAAGCGCAAAGGTCTCCCAGGCCGATTGGTGCTTGCAAGCGAGAATGCAGGCCGTCTTCGGGATCTTCTCGACGCCGCGCCACTCGACCTTGGTGCCGCATATGACGCGGAGCAGCCACAGACTCGTCAGAGCGTAAGAGCGCACGAAGACATGCAGAATACGCCGCGGCAGCAGCAGCGTCGGCAGCGCGGCGATCATATGCGCGGTCAGGTTCACATAGAACAGCGCGATGAAAGCAAGAGAGCGAATGTAAGTGGCGAAAGAGGGCGGCACAGATGACCTGTTGGAAGCTTCGGCGTGCAAATCCGAGCCGGGACTATGCGGTTCTTGCCACCTTATTCGAAGGTGTCAGAAGTTCGCTCGTCTCCGCGAAGGCGTCAAAGTGCATACGCACTTTGGCCGCAAGGTATTTCAGATATTCCGACAGCACCAGCTTGGTGGTGTCGCTATTCGACCACCACGGCTCGATGCGCAGGCGGTCGGAGACGACCGGGTAGGGGATTAGCGCCACGTCGGGAAGCTGGTGCGCGATCTCGGCCAGCGCGCGCGGCATGTGATAGGCCGAAGTGACGATAATCAGCGAACTGAAGTTGTGCGCCTGCGCCCAGCGCCGCGTCTGCACCGCGTTGCCCAGCGTGTTCAGCGCGGCATAGTCGAGATCGACGCAGCAGCCGAGCACGCGGTTATAGTCGACGGTTTGATGGGCGATGTCGTTGGTCGTCGTGCCCGGATTGACGCCGGTAATCAGAAGCCGCTTACCGCGGCCCGAGGAGAGCAGTTCGAGCGCGTCGCTGACGCGCGACGTGCCGCCGGTCAGCACGACGATGCCGTCGGCATTGCGGTCGAGCGCGACTTCCTGCTCCGGCAATAGCCAGATGAAAAGGCCGAAGCCGGCCACCAAGAGGAACGCGCAGAGGAAGGCGAGCCTCAGGCCGATCGATCTGAGGCGCCGTCTTTTGACCGCCGATCTCAGGCTGTCCATTGCCGCGCGTCCCCTCGCGCTAAAATCTCAAATCAGAATATACGTCCAGAATACCGAAGCTATATCCAGGATTCCGGCGACAAGTTGAAGCTCCGCCCCAATCGAGGCGCCTAGTCGATACTGCCCAGGGTCTGATTGACGGTCCGGCGGGAGGTCAGCGCGGTGACCACCGCCATCAGCGCAATCAAAGCCAGGATGACAACGTAGCCCGAAGGGCTGACGGAAAAGGTGCCGAACAGGGCCGCGGTCTCGTCGCCGCCGGGCGTACCGGAAAACCATGCATTGACGGCGGCGATGACCGCAAACAGCGCGATTGCGGCGCCGCCGCCGGTGGCGCCGCCCTTGAGGCCAAGGAGCAGAAAGTGGCGCTGGAATTGGTGGGCGATGAAGCTGTCGGTAGCACCGACATAATGCAGCACTTCGACGACGGCGCGGTTGGTCGCCATGGCGCCGCGCGTCGCGAAAGTCACCGAAAGCACGGTCACGGCGATGACCAACGCCAGGATCGCGATGCCGACCGCGACCGCGGTGTCCGCCATGGTGCGCATACGGTCGATCCAGCCGCGGTGGTCGTCGAGGATCGCGCTCGGCACCTGCGCGGCGAGCGTCTTGCGCAGAGCGGCAAGATCCGGCGTCGCACCGGACACGAGCTTGACGACGATCATGCGTGGAATCGGCAGGTCGTTGAGCACAAGGCCGGTGCCAAGCCAAGGTTCGACAAGCTTTGCCGACTCCGCCCGGGTATAGGCCCGCACGTCGCCGATCCCGGCGGTGGATTGCGCAAGAGTGACTGCGGTGCGCACGTCGGCCTCGATGTCGCGCCCTGAAGCTGGCCGCACCTGGATGGTGACTTCACGCCCAACGTCGGACTGCCACTCGCTTGCGGTGCCAACCATCATGGTCACAGCGCCCGCCGTCAGCGCAGCGAGGAAGGTCATGATGGCGATTACGGCAGCAAGCGAACGGCCGGAGATCGAACCGGAGGGCACGATCGTGGTCAGAGCCTGTGGCGCAAGCGCATGCACAGCGGAGGCGACCAGGTCGTCCCACGGCTCCGTCATCGTGTCGTCGTCGAGAGGTTCAGTCGTAGACATGAAGCCGTCCGTCATGCAGCACCAGCCGGCGCGCGTCATATTCGTCCATGAGCGCGATGTCGTGGGTGGCGATCACCACCGACGTGCCCGATTTGTTGAGCTCGATAAACAGGCGCAGCAGCCGCTGGCCGAGATTGGGATCGACGTTACCCGTGGGCTCGTCGGCGAGAAGAAGCAGCGGCCGCGCGATCACCGCACGCGCGATTGCGGCGCGCTGCTTTTCGCCGCCGGACAGCACCGGCGGCAGCGCGGTCATGCGCTCGCCGAGACCGACCCAGTGCAGGAGTTCGACCACCTCGGCGCGATAGGACGCCTCCTCCTTGCCGAGCACCCGCAGCGGCAGCGACACGTTCTCATAGGTGGTCAAATGGTCGAGCAGGCGGAAGTCCTGAAACACGATGCCGATCCGCCGCCGCAAGGCGGCACGGCTGTCCTTGCTCAGCCTCGCCGTGTCGCGGTCGAATATGGTGATCAGGCCGCGGGTCGGCTTGAGCAGGAGAAACATCATGCGCAGCAGCGACGTTTTGCCGGCGCCCGACGGGCCGGTGAGAAACTGGAAGGAATGGCTGTCGATGCGGAATGAGAGGTCGCGCAAAATCTCCGGGCCGAGCCCATAGCGCAGGCCGACATTCTCGAATTGAATCACGCGGTTCTCCGGGGTGGCACGCGCTTTTAACAGCTGCCGGTGTTGCCCGTCATTGGCCTATGTTGACCAAGCGATTCGTCCTAACCGCCAACTTAACACCTCCGGGTTGCGAGTCCGGCCCCCAAGTCTGGCTTTAGGTCTGGCTTTAGGTCTGGCTTTAGGTCTGGCTTTAGGTCTGGCTTTAGGTCTGGCTTTAGGTCCGGCTCTGGGTCTGGATCTAGGTCCGACCCCAAGCCCCGACCGTCGGCCCGCGGGTGTCGGCGGCAGGGCGCCGGCCGGATCGGTTTGGTTTCCAATCCGTTAACGGTTGGCCTGTTAGGGTTTCCCTAAAGATGGTGGGCTCTTGATTCACCTATGCTGATTGTCTGCCCGAACTGCGCAACATCCTACGATCTGGACGTGGCGAGCCTGCGGCCGAACGGCCGGAAAGTGCGCTGCGTGCGCTGCAAGACGGTCTGGCAGGCCGAACTGTCCCATGCCGATAGGCTGATGGCCGCTGCCGAGGCGCTGGCGCCGGTGCGCCGCACCGTCGAGGCGATGGCCGAAGCCGCGGCCGGGGAATGGGGCGACGATACCGAGGCCGAAGGGGCCGTGCCCGCGCACCTGCAGACCCAGGCCGAGGCCTGGTTCGACGGCCCGGAAGAGGATCCGGGTGTCGGTGCCGATGCCTTTGCGGTGGAGTCCCCCTCCATCGCGCCAACCGATCTCGATGACGATGATCCCGAAAACGACCCGGTGGATGATGATGCTGCCGCCGAACAGTCGGTCGACGACATCGAGACACTCGCGGCGCGCCTCTATCCGGATGGCGGCAGGTTTTGGTGGCTGCGCTGGCCGCTGTCCGGCATGCAGTCGTTGATCCTTGCGCTGATCCTGCTTGACGCCATTGTCATCGGCTGGCGCAACGATTTCGTCCGGCTGATGCCGCAGACGGCATCGTTTTACGCCCGGCTCGGGATGCCGGTGAACCTGCGCGGCCTCGCCTTCGACAATCTCAGCACGTCGACCGAACAGCACGAGGGCGTGCCGATCCTGGTGGTCGAGGGCGAGATCGTCAACGAGACGCACAAGATCGTCGACGTGCCGCGGCTGCGCTTTGCGGTGCGCAATGCCGGGCGGCAAGAAATCTATTCCTGGACTGCCGTATTGCCGCGCACCTTGTTGTCGCCGGGCGATGCGGCGCCGTTCCGCACCCGGCTTGCCTCGCCGCCGCCGGATGCCCACGACGTGCTGGTGCGCTTCCTCAACCGCAATGACATTTACGCCGGATCGCGCTGATGGCCAAAATTCTGATCGCCGAAGACGAAGAGGCATTGCGCGCGATGTGCGCGCGCGGGCTGACCATGGTTGGTCACGACGTCAAGACTGCCTGTGACGGTAGCGAAGCGCTCGACGTGTTGCAGCGTGAGGGCGGAGGCTTCGATCTTCTCCTCACCGACATCCGCATGCCGATCATGGATGGCATCGCGCTCGCGCTTGCGGCAGCGCGCGACGATCCCGAGCTCGTTATTCTCCTGATGACCGGCTATGCCGATCAGCGCGAGCGCGCCCACGGTCTTGATGCGCTCATTCACGATGTGATCTCAAAGCCCTTCACGCTTGCCGCGCTGCGCAAGATGGTGGAAGAGGCGCTAACGGTGCGGGCGGGCTGACGGCTGATCGGCGGGCAGCACCTAGTCCGACCAGCCGTAGGGCGGCACGATTGCTATTTCGTCCTTCGCCTTTTTCGGCGCCAACGAAATGTGCTCTTTTTCTATGACTTTGCGGCGCGTGAGCCGGCTCTTCGACAGCTCGTCGACCAGTTTCTCGGCATCGTCCCGTTCGATCGCGGCCGCTAAGGCGGTGATGTCGGCCTGGAACTCTTTGAGCGCGCCGAGGACTGCCGCCTTGTTGTTCAGGAAGATGTCCCGCCACATCGTCGGATTGGACGAGGCGATGCGAGTGAAGTCGCGAAAGCCGCCGGCCGAGAATTTCATCACCTCGGAATGGGTCTTCTCCTCGTGGCGGAGCGCGGTGTGAAAGATCGTAAACGCGATGAGGTGCGGTAAATGACTGGTAATCGCGAGAACATAGTCATGATCCTCCACACTCATGACTTCGACCGTCGAGCCCATGGCCTGCCAGAGTGAACGGACTTTTTCGACCGCGGCCTGATCGGCATCCGGTGCCGGCGTCAATATGCACCAGCGGTTCTCGAACAGGTCCGCCATGCCACTGTCGGGACCGGAATGCTCGGTGCCCGCCACCGGATGGGCGGGGATGAAGTGGATTTGCGGCGGCAGGTGCGGCGTCACATCGCGGACGACGGCTCCCTTGACCGAACCGACGTCGGAAAAGAGCGCGCCGGGCCGGATGTGACCGCCGATTTCCTCCGCGACGGAGCCGATTCTGCTGACCGGGACGCAAGCGATAATGAGATCGGCGCCCTGCACCGCCTCCATACTGGTGTCGGTGACCTTGGCTTGGCCAAGGCCAAGCTCGCGAAGGCGCTGACGAACCTTGGGGGAGGCGTCAGTGATAACGACCTCAGCATCGGGCTGACGCGCCTGGATGGCCCGGGTCAGTGAGGACCCGATCAATCCTTGTCCGATAATGGCAACGCGCTTGAACAGACTCATGGCGTGCGCCTTATTTCATGAACTCCGCCAGCGCCGCGACGACCAGACGGTTCGCCTCCTCGGTGCCGACGCTTAAGCGTAGCGCGTTCGGCAATTTGTAGGCGGTGGTCTGCCGTAGGATCAGCCCGCTCGCAGTGAGAAAGGCGTCGGCGTCCTTGGCGGTGCGGCCTTTGGTGTCCGGAAAATGGATTAGCACGAAATTGGCAACGCTCGGCGTCATGGCGAGGCCGAGCTTGCCGATCTCCGCGGTGAGCCAATTGAGCCAGCGTGTATTGTGCTCGCGCGAGCGCTCTTGGTGCGCGATATCTTCGATCGCAGCGATGCCGGCGGCAATCGCCGGCCCGCTGGAATTGAACGGGCCGCGGATGCGATTGATGGCATCGACGATCGCAGCGGGCGCGAACATCCAGCCGAGCCGCAGCGCTGCCAGTCCGTGGATCTTCGAGAACGTGCGGCACATCACGACATTTTCCGATGTCGCGACCAGTTCGATGCCGGCCTCGTAATCGTTGCGCGTGACATATTCGGCGTAAGCGGCATCGAGCACCAGCATCACATGGCCGGGCAGGCCGTAGTGCAAGCGCTTGACCTCGTCGAACGACAGCGCGGTGCCGGTCGGATTGTTCGGATTGGCGATGAAGACCATTTTGGTCTTCTCCGTCACCGCGGCGAGGATGGCGTCGACGTCGGCGGTGTAATTCTTCTCCGGCGACGCGACAGGCGTCGCGCCGGTGGCGAGAACGGCGATCGGATAGATCAGAAAGCCGTGCGTCGTGTAGATCGCCTCGTCGCCGTCCTTGAGATAGGCGGCGGCGAGAAGATGCAGCAAATCATCGGAGCCGGCGCCGCAGACGATGCGTTCCGGATCGAGCCCGAAGGCGCGCCCGATGGCCTCGCGCAAATCGCTCGCCGCGCCGTCCGGGTAGTCCTCGAGACGATCGGCCCAGGCCTTATAGGCCGCGATCGCGCGCGGGCTCGGGCCGAGCGGGGATTCGTTCGAGGACAATTTGTAAACCTTGGCCACGTTCGGCGCCGAGCTCTTGCCGGGCACATAGGCCTTGATGTCGAGCACGCCGGGCCGTGGTTGCGGACGCATCGCAGACATTATCTTTGAACTCCAAACACCCTCGGTATCCCGAAAAAAGCTTCCGCTTGTCGCGGAGATACTATTTGTCGGCCACGGTATAGCGGGTCGCGTGACTGCCGACGAGGGCTTTGGAGCGGATCGAGGCCCCGGCCTTAACCAAGGCTGCCGCGACCGGATCGATGCCGCCTTTCTCCGTGGACACCAATAGAGCCGCCCCGTCGAAGGCCCGGTCGGGCAGGGCGATCACGTCGGCGAGGGGGGCTACGGCATTCACCGCTGTGCCGCTCCAGCCGGAGACCCGCAGGCTCCAGACTTCGGTCTCGGTCACCATGGCGTCGGCGGCGACGCGCGAGATCACAAAGACCGGCATCGCGGCCGGGTGATTGGCGCGCTCGACGAACGGCAACCGGGCGATGATTTTCGGCGCGCTGTCGAATTCGAGCGCCGCCCACCAGGGGCCTGCGCCCGCGGTGGCAAAAGCCGGAATGAGGCCGAGGTCGCCGCGGGATTCCGAGACCGCTTCGACCACGCTCGATGCCCCGATATGCGGCACGAAGGGCACCGTGAAACCGAAATGAAACCGGGCGGAATCGCGCATGAGTGCGTCGCCGGCGGAGAGATCCGCATGCACGGCGAATGGCGCCTGCACATAGGTGAAAGTCGAGATGATGACCCGCCAGATGCTCTCCACCGTGTCGAATGGCAGGTTGCCATGGTGACGCTTGACCAGCCGCCGCATCATGTCGGCCTCGCGGGCCGGGCGGAACGCGGATCCAGTTTCCTCGGTCTTTTTCACCGCGATCAGCCGGTCGATGATCTCGCCGCGCTTGATCAGCAGGCCGTGCATTTCCCCATCGATGCGATCGATCTCAACCCGCAGCTCGGGAAGCGTCGGGTCGATCTGGGATGATGATTTTGACGGCGGTTTCGGCATTTACAGTCCCGGCAGTTGGGCGGATTGATAGGTGTCGTTAAGCCCGAAAGCAAAGAAAACATTGACTTAAGTGGCAACGGGCCTATTTACGCCCCTCTGATTGCCGGGTCTGCCTTTAGAGCATGATCCCGAAAAGTGGAAACCGGTTTTCGGGTAAGATCATGCTCAACTCAAAGATCCAGCGGCTGAAGCTGGACCGCGCCGCCGCAAATGGCATGCTAAGGTTGGCATTCTAAGGACAGCGCCCAAGGATGTGGTAATGGCCGACGTCAGCGCCATCCTCGATCTTGCCGACCGCACCCGCGAAGCGGATATGCCGCATTCGCCGGTGGTGCGTTTTTCCGCGAGCAAGCCGTTGCGGCTCGACGCCGGCGTCGATTTCGCGCCGTGGCAGATCGCCTATCAGACCTACGGCACGCTCAATGCCGACCGCAGCAATGCGGTCCTGGTCTGCCATGCGCTGACGGGAGACCAGCACGTCATCAACGAGCATCCGGTCACCGGCAAGGCCGGCTGGTGGGAGACCATGGTCGGCCCCGGTCTGCCGATCGATACCGAGCGTTTTTTCGTGATCTGCCCGAACGTGGTCGGCGGCTGCATGGGCTCGTCAGGCCCGGCCTCGACCAATCCGGCGACCGGCATGCCCTGGGGTCTCGAATTTCCGGTCATTACCGTGCGCGATATGATCCGCGCGCAAGCGATGCTGCTCGATCATCTCGGCATCGATTCATTGTTCGCGGCGGTGGGCGGCTCGATGGGCGGCATGCAGGTGCTGCAATGGGCGGCGAGCTACCCGCAGCGCATCTTCGCTGCGGTGCCGATCGCGGCGGCGACGCGGCATTCGGCGCAGAACATTGCCTTCCACGAAGTCGGCCGCCAGGCGGTGATGGCCGATCCGGAATGGCGCGGCGGGCGTTATTTCGCCGACAATACCAGTCCGCGGCGCGGACTGGCGGTGGCGCGCATGGGTGCGCACATTACTTATCTGTCCGACGCCGCCCTGCACCGCAAATTCGGCCGCCGCTTTCAGGATCGCGATAATCCGACCTTTTCCTTCGACGCCGACTTTCAGGTGGAATCCTATCTGCGTCACCAGGGCATCACCTTCGTCGAGCGGTTCGACGCCAATTCCTATCTCTATCTGACCCGCGCGATGGATTATTTCGATCTCGCCGCCGACTGCGACGGCGTGGCCGCCAATGCGTTTCGCGGCACGCCAACCCGGTTCTGCGTGATCTCGTTCACCAGTGACTGGCTGTTCCCGACATCGGAATCGCGCGCCATCGTGCATGCGCTCAATGCCGCGGGCGCCCGCGTGTCGTTCGCCGAGATCACGACCGACAAGGGCCACGACGCGTTCCTGCTCAACGAGCCGGAACTGTTCGGCATCGTGCGCGGCTTCCTTGAAGGCGCCGCCAAAGCGCGCGGCCTGCCGGCGAGGTAACAATGCTCAATCGTCTCAAATACGATCTCACCATGGCGGGGGCGGCGCGAGCGCCCGGCGGCTCGCGCGTTGACTTGCTTGTCGTCGCCGACATGGTGGAGCCCGGCGCGCGCGTGCTCGACGTCGGTTGCGGCGACGGCGAATTGCTGCGGTTGCTCGAAACGCGCGGCGTCGACGGCCGCGGCATCGAATTGTCGCGCGAGGGCGTGAATGAGTGCGCCGCCAGGGGCCTCGCCGTGGTGCAGGGCGACGCCGACACCGATCTCGAAGACTATCCGGACGACGCGTTCGATTTCGTCATCCTGTCGCAGACCTTGCAGGCCACGCGCAAGCCGCGTGAAGTGCTCGAACATATGCTGCGCATCGGCCGGCACGCCGTCATTTCATTTCCCAATTTCGGCCACTGGCGCATCCGGCTGCAGATATTCTTCGGCGGACATATGCCGCACACCGACAATCTGCCTTATGCGTGGTGGGAAACACCCAACATTCATTTCTGCAGCATCAAGGATTTTCGCGAATTATGCCAAGCCACCGGCGCCAAGATCGAACAGGCCGTCTCGCTCAATGCCTGGGGCAGTCGGATGCGGTTGAAAATGCCGTGGTGGTTCTGGAATCTGTTCGGCGAACAGGCGGTGTTCTTGCTAAGCCGGCCGGATTAGGCGAGTTTCCGCTTTCTCGTTCTATAATGTCGTCCCGCGTCGCATCCGCTCGTGCCGACGTGACTGCGCGGGCCCGTAGCTCAATGGTCAGAGCTAGCGGCTCATAACCGCTTGGTTGGAGGTTCGAGTCCTCCCGGGCCCACCACGCATTCCGAGGTTCGCAGAGATTTCCCGGTTCGCGATGCCCAGCGCCCAATTGGCGGGGTTGTTCGCCCATGTCTATTCTCTGCAATGGCGTCCCGGGATGTTCGGGGCGGTTTCGGGGCGTTTGTCTCTGCCCGCAAAATTCCGTTTCCCGGAAACAGAGACCTTGGTTCGGAGAGACGCAGTTCGAATGCAGGTCTCTGGGTGGTAATGCCAAGCACCTGGGCTGGTGTTCTGATGAAAATTGACTGGACGGAGACGATCGGCGGCGTACCGCTAATCAAGGTGCGCGATCTCCTGCGCTACATGGGGGCGGGAACGACGGGCGGCGAACGTACTTTGACACGCGAGGACATTTCCCATCGCGTAGGATGCGACATTGCGGATGAGCTAGTCGGTGAAGGCCTGTTGCATGTTTGCGAAAAAGATCGCCACGGCGGGCCATGGTACGAGATCACCGATGCGGCACCCCGACTGGCCAACGTCAAAATGCTCAAGCGCATCAATCGTTCGAAAGCTAACTTCTACGTTACCGAATTGCTGCGGCGGGCCGATGACATCAATGCCAATCTTGAGTTGCTCTATCGAGTAAAGCGCATCACTGCATTTGGCAGTTACATCACTGATGCCGCTGATCTCGGCGACATTGATATCGCTGTCGAATTAGAGTTCAAGCTTTCAAGGGAACAAAGAGTTGAGGCCAACAAAGCGCGAGCCAGGGCGTCCGGTCGACTAAATTTGAGTCTGCTTGACGAGCTGTCATTTGGCGAAAGGGAAGTCAAACAGCTCTTGCGAGGACGCAATCGTTACATCTCTGTGACAAACTATGACAGCCTTGAGAAACTGCGCACGCCCACCAAGGATATTTATCCCCGACTGGAAGACGAACGCGACTGTTGAGCAGCGAGGTACAGTCGGCATGGTGTGGCGAGGACACAAGCGGACCCCTGGAAGGTGGGAAGCCGCTTGCGCGGATCAATTAAACAAAATGACCACTTTTCTATCGATAAAGAAAATGACGGCCCAGTCATGGCATAACCTGCCGGTGGTCCCTAAAACTTCGCGACAATAGGCCTCCGTTGTTGGTGGCTTCTTCAGATGATTCTTCAGATTTCGTTGTTGTTTGGGCAACTGAGCCGCGGCGGTGCCTTAAACGTGATGTACGAGTGGACGCTGACTTCCGAGTGTCAGGCTTTATATTATATTCCGAGAAGAAATCGGTTGATGGATCGGTTTCACTGTCAGGCACGGATTGAGATATGCTCACTCTCATAATCAACGGACAATCACGCCAAGTCGATGCACCGGAGGACATGCCGCTTCTGTGGGTGCTGCGCGACCATCTCAATTTGGTCGGCACCAAATATGGCTGCGGCATCGCGCAATGCGGCGTTTGCACCGTGCATGTGGGGGGCAAGCCGGTGCGGTCGTGCCAACTTGCAGTTGGCGACGTAGGCACCCGCGCCGTCGTCACCATTGAAGGAATTGGCAATACGCCCAACGGCGCCAAGGTCCAACAGGCCTGGATAGAAGGTGCAGTGCCGCAATGCGGCTATTGCCAAGCCGGTCAGATCATGTCGGCCACGGCGCTGCTGGACAGCAACCCCCATCCCGACGATTCGGACATTGACGCGGCCATGGCAGGCAATCTCTGCCGTTGTGGAACCTACATTCGCATTCGCCGTGCGATCAAGGACGCAGCCGTGAGATCGGCGTGAACATGAGAAAAGTTATCGGCGTTATTGGCGCGGGCATATTCGTCGTCGCGCTTGGTTTTGCAGGTTGGACATTACTTGGCCGTGATCCGATGTCTTTCGCCGGCGGCTCGACCGTGGCGCTGCAAGATTACCAGGGCGGCGCTATCACCGGCGTTCCGACCGAGCTTGCCAGTGCCGATCTGGTGAAGCGCGGCGAATATCTGACGCACGCGGCGGACTGCCAAGCCTGTCATACAGCACCGAACAATGCGCCCTTCGCTGGCGGCTTTGCCTTCAACATGCCATTCGGCACGATCTATTCCACCAACATCACACCGGATAAACAAACAGGCATTGGCCACTACACCGACGCCCAATTTCTGGCCGTCGTGCACAGAGGCATTCGCGCCGATGGCGAGAAGCTCTATCCCGCTATGCCTTACACGTCCTATTCCTCCATGACGGACGAGGACGCGCTGGCCATCAAGGCTTATCTCTTTACGCTGGCGCCGGTGCACGCGCCCGCTAAGCAAAATCAGCTATCCTGGCCTTACAATCAGCGCGGCCTGCTGGCGCTCTGGGACGTGGTGTTCAATCCAGATGAACGTTTCCGTCCCAACACCGGCCAGAGCAAGCAGTGGAATCGAGGCGCCTACCTCGCTGAGTCGATGGGCCATTGCGGCGAGTGCCATACGCCGCGCAACCTCGCCTATGCGCTGGACAATCACCGGAAATTTTCGGGCGCCCTCACTGCGGGTTGGCGCGCCTACAACATCACTGCCGATAAGAATTCCGGCATCGGCGATTGGAGCGATGAGGACGTCTATCTCTATCTTTCCACCGGCCATGCCAATGGACATGGCGGCGCGGCGGGCCCGATGGGCGAAGCCGCTGACGACAGCCTCAGTTATTTGTTGCCCGACGACGTGCACGCCCTAGTGACTTATCTGCGCAGCATACCCGCCCAGGCGAGCGACCTGCCGCGCACCGTCACCGTGCCTGCGCCGGCGTCGTACAAGGAAGGGCCGGTGGCGACGTTCGATTCGCGCGGTGAAAAGATTTTCGCTGGCGCTTGCGCCAGTTGCCATGACTGGACCGGCGTTAGTCAGGTCAACGGCTATGCCACCCTTACAGGCGTACGCGCGGTAAACGATCCCAGTGCGACCAATGTGGCACAGACGGTCATCAACGGCGTCAACCGCAAGACTGCCGAGGGCAAGATCTTCATGCCGGCCTTCGGCGAGGGCTATTCCGACGACGACATAGCGACCGTGGCCAATTACGTCACCGCTCGTTTTGGCGCCAAAGGCGCGCAGCTAACAGGCGGGGATGTGGCCAATCTGCGGAAGCAGTCGGCCCAGCAACCGAAGTCCCAGGAGACACCCAATGGCTGACATCCTGTCCAATTTTGCCCGGTCCGATGATTATTTCTCTGCGCTGATGCGCGAGGTCCGTTCCGTACCGGCGGCCAATGCTTCGTTGACCATGGGAAGGCGCACCTTCGTCAAACTGGCAAGCGCCAGCGCTGCGGGGTTGGTGCTGGGCTTCCGGTTCGGAGACCAAGCGTTCGCGGCTGAGGCCGCGGACGGAAAAGACCAAGTGATGAATGCTTTCATCCGCATCGCGCCGGACAACACGGTCACCATTTACTCCAAAGCCCCGGAAATCGGTCAGGGGATAAAGACCTCCTTCGGGGTAATCATTGCCGAGGAACTCGACGCTGACTGGAATCACGTCGTGATGGAGCAGGCCGACATCAATACCAAGGTCTATGGCTACCAGGGCTCAGGAGGCTCGACTTCCATCCCGCGGGCATGGGACCAGCTGCGTCAGGCCGGCGCCGCTGCCAAAGCGATGTTGGTCGCCGCCGCGGCCCAAGAGTGGGAGGTGGATCCGTCGGAAGTTACCGCTCAGAACTCAGTCTTGAGCCATGCCATCAGCGGCAAGTCTGCGACCTACGGGTCGCTTGCCGCTGCGGCGGCGAAAGTGCCGGTGCCCGATCTCAAGAGCCTGAAGCTGAAGACGCGCGCCGAATACCGTCTGATAGGCAAGCGCTATCGCGGCGTCGATGATCCCAAGGTCGTTAGCGGCCAGCCGCTGTTCGGCATCGATATCCAACTTCCTGGCATGGTCTACGCCAGCTACACAAAATGTCCGGCAGCGGGCGGCAAGGTCAGCTCCTTCAATATCGATGAGATCAAGGCCCAGCGCGGCGTGCTCGACGCTTTTGCCTTGGACGGCACAGGCTTACCGCTTGAGGTGATGCCTGGCGTGGCCATCATCGCCAAAGACACCTGGAGCGCTTTTCAGGCTAAGGACAAGCTCAAGGTGGACTGGGACCTCAGCGAGGCGTCGAAGGATTCTTCCTCGCAATTCTCGGCGCAGGCGAAGAAGCTGGCGACCAATTTTCCGGAAAAGCCGGACGATAACGTCGGGGACGTCGACAAGTCTTTCGCTGGTTCCGCCAAGACCGTGGAGGCCTACTACGAATATCCCTTTGCCGCCCATGTCCCACTGGAGCCCATGAACACGACCGCGCACTGGCGTGATGGAATACTGGAAATGTGGGTGCCTACCCAGCAGCCTGATCGCGGCTTGCCGATGGTCGCGAAGGTGGCCGGCATACCGCAGGAAAAAATCGTGATGCACCAAACTCGCGTCGGCGGCGGTTTTGGGCGACGCTTGGTCAATGACTATACATGCGAAGCGGCGGCCATTGCGCAAAAGGTCAATGGCCCGGTCAAACTACAATGGACCCGGGAAGACGATTTCAGCCACGATTTCTACCGTCCTGCCGGCTACCACCAGTTCAAGGGTGCGATCGACAAGGATGGCAGGCTCGACGCCTGGCGGGAACACTTCATCACCTTTACCGCCGACGGCAAAAAGGAAGCCACGGGCGCGAACCTCACCGACAATCTGAAATACTCGATCAAAGCGCCTAACCTGCGCCGCGCCAAGACTATGTTCCCGCTGAAAGTCCCCACCGGCGCTTGGCGCGCGCCAGGCGACAATGCCCAAGTCTTCGCTGCGCAAAGCTTCATGCATGAACTGTCGCTCGCTTCGGGCCGCGACCACGTCGAGTTTCTTATCGATGCAGTGAACCGCGATGTGCCTGAGCTGGCGCCCAAGGACCGGAGCGTCAACTTCAGCCCCAAGCGGGTCACTGACGTGATCAAGCTGTGCGCCGAGAAGGCGGGTTGGGGCAAGAATTTGCCAAGCGGCCGCGGTCTGGGCTTGGCCTGGTGCTATTCTCATGCCGGCCATGTCGCGCAGGCGATCGAGCTCAGCGTGGACGCCAACAAGCGGATCAAGGTCGATCGCATCGTGGTCGTGCTTGATGTCGGCCCTATCATCGATATGGCCGGCTCCGAAGCCCAAGCGCAAGGCGCCTCTACCGACGCTCTCTCCACCGCTATGGGCCTCAAGATCAACATCGAGAACGGCCGGATTCAAGAGCAGAACTACAATGCCTATCCCATTCTGCGCCTGCCTTTCGCACCCATGACGATTGATGCCTATTTCATCCAGTCGGAGAACCCGCCGACCGGTATGGGCGAACCCGCTTTCCCGGCGCTGGCGCCCGCGCTGGGCAACGCTATTTTCGCCGCCACCGGAGAGCGGGTGCGCCGCCTACCGCTGCGCGATCTCGGCTACTCGCTAGCGGTCTGACAGATCGGCCGTATATTGAAACCGCATGGCCTTCGCCGAGACCCACACGGTTTTTCTTCTTTGAATCTACAATTCACGAACCGTGTGCGGGCCTTAGCCACGCCAGATGCCGGCGCGCCAGAGAATCAGCCGCCGCTCCGGAAAAGGCCGAGAGCAGCAGACGGTTCCGGCATGCATTAGTGACCGTCGCAATGCAAAGCTAAGAGCAAGGGGGAAGCAATGTGCCTTATTGGCCTAAAGCGGACCTGCCGGCGAGCGACAGTCGCGGCAGCTTTCGGGGGTAAAGCGGACATCGCTATTTGAGGGCGTAGGGTCCGTTAATGATTAAATCCAGATCTGCGGCGCCGCCCCTCCTTAGTTGTAGCTGGAGACCCGCGACCAAGGAACTGGACGATCCCGGCGAAAGCCGGCTCAACGCTGTGTCATGTAAGGTGGAGGCGCGCCGGTAAGAAAGTCCTCACGCACCGGCGCGAAGAAATCGATCGCCTCTGAATCTTCCGGAAAATAGCCTTCGTGCTCGACCCCGCCGGGGATCACCGCGACGTCGCCGGGTTTCATTGTTCGCTTCTCGTTGCCAATGCGAAAATCCATTGTGCCTTTGACCATCCACACAAACTGCTCGTGCGGATGCTTGTGAGCAGCGGCATGCGCGCCCGCCTTTATTCTCCAGTAAACCATTGTGCCCTGTTTGCCGGATAAGACGCGGCGCTGGATTTTGTCAGTAATCTGCTCCTCCGGCACTGACGCCAGTTTGTCGAAGCCTGCGATGACCGGCATGTCGTTCCCTCCGCGCAAAATATCTAGCGTTTGCTCATCAAATTACATCGGTCAAAAAGGCTGCGAAAGGGGCCAAGTCAGCTTCTGGCACATGTGCGACATAGCGCGTTGTGTGGTCTGTGTGCGAATTCGATATGAGCGCTTTATCTGTGGGTTGCGTTGCGGGTAGGGCGCAGACGATTGAATTAAATCAGGTGAGGCGGAGACTCTGTCCGACCAACTCAAGAAGTCCCTTTCGCATAATGACTGGTTATGGAACTATCGGCTCCTTTGGCGCAGGTTTGTCCGCAAGATCGCGCGACCGCGCATTTAATGGGCAATGATAAAGCTGCAAGCGGCAACGTTCCGGATCACTGTTGATGCTACGGATTGGATTGATTTGCGCGCCGAGACCGTGCTCTAAATGCTTTTATAGCGGTTTTGCCTTGTCTCCAAACGACAACGTAAAAATATAATTCGGGGAGTAGCGCCATGATCGACTTGTCGGACGTTCGCTATGCCGCAACGCAGTTGACGCGAGTGGCAGCGGCAATCTTGCTGGCGATATCATTATTCGCCGCCACAAAAGCGCAGTCGCAGGGACTTCCGCCACTCGCAAAGAATCTGAAGCCGAGTGAGACGGCGCTTATCCTGGTTGACTTCCAGTATCCCTTCACCAATCCGTCCGGTGGTAACTATCGTGCCGTGAAGAACGAGCTCGAGGGCAAGCAGATGCTCGACCGGACGGTTGATCTGGTCAAGAAAGCGCGCGGCACGGGCGTGTGGGTGATTCACGTCACCGAAGGCTATAGCGGCGATTACCGCGAGATCGACGCCACCAATCCGGGCGGATTCCACCGCGGGCAAATCTTGAGGCAGGCTTGGAAAACTGGCACGCCGGAGACAGGCTATTATCCCCCGCTGGTGCCCGGCCCCGGGGACAAGGACCTGTTCCTCCCGCCGCGCATCCAGACCTCCGCATTCGGCGGCACTGGCCTCGATCAGATTCTTCGATCTCGCGGAATCAAGAACATCGCTGTCGCCGGATTTACGACGGACGTCTGCGATTATGCGACCGTGACCAGCGGTTACGATCTCGGCTACCACGTCTATGCGTTGAAGGACTCTATGGTCGGCTACTTCCCGGACCAGTCGGAGCTCATGCTGAAGAATACCTATCCGATGTGGTCGAAGGTTCTCAGCAACGACGAGTTCGTCGCCATGCTCGCGACCGACTCAGAGGCGACGACGCGCTAGTCGTTTGACTTCGGCGGGAGCGTCGCTCGTGAACGCAAGAGATTGTTCGCGCTGCACTACCGAGTCCCGGCGTCGGGTGGTGTTGGGACTGGTTTGCATACCCTTAGTGATGACACAGAACTCTGTCGCGCGCGCCGCGACCGATCAGATCGTCGCACACTTGTCGGATCTGGCTCAGCCCTGGTCGGCTGTGAAGTTCACGTTACCGGACGCGGACGGTAGCGACATGCCCTGTATCATTGTCCGCCTGCCGGGCGACAAATGGTACGCGTCGAGCCTAATCTGCCCGCATAATAAATGCACGGTTATGTACGTGCCCGACGTGAACATGGCGCGTGACTCGTTCAACATCGAGACTAGGACCCCGGTGCTGGCCTGCCCGTGTCATTTTAGCGTGTTCGACCTGGCGCAAAGCGGCCGGGTGATCGGTGGCCCCGCGCCCAATCCGCCACTCCAATTGCGCGTCGAGGTGCGAGGCAACGACGTCTTCGTCAGCCGCTAATTTTGGGGTCATTAACTGCCGCTGAGCACTGTCACTCTCAGCACCATCTAAGTCGACCAAGTGTGACAGCGATCACTTCGCGGCTTGGCCCGATCCGCGTAAAGGTTGACTTCCTTCAGGAGGTCAACATGGCAAGAGTTGTTAGGAAGGCGACGACGGGGTTTGCTCGCTGGATGAACAATTTTCGGAAAAACCGCTATTACGATCGCTTGGAATAGCTGGAACTCGGACGCGCCAATGGCCATGTATGCAAGCCTCGCGCAGTTCCGAGATTTGTGGCCATACCGCATTTTGGGCGTGGCGGCGCTGGTGGGCCGCCTGCAATTAGTCGATGAAGATTTCTTATTCGGTGCACTTCGCTTTGCTCGTTCTCAGAATAAGATCCCAATAGCTCGCCGTGGGAAGTGATCTTCTTCAGGTCCCGAGAATAGCGTCTAGTGCTGGATTACGTTCCGCCATAAGCCGATCGATGTGACCGTTGCACCATTGATAAGCCGCCTCGAAGACTTCGGTATGTCGGTCGAAATCGATGACGTCCGAACCGGGGAACGCGGGCGGGGCGAGGATCAGGTCCAGGGGCTCTATTGGAAGTAGGTCTGGGTTCTGGTGAATGCCAATGCAACGTCTGAGGATGCTAATGGGGCTTGGCACATCCGGTAGTCGGCTCCGCGCAAATGGATTGAGCATTCGGCATAGCAATTGTCGACGGCCGGGAATGTTTTCATACTTTACGGCGTAGGGTTGGACTGCCGGCGCATCGAAATGCACGACCAAGTTGGGCCCGCTCTTCAGAGCCTTCATTGGCGCCAGAGGAATATTATCGACTACTCCTCCGTCCACCAGCATTCGGCCATCGTCTGTAAACATCGGCGGTAGGATCGCTGGGATGGACCCGGAGGCGCGGACCGCCTTCCAGAGCGACCCACGCCGTATAACACGGAGCCCGTGGCCCGCGTGATCGACTTCTGTCGCGACGGCGAAATACGGTCGCCACATGTCCTCTATCTGTGCACCACGGCATTGGCGCTGTAGCGCCTTATCGAACTCGACATGATCGAGCAGCGAATACCGCGGCCACGTCCAGCGTTTGAATCCACGACTTGAGACGAAAATATCCTTGAGTGCGAGATCAATCTCGGCCGGCGTTAGAAACAGGGCGAAACCCGCCAGCACCGCTGCTCCGACACTCGCACCACCCAAAATATCGAATTTTGTACCTCGTTCCTGGAAGGCCTTAAAGATACCGACGTGAGCGGGACCAAAGCCGCCCCCACCACCTGCTACAAATCCTATCGCTCTTCCCGTTACGAAGCGAAAGAGACTCTTGAAATCCTCGTCATCTTCAAGCGAGACATGATGGTGCATGGCAACATCTCGCTGACGCAGCCAGTCGTCCGTGCCGTTCGTGAGCGGCACTCGATGATCGTGAACGCGCACGAGTCTCCGGCGGCTTGCAGGGTGAACTGCGAGCCCCATTTCCTCAACTGGATTCAGGCCGTCGGCAGCCTTTCCGTGCGCGACGAGAATAAGCTGGTCCGCTTGGCGTATAGCTTTCTGTGTCCACTCGGTTAGCTTTGCGTCCCCCAGATAAAGAATTAGTTCGTATTCGCTTTCAACGACGTTCAGCCAATTTGTTGCGGTCGCATCATCGAGCGCCACACTCGGAAAGCGTTCTTGAAAATCCGCGTGGGTGAGAAAAAGGCATTTTCCTAACCGTTCAAAAGTGCTTCGTAAGCGGTGCAGGAATTGTTGTGGAATCGCAGTGTACCCAGCTGCAATGAGCGCGACGGTCCGCGCGGCCGGGAGACGGGTGCAGCCTGTTGCTCGGGTGGTCGTGTCGGCGAGCCTTCGTGCGAGGCTAGCTAGCAATCTGTCATAGACGGTAGGCACGCGGCGTGTGACCTCCTTGAAGGAGGCACGATCAAATGCGAGCACCACGGAGTCGCGTATCGCCATTACGCTCGCGGTCCGTAATCCTCCGGCAAAAAAGGCGATTTCGCCGATCGGCTGACCGACGCCGATTTCGACCAAAGGGAAACACTGCCGTTCAAGCCGGACTTCAAATCTCCCGGACACGACAATGAAAATTGCGTCGGCTGCCGTGTTCTGTTCGACCAGCGTTTCGCCGCTCCGCAACGGTCGGATTCTGGCCCACGACAAGACTTCCGCTTGCTGATCCGATGAAAGTTCACCGACCACGTGCGATAGCGCCGAATAACAAGAAGTCACGACGGCGTTTGTCCAAAGCGCACCATTTGCGTCAAGGTCAGCGCGCAAAGGTCGTGTCATTTCGCACACGGTATACCTGATCGATTACTGCACGCGTTTCCTTAAGAGTGCGGGCCATTCTCCAATGAAAACCGGTGATCGAGCGGATAGCGCACACTCTCAGGCCGCAACTTTATGATCGGATTGGCGGGAGATTTATTCCCAGGCGGTTTTCTCAATCTGTGCTCATGGAGACGTGATCTGCACGGCGCCGGCGCTCATCGATAGCTGGGAATATCACGTCAGATTCGCAGTCTCGTCATGTGGCCGCTCCGCTGTCGCGTTCGCCGCGTCGCGGCCAGCCTCCGAACGCCCGTCGCTCAGGCGATGGACGTCAGAAATCAACATCAGCAAGAGAGACAACGATGCTCATCAAGACAGGAATCGCACTTTCAGCAGTGATGTTACTGTTACTTGCCGCCACCTTTCCAGCATCAGCTGCGACCAAGCCTCGCGCCGCCCATGTTAAGCGGTCGGCGATCTATGACGTGGTCCCTAATTACAATACCTCGCGCGATCCTTCGCCGCCGCTTCTTGAGGCGCCGGACCCGTTTGGAATTCAGTCGCAGCGCTAATCTCTGGAACAAGAGTGTGGAAGCCGAAGCAGACGCGAACCCCGAAATGAAGCCGATGGGACCAACAACCATGGCTGAGGGCCAGACATGAGCAAATCCAACCGCTCGCTAAGCGCAGCATTCAATGACCCAAAGTCAGCGTCCGAATCTATTAGGCGGCGGGCCTTCTTTGGCTGGCTGATCGCCGCCACGGGGGCAACCCTGCTCTGCGGCGGTGGCCCCGCTCATAGCGGGCCCTGCACAGCGCAAATCGCGCAGCTCGAGCGACAAATCCAGCGCGGCTCAGCCGACCCGGGCAGCGGTCCGACGGCGCCACAGACCATCGCGGCGCAGCTTCATCACCAGCCGACGCCCGTCGCGGTTCAAAACGCCGAGAGTCAGGCTAGAGCGGATGCCGACGCCGCTCTGCGACGCGCGCAGAAAGCAGACACCGACGGCAGCGCGGCCGCATGCGTCATCGCCTCGGAGGAGGCCAAACATCACTGGGTGGGTCCAGCTCAGTTGGCGTTTGATGGAGTGTTGCCGCCGCGACCCGAATTTCGACCGCAGGGAACGACGCGAGTTGCAGTCTCATTCCATGTGAGCAGAACATCATCATCCCTGTCGGGCGCTGCACCGCACATGCGTCCAAAACATTATTTAGAAGGATTGGCATCATGAAAAACTATTTGCCCGCCGCACTTGGACTGGCGGCATTTGCTGCTGCCGGCGCAACACCTGCGCTCGCGCGCAACATCCATTACTCGCCTGCGCAAGCTGCGCGGCAAATGGCGCTTTATGCGAGCCCCGATGCGCCACGGATAGCCGGCCCCCTTCCTCCGACAGCCGTAACGGTCAACGGCGAGGTCGTGGGAAATGATCCGGATCCGCGAATCCGTCTTTCACTGATCCGCGAATATTTCTCCAATAAATGAGGCGTTCTATGCGCGATGCCGGTGGCGCACGGAAATTTGGAAGGCCGACATCGCGCAAGCGTTTTCTAGCGTGCGTGCTTCGGCTTCTGCGGCGCGATCGGGAACCGTGCGGTCGGTTATTGATCTCTGGATTGCAGGATGCCGATCCGGCGCAAGAGATCCTGAAAACGCACATCCGACCGCAGGGGATCGAATGCTGGACGCAGCAGGATGGACGCTTTGAAGCGCGATTCAAAGGCGCTCTCGAGCCGTGCCATTGCCTCGTCTCGATTGCCAAGTCCAACATAGATCAAAGCGATATCGGCGTCGACAGAGGGGTTCTGAATTCGTCGCGATTCCAGGTCATCTAGTATTTTCAATGCCTCATTCTTTCGTCCTGAAACTGCGTAGGCATAACCGAGATTCGAGTCGAAGGCTCCGCTGGGACCAGAAAGTTCAATAGCCTTTTTAAACTCTGCGATTGCCTCGTCATATTTATGCTTTTGGACTAAGGCCTGGCCTAGTTCATAATGGCCAATGGCAAAATTCGCGTCCATCTTTAGTGTCTTCTCACTTTGCGCCACGGCTTCGTCGTACCGGCCAGCGACGCACAACGCGTCAGCGATGTCTGCATTGATGATAAGAGAAAGGGGATCGAGACTCTGCGCTCTTTTCAGCTCGAACACGGCATCATCAGCTTTCCCGACCATGAACAGATGCCAAGAATACCATTGGTGCGCGGTCGCATATCCGGGATTGAATTTGATTGCCTGCTTATATTCTCTTTCCGCAGCCTCCCAATCCCAGCCATAGAGGTCCAAGGCAAAAGCCAGGGAGGCGTGGGCTTCACCGAGGGAATTGTCCAATACCAATGCCTCAGCTGCGGCTGCCGTAGCCTTGGAGAAAGCATCATGCGGAGGAAGCACGCCGTACTTCCAATCGCCGGATATTGCGTAGGAGTCAGCTAGGCCCGAGTAGGCTTCGGCATTGTTTGGATCGATCTCGATTGCGCGGCTGAAATATTCGATCGCCGTCCTTAGGCCGTCGGCCGTTCGCTTGTTCCAGAAGTAGCGGCCCTTAAGATAGGCCTCATAGGCCTCTGGGTTTACCGTTTTTAACTTATCAAGCGTCGCCAGTTCTTGGGCGTTCAAGTTGGCGCGAATCTGCTCGGCGATCGCGCGCGTTATCCTGCTTTGGAGCACGAGCGCGTCCCGAATGTCTTCGTCGTAGCTCTGCGCCCAAACGTGCTTGTCATTCCGCGCATCAATCAATTGGGCGGTGACTCGAATTCGGTCTGCAGACCGCGAGATGCTCCCTTCCACCACGGCGTCCACGTTCAACTCACTGGCAATCTCAGCCAAAGACTTGTGAACGTTCTTGTAGGTCATCGTCGACGTGCGTGAAATCACACGTAGCGTGCTGATCTGCGCAAGGCGCGTAATCAGTTCATCGGTCATGCCGTCGGCGAAGTATTCCTGAGATGGATCCCCGGAAAGATTTTCCAGAGGCAGCACTGCCAAGGAATGGAACTCCGGCGAAAGAGGGGCCCTGTGGTAAAGAGCCAGCGCCGCGGCGGAGGCAATCGCCACGAGCAAGCCGAGGCCGAAAAGCCTCCGAACAAGATTGTATTGGCCTCCTATGTCACGCGCCGACTCCAAGGAGAGCGAGGCGATCCGGAGACCCGCCGATGCCGGCTCGCGGGCGCCGGTGTCCGCGAGCCCATGCGGAATGACCGCGACGTCGGCGAGAAAGCGGTAGCCGCGGCGAGCTACGGTTTCGACAAAACGAGGATGCTCGGACGAATCACCTAACACTTCTCGAATTTTGCTAATTGCTTTATTGAGACCGTGATCGAAATCTACGATCGTCCGTGGCCAGAGTCTGCTGCGCAACTCCTCGCGGGTCACAACTTCCCCCGGCTTTTCCAGCAGCATCACCAACAGCTGAAACGGCTGTTCCTGAAGCCTGATGCGTTTTCCGTGCTTCGTCAGCTCGCCGGTTTGAACATCGGCTTCGAAGACCCCAAAGCGCAAAATTGTGGCTGCTGGCTCGTTGGTGTGCATGGGTAAGCCGTTTGCCCAATGCTACATCAAGCCTTCTGGATAGGGGAGGAGTTCTCAGAAGCCATTGGTACGATTAAGCTAATTGGGGGACATAGATTCCAGGTAGTAAGGAGAGCCGCTCCATTGTGCGATATGGAAGGTCCTGATCAATAAGTGCGCAGGTTGCAATGCAGCATCACTGTGACGGGCTCACTTTATGTATTCCGCAGCTGTCCGACGCTCCCGCAGTGGAGCGATCTCATCGCATCGCCAGCAAAAGCCCGGCGGGAATTGGACTGTGGGCGACGATCATGCGAGCTTCCGAAGCGTAGTCCTTCCGCATCTTGATGCCGCGTACAATTTTGCGTACTGGCTGACGGGCAATCGCACCGACGCCGAAGATGTGGTGCAGAATGCTTCGCTCCGCGCCTTCCGAGCGATTCGGGGATACGCTGGCGGCAGTGCTCGCGCCTGGGTGCTGAAAATCGTACGCAACAGCGCTTATAATTGGCTCCGCGAGAACCGCCCGGCAATAGTCTTCACGGTCGAAGATCTCGAGGCGGTTGAGGCTGAGCATGCCAAGCCAGGCGATGCCGGTGCCGAAACGCCGGAGGCAGCACTTATCGCCAAGGCTGATGCCGAACAAATCCGCGCGGCAATCGCGGCGCTGCCGCCACCGTTCCGGGAAACTCTCGTGCTACGCGACATCGAGGGCCTAGATTACCGCGAGATCGCTGACGCAACCGATGTACCGATCGGCACGGTGATGTCGCGGCTTGCCCGAGCGCGTGGCCGCCTGATCACGACCATCAGAGAAAAGGGCCAGTGAACTCCGGCGCCGAGAGGGGCGCCGGGCGTAGGACGGCTAGGAGTGGCCATGCGTAAGGTGGCGATAGTGATGAAGTCGAAGCCCTCGCCGAGACTTCATCAATCCAAACTCTAGCCAACGGGCAAATCGTTCAGGCTGGGCAGGTGTCCAGGCCAGAGCAGAATGAAAGTGTAAGGGCTCCCGCCTTCTCCCATACCGCGCCCGCCGCGGACTCCAGTGCTTCGTCGGAAACGTCGTAGGTGAGGTTTATTTCGTCAGTTAGGTCGATTTTACTGCTATCGATCATGGCATTTATTCCTGTGCTTTCTTGACATTGACCTGACTCCGAAGACCTGACTCCAGAATTTTTCGGTTTATTCCCGTTGGCTAGAATATTTGCGGAATGCATCCGATTGTAAGCAACTGGAAACAAACAAGCGCGGATTTAGCTCAGCCTGTTCAGAATGTGAATCGCACTCCGACAGTCGGATCGATAGTCGTCTTCTGGAGGAAGCCGCTAGCGAGACCGCTTGCCACCCTTGAATACATGGCGCCCGCATAGGCATCCCAACGTTTTGCAAATCGGTAGTCAGCCAGGAAAGACGCCGCGGATAGCTGCCCGCTGCAACTCGGAAGCGACGCGTCGGCGCAGCCGTTTCCAGAGAAACTGTTTTGTTCTTCGTGGTAATAGGCGGCGATCAGATCCAGATCAGGACTGGCGGCGTATTTCGCACCGGTCCAGAATACTTGCAGATCCTTTTTGTCGTTGAAAGCGGTGTTGCTCACCGTGCCGAGCGTGTAGCCGCCGATGATAGTCGAGCCAACCGGCAATGGGTCGGTCGGATTGGCAAAGTGTATGTTCTCATAGCCGGCATAAAGCTTGACGGGCCCGATGAGATAGCTGGCAAGCAGCATCAAGCCGGTGTTGTCAGAAACCGTGCCGGCCACAAGTCCCGAGCCCGCACTCGCAAGCTGGGCAGCAGTGGGCGCAAATCCGACGGCGAGCGGCGCTGCGGAAACAGCATCTTTGACATGGCCGTAGATCGCGTCGAGTGACACGCCGAGATAGTCTAAGCCGAGCTGTCCTTGGACGACATCTCGTGAACCGTCGCCGTTCGAACTAAGCTGGGCAGCAGCCGCGGCACGGAACGGGCCAACATTCACGGTGTATTTGAACGAATTGTCGAGGCGGGCATTTTCGGTATCGCCCATGCCCGCTGTTGCGCCTTGAAAGCCGATCACCGAGAAAGCGCCTGATCCACCCATTGGGTCATAGGCAATGACGCCATCCAAAGTCAGCGCGTTTTGCCGGCCATAGGTCAATGTTCCATATGTCGGCGAGCTGAGACCGGCCCAGGCTGCGGTGTTGAGTGCCTGGCCATCTTTGCTGGAATCGGCAAATGTGCTCTGCGCGCTCGCCGGCAGGCCGTTATTTTGCACTATCGACCCGAGTCCGTCGGCGAGTCTTCCTGAAGTAGGTAGAAACGACGTTTGAAGATTGAATACGCCCGAGAGTCCAGGGAACAGTTCCTCATTTCCTTTCAGACCGATATTCGAGGCGCTGAGTGCGTTGGGGGCAGCACCGAAATAGGATCGGTTGCTGTTCTTGGAGATCAGATAGGCCAATCCGAACCCCGCGCTATTGCTCAACGGAGCGCCGTGAGTTTGATACGCCAAACCCATGTCAACCGCGCCGTATAAAGTAATGCCATGCCAAGTCAGACTGTCGTCAGCCACCGGCGCAGGCGCCTTTATGGGCGTTGCGACCGCCGAACCCGCTGGATTTATCGGCTTGCGAGGGCGCGCAACGACAGTGGGCTGCGTTGCCCGCCGCGTCTCAAGCTTCTTGAGCCGCTGTTCGAGCAGTTCTACTCGCCTCGCCAATGCCCGGTTCTGATCGCGAAGCTGCGCCGGTCGGGCCTGTTCGTCCGGCAATTCGCCAGCATGCGTTACCGTTGCAATGCTGAGAATGGCCACCGCGGATATGAATGCTGCACTTGCGGCGGCTTTCCATCGCGCATGGTCGCTGTCGTAGCTGGCACGTGTTGTCTGATCGCCGTCGTCGCCCGATCGACGCATTATCTGCCCCCCTCGTCAGCCGCAAAAATGCGGCCTGCATGGACGAGAGCGGCAGCGACGCCGTTTATTCCCGGAATCAAACAAACAGTTGCGGCCGAACTTTATCAGCGCATTTGCATAAGTAAGATCAGATGCGTATTACGCAGATTTTATTCCCGTGGCGCGAATAAATTGTTCGCGTTATGCCCGACACGTCGCGCGGCATCTCCGTTGAAGGCGCGGAATAAATCATTGTTCACTCATAGCCGATTTTTATTCCTCGATCGTGTGTCACTCTATGTTGATATGAAATCCACTACATACAGATGAGTTTGTGGAGCAACGAAATGGAATAATGCGCGTGATTTACAGTCTCCTCATTACGATTGCCAACGATGTAGGCCCAGGAGCCTTTTGAATGAAGGAGACGGTCATGTGGAAGATGCTGAAGATACTAAGCTGCTTTGGATTTAGTGCGGCGAAGCGAGGGTTGGTTGGCTGCCCACGTTTCGAATCCACTGATCTGCGAAATCTCAGTGACAGATCTTTGGAGGATATCGGACTCCCTCCACGTAAGGCGGAACTGGATGCCTCAAAGCCATTTTGGCTCGCTTAAGAGTGCAAATGAGCGTTCCTTTACACGATAAGTGTGGGCTGTGAGCATCGACGTGCCGACAGTCCAGGCCGATGCTCCAAGTCTCGTTCATTAGAACGTGACCTCGTACCTACCATCGGTGACAGATCACCGGGAATAACTTAGGCGGTTTGCAATCTATCTTATGTGTCGGCGACCTCGCCTCGATCGGCGGGTCCGCGGCACCTAACACTCCGTAAGCTTGTCGCTTATTCGATCGGCTTTGGACGCTTGCAAACCAACAGGAGAATGACAATGCTCACCAAAACGAAAGTTGCGCTTGCCGCTGTGATTGTTCTCGGCACCGCGGTTTCGGCGTCCGCCGCGACCAAGCCTCAGGTCACTCGTGCTGATCAATCGGCGTCGTCCAATGTCATCCCTGGCTACGACCAAAATGGCGGTACAGTCGGAATTCCGAACCCGGACCAACCGCGCGCTAGGTCTTAATACTCCGGGCGTGTAGCTCGCGAATTGTAAGGCCGCCTTGTTTGGCGGCCTTATTCATTGAGTCGCGCATTAAGGTGCACTGCCTGATCGATGCAAAACCGATGTGCCTGAGCCGCCGATCAAATTCACACGACGACGTGCTGCAATTCGTCCGATCAACGTCGGAGGCCGGCTTCAGACGGGAATAAACTCCGACGAATGCGATCGGCTTCTTACGCAGGCAGTGCGATCCTGCGGCATGACCAGCCGGCGGTGTCATGGCTTAAACAACACCGGCAGACGGTCATCCGATATTTCCATTGGAGGGGCCGTCACACCCTCAAGCGCCACCGCTAAGGTTGGTTGGCTCCAATCGGGCGACATACCGCGGTGCGGAAATCGTAGACCAGGGGCAATATCAGAGGAGGCGATTGATCCAGCCGCCGATTTTCGGAACGGGTCAGAAGCCGTCCGAGCAATTGAGCCGCGGCAAATCGTTGATTGGCCCGTGCGTGGCGTTCGGCTTGCTTCGCCATTTCGCGGCAGACGATTTAGTTCAAAACTGGCCGCTGTGATTTTCCAAACCAGCCACTAGGCTCGGAAACCGGCCAGTAACTGCAAAGGAGCCAAAACGAATGAAGCTTCGCGCTCTCTGCTTATCACTACCATGCAAGCGAGGACTTACAGGTGCCCATAGCGGGTTCCGTCCGGGCATACCATCACGTCAAATCCGGTCGGCAACCCGTCGAACGTTTTTCCGCCGGTCGGGTGGCAGCCGCGGGGAACCGGCAAGCAACCTACATCGGTGCAGGCTATCTGGGGTTGAGAGGCAAGTGTTTGGTGCGTAACACGGTGATGCTTTGTCGCCGCCTGGGCGGACATCGGGATGGCGAGCGCCGCTACGACTAGAAGAAGTGTTTTCATTGAGACCTCGTTTTGTGTGTGATCGGCATCCGGCATTCTGGCTTGGCGCACTCCCAGTCCAGGTCGGAGCACTCCTAAACTCTTAGCCACCGACACCTGACAAAAGGTCGCGGCCGGTACGGGCACGCTAGTCAGTGTTCCCGCGTGGTCCCGAGCCGCTGGGTTTGGGGGACAGTGAGGCCGGGGCCACTCACATCCCTTGTCAGGGGCTATAGGGCGCGGGACGCTGCAAGATCAACGCGCGCAATCAAACAACGTTGCAGAACATCCCCGCGCCCTCCGGTAGCCGCCGGAACCGGAGTCCTCCCGTTGAATCGCGTCCGAAGCGGGAGTGCGTGTCTGCTTTACACCCGATAGCCGACATGCCAGCGAGGCAGCTCAGTGTCCGCTAAGGGCCATTAGCGGACATTCGCGTCTACGCCTTGCGAGTCTGTCATCAGGGCTGTGGATTTATTATGTCAAAAGCAGAGCAACGCGGGGCAAGCGGATGCCGCCCCCGCACCGTCGGTGCGCCTTGTGATGCTTTATTGCAAGGACTTGTCGGTGGTGCGGTTGTCGACAAACCGAACATCGATCGGGCGACCGACGACCGCGCCCGCCATGCCCTTGCTGAAATGCAGCGGCATGCAGCGGCTAAGCGCGGCGTTGACCGCATCGCGATAAACATCGCGCGTCTGCACCGACGCAGTGTGACTCGCATAAGTAACAAATGGCGGCGCCACGATGTCGCCATCGCGCTTGAACGCAAAGCGCACCGTATATTGCATGCCGTGCAGCGCGTCCTCTTTCTGCGGCGGCACCCAACAGGCGCGTAACGCAGCGAACATCTGGCCGATCGAGTCGAGCGACTCATCTGTCTGATCGGCGTCGTTTCCGCCTTTGCTGGTGTCACTTCCGGCCTTGTCGGCATCGGCGGGAGTATTTCCGCTGCCGCTTTGCTTGACCGGGTCGTTGTCATCGGTCGACACGATCGTGAGCTGCAAATTCTCGCCGATCGGCGGCCAATAATAGGGCTCGCAGGGTCCGCGATGAAATAGACTACAGAACGACGGGTGGCACGGATGCCCGCTTAACACACTGCAAGTCGCTTGCGGCTGTATATTCGGATGCAAACGCGGCAGTCGCAGCTCCAACGGGGCGGCTGTCGACGCGCCACCCGCTAGAAAAACCATCACGCCGCAAAAGGCAAGTGCGCCACGGAGTCCACGCATGTTCGCTGTCCACATCCTTCCCGGCTTCGACTTATTTAAGGCGGCGCTTCCGCAGCGCCAAGTACTCGTGCACCTGCCGAAAGCATCAGCGAGAAAGAGATTTGGCAGCACGTCGCGGCTGATCGACAAAGACTGCGGCCGATTGGAACCGAGCATGACCACAATTTAATGATGGAGCGTGCCGTCGAGCAGGAACACCCAGTCCCGGAAGCCGGTTGTTGCTGCCTAGGGTGCGACGCATCCTTGAGGAGGAGTAGATGATCCCAAGCATGCCGTTGCGTGCGATCACAATTGCAATATTGCTGAGCCTTCCGGCAGCGGGCCATGCGCAGCAGCCGGCGTGCGGTGCGCTCCCTGCGAATGGGGGTATTTGTGCAACGCCAACCACGCCGCAATTCAATACGCCCACGCAGCCGATAATGGTGCCCCAACCCCCGCAGGAAGTGCCAGTTTCACCCGCTGATCCTGTTCCGGGTTCAACGTCCGTTGGCAGTACGGTCAACCCAAACTCGGGTCTCTCGGTTGGCTGCACAGGACAGGTCTTTTCCGCGAGCGGGTGTTGAGTTGCAGCCGCGCCCATGAGGGCGGTCACCGAGCAGGTCGAAGATGAAGACTCCCCCGTGAGTGATCGCATCGGCGGACTGCGCAGCCGTCATGAACCTGTAAGGGTATCGACCTGATAGTCCATCACGAGCAGTGCGGCGCTCCTGGGATCAATGTGCGAAAGCTCAGGCACAGGCTTCTCCTTGCAGATGTGATGAGTTTTCTTACGAAATGCTGGCTGAGCATTTCCAAGCTGCGTTCGTTGCAAGGCGTTTCTCAACGACTTGGACCCGTGGGAGGAAAGTGTGGTCGTTGGCATGGGCGCGCTTGCAACTTCCTGAGCCGTTAAACACGCTTAGGCTTCTCGTTTACTTGGTCGTCAAAGCGGCTACCTATCATTCCATTGCGAGCGTGTGATCCGCACCGCCCGACGTTTTCTTGAACACGATAAGGAGCGGGAACACGGCAAGCGTCGCAATCATCAACAGCTTATAATCGTCGATGTAAGCGATGATCTGCGCCTGCTGCGTGATCATGGCGTCAAGTGCGGCGCGGCCGGCGGCGGTTAGAGGATTCCAAAACTGTGTGACTGCCGGACTCTCGAACGCGCGGTTCACCGCCGTGACGTGCTGCGCGATTTCTGCGTGATTGATCTGCGTGTTGCGGGTCAGCAGCGCGTTCACGACAGAAATGCCGACGCTGGAGCCGATATTGCGCGACAGACTGTAGAGGCCGGCGCCTTCAGTTCGCTGTTCGGGAGAAAGCGTAGCGAGTGTCGCGGTGCTCAGCGGCACAAAGAGAAAGCCCAGACCAATGCCCTGGATCACCCCGACGCTGATGATCGTTGATTGTGAGACGTCTGGCGTCCAGCCAGTCATGGCGTAGAATGCCGACGCGGTGAGGCCTAGGCCCAAGCCAAGCAGCAGTCGCGTATCGACGCGCCCAATCAGCCGGCCGACAATCAACATGACACCCATCGTGCCGATGCCGCGCGGGCCTAAGACGAGGCCGGCGGTGACGATCGGATAATTCATGAGGTCCTGCAGATAAGGCGGCTGCAATGCCAGCGAAGCATAGTAGGTGAGACCGACGACGAAGACGAAGAGCGTGCCAGCCGTAAAATTGCGGTCGCGGAACAGTGCGGGCCTCACGAAGGGCTTCTTCGCCGTAAAGGTGTGGATGAGGAACAAATAGAAGGCTGAAGCGGCTATGATCGCTTCGATGATGATCTCGCCAGAGCCGAACCAATCGAGTTCCTCGCCGCGGTCGAGCATAATCTGCGCGGCGCCAACCCCGAGGCTGAGAGTACCGAAGCCGAACCAGTCCAGTTTCTCGCTCGCGTTGCTCGCGGTGTCGGGCAGAAACGTCTTCATGCCGAGGAAGCAGATAATGCCAATCGGAACATTGATATAAAAGACATAGCGCCACGTGTAGTTCTCCGTCAGCCAGCCGCCGAGAACCGGGCCGAGGATGGGGCCGGCCATGACCGCAACGCCCCACATCGCCATTGCCGATCCCTGCCGTTCCGGCGGGTTGATATTGAGCAGCACAGATTGTGAGAGCGGGACGAGCGCGGCACCGAAAGCACCTTGCAGTATCCGGAACAATACGATCTGCGGCAGTGACTGCGCCATGCCGCACAACATCGAGGCGACGGTGAAGCCGGTAACGGCGACGAGGAAGAGACGCTTGAGCCCAAAGCGGCCGGCGAGAAAACCGGTCGGCGGTGTCATGATCGCGGCGGCGACGATGTAAGAGGTGAGCACCCAGTCGATCTGGTCCTGGGTCGCCGAGACGCTGCCTTGCATATAGGGCAAGGCGACATTGGCAATGGTGGTGTCGAGCGCCTGCATCAGCGTGGCGAGGATCACGCAAACAGTGATCGCCGACCGATTGCCGCCGCCCTCTGTTTTCCGCGCAGGCATCACGCACCTCGGCGCTGGCCGCGACCGAATAAGCCAGTGAGGAAATGCGGCAAGCCTCGCGCGTGACCCGTGTTGACCTCGACTTCAACGCTCATTCCCGCGCGCAGCGGCGGCAGGGTTTTATTGTTGGTGTCGACGCGCACGCGCATCGGCACGCGCTGGACGACCTTCACCCAGTTGCCGCTGGTATTCTGCGCCGGCAGCACGGAGAACTGCTCTGCGGCCGCCGGACTGATGCTTTCAACGGTGCCGCTCCATTCGGCGTCCGGATAGGTATCGACCGTCACCGTGACCGACTGCCCCGGCGCCACATAGGTCAACTCCGTCTCTTTCGGAGTTGCGTCAATCCAGACGTGATCCCTATCGACGAGATAAAAGGCAGTTGTCGAGGCTACGAGGTACTTGCCGGGTGCGATCGCGGGGACGTTCGTCACTATGCCGGCAAACGGCGCCCTGACGATGGCGTGATCGAGCTGGCGCTGTGCCTCGTCGACCTGTGCCCGGGCTTGCAAATACTGCGGATGCTGTGTCACCGGAAGGTCCGGGTCGCCGGCGAGCCTTGAGAGCTGCACGGCGGCCTGCCGGCGCAAGGATTCGAGTTTATTCTTGTTTGTTTCGAGCGTGTATCGCGCCTGATCGTAGGTGGCCTTAGAGGCGGTACCGCTGGGCAAGAGCATCGCGTTTCGATCATAGGTCGTCTGATCGAGCGCGACCTGTCCCTGTTGGGCGGCCGCATCGCTCAGCATGCGTTGATAATCCTGCTTCATCGCTTCGACGGAAAGTGCCGTTTGCGCAAGATTGGCCTTGGCATTGTCGAGGGCGATGCGGAACTGTTGGGGATCAAGCCGATACAGAATTTGACCCGGCTCGACGCGTTGATTGTTGGCAACATCGATCTCTTTGACGATGCCCGCGACGTCGGTAGAGATGCCGACGGTGTCTGCTTCGACATAAGCATCGTCCGTCGATATCATCTGCCCGCCCGCGACGTACCAATAACAGCCGGCGATGGCCGCTACCGGCAGGAGGCCGAACAACCCCCCGCGTATCAAACTCCTCCGCGACGGCGGGTTTTTGCGTTCGGCTGGCGGCGCGGCGCGCACCGTCTCGGGCGCGCGCTCGATCGGCGCAAGCGGCGCTTCATCACGCGCGCCTGGAACGGATTTCAGTGCCCGTTCGGCCATGGATTCGTTCACTCCCGCCGTCCCGCCACCCACGTGCCGGCGCAAGTGCCGCTCGTGCCTTGGCCTCGCCAAACGCCGTTGCCGTGGCTCTTGCTGAGATAGCCGGAACCGTTGGCCCATTGGCTTCCGGACCGCACCAGAACCCGCACGGCCCCTCGCGGCGAAACGCGTCCTTGCACCGAGGCGATGGCGCTGCCGTCGTTGATGACCGTTCCACCAGCCACCTTCACGCCGTAGCGAAGGCTGGCCTCGCACGGTCCTTCGCGGGTGACGATCAAAATGCTCCAGGCACCGTCAAAGTCGGTGCGGGCATGGGCCGGCATGGCATCAGCGACGCAGGCTAGTGCCATGACGAAGACGACGATGCGAGCGCGATACTCCCGGCCGTGCATGGATGCCTCTCGCTGTTAGGTGGGAGTATTGTGTTGACGTCGGACGAAAATGAAAATCCTATATCTATTGCATTCGCTATTGAGAGGAGCTCACTAATGGATCGTGGCACCCTTGCCGATCTCACCGCGTTCGCCGCTGTAGCTGATCGATTGAGTTTTCGAGCGGCGGCGTCGCAGCTCGGGGTCACGCCATCGGCGCTCAGCCATTCGATGCGGCAACTGGAAGAGCGTCTCAGCGTCCGCTTGCTGCATCGCACGACGCGCAGCGTATCGCTCACCGATGCCGGCCGGCGCTTGCTCGATCGCCTACGGCCGGCAATCGGCGAGATCGCCGGCGCGATCGAGGATTTGAACCAGGAGCGCCAGCGTCCCATGGGGCGACTTCGAATCTATGCGATCCATCTCGCGGCAGCGGCGGTGGTCGCGCCGATCTGGAAGCGCTTCTTGTCGACCTACCCGGAAGTTCACCTTGAACTCGCGCTGGGCGAGGAGGTGATCGACATCGTGGCGAAGGGATTCGACGCTGGGATCGCACCGCGCGACAGGGCAGCAGCCGACATGATTGCCGTACGCGTGACGGGGCCGATGAAAATCGCTGTCGTTGGTGCGCCGACTTATTTTGCGAAGCGGCGGCCGCCGCGCACCCCCGAAGACCTCGCCCGTCACAGCTGCGTTCAATATCGGCGCCAGGCCGACGGCAAACAAGTAGTGTGGTCGTTCGAGCGTGACCGCAAATCGCGGCAGATTTCCGTGGACGGGCGTGTAATGGTCGACGATACCGCTCTGGCGGTTCGCGCCGCCGTTGATGGGTTGGGCATCGCGTACACTCTTGAGGCTCTCGCCGAGCCGTTCCTCCACTCTGGTCAGTTAATCCGCGTGCTGGAAGACTGGTCGCCCTCGTTCGATGGATTGTTCCTCTATTATTCCGGGCGGCGACAGGTTCCCGCCACGTTGCGCGCGTTCATCGACATGATCCGCACGGCCCGCGCCCCGGCACCGCCCAGGCGCTCGCGCCAGAACCCTTTTATCGAGAACTGAGCGGCCGATCTGATCGCGTGTGGTCTGCAGTGCTTCTCTAGAATGTAGTCTCATACACGCGGAGCCAGCGGACGTAGAGCGCCGAGGATCAAAGCGCAGAGCAAAGGGATTGGAGAGGGAATGGCGATGCTTCTCCGGGTCTATCGCTCGCATTCGTTCATGAAGACCTGCCAGGGAGGGCGCAGGCGAGCTCCGCCGTGGTGACGACGGCCGCCTGCTTCGCGATGACGATGTCGAGCAGCATCGTATGCACCTCTGCATCTGGATCGGCGCAGCAATCGCGGACGACGACCAACCGATAATCCAGATCGCCGGCGTGGCGAACGGTCGACAGCACGACACCGCTGGTGTGGACACCGGCGAGCACCAGCGTGTCGATGCCGTTGGCGCGCAGCAGCGTCTCCAGGTCGGTGCCAACAAACGGGCTGATGCGGTGCTTGACCACGATCGGTTCCCCCTCTCGTGCTGCTGCGGCAGGATGAATTGCGGCGCCTTCGCTCCCGGCCACCGCCATTCCGGTTGCCTTCAGCGCGCCGAACACAGGGTTACGGGGGTTGACCTCGGGATGGCCGGGCCGGAATGCGACAACGACATGAAGCACCATCATGCCCGCGTCTCGTGCCATAGCGATCAGATCAGGCACGCACGCGATCGCGTCGGCGGACTGTGCAGCCGTCATGAACTTGGTGAGGGTATCGACCTGATAATCCATCACCAGCAGCGCGGCGCTCGCGGGATCGATATGCGAAAGCTCGGGCATGGGTTTTTTCTCGCAAATGTGATGGGCTTACCCCGCGGAACGCCAGGTTGGTCGGCACGCTTGTGAACTGCCGCCGTTGCTCGATTGTTCGGGCTTCAGCAATTTTATTGGTCTGGTACCCTCAGCGTGCAACGCGCTCCAGACCGTCGTTCAACCGTGAAGCTTCCCCTGAGTCGCCGGACCAACGTCATCACTAGGCCGAGGCCCGAGGACCGCGCTCGGGCCGGGTCAAAGTGAAATCCGGGCCCACGGTCTTGCACATAAAGCTCAATCTCTCCGGACCGCTGTCTAAGCCCCACGTTGACGGCGCTCCGGCCGCGGTGATCGGTGCCGTGTTTGGCGGCGTTGGTCAGCAGTTCATTCAAAACAAGCGCGAGCGCTACAATTGTCTCTTTCGGCAGAGACCCGGTGCTTGCCTCGTACTTGATCGCCACATCTCTGCTGAAGAAAGCCCTGGCATTGGCACAGATCGCCGCAAGGAACCTTTGCCCGCTGACATCTGTGGAATCGTGGGCCGAATAAAACACCTCTTGCGCCGCGCCCATAGCCCCAATGCGCCGACAACTGTCTGAGAGCACCTCGCGGGTCTCTATATTGTCTGTCTTGCGCCACGCCACTTTCAGAAGGCCATAGAGCACTTGGAGGTTGTTCGAGAGCCTCTGATTCATCTCCTCCAGCATTTGTTCGCGCAGTTCGACAAGCTCTGGGTTTTGGCTCGGAATACTCGGACGCATTTTCTGCGCCTTGTTCAACCGTGCGTCATCATTTGACTGACGCTCGGCTGATAAGACGGCATCAAGATTCTGACCCGTTACTTGCCATTCGTGGAGATCTTGGCAGAGGGGACATAGGACCCGAATGCTGATAAGCCGTGCACCACAATGTGAACTGATGCCGCTATCGACTTCCCGGCCGGTATTTGGGCATTGAAACCGCAGTGTATCCGCCGCGCGTTCCGACACGGTCTTGGGTGCAATCGGGACGCCACGGCGGCCGGATGAACGGTAGACCAAGTAAACGGCCTGCATCGATCACATCCCTCTATTCGCGGCCGTCACGGAGGGGGTCGAAGGCAAAGACGCCCTCGTGATTGACAGGGCCTCACAAGCACTTGCCGTATCGGCGACCTTAGATACATATCCCCGGCGGTAGATGAGAACCGCCGAGACATACACTCGGCGGCTCTCACGCGTCGGCGACCCTACTGGGCGGAGTTTCGCCGACGCAAGCGCGGCCTGATAGGCGCCGAGCGCACCGCCTCCTTGGAGGACGAGCGCGATCTTTTCGAACGGCAGGCGCGGCCTGGTTTCTAAAGCCATATCGCTGCCCCTGTTCATCTCGTCGCCCGTAGATGAGAGCCGCCGAGACGTACACTCGGCGGCTCTCACGCGTCGGCGACCGTGCTGAGAGACGGAATTGATCGCCGGCGCTAGCAGTAAACGGTTGAGAACCGTTTCAAACATGGAGTTTCCGAGCCTGATTATTCGTTGGCAACCATCGCGTCTTGTCGCTGGCGTGCGCTCCGTCGCGGCGCAGCGATACTACGTTCACATCAGGGACCCAGGAAACTTCTTCGACGCTTGAAAAGGTATCGGCGAAGAGGTGAATTTAAAACACTTCTCTATTGCCTTCGCTATTGAACAAAATTCAGGAATGAATAACGCGGGTTGGGGCCGCGGCGCGGGAGCATTCTTCGTTCTTACAGATTCGAGCTGGCTTTCGGCGCAATGAACTTGGCCGGTGTCTGCGATGGGTCATAAGCTGCCGCGCGCCGCGCGGAGAGGCGTGTCTGCTCTACCCCCGAAAGCGGACACGAAGTCACAAGATCAGCGTGTCCGTCATGGGCCAATAGCAGACATGGGCCAACGTCGCATTTGGCATTTATTCCGTCATCTGGAGGTGAGATCGAATGACTCTAGCGCGCTTAAGGCTTCCGCTAGCGACGCGCGAAAATTTCATTCAGGTAACGTGTCACGCATTGTTCTCATTGACGTTCGAGCAAGCGATGAAGTGTGATCGGGAATTTGCGCACGCGAATGCCGGTGGCGTGCCAGACCGCATTCGCGACTGCACCTGCCGTGCCGGTGATGCCAATCTCTCCGACGCCCTTGATGCCGAGCTCATTGACATGCGGATCGTCTTCCTCGACTAGGATCGCTTCAAGTGACGGCACGTCGGCATTCACGGGGACGTGGTACTCGGCCAGATTGGCATTCATCGGACGGCCGGACCGCTGGTCGACGACCGTCTGCTCGTGCAGCGCGAACGATACGCCCCAGATCATGCCGCCATAGAGCTGACTCTGCGCCAGGCGTGGATTAATAATGCGTCCCGCGGCGAAGGCGCCGACCACGCGCGTCACGCGCATCTGACCGAGATCTGGATCGACCTTGACCTCAACGAACACCGCGCCGTGCGCATGCATTGCATAGTCCGATTGGGCATGTGCCTCCATCGGATTCGGGTTACCGCCGGTGCCGCGACCTTCGACCTGCGCAAGCCCGGCGCGGCCGAGAATGTCGCCATAGCTTTCGCTGCGGCTCGGATCGTCGCGGCGAATCAAACGGCCACCGCTGGCGATAATGCCAGCATTACCCGCGCCGAATAGCGGTGAGCGCTCGTCGTTGGTGGCGAGATCGGCAAGCCGCGCGATCACATCGGCGCCGGCATTATGGATCGCCATGCCGGCCGTGGCGGTGTGTGACGAGCCCCCAGCAATGCCCGCATCGGGCAAATCGGATGTGCCGGAACGGAATTCGAGCTGATCGAGCTCAAGGCCAAGCCCATCGGCCGCGATCTGTGCCAGCGCCGTCCAGGCGCCTTGGCCCATATCATGAGCGCCGATCTCCATGATGCCGCTGCCATCCCGGCGCAGCACCGCTTTGGCCTGCGCCGCGAACATGTGGGCTGGAAACGTTGCGGTGCCCATGCCCCAGCCGATAAGCAAACCGTCGCTATCGCGCGTCTGTCGCGGCACGAGCGGCCGACGTTCCCAGCCGAACCGCTCGGCGCCTTGCCGATAGCATTCGCGCAACGCTTTTGACGAGAACGGCCTGCCGGAGATCGGTTCTACCTCGGCGTAGTTCCTCAGCCGAAACGCCAAAGGGTCCATGCAGCAGGCATGCGCCATTTCGTCAATGGCACTTTCGAGCGCGATCGAGCCGGGCGCCTCGCCGGGCGCGCGCATGAACAGCGGCGTGCCGATATCGTTCCGAACGCCCTCGTGCGAAATGGCGATGGCGGTGCTCGCATAAAGTGTTTGCGAGGGTGTGGAAGCCGGCTCGAAAAAATCGTCGTATGTGCTCGACATCGTTTTGGTGCGATGATCGAGCGCGACTAGCCTGCTGTCATCGTTGGTGCCGAGACGCAAGGTCTGCCGCGTTGGCGCACGGTGGCCCACCGGACCAAACATCTGATCGCGCCGCAGCACAAGTTTCACCGGTCGGCCTACGGCCCGGGCAGCGATGGCGCCGAGAACTTGCGGTCCGGAGATGAGACCTTTGGAGCCGAAGCCGCCGCCGAGAAACGGACTGCGAATATGAATTTTCTCAGGAGCGATGCCGAATAGTCCGGCAAGACGCCCTTGCGCCATCGCCATACCCTGGCTTGGAGTATCGATTGATAGCGTGTCGCCCTGCCACGCGGCAACGATCGCGTGCGGCTCCATCGGATTGTGATATTGCGCTGGTGTCTCGTAGGTTTGCGCAAACGTTGTTGTCGCCGCAGCGAGCCCAGCCTCCACATCCCCGCGGTGCGCATGCGCAGGAAAGCCGGGGCCGACGGCCTCCAACACGAAGCTTTCGCTCGCATCAAGACCGACCCGCGCCGGTTCGACTTCGTAACGCGGCGCAAGGAGCGCGGCGCCTTCCGTCGCCGCTTCGAGCGTCTCGGCGACCACGACCGCGATCGGCTGACCGGCATAGCGGACCCGATCGTTTTGCAAGAGATCGAGCCGGAACATGAAGGGATTGGATTTTTCGTCCGGATCATGTGCCAGCGGCGGCCGGTTTGCCGGCGTGATCACTTCAACCACGCCAGGATGGCCTTTTGCCGCGGCGACGTCGAGATGAGCAACGCGGCCACGCGCGATGCTCGACACCGCGAGCACAGCGTAGAGCATGCCGGGCGGGTGTTGGTCAGCGGCATATTTGGCAGCGCCGGTCACTTTGAGAACGCCGTCGCGGCGCGTGAGCGGCTGACCGATATTCGAGCCGTGGCGGATATGAATAGGCGATTGTGTGAGCGCGATCTCAGGCATGGGTGAGAACTCCAGAAATGGCGGCAAAGGGTGAGCCGGGCAGGGCGGGTGTTCGCTCCGGTGTGCCGGCCGCAGCGAGCGCAAGCGTCCGCGCTACGACGCGGCGGGCAAGTTCGATCTTGAAGGCATTGTCACCGGATGGCTTGGCGTCGGCGAGCGCTAACTCAGCTGCGCGCGCAAACAGCGCGGTGCCGGCCCGCGCACCCGTTAAAATCTGTTCCGCTTCACGTGCCCGCCACGCCTTCAAAGCTACGCCACCCATCGCGATACGCGCCTCTTCGATAACGCCTCCCTTGAGGCGCAGGGCGGCCGCTGCCGAGACGACGGCAAATGCATAGGACGTTCGGTCGCGAACCTTCAGATAACGGGCATGGTCGGCGAAATGCGCGGCCTCGGCGGCCAAGCGCACAGCGACGATCAGCTCGCCGGGCTCGAGCACGGTCTCGCGGTCCGGCCTGTCGCCGGGCAGGCGGTGGAATGCTTCGAGCGGGATCTCGCGCCGGCCCGCTCGGCCCTCGATCTCGACGATGGCATCGAGCGCGACGAGAGCAACACACAAATCGGACGGGTGCGTCGCGATGCAGCTTTCGCTCCATCCCAATATGGCGTGGAGCCTGTTGTCGCCGCCGCGGGCGTCGCAGCCCGAGCCGGGATTGCGTTTGTTGCAGGCGCTCGCCGGATCATAAAAATAGGCGCATCGCGTCCGCTGCAACAGGTTGCCGCCAACGGTTGCCGCATTGCGCAGCTGCGCCGAGGCGCCGGACAACAGCGCTTCGACAACGGCCGGAAAGCGCCGGGCGAAATTGCGATCGTGGGCGAGATCGGCGTTGCGGACCAATGCGCCGATGCGCACGCCGCCATCGGCAAGATCTTCGATCCGGTCGAGGCCCGGAAGGTGTGTGATGTCGACGAGTCGATCGGGCTTCGTCACACCACCCTTCATCAGGTCGAGAAGGTTCGTGCCGGCAGCGAGATAGACGGCGCCGGGTTTCGCGGCGGCTGAGGTGGCCTCGCGAACCGTTGCCGGCCTCACGTAATCGAAATTTTTCATGCGACCTCCTTGCGGCTCGCCGCATCAAGTGTCTTTTGTGCTTCCAGCACCGCTTCAGTGATTCCCCGGTAGGCGCCGCAGCGGCAGAGATTGCCGCTCATGGCCTCGCGCACGCGCTCCGGATCGTCGCCGGTTTGACCCTCTTGGATCAGACCAATCGCGCTCATGATCTGGCCCGGAGTGCAGAACCCGCATTGCAGACCATCATGTGCGATGAACGCCTCCTGCACGGGGTGGAGCCGACTGGCTTGCGCTACACCTTCGATCGTCAGGACGTCGGCTCCGTCGTGGCTGACCGCAAGCGCAAGGCAGGAATTGACGCGGCGTCCGTCGACAATGACGGTACAGGCGCCGCATTGGCCGCGGTCACAACCCTTCTTGGTACCGGTCAAATTCAGCCGTTCGCGCAGCAGGTCGAGCAACGTCACGCGCGGATCATCGAGTTCGATGGTTCGCGTGACACCGTTGATGGTGAGGGTGGTTGATAGGCTCATACCGTGCTCCATACGAGCGAGTGGGAAGCGAATTCCGTCCGCCGACGGGAATTCGGCGACATCAAGAATTGCCGGCAGGCCCGCAGCTAGGCCATTCCGCTGCAGTGTGGCGGCGCTGGACGCGACAGTGGTATGTGGTCAGCGTTGCCGACCGAGAGATACGGAGGTACCCTCCGCTTTTCAAGGCGTGCCATCGACAAAAAACACCGGACGAAACGTTGGTGGACAAAAAGACATTGGGCAAGAAGACGTTAGATGAGAGCCGTTCACGGAAGCCGCGGGCCGACGCGCTCCGGAACCGTGAACGTCTGCTTGAGGCCGCAAGAGCCGTGTTCAGCGGCGGCGGACCGGAGGCGAGCCTCGAAGCTGTCGCGCGAACGGCGGGTGTGGGAATTGGCACCCTTTACCGTCATTTCCCGACGCGCGAGGCGCTGTTCGAGGCGGTTTACCGCCATGAGGTCCAGCAATTGGCCGATCTCGCAAAACGATTGAAAAAGGAGACACGGCCGATTGAGGCGCTGCGTCAGTGGTTGCATTCAATTGTCAAATTTGTTGCCACAAAAAAAGGCATGTCCACAGCGCTCGCGCTTGCGATCGCAAAGGACTCGCATCTTGTCTCCGATTCATCCGACCGGCTGACGCGGGCGATTGGCTTGCTGTTGGAGCAAGCGGTCGCGGCCGGCGAAATCCGCGGTGACGTCAGTCCGGAAGACTTGCTGCGAGCAATCGTGGGCATGTGTTATACGCACGATCAGCCCGGCTGGCAGAAGAACGTCCTTCGGCTCGTGGATATTTTCGTTGATGGACTGCGTAATCAGCCCACCAAACGTCGAAAGGGCGACAAGTAAAGAAAAGCGACTTTGACCAAGCCGATCTCCTGAACTTCAACTAAGCCGAAAATGGGTCATTAGCGGACACGGCGCAGTCAAATTCGGATGTCCGCTTTACCCCCAATAGCGACATCATCCGGCAACTCTTCGATGCCCGCTAGGGCCATGAACCGACATCGCGCGGCTCCCATCCGATGACGCTGTCGACGAAGCTCGATAGCCACCTTTATGTGCTTCGGTACCAAGCTTGTGCCTTCTTGCACGGGCCTAGGAGCGATAACTAGCCTAACGCTAGGTCAAGTCTTTGTGCCTGTCAGGAAGCTGCGACCGCGTCGGAGTGGCGTACGCGGATTCCTCGCGCGACACGCGACTGAATTTTCAACCGCCAGTAAGGAGCAAAACATGACAGTCATTTCGGTGATCGTGGGAAGCACCCGCCAGGGCCGCTTTTCCGAAAAACCGGCGCAATGGATTTTTCAGCGACTCAAGAATCGCGGCGGCGTCGACGCGCGGCTGCTCGATCTCAGGGACTTTCCAATGCCCTTCTTCGACCAGCCCGTGCCGCCCGCCATGCCGGGTCGCCCGGCTTACGAGAATGAAGTGGTCAAGAAATGGACTGCCGAAATCGCCCGGTCGGACGGCTTCGTCTTCGTCACGCCAGAATACAACTACGGTCCCTCTGCGGTGCTCAAGAACGCACTCGACTGGGTTTATCCGGAGTGGAACCGCAAGGCGGCCGCCTTCGTGAGTTATGGCAGTGCCATGGGCGCTCGCGGCATCCAGCAGCTCCGCTTGACGGCGATAGAGCTTCAGCTCGCTCCGGTCCGCTCGTCCGTATATATTCCTGTCGCGACGCTTTGGGCGCACTTCCAGGGCGGCGATGTGGACGCCGGACTGACGGAGCTTGAGGCAGCCGCCAAGACCATGATCGACGACTTGGTGTGGTGGACCGCGGCGTTGAAGGCGGCGCGCGCGACCGCATCATGATCAGCCAGTTCGCCGCAAAACGGCCCTGGTCACCGAAGTCTCATTTGGGTCAACAACGTCATTTCGGGCGCAGTTCGGACACTTCCGCTTTGACCCCAATTCCACACCTATTCCTGTCTCGCAACAGACGGCGTTAAGGCCCAGCAGCGGACTTATGCATTGCACCAAATAGTGTCGATGCCCTCAGGAGTAAGAAATGCCCAAAGGCGACTACGCAGCTTTTCGCGCGCTCGACCCCTTCTTCGCGGTTGTCATGGATGGTCTCTCGAAGTTCGTAGACGGTGAACACTATTTCGATACCCTCCACGACGACGTTTTATTTGAGTTTCGCTACGATCTTCCAGGTTGGCCGCAGGTAATGCGCGGCCGTGCCAACCTCGTGGCGCTCTATTCTGGATACGGTAACAATATCCGGCTGGATCGCGGCGATGCGCTGATCGCGCATCCTTCCGACAACGGCCGTGTCGTAACTCTCGAGTACGAAGTGCACGGAAAGATACTCGCCACCGATACGCCATTTGTCTCGATCGCTACGATTGAGAATCGCAAGATCGTGCGCTGGCGGGATTACATGGATTCACTCGCCGCATGGAGGGCGTTGAACAGGGTTACCTAACGCGCACAAGCCGCTTCAAATGCCTTCGACGACGGGTCTTTACTCGGCTAATGTCCGCTGCGGGTCATTAGCTGCCGCGACATGGTCGAGCTTCGATGTCTGCTTTGCCCCTGAAGTTGCCGCAAAAGTCACGAACGGACGTGTCCGCTTTGGGCCAATACGAGGTGAGTGGCGTGCTCGGTCGCCCGATGTTCGGTGACGCGATAGCCGAGCGCCGGCAGATCGATCCCGGCGAACATCGCTTCGCCTTGCCCGAGCACGACCGGGGACAAGGCGAAATGCAGCTCATCGATCAGCCCGGCGCGAAGATATTGACGCACGGTCTCGACGCCACCGCCGATCTTCACGTCGCGGCCATTGGCTGATTGTTTCGCCTGATCCAACGCTGCCTCGAGACCGTTAGTCACGAAGATGAAGGTGGTGCCACCTTCCATCACGATCGGATCGCGCGGATAGTGCGTCAGCACGAAGGTCGGCGTGTGATAAGGCGGGTTGTTGCCCCACCAGCCTTTCCAGTTCTCGTCCGGCCACGGACCGCGGATCGGCCCAAACATATTGCGGCCGAGGATGAACGCGCCGAACCCGTCCATCGAACGATGTGCGTAGGCCTGATCGACTCCGTCCGAACCGCCGTCCTTACCGACCATTGTTCGGAACATGCGCGTACCGAACAGCCACGTATGCAATTCATGCCCACGCTTGCCGAGCGGATTTTCAAGGCTTTGCTCAAGGCCTGCTCCGAAACCGTCGAACGAGATGGAAAAGCCTGCAACGCGTACTTTCGTCATAGCGAACTCCCTTTCATATCGGCCATTTATCTGATTGCAGGCAATGCGTCCGATTTGGGTCACAAGCGGACATGACGCGAGCGTGACACGGTGTCTGCTTTACCCTCGAAAGCGGACATTGATGGCGACTGTCGAAATGTCCGCGTTGGGCCAATAGCGGCCTCATGCATCGCAGCGAAAGATCGCCACTCGATCACTTCGTCGGCGGTAGCGAGCAACGAGGGCGAGATAGTTATGCCGAGTGCCTTCGCCGTTTTCAAATTTACTCCAAGTTCGAATTTTGTAGGTCGCTCCACCGGAATTTCAGCTGGCTTCTCGCCCTTAATTATCTTTTGCACCAGGGCACCCGTCCGCCGACAGATCGCAACAAGATTAGGTCCATAAGACAGAAGTGCGCCGGCCTTGAGCGTATCAGACGACCATACGCAGGTCGCCAACCGATGCTCCAGCGCCAGCTTGCCGATTGGCAACCGATAGAGAATGCCATTGTCGAGGTCGACGAACGACTGACGCATGTCTCGGTAGAATCACAGATCTCGACAGTGAAATTAAGTGCGATGAATCCAGTGGAGATTTCCTGCCGCCTTTTTAATTAGGAGCAAAGAAAAACGGATCTTACCGGGTTATGCTTGGCCACTCGGTTAGTTTTTACAAAAACATTAATTTTTACAAAACCTTTCCGACTATAGTCCAAGTCACGTTCGAAAATGTGGGAGGACCTCTCGAGGAGAGGGCACTCGATGACGAACCTGACTGAACACGCGCAAAGGCTGCGTCTGAGAATCGGCACCATTCTCCATACGCTATTTGGCCTCATGCTCTTTCTCGTCATCGGCGGCCTTCTGGTGCCGATCTACAGCGACATTCGCGAGCGGATCGAGAGCCAAAACGCGCTGCGCAACGTCCGGGCGGCCCGGACCGTAGCTGCCGCACTCGAGCTCGTCCGAGTTGAACGCGGTCCAATCAGAGCAACATTGGAAGACCCCGCGCCGGCGTCTTCAGAAATCATTAAGACCACGTCTGAACTGCGCGCCAAAGCCGAAGCCGCAATCGCCGTGATGCTCCACGATTGCACCGTTGTCGACTGCACAGATACAAAGAAAGAACCGGTTGCCGGCCTCCGCGACAGTATCGACAGGCATGCGGAAGCCCGAAAGCGGGTCGACGTCGCTCTTTCCCAGCCCTTGAGCGCGCGTGCGCCGGATATAGCTCACGATTTCGACAGCACATCGACCGATTTGATCAATCGGCTTGATACAATGTTCAACGCGCTGGGCGACAAGGTCCGCATGTTCGACGCACAAACCGCCGAGTTGGTCGAGATCAAGCAACTCGGCTGGCTGGCGCGTGATGGATTGGGGCTCGAGCGCAGCTTTATTTACAGAAGCCTTATGGCCAACAAGCTTTCACCGGAAGCGCAGCGGCGCATTGCCGAGCTGCGTATGGAGGCCGAGGTAACATGGCGCGTCGTTCTTCAGCTCGCGGCCCGCGCGGACGCGCCGCAAGATGTCGTCGACTTGATCAAAGCAGTCGATCAGGAATCGTTCAAGAATTATACTGGCATCCGCAATAGCGTTTACGATGCGCTTTTGAAGGGGGAGCCGGCGTCGATTTCGCCCGATGCGTTTGCTGCAACATCAAAAAATGCGGTCCAGCGTATTGCCGATGTCTCTGATGCCGCGCTGGCTGCCGCCGAACGCCATGTGGCGATGAAGAGCGAGGAAGCTAATAGCAACCTTATCTCTCAAGGCGTATTGCTGGCAGTCGCGGTGATTATTGGCTTGGTCGGCGTAGCTATCGTGGCATATCGGATCACACGACCGATCCGCGCGATTACGATGACAATGCAGCGAATAGCAGACGGCGACGCCACCGTTGAGATTCCGGGCACCAAGCGGCTAGATGAAATCGGCGAGATGGCTGCCGCCGTGGAGATCTTCAAGGAGAATGCTATAGAGCGGCAACGGGTCGCGGCTGAACGGCTCGCTGAGCAACAGCGCGCCGCAGATCAGCGCAAGCTGGAGATTCGGGGATTTGCCGATCGTTTCGAGGCCGCGCTGGGCGATATTGTTAGTAGAGTATCAGCTTCAGCCGAGGAGTTCGAGGCCGTAGCCAGAACTCTGTCGGAAACGATGCAGACCACACAAGATTTCGCAGGCAAGGTCGCGGTGGCATCCCTCGATGCATCCAAAAACGTGGTATCGGTATCTGCAACGACCGAGGAAATGACGTCGTCCGCCAATGAAATTAGTGTGCAAACAAGTCAGGCGACAGAAATTGCGCGGCAGGCCGTGAGCCAGGCGGAAAAAACCACCGCAGGTATCACTGGCTTATCGCAAGCAGCAGAACACATCGGTGCGGTCGTCAATCTCATAAGAACGATAGCCGAACAGACCAATCTCCTGGCGCTCAATGCCACCATCGAGGCCGCGCGTGCTGGAAGCGCAGGCCGTGGCTTTTCCGTCGTCGCCGCGGAAGTGAAGTCGCTGGCCAACGAAACAAGCAAGGCGACCGAGGAGGTCAGGAAGCAGGTCTCCGCAATGCAAGCAGCTACCCAAGAGGTAGCAACGGTCATCACGGACGTTGTTCGTACTATCGCCAGCATTTCTAAGATTTCCTCCGTTATCTACAGCGCCGCACAGATGCAGAACTCGGCAACCAAGGACATTGCCCGGTTTACCGACGATGCTGGCAGACGGACCACGGAGGTCGCGCACAATATCGAACGCGTAAATCATAAGGCGATTGAGGCCGGGTCGGCGGCAACTCAAGTTCTGTCTGCCGCTCAAATGTTGTCCCGAGAGAGCAACAAACTTAAAAGTGAGATCGGAAAATTCTTATCCGAAGTCTGCGCAGCATGAATCAAGGTTTGGCTCCAAAGGGACCCTCACCCGACGACATTGATATTTTCTGCTGAAGATTTTTAGCGATTCGGCTATTTGGAATTGAACCGCAAGTTTGAAGCCGCGGCTATACCCATCGGCTTACCCAGTCACCAGTCATAAGTCGAAGTCGTACACCAAGTCAGCCGTTCCAACTTCGTTGGTCGTCCGCTACAGCAGGCGGAGAACATCCCGCAAACGGTGACATATTACTGTCACACGTCGCCGTTTACGCGCGACGCGCAAGCCAACATCGATGTGCCCGCCACAATTCCATGGAGCCGTGGAATCGCTATTTTGTGGCGGAGAATTGTGGCGAGCGTTCCGCGGAATCGCCAAACTACAATCATACCAGCGCCCCATTGTTTGTCGACATTATGTCTAAAGTTGGCGGTAAGCGGCGCGTTGCAACCAAAGAAAGCCGCGCGCTACAACAAAAAAAGCGTCCAGCTCTCTGGTACGTCCGGGTGAGGCCGTCCAGCTCCTGGTTGTGAGTCTGTCACACGGGTGTTGTAGCGTAGAGTGAGGGGGGTACGGAGATGTGGGCGCCTTTGCGGCGGCCGTTGTCACGGCCACAAGTGTTAACGTGCATCTTGGTTACCGGGGTGCTGGCAGCAGGCATTTGGATATCGCCGGCTTATGCGCAGCAAAAGCGCCACGATGTAGCTCCCGTCGTCGACGGCAATGCGCCGATCCCGGATAAGCCTGCTCTCGGCTCATTCGGCGCCCAAATCAATGCCAACACGATTGCCATTGTATCGGGCAATATCAATGCCGCTTGGCTCACGATTGCCTACGACCTTTCAGCAGTTCTGGATGACGGCGACAACTTTCGCGTTTTGCCCGTGGTCGGTAAGGGCGGTGCGCAGAACGTCCGCGACGTTCGTTATCTGAAGGGCGTCGATCTCGGCATCACCGTAACGAGCGTGCTGGGCAAGTTCCGCCGATCGCAAGAGCTCGGCAATATCGACGACAAGATCGTCTACATCACCAAGCTGTTCAATGACGAAATGCACGTCATCGTGCGCGTTGATTCCGGCATCACCTCGCTGCAGCAGCTGGAAGGCAAAAAAGTCAATTTCAGCGATATGGGCAGCGCGACGGAAGTGTCTTCCGGCGACGTTTTCGATCGCCTCGGCATCCACCCCGTCGAAGTGAACATGGGGCAGGCTGACGCCTACGAAAAGATGAAAACCGGCGAAATCGCCGCGACGATTCAGTTCGGCGGCATGCCGGCGCCGGCGATCGCGAAATTGCGCGCCAGCGACGGCTGGCGCATCCTGCCAATTCCTTATGACAAACGACTGCAGCAAGACTATTTGCCGGCAAGCTTCACGAACGAAAGCTATCCGGGCCTCATCCCCCAAGGTCAGAGTGTCGATACGATCGCTTATGGGGCGGTCATGATCGCGTACAACTGGCCGAAGGACTCGGAGCGCTATCGACGCATCGCAGCGTTCGTCGATCGGTTCTTTTCGCATTTTGACGAGTTCCAGAAGCCGCCGCGTCATCCGTCTTGGCGCGAAGTGAATCTGGCAGCGGTTTTACCTGGTTGGACTCGGTTCCCCGAGGCTCAAGCGTGGCTCGACAGTCATCGCGCCGCGTCCGCGCCGGTTGCGGATGGCCAGGACGACTTCAACCGCTTTCTGGCCCAGCGCGCGGGTGTTTCGACGATTGTGCTGACGCCCGATCAACGCGATATGCTTTTTCATGAGTATATGAAGTGGCACGACGAACGCCAGCGTGGCCAGAATCCTGGCCAGAATACGGGAGGCTAGCACTATCAAGCGCTGCGCGAGGGTCGACCATCAGGTCGAAAGCTGGAGGCGTGTAAATGAGTACTCCAATTCCGCCAAACTCCAGAGTAGCTGGCCTCGAGCTCTACGCGCCGCGACGGGCGCGTGCGCAGTCCGTGGCGGCCGATCAAAAGCAGTCTTTTGCCGATGACCAAGAGCAGCCCGCGGCCGGCGACCAAGAGCAATGGTTGGCGGACGGCCAAGATGGGCCGCCGGCTGGTCTGACGGGTGCGCCGGAAAACGATCGGCCGCAAGTGCCGGAAGGCGACTCGTGGGAAGCTGATGCTGAATCTGCGGACGCGGTGCAGGCGCGGATCGATAACGTAGCCGAGGCGGTATTCGATGTGGAGTGCGAGTTTCGCGAAGTCCACGTAGCACCGCTGCAGCGAGCCCCGCGCCTGATGTCGTCGCAAGACGAGACTCTGGCGCCATTGCCGCGCGCCGTGCGCCTGATGCCCTCGCGGGAAGAGACTTATGACGGGCCGCGGCCCTCATCCGATTGGCAAAGACAGTTATCCGATCTGCAAAGAAACGGTCGTCGGGTCGATCGGGGCGTATCGCTGCGCTCGCGGCTCGATCCGGACATTGTGCCCCAACCGTCGATCGACACGCAGCACGGTATTCGTCCCCTGCTGATGCGATTTTCGCTGGTAGTTGGTGCCGCAGCAATCGCAGCTTACGGCTTCACGGTCATGTCCTCGTTCCAGCCGCGCGAGAGTTCGCATCAAGACACTTTGTTGCGTCAAGACACGTCTAATCAAGGTACTTCGCATCAAGTCGCCTCGCATAACGCTGCGGACGATGCCGTCGCCGCGCTTGCGAAGCCACCGGTATCCCACGAGGCCGCAATCGAACCGCAACTGCCGACGCGGCTAGTCGTCGAAAACCAGCATACTTTCGTGAACCAACCTCTTCCGCTCGAAGCCTCGGTTGCCCCTTCGGCCGGCGACGAATCCCTGGTGGTCGCAGGCCTTGCCGCAGGCACGCGGTTGTCGGCGGGCGCAGCGATGAACGAATCCAGTTGGCGTTTGCCGTCGCGTGATCTTCGCGGCCTGTACCTTTACGCGCCCAAGGACTTTGTTGGCGTGATGAATACGGCGATCGATGTCCTTTCACCCAGTCAAAAGCTACTTGACAGCCGTTCGGTGCGGCTTGAGTGGGTCGTCAGCAAGGAGCCGCCGACGCAGCGGATCGATACAGTCGGTCCGGCAAGTCCAAATGTTCCAGCTGCACAACAAATTGACCCACAACAAGCCGCAATTCTGATGAAACATGGTCGGGACGCGCTGGCCAGCGGCGACATCGCTGCTGCCCGGCTTTCGTTTCGGCGTTTAGCAGATGCCGGCAACGCGGAGGCGGCACTCAGACTGGCGGCTACCTACGATCCTCGCTATCTTGCCGGCCTAAATGTCATCGGCGTTACCGGGGACGAGGCCCAGGCACGCGCTTGGTATCAGCGTGCGATGGATCTGGGATCTATCGAAGCAAAAAACATACTGGTGCTAATGGCAACCAAATAGCACCGGGCCTACCGCAACACCTCAATTACCTTCAGCCGTGCCGAGCGGCGAGGTTCACCGATTTCGCCACCGGCTGAGCATCAAGTCGGCTGTCGCCGACTTGAACGCTTGGACCGTACCAAGTTCGACCAAGCAAAAGGACAAAGGAAAACTTATGCGAATTTCTCGATCGGCAGTTCTTTTCTCGGTGCTCGGCATCGCCCTCGGTTCGGCAAGCGCGCCGTCCTTCGCGGAGACTCCCGAACAATTCTATGCCGGCAAGACCATCAACCTCGAGATCGGCTATCCGCCAGCAGGAGCCAACGACATATATGCGCGTACGCTTGGCCGCTATCTCGCTAGGTACATTCCCGGGCATCCAACGATCGTGCCGAAAAATATGCCCGGCGGCGGCAGCTTCCTAGCGCTCGCCTATCTCTACAACGTCGCGCCGAAAGACGGCACCGAGATCGGGATTGGCGCGCCGACGGCGCCCCTCGACGAAAAACTCGGTTCGACCGGCGTGCGTTTCAACGCCGCGCAATTCAACTGGATCGGGCGCATCGATTCGCTCGTCAACGTTGTTTTCATGTGGAACACCTCGCCAGTCAAAACCTTTGCCGACGCGCAACGCATCGAATCGACTCTGGCGGGGACCGGTGCGGGCTCGACGGTCTCCATCTATCCGACCGTCACCAACAATGTGCTGGGCACGAAGTTCAAGCTGATCATGGGCTACAAAGGCTCGAACGAAGCCCAACTGGCCGTCGAGCGCGGCGAAGCGGAAGGTCACTCGACGGCCTGGACGGCGGTTAAGGTCGCGCACCCCGACTGGGTGGCCGATCATAAGATCAACGTCATCGTGCAATACGCGCTCAAGCCGCATCCGGAGCTGCCGGACGTTCCGGTCGTCGTCGACCTCGCCCGCAATAACAGCGAGCGCGCCATTTTGCGCGCGGTCATGAATGCGAGCGAGGTGGGCTCGTCGTTCATGACGACACCTGGCGTTCCTAGCGATCGTGTTGCCCTTTTGCGCCATGCCTTCGAGCAGACCATGAAGGATCCGGATTTTCTCGCGGAGGCCGAGCGGCTGAAGCTTACGGTCAATCCGCTCAATGGCGAAGAGGTGCAGAAGCTTGTCGCCGAAGTAAGCAATTTGCCGCCTGATCTCGTCGAGAAGGTACGCAATGTTTACGTCGAGAAGGGAAATTGATTCGCGCAATGGGCGTGTCTTGCAGTAGAGCCGCGCTCTGCGCGTCTACTGCGGCGACCGCCCGGGAGCGACGAAAGTTGCGCCCGCTGGTTCGATTAAACGCAAACGGCTCACCGGCGCCCGAACGGCTCGCTCCGCTTCCGCTATGGCCTGTAAAAAGGACTTTGCGATTACGGTCGGCACGCTATTTGCCTCTCGCAAGCTGCCGCTGAAAGGCCGCCTTGCGGCTATCGCGATCTTCTGCAACGAGGTAAAGGGCAAGTCGGGGCTAGCGCTCTGCCGCGATCTCTACCTTTCTTACAAGGCTTGCTTCACAAACTCCGCAATGGCAATTGAAGGTTAAGGCCGATCGCGTTTGCCGGCAACGCGTGCGGCAGTCTAGCGTTTTGCACAATCCCGCCAGCGAGGAGCGTCAATGGAAACGGACATGCTGCATTCCGCAGCGCATGCCCTGCTCATTATCCTTGACCCCACGCGCATGATGTATCTGTTCGGCGGCGTGTGCATGGGATTGTCGCTCGGCATTCTGCCGGGCATCGGCGGCATCGCCGGCACGGCGCTGCTATTGCCATTCACCTACAACCTTGATCCGCCGACCGCGTTCGCGCTGCTGCTCGGCCTTGGCGCCACGACCACCACCGCCGATCCCATTGCGGCCATCCTGTTCGGCGCGCCGGGCCACGCCGCGTCCGCGGCGACCACGCTCGACGGCTATCCGATGACGCGGCGCGGCGAGGCCGGCCGCGCGCTCGGCGCCTCCTACATGGCTGCCCTGATCGGCGGCCTGTTCGGCGCGTTGCTGATGGCGGTCGCGCTGCCGATCCTGCGCCCGATCATCCTTTATATCGGCTCGCCCGAGCTTCTCGGCGTCGCCGTGTTCGGCATTTCCATGGTCGCCGTTCTCTCCGGCAATGCGCCGCTGCGCGGGCTCACCGCGGCGTGCTTCGGCATGATGCTGTCGATGATCGGCACCGACCCGCAATCGGGCACGCTGCGCTGGACCATGGACACGCTATATTTGTGGGACGGCTTGCCGCTGGTGCCGCTCACGCTCGGCATTTTCGCGCTGCCGGAACTTTGCGATCTCGCTATCGGCCGCATGGCGATCGTCCAGGAAGGCATGACGCTCGACACCAAGAGCGGCATGCTGCTCGGCGTCCAGGATTGCATGCGGCACTGGTTTTTGATCCTGCGCTGCTCGTGGCTCGGAGCGGCGATGGGCGCTATTCCCGGCATCGGCGCCTCGGTGATCGACTGGATATCCTATGGCCACGCGCTGCGCACCGAGAAAGGCGCGAGCGAGACCTTCGGCACCGGCGACGTGCGCGGTGTCATCGCCGCCGAAAGCGCCACCAACGCCCGCGAAGGCGGCGCGCTCGTTCCGACTGTCGCTTTCGGCGTGCCGTCGAGCGCCGGCATGGCGATCCTGCTCGGTGCCTTTTTGATCCACGGCCTCGTCCCCGGGCCGGAAATGCTGACCAAGCATCTCGACATCACTTATTCGATGGTGTGGAGCATCGCCATTGCCAATATCCTCGGCTCTGGGCTTTGCTTTCTCTTCAGCGGCCAGCTCGCGAAGATAGCGACGCTGCGCTACACGCTGTTCATGCCCGGCGTGCTGAGCCTAATCTATATCGGCGCGTTTGAGGCGTCGCGGAACTGGGGCGACGTGTTCTCGCTGATATTCTTCGGCATGCTCGGCTGGGCGATGAAGCACTTCAAATGGCCGCGCCCGCCGCTCGTGCTCGGCTTCATCCTCGGTGAAGTGATCGAGCGGTACATGTTCATCTCGATCCAGCGCTACGGCATCTCCTGGATGCTCCGTCCCGTCGTCGTCATCATGTTCATCATGGCCGGACTGTCGCTGCTGCGGCCGCTGTTGCAGGACATCCGTATCCACGGTGGCTTGAAAAAGATGGTCTCGCAATGGGGCCATCCGATGTTTTCGCCCGCGAATATTTTTGCCGCTGCGCTGTTATGCCTGTTCGTCGCCATGATCTCGGCATCGCTCGAGTGGCCCTTCGCTGCCCGCATCATTCCGACCATCGTCGGCACCGGTGCGATCCTGTTTTGCTCGTTGAGTCTGATCAACGATGTGTTCGGCCTGCACGAGCGCAACGGGGGCGGAGTCCTTGCCGCCAAGTCGCAAAAAATCCACATGGATATCGCGTCGAAGACCGCGCACCTGCCCGCTAAGATCATCCTCACCCGCGGATTTTTGTTTTTTGGCTGGATGGCCGGCTTCGCCGCCTGCATGGCGCTGATCGGGCTTATTCCGACCGTGCCGGTCTTCATCGCAGCCTTTATGCGCGTTGAAGGCCGCGAGCCGTGGAAGATCGTCATACCGATGGCGGCCAGCGTGGTGCTGTTGATCTATGTGGTGTTCGATCAGCTGCTGGCGATTCCATGGCCGCCGACCCTGGCGGGGATGTTGTTCCCGGTTCTGCACGCGATACCCAGCGTGTGAGAGAAATCGCGTCACTTCAATCGGTCGCGAATCTTCTCCAGCCCTCCTTTCGCGAAATCATCATCGAGGTTGCCGCCGGGCGCGCCGGCGGCGCCGATGCCGCCGATGACTTCGTCGTTCAGCTTGATCACCACGGGAAAGACTCGAAATTTTCCGGAAACTGTCAAATGGCCCGCCACAGGGAGGCTTATTCGAGATGCAGGTCGTCCGCGCGCCAAGAGTTTTTCAGATTTACACCCGACGCTTCAAAGCGAGGCCGCGGACTCTGGCAAGATCTTTCATGGCATCCGGGTTGTAGTTTAGCGGTATCGCCTTGATTTTTTCATGAAAGTCGGCCGGACCGGCGGCCTGCTCGGGACCAACGAGAGCCGGAAAAACAACCCTCGTTAAAAAATCGAACATGCCCGTATGAAATTCCGCCTCGATCTCAAATGAATCTCCAAGTGCCGCCGCTTTCAGCTTCTCGAATCGTGAATAGAAGTTGATACTGGCCCTGCGCAGAGGAGGCATTCCGCAGGCGGCGCGCAAAGCGTTGAGGCTTTCAAAGCCCTCTTGATAGGCCTCGACAAGTATGAGTTTGCCGCCGGACTTGATCCAACAAGCGATATTGTCAATCGCCGAAACTTGTTGGTTCAAATCACGAAGATTGATAAGCACTCGCACGCAAACCACTGCGTCATAGCTCCGGGGTTCGCAAGCTTTGCGATCGAGAACGCTACCGTGAAAGAAGCGACCGTTTTTCTCGCCGTAAGTTGAACGCGCCCGCTCGATCATGTTTTCCGCATAGTCAAAGGCATCGACATGCCTCGAATTGTTTCGCAACTGCTGCGTCACATATCCATTGCCGCAGCCCACCTCCAAAACGCGGCCGGCAGGCGGTAGCTGCTCTAGGATGAACGCAAGCTCCAGGTCGCGCTGAACGGTGTCGCCGATATTGACCCGCGCGTTATCCCGTTCGGTTAGAGCGCGCTCGTTCCAATGCAAATCGGTATTGCTTTTGCTCACTGTGCTCCCTCTGGCTCAACGTCGTGCCACACTATTTGAGTGAACAATATCCGTCCGTGGGTGTGAATACGTGTCTGGCATCAATAATTGGACCCCGAAGCTTAATAGGTCCGGGAAGGGAGGTGAATTTATATCGACAGGATTTGGCGAGCGGCTCGAAGGCAGATTGGGCTGATTACTGAAAAGTAGAAGTCGTGTCCCTCAAGAGACAGGTGAAGACCGTCGGGCGCGAGCAGCGTCTCTGCTCGTCCCGCCTTTTCGGGGCCGACAATCCATACTTTCTCGATGTCAATTAGGTCGCTTCCCGTCGCTTTGGCGACGCGGCGCATAATATCATTATATTCACGTATTCGGTCCCTGTAGGTCCCGTTAGCTTGCGTTGCCTGTTTGGCCTCGATTGGACCATTTGGCTGAGTCAAATGGTTGGTGACGAAAAGAACCGCGCTGGTACCAAACAGTCGCGCCCGATCGACGATTTCACGCAAATTAGCGTCGTAAGCGTGAAGGCTCACGCGAGGGTGCCCTTGGTCGCTCGTCCAACAATTGCAGTCATTGAGCCCAAATTGAACAAGAACCATATCCGGTCGGTAGAGTTGCAGGTCATTCCCGACGCGTTCCAAAGCTTGACGGGTCGTGTTGCCGTTGACCCCACTGTTGCCAATTACGATGTCGCGCGTGCCCGCTTCCAGGTGCAGTTCGGCGCTCAGCCGCGATACCCATGTAAGGTGTGGAGAAACAAACTGACCAAATACAATCGAGTCACCAAAAAACACGAACCTCATTTCCGCCTCGTCAACCGCTCCGGCAAGCACCCGTCGGCGCAAGGCAGCGCCAATAATGCTCTGGTGATTCAAGTTTCAAATGCAACAAGTTTGGCGCCCCACCTCGCTACAATCACAAAGAGACTCATCTCCCATTTGGATGGTAGAATTATGATAGAATGCAACCTGTTTTGACAACTGGAATTCTCGCGATGCCTGCGGGTTCGAAAGGGCGCACGAGAGCGCTGGATATGTCGAAGCGCACCGGAATCGATTAGTTCTACGGCCCGGCTCTGCTGTTTCTCTGTTGTCAGGAGCTGCCGAGACGCGTTCGATTCGGACTGCGTCGCCAACACGTACTCCCCCGCATCCCCGGCAAGTCGCGTGGTTTCGATCGCGCTCCCGCTCTGCGACGACCCCCAGCACTAACCTGCCCAGTTGGAGGATGTGCCGTGCTTTGGCTCACGCTGAAGTTCGCGCCGCTGCTTCATCAGAGGTCCGGCTTGTTGCTCCTCCAGAGTTTGAACAACTTGCTAAGAGCCGGGGCGGCGCTCCACGGCGAGGCTGGTCGCCAAAGATGGGGTCAGCACTCATTCCAGGTTAGTCGCAAAAACTTATGCGTGTCGGTAACGCCTCTATTCCGCCCGCATCGTGGGTGCTTTCTAGGATCGGCGAATGCTGCAAAAAGTTCGCCTCGAGATTTCTGATTTTCTTGAGTTGCTGGTTCGAACGATGGACAAAGCGCAATGACTGACGGCGGAAAGCAAATCATAAATGCCGACTCTGTGATTGCATTCGCTCGCAAGCTGAGAGCGGAGGTGGACGCGTCCGTCAAATCCGGAATTGGAAGTGCGCATCACGCCGAAGAGTTCACCCGTATCGTTCTGGATAAACTTGGAAATGAAGGAACGCTGGAAAATCCGATCCCGCTTTGGCAAGAGGGAGCCTTCGATGCGCAAAAATACAAAATCACCGGATTTGCATTGGCTGATGAGGAAGACCGCCTGCTCCTGGTGACGACGGTTTACACCGGCGATTTTCCGCCGCGTCCACTCTCTCGCGATGAAATTTCTACCGCATTTAAGCAGACGCTATGGTTCTACGAGTCCAGCTGCAGCGGAATGCATGAAAGGATCGATCCGGCCAATACCGATGCCGGCGATCTCGCGCGCCGCATATTCGATTTACGCGCTCGTGGACGGATTGGCGTCCTTCGTCTTGTCATCATCTCGGACGGAATCGTTCCGATTGCGCCTCTCGATATAAGACGCGCCTCCGACAATACCCGCGTTATCGTAAACACGTTCGATATTGAGCAGCTTTTTTACATATTGCATGAGGGGCTCACAAACGACGACATCATGATCGATTTTTCAAAGGAGATCGGTCAACCGCTGGCATGCCTCAAAGCATCATTTGAAGGATCGGGCTATGACGCTTATTTAGCGGCAGTTCCCGCCAGCATTCTCGAGACCACGTATGAGAAATACGGAGCGCGGCTCCTCGAACACAATGTCCGCTCCTTTCTCGGCGTTCGCGGACATGAGACGGTGAACGCTGGTCTGCGAAAAACCATCCTGGGTGACCCGAGCAGTTTTCTCGCATTGAATAATGGCATCGTCGCGATAGCAGACGAAATTGAGCTAGCAAAAGCCCCCGGCGGAACTCTGGGAATTCGCTCCTTGCGAGGCTTTCAGATCGTGAATGGCGGACAGACCACGGCCAGCCTTCATCGGGCAAAAAGACAAGACGCAGCAAAACTCGACGGCATCATGGTTGCCGCAAAAATCATCAAGGTTGAGCGCGACAATTTCGATGCAATGGTGGCGGCGGTGTCTCGCTCAGCAAACAGCCAAAATCCGGTGCAGCCTGCAGACTTCTCCGCGAACGACCCTTTCCACATCGCGTTGGAACGCCTGGCTAACGATACATGGCTGAATGACGGGGAGAGCCGCTGGTTTTATGAGCGCGCGCGTGGCGGCTACGCGGCTTTCGGCAGCGAAATGCCGATAGAGCGCCGATTTACCAAGACGGATACGGCGAAATATCTGAATGCGTGGGACGGATTTCCATACTATGTCAGCTGCGGTAATCAGAGAAACTTTCAATATTTCATGCAGCGGCTCAAGGAAGAGCATCCCGAAGGTTTGCCGCTCGACGTTAATTGGTACAAGGCTTTCATCGGAAAAGCCTTGGTCTTCCGAGCTACTCAGAAAATCGTGCAAGCAAAACAATTTCCCGCCTATCAAGAAAGCGTCGCTGCCTATACGGTTGCGATGCTGGCGTGGGAGACCCACGGTGTAATTGACTTTGATTTGCTTTGGGCTCGTCAAGCAATATCGCCTGAACTTACCGTATTAATCGATCATTGCGCCGACCAGATTGATCGCGCTCTGCGCTTTACGGCTGAAGGGCGATTGCCTGGCGAGTGGGCAAAAAGGTCAGAATGCTGGGACAGAATTTGTGAGATCGAACTTGAGATCCGGTTGCAGATTCCGCCGGAATTCAGAGAAACGCCGGCCGACCCGAACGCGGAGGCCGAGGCGCCCCAATCAGGCGACGGGAAATTCGTTTCAACTCGCGACGAGCTGATCTGCAACGTCCGTCAGGTTTTTCGTGGATCTGAAGTCCGAAGCCGCGAAGATGTTAGCGCTGCATTGCAGACATTTCTCGTAAAACCACTCCCCCCCAACTATCCGGTCCGTGAAGAACTCGATAGCGTCATACGCACAGCCGTCCGGCGCAACATTCTGGAAAGCCGCGGTGACGGCCTGAGCCTCGCTACGAGAAGCATCATCGATTACAAGCGGGACTTTTTGAGCGATCAGCTTGTGGCCTCGATGCCGGGGCGCAGTTGGATTGAGCGTGACGAAAGCGTTCGCAGGTTTGCCATATGGCTGGGTTTTCGTCGCGCCAGTCCGTTCGTCGACGGGGCCGCCAGATCGGTCATAAGCGGGCTCATCCGCGACAGCCGCCTCGAAGCTCGCGGATCGCTGATACGCCGCGCAGGATGAACCGGCCTTCGCTCGATGGCGGCTGAAGGAAGCGTCACGTCAGCGCGACTAGGCGGGTTGCGTATCGACTTTCGGCGTCGATAAAGGTGTACCAAATCGAAACAGGTGCGCCCCGGAATTAACCAATAAAGATCATATCCCTGCCCCAATGCTTACCGAATAGTTTATTCTGGCCGCATATCGTTATTTGAATACCGGGAAGAAGATGCGCGGCGTCGGGGACGTTACGGGACTATCGGGGACGTTACGGGACTAATGTGTGCGTTGCGTTCGGTGTAGGTCAGCCGTTAGGGGTAGGGGGCGACATGTCAGCCTCCGCCACCCATGGTGTTTCCCTGCAATTGGATCGCGCTGAACGGGCCCGCGGATATCCTAGATATCCGCTGCGCGGATCTTGCCGTATGTTTGGATGACGACAATGAAAAATAGAAGGGCCTGCAGTCGCTAGTAACAATCGGAGCTTGAAAGCACAGGGAGGCGTTCATGAGTTCTCCGGTCCACCACGCCAAAGATCTCGATCCCGCTTTGATCTATGCCCCACCATGGGCGCGTGAGAAGGCGCTCTCCGCGCGGTCTCCAGTGCCGCCTCGCTTTCGGTTTAACGAAATCGGGCAACGCGATTTTGATGTACCGGACATCGCCGACAGCCCCGCCTACAATGCCGCAATTGAGTGCGCGGCGCTCTGTATGATCGCGATTAATTCGGGTGGCAACGACCCGTTCCGCCAGAACTTGCGCGAAGCGCTCCGCGAGGCGCTTTATTTGCGCTGTGGCTTTCACGAAAGTAAGCCATTTGTGGACAATAGCGAGGTCCGCAATGTGCTGAGCGACGTTGTTGCGCGTACAATTTCTCTCTCTCAGCAATCCGAAGCCGCCCCGGATGTGACGACGAAATAGCCGTGGTCCTTTGACACGCTGCAAACTGCTGTTCGATTTCGATCTGAGATAGTTGATGCGCAGGTCGCGGCGGCAAGCCGTGGGGCCGAATAGCGCCGCGGGGCGGCAATTTTACTGATCCTTGCTAAAATCTCACGCGCCAATTCGCAAATGTCTATTGAGTGCCGTTCTGAACGGCGCGATACGCTGATGCGCCTGAAAAATGAGTGGGTAGATTGGGAGAGACGAGGGTGCGTGCTCCGGTGGCCGTTATTTTCGCATCCGTCGTCTCGGTTGTTTCGGCGTTCCCCGCGATCGACGCAAAGGCGGGTCCATGGCCCGACCGTCCAATTCACGTTATTGTGCCGTTTCCGGCCGGCTCCGCCGCCGACACCGTCGCCAGACTTATCAGTTCGAAGCTGTCGGATCGGCTCGGCCAGCCATTTATCGTTGAAAATCGCGATGGCGCCAGCGGCGCGATCGGCACAGCCAAGCTCGCTGATTCCGATGCCGATGGCTACACGATCGGAATGGCGACGACGACGACCTTGGTGACGGTGCCGGTGCTCAATAAAGGCGTTGCCTACAAGACGCCCGACGATTTTACGCCCATTGCGATGGTCGGCTATTCACCGTTCATGCTTGTTGTCTATCCGTCGGTGCCGGCGCAGAACGTCCAAGACTATATTGCACTTGCAAAAGCGAAGCCGGGCAAATTGTCATATTCGTCGGAAGGCGAAGCGAGCCTCGCGCGGCTTGGTGCGGAACTGTTCGCCACGACGGCCGGCATCAAGCTGAACGAGATTCCATACAAAAGCTCGACCCAGGCCGTGATCGATCTCTTGGCCGGGCGTATCGATTCTCAGTTCGGTATCCTGACGACGACCAAACGCTACATCCAGAACGGCCAGCTTCGGGCGCTCGGCGTGACCACGTCCCGGCGTGTCGCCGATTTGCTGGACGTGCCGACCATCGCCGAATCCGGTGTACCGGGCTTCGAAGTGACTCTTTGGATGGCCGTGATTGCTCCGGCGAAAATGCCGCAAAACATTGTCGACACGCTGAGCGCCGACATCAACCAGGCGCTGGCGCAGGACGACGTTAAGCAAGCGCTCGCCAACCAGGCCATATTCGTCGACCTCAAAACTCCGGCCGACCTTCATGCCACGATCGAGAAGGATCTCAAGAAGTGGACGGATCTTGCCGGAAAGGCCGATCTGATCCAGTGAGTTCGCCGGCACATCGCAGGACGCCGATCACTAAGTACCTCACCCAATGCTGTGGCTGCGATCTGAGTGGCCGGCATTTTTCATGATAAGCCAAAGGACGGCCTCCTCTTATGACCGCGGCAAACAAACGCACCGTTAGTCTCGACTTCCAGTCGCATCTCGCCGATCTTGAAAAGCGCGGTCTTCTTGTCCGCGTCGACGAGCCGATCAACAAGGATACCGAGTTGCATCCTCTGGTGCGCTGCCAGTTCGTCGGCGGCGTGCCGGAACAGGACCGCCGCGCTTTTCTGTTCACCAATGTCGTCGATTCGACTGGCAGGAAATACGACATGCCCGTCGCGGTCGGCGCGCTCGCGGCGACGCCCGAAATCTATTCGATAGGCATGGGCTGCGCGGTCGGGGAGATCAGCGGCACATGGGTCAATGCGATCGCCAATCCCATTCCGCCGAAGGAGGTCACGTCGGCGCTCTGCCAGGAAGTCGTCATCACCGGCAAGGATCTGACCAAGCCGGGCGGCGGCCTGGCGATGCTGCCGGTGCCGGTATCGACGCCGGGTTTCGACGCGGCGCCGACATTGACCGCGACGCTATGCATCACCAAGGATCCAGAAAACGGCATTCCCAATATGTCGATGAACCGGGCGGCGTTGAAAAGCACCAATCGGCTCGGCGTCCGCATGGCCTCGCGGCTTGGCCGCACCGGCGGTTATCAGCACTGGCTCAGATATCAGAAAATGGGCAAGCCGATGCCGATTGCCATCGTGCTCGGCTGCGCTCCGGTCGTTGTCTATAATGGGCCGCAGCGATTGCCCACGGATTTTGACGAGATCACCGTCGCCGGCGCGCTCACCGGAGCGCCGCTCGAAGTGGTGCGGGCCAAGACCGTCGATCTGATGGTGCCCGCCAACGGCGAAATCGTCATTGAGGGCTTGATCAGTACCGAGCTTCTCGAACCGGAAGGGCCGTTCGGCGAAAGCACCGGATACGTCGCACTCGAAGATTATAATCTTTCGATGGAGGTCACGGCG
>Ga0210391_10000042_pt1 | contig 157636 bp, 153 predicted proteins | sample IncBWC12OmetaG_FD_160573 | JGI IMG/M metagenome (GOLD analysis project Ga0210391, IMG submission 160573) | Forest soil microbial communities from Barre Woods Harvard Forest LTER site, Petersham, Massachusetts, United States - Inc-BW-C-12-O ...
TCAGCGTCCAAGGAGGTGATGCTGAGCATGACTGAGACCAGGTGATCCCGAGCCAGATCCTGCAATAGATCCAGATCGCGCAAAATCAGAGTGCTCTTGGTGACGATGGTTAGCGGATGCCGGCATTCGGCCAGGACGGCGAGGATGCTACGGCTCACCATCATGCGCCGCTCAAGCGGCTGCCAACCATCGGTGTTGATGCCGAGCGCGATGGGCTTGCAGCGGTAATTGCGCTTGCCGAGCTCCGCCCGCAGCAGCTCAACGGCGTTGTCCTTGTAGAAAAGGTGCGTTTCAAAATCCAGTCCCGGCGACAGTCCCAAATAGGCATGGGTCGGACGCGCGAAGCAATAAACGCAGCCATGACTGCAGCCCCGATAGGGGTTTATCGACTGCTCGAAGCCGACATCCGGGGAGCTGTTGGTCGTGATGACACTCTTGGCTCGATCAGGCAGCACGACCTCCGGTAGGGAGGTCGCCTCATCGTCGTTCTCCTGCCAGCCATCGTCGGTCTTTTCGACGGCGGTGGACTCGAACCTAATGGGTGGATTGGACAGGGCGCCACGGCCCTTGAGGAACTGTGAACCTAAGAAGCGACGCGTCATGCGCTCATGATAGGAGATCCCGCGAACTCCCGTAAATCCAGTAGTCGGCGTGCCGCACTACTGTATGGACGACGATCAGGGAACAGTGGTGAAAAACAGGTAGACGAGGAACAGCACGATCAGGATCACGCCGTGCAAAATCATGGTGCGGCCGGTTCGCAATATGATGGTGGTCGTGAATAGCGAAAGCAGCAGGAGAACGACAGATTTCATGTCGATGCCGAGCTCGAGTTTGACCCCGACTACGAGCGACAGGATGCTTATCGCGGGGATGGTCAGGCCGATACTCGCAAGGGCGGATCCGAGCGCCAGATTCAAGCTTGACTGCAAGCGATTCTGCCGCGCGGCGCGCAGCGCAGCGATACCTTCCGGTAGCAATACAAGGACTGCGATCACGATGCCGACGATGGCATTCGGTGCCCCCCAAGCCGCGACCTTGGCTTCAAGCAGTGGCGACAGAATGTGCGCGCTCATCACGACGACGACCAGACACACGAACAGAAGCCCGGCGCTCGCAAAAGCGATTGAGGCAGGGGGGCGTGGGGACGGCAAAGATTCTTCTTGCTCCGGTCCCGCATCCAGGAATAGGGGCCGGTGGCTAATGGTCTGGGTGAGGATGAACGCACCGTAGATCACGACCGACACCACCGCCACGAAGGCAAGCTGACTGCCCGAATAGAATGGACCGGGCGTCGTCACTGTGAAGTTGGGGAACACCAAGGTCATGATGACGATCGTCGCCAGGGCCACTAGCGCCGCACTCACTCCTTCTAAAGAAAACTCCTGCGCTTGGTGTTGCAGACCTCCGACGAGCAGCGACAGTCCAACAATGCCGTTCAGGATGATCATGACAGTGGCGAAAACGGTATCCCGCGCCAGAGTCGCAGCCGCACCGTGGCCGGCAAGCGTCACTGAGCCGATGAGCGATACCTCGATCAGTGTGACTGCCAATGCCAGCACCAGCGTGCCGTACGGCTCCCCGACACGATGCGCCACGGTTTCAGCATGATGCACAGCGGCAAATACGCTGCCCACCATCCCGAGCCCCATAAGGAGCACAACGTAGCCTCCAGCCCCGAGGGCGGCAGCTACTGCAAATACCCCGCCAATCACCGGAGCCACGATGGTCCAAATGGGAATGGCGCGGTGGCTGCCGCCCGGGGGAAGGTTAGGGGAACTCATGTCTCTCAGCCTTTGCGAGCACGGCAGTGATTTTCAGAAAGTCCCGGACGATATCACGGCAAACTCTCATGCCTGCAGCGGCCTGGGTCAACCTTCGGGTAGGCCGAGCCCATGACCGGAAGATTCACGGTCTGGTAATCCCGCAAAGGTGCATAATTGCGGCATTAAACGGAGAAGGCGATCATGCGAAAACGGTTATGGATAGTGGCCGCCGCGGCGCTGCTCGGTTCGTGCTTGGCGGTCGCCCAGGGTCAGGGCCAGGGCCCACGGCCTGATGCTGGTGGTCCGAACTCCGGGCGGCCCGATGCGGGACCCAATCAACCGCCGCCGAAGCCACGGCCACCTGCACATCGTCCGCCACCTCGTCCGCCGGTTGCCCGACCACCCTACGGGCCACGCCCACCGCATCGCTTCCTCAGCGGCGGCGGCTGGCGGCGTAGCCTGCACGGACCGGCGTTCTTGTATCCCCCGGGATTCGCTTACCGCAACTGGACGACGGGATCGATTCTCCCGTCAGTCTTCCTGTCGTCAGCGTACTTCTACGATGGCTATGCGGCGCTGGGCCTCGCGCCGCCACCACCGGGCTATCGTTGGTTGCGATATGGACCTGATCTGCTCCTGGTCAATGTCTTCACGGGACGCGTCGCCGACGTGGTCGACGGAGTGTTCTATTGAGTCCAGGCAGATTGAGCGCAAGGTAAGCCGCCGCATCGATTGCGGCGGGTGCTAGCGATTTCCGGGTTGCGGTCATATGTATTACTTCGTGATCGCCACGCTCATGGGTTTGTTTCCCGTGCTGTCCATCACGCTGGAGGCGGCCCACCGCGGCGTTCCCGTCAATGGCCTGTTGATCTGCAAATGGTTTGTGTTTTGGGCCGTCGGCCTGCGGCTGTTACTAGCCGGGTTTCGCCAGGTCGTGCAGCCGCTCTATACGGCGCGCCAAATATTGGGTCTCAGGACTGATGAGTCTTTGTTCCTGGTTCGGGAGCTGGGCTTTGCGAATATCGCCATCGGCACAACCGCGACAGTGAGCCTCTTCGTACCCGCGTGGCGGTTTGCGGCCGCGCTGGTGGGCGGGATTTTCTATGGACTCGCGGGCTGCAGCCATGTATTCCGGACTCACCGTAATCGGCTCGAGAACGTTGCCATGGTGTCGGACTTGTTTGCCGCCGTGGTGCTCCTGGCTGTTTTATTCGCGTATGTTGGGCCATTGACCCCGTTACGGTGACCTGTTCAATGGGCCTCGCGCAGATTCTCCTGTGCGCGCACAAAGGCGTAGTCGCTGATATGCACCCAGCCGCTGAACGGTCGATTGACATCGGCTATGGCGAGCATCACCAGGGTTATCAGCGCGGTGATGGAGCACACCATGTAGGCGTGGACCCTGGCTTTGGAGGAGCCGAAGATCGCGGCGGAAACAAGAGTTAGGGTTCCACCGGTCAACAGAACACCCCAGAAGATGCCGGGCAGACGGGAAATGCATTGCAGCAATCGCGTACGCCGATGCGCCGTCAGCGCACTAAGTTCTGATATCGCGTGGTCCAGGACGACACCTTCTGATGCCGAATTCGTCTTCACGGACAGTAATGTGCTCCACATCGTTTCGTTGAGCTCGTGGGTAGCTTCGGGTATCTGGCCGCGGGACATGGCCGGCCAATCCTGCTGGATGGCGGCGTCGGCGTATTGCCGCGACAGCGTTTCAAGCTGTGCCCGTTGGGGCTGGGGCAAAGCCTGCGCCAGGCGAAAGACCGTTCGCAGCGAGTTGGCCTCCAGATTCGCGTTCAACTCCGCCGCTCCATACTCGGTCCACGCCGTGTAGAGCATGAAGCCCAGAACAACCGCGTAGGTGGTGCCCAACACACTCAGTTGCCAGCCAATCAAGTCGTTTTCGATGTGCCGCCTGTGAAGAGGCCAGAACCGATCGAGAAGCACCAACAACGACAATGCGGCGACCATGGCTGCCAGGAGGATGAGAACATTCTCTGCGAAGGTCAGCATCGATGAGGTCCCCGTTTCAGGTCTTCGCTGCGTGCAGTCTATCCCAGACACGCGGTATTTACGGGGCAGGTGTTTTGGGCCGGCCGGCGGTAACCGTAAATTCTACGGTTATGTGCGGGCAATCACGCTGGCCCTGACGCTGCTCGCGCTGACGGCGCACGCGAATTAGGCGGACTGGCCCCCTAGCCAGCTCACGGCGCCCGTACTGACGTCGTGCATGGCGCCGACGATGAGGAGCTTGTGATCATTCACGAGGGCCGCCATCAATTTGCTGCGGGCCGTGAGCTGCGCGACGGCATCCGCCACGTTGCGCTCGCTAACCCGTTGCACGAACTTCTTGTTTTTCGAGTCGCGCGCACCGCCGGCGTCCGTGACCTCCGCGACTGCCGGTCGGATGTTCTCAAGTGCCGCGGTCAAATTCCCGAGTTGGACATGGTCGATGGCGCCCTTTACCGCTCCACAGTCGGAATGGCCCAGCACGACGATGAGCTTTGCCCCGGCGACCTGCGTCGCGTACTCGAGACTTCCCAGGATATCGGTATTCACGAAGTTGCCTGCAACGCGGACGGCAAAGATATCGCCGATGAGCTGATCGAACACGAGTTCGGGTGCGGTGCGGCTGTCCATGCATCCCAACACGGCTGCGAACGGCGCTTGGCCGCTGGCAGTCGCCTTCACTTGCGATTGTGGATTGCAGTGGACGGGATGGCCGGCGACAAAGCGGGCATTGCCCGCCTTGAGTCGCTCGAGCGCCTGTTCTGAGCTGATGTTGGTCTGAGCCTCCTTGTTGAATGCCTTACAAAGCTCATCAGCGCGAACGCCGGATATCGCGCCGGCAAAGGATCCCAGGCCTACGAGGAAGCGTCGTCGTGTGCTCATCATTATTCTCCCAGGTTCATCCCTGATACCGCTGCCCATCTTCTAATCCACTTCGCCCTCGAAGGCAATTCTCGCCATCGTCTGTGAAGTTGCGCGCCGCTTCGGTGCCAAGTCTGGCTGATTCGGCGGTCGGCAGCCACCTTGTCGGGCGCACGCGGGCGCCATGATATGGAGCGCGTTTGCGCTTCGGACAGGTGCTGGATGATAACGTGGGACGCAATATTGACGCCGATGCCGGCAAGCAGGGCAGGGAGCACGTAGAGGCCAACCGTTATTTCAGAATTGAATAGCAAATCGTCTGCGGTAGACACGGTCGCCTGAGCCAGGCGTTTCAGTACCTGGAGGAGATAGATGTCGACTCCCGCCAGTGCCACCAATACAAAACCGACCGCGAGGACGTAGTGGCGCGAGACCATCCGGATGGTCAGGCACAGCCAAAGGATGGCGATCGGCGCAATGATGGAGCACAGCACGAGCAACCAGAACTCCATTTCAACGAAAACAGACGATTTCATTTGCCTTGCTCCTCACGGGGCGGCCGATCCATGATCCGAATGTAATTCTGCACCGTCCGTCCCACGTCCCGGATCAGTTGTTCGCGCGACAGCGAAGTGACGGTCGGGGCCATCAGGATGTAACGGGTTACCAGCAGTCCAATGACCTGCGTGGCGATGAGCGCTATCGCCACTTCACTGTTCTTTGAAGCGCCATCCGCCGCCAGCATTTTCGCGTATACATTCAAAAACTGGCCCGAGAACTTGCTGCGCGCGGTCTCGTTCGTCAATGCGCTCAATAGTATGGCGCGGCGGCCGGGACCGGTTTCCGGGTTTTCCCAAGTGTCGAGCATGCGACGGACGATCGTTTCGCCGAGCCTGCTGCGGGGCACTTTGGCCAATACCGACACGTCCGGCTTGAAGTCGGTGACGGCGGCGAACAGCGCATCCTTGTTGCCGTAATAGCGCATCACCATCGCCGGGTTGATATCCGCCTCGGCGGCAATCGCGCGGATGGTCGCGTGGTCGTATCCATCCCTGCCAAAAATCAGCTTCGCCGCTTCGAGAATTCGGTCCCGTGTGGGCTGTGAACGCAGTGGCGGCTTACTCAAGTCATTGATTGGCATAAAGATCCCAGTTAGCGAAAACATATGTTTGCAAACAGGTGTACACGTGTTTATAGTAAACACATGTTTGCATACATCTGAATGCAATCCTAACACTATCGAACTGGGAGAACACAAAATGTCATTTGAGAGCGTCCGCGGGGCGGGCAGGGATATCGAAGTTTCCGAAGCGGGATTTGACGGCCTCGAAGGTTGGCGCAAGTTCTGTGCAGAGGCGGCGCCGCCCCCGCCCGCAATCGAGTGGAACCGGTATCTGCGGCAACTGAAGCGGGCGATTCCAGTCACCTTCGCCTCCCTCCTCGGGCTGGCAGGCTGCGGCGGGGCAGGGGGTTCGTTCGGCCCCTCCATCAGCGTGGCCTTCAGCACCAACCCGCCCGCCGCGCTGACCACCAATGCCACCGCAGCGATCGCCGCCACGGTCAGCAACGACAGCGCCGCTGCCGGCGTCACCTGGTCGGTGACCTGTGGCAGCCCGCCGTGCGGCAGCATTTCCCCGACATCGACCGCCAGCGGTACGCCGGCCACCTATACGGCGCCCACCGCCGTTCCGGGTTCGGGCATTGTCACGGTCACGGCAACATCGGTGTCAGACCGAGCACAGACCGCGGCGACCACGATCACGATCAGGACCGCGCAGCCGTCCGGTCCCATCCTCGCGGACGGGACCTACATCTATCACTACTCGGGTCAGGCCAAGGGTGGCTTGTTCTTCGTCGCGGGCGCCTTTACCGTCAGGGGCGGCGTCATCACGGCGGGAGAACAGGACTTTACGGGTCCTGTCTACTTCGCGACCGATACGCTGAATCCGGCTCACTGCAGCCTCGCGGTGGCCGCCGGCAATGTCCAGATCGTGCTGGATACCGGGGACACCAGTGTTGGCGTCAACGGCATCGAAACGCTGCGCGGCGCGCAGGTGTCCCCATCGCGGATATTGCTGTCGCAGTTCGACAGCTCCGGCGCCGGCAGTGGTGCGCTGGATCTGCAGACCGCCGTCACCGCACCCTCAGGCAGCTACGCCTTCTACACCTCAGGGTCCGATCAGGCAGGGCAGGGGCTCGCCATCGGCGGTGTTCTGGACATCTCAGGTGATGCGCTCGTCACGGCCAACAGCGTCTTCGACTACAACGACAACATGGTGACCTTGCGGCAGAAGCAAGGTTTCGCCTCCGGTTCGCTCAGCGCACCCGACTCGTTCGGCCGCCTCACGCTGAGCCTGGTGCCGAGCACTGCCTCGGGTATTAAAGCGCTGACACTCACCGGCTACGTCAATGGGTCGCAGCTGCAGCTGATCGAAAGCCAGGGCGATGCGCTGAATGCCTTCACGGCCGGGGTTGCGCTCAGTCAGGGGACCAATGCCGGAACGTTCACGGCAGGCAGCCCTTTCGTGGCGGGAACCAGCTACGCGTTCGGCGCCAGCGGCATGGATGCCAACGGCGCGACCAATCTCGCCGGCGGCCTCGGGCTGAATGCGGACGGAACCGTCTCCGGCAGTATGGCGATCAACGACCTCGTGAACTCATTCGGGTTCTCAATTTCGGGGGGAACCTACACGGTCGATTCCACCGGGCGGATCACGCTGAGCAACGTGACCTCGCAATCCTTTACCGGTGCTTTGACCTTCCAGCTGTATCTGGACGGCAACGGCAATGCGCTTGAAGTGGGGCTCGATATCAGCGAGGTGACGGGCGCACCGGCCTACGCGCAGCAGGCCAGCAGCGCCGACTTCGAGGGCGCCTTCGCCTTCACCGCGCAAGGTTTCTGGACCGCAGGCCCGGCGGCCTACCCGGCCTGGAGCGCTGCGGGTGTGATGAGCATTGCCACCGAGTCGGTTTCCGGGTTCTCGGACTTCACACTGCAGAACGCGTACGGCTCCTTCGTGCCCACGCCGAACGTTGCCTTGTCCGGCACCGAAAACAGCGCGACGGGAGTGCTGGTTCTCAATGGGCTCAATGCTGCCAGCTTTCAGTCTGCAAGCACCTATGGCTACTACCCGATCGACGCCCAACGGCTGATCGCCATCGAAGTGGACGCGCATAAAACCGGTCAGCAGGGCCTGCTGCTGCTGGAAGCCATTCAGTCGAATTAATTCCGCCACAGATCTCAATCCACTACTCAAGGAGTTCACATGTCTATTCAGAATCGAATCTCAAAAGCGCTATCGGTGGTACTGCCCGCCGGAGCGGTCGGTGCGTCCTTACTGCTTGCGGTCTCGTCCGCCCAGGCGACCCCATCGGCGACGCCATCCACTCTCATCACCAATCAGCCCAGCGTGGCTGCGCGCCTGAAAGCGATCCGTACCGGCGTAACCGAGCTGGGCACGCAGTCGACCGCCGCCGATCAGGTCGACCGTACCGACGGTGGTGAACTCATCCCAACCTGGTGGGGCAACGGCGGCTGGGGCCGTTGGCACGCCGGCTGGGGCAATGGCGGCTGGCGCCTGGGCTGGCACAACGGTGGCTGGCGCAACGGCTGGCACAACGGGGGTTGGGGCAACGGCTGGGGCAACGCTGGCTGGCCCAATGGCTGGCACAACTTCTGGCACAACGGTTAACGAGCAAACAAGGGAAGCAGGTCATGTCCGCAATCGCAAAAGAATTAGTTGAACCGGTGATCTCGGTCGTCGTGGTGCAGCCGACACCGTTCTGCAACATCAACTGCAACTACTGCTACCTGCCGGGTCGCAGCAACAAGGCAACGATGGCCCCGGAAACCCTCCGGGCGCTGTTCGACAAGGTGTTCGCGTCGGGCTGGGCGTGCGAGGAGCTGACGGTCATCTGGCATGCGGGCGAACCGCTGGTGATGCCCGTGTCCTACTACCAGGAGGCCTTCAGCCTCATCGAGTCGCTGCGGCCGGCCCACGTCAAGGTAAGGCACTCGTTCCAGACCAACGGCACGCTTCTGTCCCAGGCGTGGTGCGAGCTTTTCAAGACCTGGCAGGTGGGAGTCGGCGTGAGTATCGATGGGCCGCAGCGCTTCAATGATGCTCATCGACTCGGTCGCAACGGCCGCAGTACTTACGACAAGGCGGTCGCGGGCCTGCGGCTATTGCGTAGCGAAGAGGTACCTTTCCATGTGATCTCGGTGCTGACCGATCAGAGTCTGGATTCGCCGCAGGAGATGCTCGATTTCTATGTGGCCGAGGGCATCGAGAACGTGTGCTTCAACGTCGAGGAATCCGAGGGCGATCACGTGTCCGAGCTTTTTGCAAGCCAAGCACCCCGGGAACGTTTTGAGCGCTTCCTCGGTCACTTCTGGCGCGAGGCGCGGCGTGATGATCGCGTTCAGTTCATTCGCGAGATCGACGGGATCATTCCCCGGGTATTTCGTCCGGGAACCGATGAGATGAAGAATGTGCAGGTTGAGCCCTTCGCGATGCTGAACGTCGACTGTCGGGGCAATGTTTCGAGTTTCTCCCCGGAGCTTCTCGGGCTGAAAAACGCTGCCTACAACGATTTCATCATCGGTAACGTCCTTACGGACTCCCTCGAGCAGATGCGCTCCAGCGAAGTGATGCGCGCCATGACTCGCGACATCGCAGCCGGTGTCGCCCGTTGCAGCGCGTCCTGTGAGTACTTTTCGGTGTGTGGCGGAGGTGCGCCGGTTAACAAGTTGACGGAGAACGGGTCATTCGACACCGAACGTACCGGATTTTGTGAACTGACGCAGATGGTCCCGACCGATCTCATCCTCGGGGCCTTTGAGCATCTGCAACAAGGTGTTCACGAGCAGGACATACCTCAATTGCTTCGGGATTTCTCCCGGCCCGCAACGCTGACTCCTGAATTGACCGTCTGACCCATTCATCCATTTACAACTTTTATTGCTTTAGGAGAAATCATCATGAATAGAAAGATTGCAATCGGCGCACTGACCGCCGGGTTGATGCTCGTGACGTCGGTGACCGCTGGCGCGCAACAGCCTGGCAGTCCCGATGCCGCTTCACGTGCTGGAACGTCTTCCACGGACGCTTCGGAGACCGACACCAGTTCAAGCGACAGCCCCACTAGCGCGGTCCTGCGCGTTGCGAGCGTGGAAATCATCCGCAGCAGCCATGCGCCCTATATCGACATCATCCGTGCGAGAGGCTTTGCGAGCACGACCGGGTGGGAAGAGGCGGAACTCGTTCCGCTGACCCGCGGTGTACCGGCCGATGGCGTGCTCCAGCTGATCCTGATCGCCCGTCCGCCCGAGGCGGCCGCCGATGCCACCGGATACGAACCGGTTGAGGCGATATTCCCACTGGGTAGCGACCACCCTTACAAGGGAATAAACGTCCACGCGGCGACCAACGCCGTCGCCGTGACCGAGTTGCCGGGGTACTCAGAGAGTAAGACACCGGTGGATGACTGCGGAAAATGCGTGGGCAAGGTGCTCGTTCCGAAGGGAGCCGCCAGCTCATCGGCCGCTAAGAATCTGGTCCGCGAAGACCAGCTGCCACCTCACACGCGTGTGGTGCGACCCGCGGATGGGATGAGTGCTTCGGACTCGGATCCCAACCGCCTTACCGTTGTCCTGGATAAGGACGATCGAATCGTCACCGCTGTTTGGGAGTAGCAAGCGGCGCGCGAATTCCACCCATTTGATCGAACTTAACTTAGAGGAGATTTTTGCGATGATGAAGCAATTCTGTGTGCCCGCGCTGTTGGTAATGCTCGTGATGTCCACCCAGGGGTGTGCCACCACAAGCCAGATCACGAGCAACGACAGCAATATGTGCATGAACGTGATCAATCACGGATCGCCGCAGCCTGGCGAGCCGGTGATCGTTCAGGTGTGCGATCCGTGGCAGAACCAGCAATGGGCGTTCAATGGCAACGGTCCCATTATCGGCATTGGCGGCTTCTGCCTGGATGTCAAAGGCAGCGCCGCGACCGATGGGGCCGTCGTTATCTATACGCCATGCAGCGGGTCGCCCAGCCAGTACTGGTCAGCCAATAATGGTGCGATTGTCGGTATCGGGGGCAAATGCCTCGACATCGGCGGTGGTGACCCTGTGCGGCGCGCACCCCTCGTCATCAATGCCTGCAATGGCTCCCCGAGCCAGCGCTGGGTATCGCATTGACGGTGCTGCAGCCAGCGGCGGTGGATCCGTTCCTTTCGAGGACCGATCCATTCGCCGCGTCATCGCTGCTGCTCGGCAGCTTGAGCGCATTGGCGCTTGATCAGCTCTCCGAGGGTTTTGATCGCGCGTTCGGTTGCGGCGGTCCATGGATGCCCGTAGTTCAGCCGGATGGCGCGTGAAAATTCGCGCCTCGCGGAGAACATGGGGCCCGGTGCCACACTGATGTTGTGCCGAAGCGCGCGAGCATGCAGATCGAGCGCGTTCGCGCCGGCGGGCAGCCGCACCCAAAGCTGGTAGCCACCGACCGGGCTGTCCCAGCTGCACTGGGGCGGGAAATACATCCCAAGCGCGGATATCAACCTTTTTTGTTGCTTCTCAAGCGTCCGTCGCAGTCTGGCAAGGTGGCGGTCGTATACGCCGGTAGCCAGGTACCGTGAAATCGCGGCCTGGATCGGGATGCTAGTTGCCAATGAGGTCGTGATCTTGTTCTTGCGCACTGCGGAGGCGAATCGACCCGCTGCGACCCAACCGAGCCGGTAGCCCGGTGCGAGCGTCTTGGCGAACGAGCCGCAGTCGAGTATCAAACCCTTGCGATCCCAGACCTTGGTAATTCGGGGCCGATTTCGTCCAAAGTACAGCTCGGTATAGACGTTGTCCTCAATCAATGGGATTTCGCCTGCCGCCAGCGTCTTGGCCAACCGCTCCTTCGAGGCGGCTGGCATGATCGCGCCGAGTGGATTGTGAAAGGTGGTCATGAACCAGCAGGCTTTGACGGGCACGAGTTGCAGAGTACGATCCAGCGCATCCAGATCGAGACCGTGCTCCGGGGTAGTGGGAATTTCCACGGCTTGTCGACCGGCCCGTTCGATGGCCTGCAAGCAGCCGTAGAAGCTCGGGGATTCAATGGCAACAATGTCATTGGGTGCCGTCACGACCTGCAAAGCGAGATTCAGCGCCTCAAGGCCACCTGCGGTAATGACGATCTCCTCGGGCGAGACCTCGGCGCCTCCCACACGATAGCGGTGCGCGATCTGCTTGCGCAGTGTGAGGCTACCCGGCGGCAGGTCCTCGATCGTGCTCCAGGGATCCAAATGTTGCGCGACGAATGCCAGGTGACGCCCGAGCTGGCGCAAGGGAAACAATTCAGGGCTGGGAAAGGCGGAGCCCAGCGGCACGCAATCGCGGACCCGCGTTGCCTCCAGGATCTGGAACACGAGCTGACTTACGTCCAAATGATCGGGCACGCGGGTTTCTGGAGGAGGCGAGGGCGTTGGCGCAATGCCCGCCACGAAAAATCCGGAGCGGGCACGGGAGACCAAAATTCCCCGCGCTTCCAGGAGCTCGTAGGCTCTGGTCACACTCGCGGGGCTCGCCGCGCGCTCACGACAGAACGCACGGATAGAGGGCGCACGCGCGCCCGGCCCAAGGGTCCCATCTCGAATCAGACCTTCAAGATCTCGCGCGAGGCGTTCATATAGTCTCACCGGCAGCTCTCCCCATCGCCGCCAGCATGATAGCGACGTTAGGGTCCGGAATGCGGCGAGATCAGATGCAGATAGAAGCCACCCATCAAAATCGCGAACAGCACCAGCGACAGCCCGACCCGCCAGGCCAGCGCCTGCACCATCTCGCCGGATTGATCCCGCCCTGAACTCATGTGAAACATGGCCTTGCCCAAAGAGACCACGATCGCTCCGAGGAGCATTACAACGACAACTTTGAAGTCTTCAGGCATCAGCTGATTCCCCGCAGCCGCTCGGCGCGTTGTTCGCGCCGGACGGTACAAACCACTGTTCCGGCGGCAACCGACAGCATGCCGAGCAATGCCGCCATCAGTACCACCAAGCCTCCCGCCAGGCGGTAGCCCTCAATGAGACCGAACACCACGCCGAGTGGAGTCGAGACCAGCAGAATGGGCTTGGCAATCCTCATGCCATCAGCCTAGACGCCCGTGGCGTCGCCGGACAGATGCAGATTGACCCGTTTTTAAGCAGTACAGATGTGGGGATCGGGCCCGTACCCCAACTGTGCATGCCGCACCCACAGGTCAGGCGTCAGACTGTAAATGACATGCACTTGTCCCCAACGGGGGGCGTCCTCTGCGCCAACCAGAGCGGCGCCAAGCTTTTCCACCGCCCGGCGTGATCGCAGGTTGCGCTCCGCGACCGTGAACAACACTTGCGGGACATCCGTGAAGGCGTGACGCAGCATCAGCCGCTTCATCTGCGCATTCGCCGCGCCGCCCCAATGGCTTCGGGCGAGGAAGGTATACCCGATGGCGACTTTCTGGCCCGGTGCATAGTTGGTGTACCTGGAGCAGCCAATGACTGACTGCCGCATTGTGTCGATGGCGACCAGGCAGCCTCGTGAGTTCAGAGCCTGCTCGAAGAACAGCTGAAAGCCCGCGCGCGTGCCGCGTGCCGGATCTGGGTGCTGGGCCCAGAGCAAGGGGTCCGATGCAACGCCAAACAGGTCTTGGAAATCCTGTGCCGCCAAAGGCCGAAGTGCGAGCTTTGGGCCGGTGAGGGTGGGCTGTAGATCGAGCATGATTACGACTTCCCGGATATCTTGGTGCTTCTATCCGCTACGAGACCTTCAAGCCCGAGGCGGGCATCGCTGCGCCGTGCGGGAGCAACTTAAAAGCATGCTAGTCTTCGGGCTGATCTAAGGGGGACTGTATGCGCCGTACTGCAATCTATTCCGTGCTGCTGCTGGTTCTCGCCATTGCGCCGCCCGTACATGCAGCCCTCTCTTGCGATGCACTCTCGCGGGAGCTGAAGCTCCCTCATACCACCATCACGCTGGTCGCCGAAGTGCCGGCAGGCGCCTTCAGGCCGGCCGCTGCCGTCGGCGGCCCGGGCGGACCGCCCGCGAATTTCGCCGCCCTGCCAGCGTTTTGCCGTGTCGCGGGCACCAGCCAGCCGACTCCCGACTCTGATATCCGCTTTGAAGTATGGATGCCGCTTTCCGGCTGGAATGGGAAGTTTGTCGGCGGGGGAAATGGTGTTTGGGCCGGCTCGATCGCTTACGGCGACATGGTCACACCGCTCACTCGCGGCTACGCTACGGCCGCGTCCGATGTGGGCCACCAGGGCAGCCCCATGGATGGGACATTTTTGACCGGGCATCCGCAGAAGCTGATCGACTTCGGTCACCGCGCCGAGCATGAGATGACGCAGGCTGCCAAGGCGACGATCCGCGCCTTCTATGGCAACGCTCCGACGCATTCGCTCTACGTCAGCTGTTCCACGGGCGGACGCATTGGCCTGATGGAGGCTTACCGATATCCTGAGGACTACGACGGCATCTCCGCGATGGCACCCGCCAATCCCATGGTGCCATTGATGGTGAGTTCGTTGTGGACCGGCGCAGCCACGATGAAGGATCCGGCGAGCAGCATCCCGCCGGCGAAATTTGCGCTGGTGCAGAAAGCGGCGCTCGCGGCCTGCGACGCCGGCGACGGGGTCACGGATGGCATCATCACGAATCCGCCGGCCTGTCACTTCGACCCGGGCGTGCTCGAATGCAAGGGCGCTGACGCGGCCGATTGCCTGACGACACCCCAACTGACCGCGCTGCGCGCCATCTATGCAGGTCCGAAGAACCCACGCACCGGTAAGCAGATTTTCCCGGGATTTTCGGTGGGTAGCGAGCAGCAGCTGGCGGTGCTGACCATGGGGAAGGAACCTTTCCCCGTGGCGACCAGCTTCTTCCGCGGAGCGGTGTTCAACGAGCCCTCGTGGGACTTCCGCAGTTTCGACTACGACCACGATGTCGAGCGCGCGATTGCGTATGGCAGCACTGCGATCGATGTGCCGCCGACGGGATTCACGCGTTACTTCGCCGCAAATCGCAAGCTGCTGCTTTCACATGGCTGGGCCGACGGGCTGATTCCGTCGCAGTCGACCATCAACTTCTATCAGGGGCTGGTGAAGAACATCGGTAAGCAACGCGCCGAGGCAGATGTGCGGCTCTTCATGGTACCGGGGATGGGGCACTGCGGCGGCGGCAGCGGGCCCTCGAGCGTCGATATGCTGGGTGCGATCGATCAGTGGGTGCAAACCGGCAAGGCACCCGATCAGCTGGTTACCAGCAATCCCCCGGGCCGTCCGGCAAGGACACGTCCGTTGTGTCCGCATCCGAAAGTGGCAACCTATACGGGTCACGGCGACACGGACGTGGCGGAGAACTTCCGTTGCGACGCGCCACAGGGCCAGTGAACTTAAGATTCTGCTCAGTCCCTGAACTGATGCAGCGCCAACTACAAGGGTTTCAGTTCGGCTAAGTCCACAAGTCCCTGGTTGCTCGTGAATTTCACGTGGTGGGAGTCGCTCGCTTGGGAGACGCCCGTAATGTCATGGTCACCGGTATCAAAAGTGCTCACTTCACCGCCACGGCGCAGCAGCAGTCGACGCGCGTCGTGAAAATAAGCATATTGGACCCCGTTCTGGCTGCCTGCGCTATTTGGATTGCCCAAGGCGTGCGGCCACCATTGGTCGAGCTGCTTGAACTCCAAGGGCTTCATAGGTTTCATGGGTTCCATTGTCGGCCTCCGGTTAGGGGTGGCACTATCCACTATTCCTTCAACGACCCATGTCCGGTACAGACGGCACTGACTGTGGGAGAGCGATGACAATGAGCATGAGTCACGTTTCGGCAGGAGAGCTGGTCGCTCCGACTTTGGCAAAATCCGGCGTGGAATGCGTCTTCGCTCTGAACGGCGGGCATATTCAATCGGTTCTGGAAGGCTGCCTCGATCTGGGCATTCGCCTGATTGATGTTCGCCATGAGGCTGCGGCAGGGCATGCGGCAGAAGGCTATGCAAAGGCCACACGAGGTCTGGGTGTGGCCGTGGTGACCGCAGGTCCCGGCTTCACCAATGTGTTGACCTCCCTCGCCAACGCGTTCGTTGATCGCACCCCCGTCTTGTACATCGCAGGCGGTCCCCCACTGTCAGCTGCCGACAAAAACGTCTTGCAGTCAGGCTTCGATCAGGTGGCCGTGGCCAAACCAATTGCAAAGTGGGCGTACCGCGTGGCGGCACCAGCCGATATACCGCGGCTCATCACTCATGCGATTCGCGTCGCCACATCCGCGCCAACGGGCCCCGTGTTCCTGGAGATTCCTTGGGACCTGATGTTGGCCCAAGTGGTTAAGGACCAGATTGTCATCCCTCAGGCCGTACACGACTCCGGATGCAGTCCTATTCCTGGGAAAATCGACGCAGCGCTTGCCCTGCTGCGCGACGCCTCGGCGCCGGCTGTCATCGCAGGTGTCGAGGTCTATCGCTCGGGAGCCTGGAGTGAGCTTCGTAGCTTCACCGAATCGAGTGGAATCCCGGTTTTCACTGAGTACGAGGCCCTGGGCACTCTCCCGTCTGACCATCCTTTGTGGATGGGCACCAACTTCCAGCTTGCAAGACTTAAACCCAAACATAAGCCAGATGTGGTACTCGCGCTGGGCGCGCGATTCGGCTGGAATACCCCGAGATTCGAGACATTCTCAGGAAAGATCATTCATGTGGACTCTGATCCGCTGGAAATTGGACGGGTCAATACGCCGGCAATGGGCATCGTTGCCAACGCCCGCGAGACATTGCGGCTTTTGAATGAGCGCTCTGGCGGCGCACGCTTTCCCGATTGGTCCGCGTGGACCGCTCGACTGCGCGAGGCCATTGGCGATGTGCGCTCGGAGGCGGCTCTCGCCGCGGCGAGCAGCGGCGAGAGCCGTCCGCATCCGTTTGCGGCTGCTGAAGCACTGAACGAGGCCGCCACCGACGCCGTGATTGTGGCCGATGGCGCATTCTCTAAGCACTGGCTTGAAGATGCGGTACGCCGTCGGCGCCCAGGCTGTTATTTCAGTCATGGCTCATTTGGTGCCATGGGTATCGGCTTTGGGCTTGCGATGGGGGTCAAGGCTGCTCGTCCCGATGAGGCGGTGCTGTGCGTCACGGGTGATGGCGCAGCCGGCTTCACCCTCGCCGAATTTGACACGATGGTCCGCCACAATTTGCCGATCGTTGTGGTGGTCATGAACAATCACAGTTGGGGAGCCATAGATCCGGCTCAGTATCCGGAAGGCTCCAATCGGCCCGCTGGGATTCGTCTGGGGCAGGCCCGCTACGATGAGATCGCCAAGGCATTCGGTGGACGCGGTTGTCACGTAAAAACCGTTGAAGAAATGAAATTGGCGATTAACGAAGCATTCGCGATCAAGCAGCCAACCTGCATCAACGTCGAAGTTGGGATGGGCGGACTCCCTCCGGCATTCAAAGCCGCAACCTTGGGAATCGCGATGCCAGGGCTTGCGTAATCGGAATGTATGCTATGAGTCTTGCGCTGACCTTTCACATCCTCGCAGCCGTCATCTGGATCGGCGGCATGTTCTTCGCGCACGTGGTGCTGCGGCCGAGCGCGGGCATACTCGACCTGCCGACTCGTCTGACATTGTGGGCTCGCGTCCTGGAACGTTTTTTCGGGTGGGTCTGGCTATCGATCACCGCACTGCTGCTGAGCGGTTTCGCCATGGTGTTCATTGGTTACGGCGGTTTTGCCATCCTGCCCCCGAACATCAGTTTGATGATGGCCGTGGGTGTGCTGATGGCGGCCATCTTCACCTACATCTATTTTGTTCCTTGGCAGGGTCTCCGTCGTGGTGTTGCGGCCGCCGACTGGCCCGGCGCGGAACAGAGCATCAAGAAAATCCGCCAGTTGGTCGGCCTGAATCTCCTGCTGGGACTTGCGACCGTGGTCCTCGCGGGCGCCGGAGCTTTCTTGAGCTGAGTCGGGCTAACTCCAACATGGCCGCCTGCTGCATCGCAATGGACCTGGGGCTCCCTCCTATCGGCAGGATCGTGCAGAATCGGCCGATGGACAATGTGATCCGTCCACCATGGCGCATAACGGTAGGTGTTCCTCCCGACGCTCAGTTATGGGACGTGGAGGGCATCCCGGTCGCAGTCATCCCGACCGACAATGGCGGGATGCAAGTCCAGGCATTCGACTCGCCGGTTCCTCGCTCCTTCTCGCGATTTTCCGTTGCGCAGCGAGGTAGGCGAATCTCCAAAGATCGCTGGGACTCACTGGTCAATCTGTGCCGCTCGGCGCGACCGGCGTCGTCCCCCCCCGTTGGGGCGATCGGCGCTAACGGTCGTCCGTGACTAATTAAGGAGCTCATGGCGGTGACTGAACATTCAGCGCAGCGACCCCTCGCCGGCATAGCCATCACCTACAGGGCCCCGGGTGGATACGAGGTCATCGAAATTTCAGAGCGCACCGTGCGCGTGCCTGAGGTCGGGGAGGTCCGTATCGCCGTAATGGCGGCCGCGGTGAATCCGACTGACATAGCACTTCGTGAGCGGGGAATACCGGGTCAAAATTGGACTCTGGTGCCGGGGATGGATGCCGCCGGCATCATCGAATCTGTCGGGCCAGGCGTCTCGCGCCTTCAGATCGGGCAGAAGGTGATGGCGGCGGTCATGCCGCGGCGCGCCGAAGGTGGAGCGCAGGCTCAGCACATCGTAGTGCCCGCTGCCTCGGTCGTTCCGATACCCGCCGGCGTATCTCTAGCGGAAGCGTCCACGCTGCCGATGAACGGGCTGACGGCGCTGCGCGCGCTGGAACTGAGTGGGCTGGGCAAGGGGCAGTCCCTGGCGGTAAGCGGTGGTGCCGGGCTTTTGGCCCACTATGCCATCGCGGCCGCAAAACGGCAGGGTCTGAAGGTGATTGCCGACGCCAAGCCAGCGGAAACCGAACTGGTACGCAGCTACGGCGCGGATGTTGTCGTGGCGCGTGGAGCCGGTTTTGCGGATAGGATTCGCCAGGCGGTGCCGGCAGGTGTCGATGCACTGCTCGACACGGCGCTGCTGGCGGAAAAGTCCTTCGGCGCCATCCGTGACGATGGCGTCTACATTCCGGTGCGCGGCTGGGGCGACAAGCTGAGCGAGCGCGGAATCCAGATCAAGCCCGTATTTGTGTCTGAAGTCCTGGAACGCACCCCATGGCTCGAACTGCTCCGCGACATGGCCGCGGCTGCGGCGATTAAGCTGCGCGTCGTAGGGGAATACGCGCCCGAGCGCGTTGCCGATGCGCAGCGCGCGCTCGCGGCCGGCGGCCTTCGCGGCCGAGCGGTGATCCTTTTCCAGTCATGACCACGGCTGCATCCACGTTCAAGGTGGCAGCCCGCTACTGCGGGCCGCCCACCTCGGCGAACGGCGGCTATATCTGCGGCGTGGTGGCCGGTCACATTCAGCAGCCGGTGGCCGTGCGGCTGCTCAGGGCGCCGCCGCTGGAGACGGCGCTTGAGCTGCATGGCGTGGTGCCTGGCCTGTGGGCCGTTGATGACGCGGGGCTGCGCTGCATTGAGGCGCGGCTGACCGCGCCGCTGGAACTGGCGATTCCGGCCTCGCCAGGCTACTTGCCGGCGCACGACTCGTCACGGCATGCGCCTGATCCTCAAGAGCACCCGTGCCCGGGGTGCTTCGTCTGCGGGCCGAACCGCGCACGCGGCGATGGCCTGCGCATCTTCGCCGGGCCGGTACCCGGTCGGGATATCGTTGCCGCCGCGTGGCTGCCGGATGCCTCGCTGGCTCGAAAGGGCAGCAAGATCGCGCCGGAATTCATGAGCGCGGCCCTGGACTGTCCGGGGTATCAGGCACTGCGCACCGGGGCGCGAGCCTGGCTGCTGGGGGAGCTCACCGTGCATGTCGACCGGCTCGTGCATACCGACGAGCCCTGCGTCATCGTCGGCTGGAAGATCGAAGACCGGGGCCGTAAGCGGACTGTCGGTACCGCGCTCTTCGATGAGGCCGGGGAGGTCTGCGCCTGGGCGCGCGGCATCTGGATAGAGCCGCGGTCCTGAAGCCTTTGTGGCTGACGAAAGCGGATCAGTTGCCTGGTTCAATTCGCAGGATGGCGCCATTCGGTTCGTCGGTCGCCAGATACAGCAGACCGTCGGGCCCTTGCTTGACGTCACGGATGCGCTGATGCAGGTCGGCCAGTAGCGTTTCGCGGCGCAGTTCCTCCATGTTGGCATTCATCAGCACGCGATCCAGGCGACCAGTGCCCGGAATCTCGCCATAGCGCACGCCAGCCACGAACAGATCGCCCTTCCATTTCGGCAGGCGATCACCGGTGTAGAAGGTGAGGCCGGTTACTGAAATCGACGGCATCCAATAGATGATCGGTGGCTCAAAGCCGGCATGGGTCGGCTCATTGACTTTGGCCTGCCAGGGGCCCGGATAGGTGCGACCCAGGCTCACCACCGGCCAACCGTAGTTGCGACCCGGCTTGATCACATTGATCTCATCGCCGCCGTTGGGTCCCATCTCGGAGATCCACACCTCGTGGGTCACGGGCTGCTGCGTGAAGCCCAGTACGCTGCGGTGACCGAGTGAATAGACCTCCGGTCGGGCGCCGTCTTTGCCGAGAAAGGGATTATCGGCCGGCACGCTGCCGTCGTCCTTCAGACGCAGGACCTTGCCAGCCAGCGAATTGAGACTCTGCGCCTCGGCATTCCCAGCCGTCGCAAGCCACAGCATCCCGTCCGGCGTCACCGTCATCGCCAGCGCACCGTGGACGTTCTCCGCGACGAACACATCCTTGACGTCGCTTAGGCGATTGCCGTCCAGGCGGCCGCGGGCGACGGCGACCGCCGTGCGCTTCTCACCGAGGGGCTTGGTATAGCTCAGGTACAGCAGATGATTCTCGGCGAACTGGGGATGCACGGCGACGTTCATGTAGCCGTGTACCGCGCCGATCGATCCGGACTCTCCGGCGAACACGGCCGCCGGGCCGCCCTCGATGGGCTTGGGATCGAGCACGCCGTGGCGCACTATGCGCAACTGTCCGCGCCGCTGCGTGAACAGCATCTCACCGCTGGGCAACCATGCCAGGGCATAGGGGTATTCGATGTCGCGCAGCAGCACCGTCACGCGGATGTCCTGCTGCTCGGCAGTCTTATAAAGGAACGGACCCTTGCCCAGCGGCTGATGGGCAAGTCCGGTGGGAGCGACGGGTACGCCGTTGGCGAAGGGTACGGTCTGCTGAGCGGCAACGGAACCCGTAAGGCCTGATGCGCATAGCCAGGCGGCGGCCAAGGACACGTGGCGAATCGTCATGGTTGGGACCCCCCCTTTGGATAGGCAGGATAGACCACCTTTGCGCTATTGTCTGGCGCTCAAGCCGAACTAAGCTTCGGTGGCACCGAAGCGCCCCTCTGTAGATTTTTTGATCCGACAGGAGACTCCATGGTACGTAAGCTCTTTATGGCTGGACTGGCGATGGTGGCCGGGACGGCCGTCGCCACCCCCATCACCTACATCATCGATCCGACGCACACTTACCCTTCGTTCGAGGCCGACCACATGGGCGGGCAGTCGATATGGCGCGGTAAGTTCAACAAGACCACGGGTAAGGTGATTCTGGACGTTGCCGCAAAGACCGGCGAGGTGGATGTCACGGTGGACACAGCGTCGATCAATTTCGGCATGGAGGCGCTCGACGAACACGCGAAGAATGCCGACATGTTCGACGTGGCGAAATTTCCGACCGCCACTTACAGGGGAACGATCAGCAAGTGGAACGGCGACGTACCGGTTGAGGTCGATGGCAAGTTCACACTGAAAGGAATTACTAAGCCTCTGAAACTCAAGATCAATAGCTTTCTATGCAAGCCCAGCCCCATGACTCACCAGGAGGTTTGCGGCGCGGACGCCACAGCCTACTTCAATCGTGATGAGTGGAACCTGGACTATGGCAAGAGCATCGGCTTCAAGATGCGAACCAAGCTCCTGATTTCGATCGAAGCCGCCCCCGCGAATTGACCTCACAAGAAGGGTGTGTCTTCCTGTTCGCGCGTTGCAAGAAATGCAACCACGGAGGCCTCTTCCCGATTGAAAAGTACCAACAGTGCGGCCAACATGGTGGAGTTGCCCATCCCGCTTGCCCGTTCTATCTGTACGCACAGGTCCGCCAATTCGAAGGCACCGATCGCGCCTGCCGCTGACTTGAGCTTGTGCGCCGCATCGCTTACGGCTGCGAACCGGTTGGCCGCGCACGCGACGCGCAACTGCTTCGCGCCTTCGATGGAGTGGGTCAGGAAGTTCCGCACGATCGAGCGGGCCGCCGCCTCATTGTCGCCAATGAGCGTCCGCAGCGCACTCAAGGTGACAGGCAGCCGCTCTACGCTGTCGTCACGTCTCACGATGCAGCTCTGCCTATCCAACCGCTAACTCGGTGTCGGCCCAGTGTCGACGCAATTTATCGAGAATGACGCTGCGCTCGACGGGTTTCACGATGAAGTCCGTCACACCCATTTTCCGGCTTTCTACGACGACATCTCGTTCGCTGTTGCCGGTAATCATGATAACGGGAATGGCCGCCAGTCGCGGGTCGTCCTTGAGTCGCTTCGTGACTTCTATTCCATTCAAATCGGGCAAATTGAAGTCCATCAGAATGAAATCCACGGGCGCGCGGCATAGCTGGCGCAATGCCTCTGCACCATTTGACGCGACCCTGACCTGGTATCCTTCGGGCTCCAACATCAGTGACAGCAGTTTCTGTTCGAACTCATCGTCGTCGACGATCAACACCACGGGGTGGGCCCGCGGGATGAGCGCGCCGAGTACGCTCGAGGCTTCCCGGTGAGCGCTCACAGTCTGTCGCAGTTCACCCGCCCAATGGACCAGCGGCCGCAGTGATTCACTGACATTCTGAAGCTGCGGCATCACAGATTCATCGGCGCAGCGGTTGATCGCAGCCGCTGCGGCGCTGAGAGATTCTGCGGTTCTGCCATCGGCGTCTGCCTTAAGAAGGCTGGAGGAAAGTGCGCCGAGCGCACTGCCGACATCGCGTTCCGCGCGGCCCACCGCCTTTCCGGCTGCCGCAATATGTTCTTGGCCGCGCAAAATCTGCTGCGAGAGAAGCGCCTCCAGCTCCAGGATGCGACGCCCCTGCGCATTTTGCGGCCCGGCTGTCAGCTCGGCGAGCGCTCGGTGAACCGTCATTCGAAGGCGCGGGGCGTCATAGGTCATCGGCCAGAACAGCACGTAGTCATCGAAGAGGCCGCGGCGGCACAGATCAAATGCGTGCTTTACGGTTTCCTTGGTGCACAAGAGTACGGTGCGATGTGGCCGCAATACACCACCACTTTGCGAACGATACAGTCCGAGGTAGCACTGTTCCGCCTTGTCAATTTCCCGAAACGCCAGGAGCAGCACCTTCGGGTTCAATTCGAGGAACTCGTCGGCCGAAACGCTTGCCTCGGGGCATATTTTGACGAGAACGTTGGCGAAGTCCTCTTGGAGTAGCGTCTTGATCAGAATGGCGTCCGCCGCGCCTTCGGCAACCACAAGGACGCCGCTCTGGATTGGAGCCTCTGTCGCCGGCGCCTCGGCGCGCGCTGTCATGCGGGAACGAGAGCCGGAATAGCGCGTTCTCTATCGTGCATGAAATCCCGGGCGTGCATGGCGACCACATCATGGGCCATTGTTGGTCCACTGCGCGGCGTCACGTCTCATTCTGTGTTATTGCGAAACAAAGTGCATTGTGAGACCCAGTCGAGGCACCTCGGGTCCATCTGGAGTATGAGTAAACGCGCCCCAATCGTTATCGGGGCCCGCACGCCCATGTTGGCTGTACGGACTGCGCATGCCTGAACAGGCTTCCGAGAATACTATGACGTTTAAGCGCCGCGACACGCTGCTCAAGACCGGTGCACTACAAGACGCGATATTCAGCAGCGCGAATTTCTCCAGTATCGCGACGGACGCGAATGGTGTCATCCAGATCTTCAACGTCGGCGCTGAGCGAATGCTCGGCTACACAGCCGCCGAAGTGATGAACAAGATCACCCCGGCCGACATCTCCGATCCAGAGGAGGTGATCGCGCGCGCCAAGGCACTCAGTGTCGAATTGGACACTCCCATAACACCGGGCTTTGAAGCCCTGGCGTTCAAGGCGTCGCGCGGCATCGAGGATATCTACGAACTCACCTACATCCGCAAGGACGGCAGTCGCTTTCCGGCGGTGGTTTCCGTCACGGCACTGCGCGATGCGCAGGAGAGAATCATCGGTTACCTGCTGATCGGTACCGACAATACGGCGCGCAAACGCGTCGAAGCGGAGCAGCAGAAACTCGATCAACGCCTGCGTGATCAGCAGTTCTATACGCGCTCGCTGATTGAGTCGAACATTGACGCCCTGATCACCACCGATACCTCGGGTATCATCTCCGACGTCAACAAGCAGATGGAGGCGCTGACTGGTTGTACCCGCGACGAGCTGATTGGTGCGCCGTTCAAGAAGTTCTTCACCGATCCGGAGCGCGCCGGAGCGGGCATCAGGCTGGTTCTGAGCGAGAAGAAGGTAACAAATTACGAGCTTACTGCCCGTGCTTTGGACGGCAATGAGGTCATCGTTTCGTATAACGCCACCACGTTCTATGATCGCGACAGAAAACTTCAGGGCGTATTCGCGGCGGCGCGCGACGTAACGGAACTCAAGCGAATCGAGCGGACGCTACAAGAGAAGAATATCGAACTGGCGCGGGCCAGCGAGATGAAATCGGTATTCCTGGCGACGATGTCGCACGAGCTGCGCACGCCGCTCAACGGGATTTTGGGCATGCTCGAGTTGCTCAGCCTGTCGCGACTCACGAGTGATCAGCGCGAAACCTTGGAGATCGCGCGCGATTCGGGGCGCGGCCTGGTTCGCATTATTGATGATGTTCTCGATCACGCCAAAATCGAAGCCGGAAAGCTCGAGATTCGACTGGAGACAGTGTCCATCGCGCGGCTGGTGCGCCGGGTCATTTGTTCCCACCGCGGTCTGGGAAGTGCGAAGAACATCTCCTTGACCCAAGGTGTGGATCCAGACATCAGTCCATCAGTGATGGCCGATCCATTACGCATTCTGCAGATTCTCGATAATCTCGTGAGCAATGCGCTGAAATTCACTGCCGAAGGCACCGTGGAAATACGTGCGGACCTGCTAAGGCGGGCGGGCGGCACGGAGACTATCTGCCTGTCGGTGAAAGATACCGGTATCGGCATCGACGCGGAGGCGCAACAGCGCCTGTTTCAGCCTTTCGAGCAGGCAGGCCCCGCCACGGTGCGTCTATACGGCGGAACGGGGCTCGGTTTGTCGATCAGTCGCAGATTGGCCGAAATGATGGGCGGTACCATCCGCATGGAAAGCACGCCCGGCGAAGGAACCACTGTATCTCTGACGCTGACGCTGCCAATTGGCGATGCGATACTGACCGAACTCGAAAGTGATGCGGCGCTCAGCACCGCACCCTTGGTTGCGGCCGGTGACATGGGCGCCGCGCCACTGGTGCTGGCGGTCGACGACCATCCTACCAATCGTGAGTTGCTGGCGCGTCAGATTGAAGCTCTGGGCTTGCGCGTGCAGACCGCCTCTGACGGCCGGGAGGCGCTCGCGGTGTGGCGGACCGGCGGAGTCGCCGTGGTCGTCACTGACTGCAATATGCCCGAGATGGATGGTTACGGGTTGTCGCGCGCCATTCGGGAACTTGAGACGCAGGAAGGGCGGGTGCGCACTCCAATCGTCGCCTGGACCGCCAATGTGCTGCCCAGCGCAGCGGCACTGTGTCGCGCTGCCGGGATGGATGACATTTTGACCAAGCCAGCGGAGCTTGGCGCACTCAGCAAGACCTTGTCGATTTGGCTGCCGTCTCTGAAAGCGCCGAAAGTCGGCGACGCCGATACGGTGGATGCGGGGCGAGCAGAAACGCATTCGGAACTGTTCAACCTTGCCGGTCTGGGCGCGATAGCGACCACTGCTGCCGAACGGACCGAGATCCTGCAGGATTTCATTACTCACAACGAATCGGATCGCTCAAGCCTGCGGGCTGCGCAGCTTGTCAAGGATCTTCCCGCTTGCGCGCGCATCGCGCATCGCATGAAGGGTTCGAGCCGGATGGTTGGGGCACGGGAGCTCGCGACGGCGTGCGAAACCATGGAGCATGCCGCGCGCCGGGGTGCCTCGGAGGATGTCGGCAAGGCGAATGTGGCGATGGATGGGGCCTTGGATCGACTGATGGCCCAACTTGCCGAAGTGACTCGGGTCAATGCGGAGTCGATATGAATGCCGCCAGCAACTTAATTGTCCTGGTCGTCGAAGATGATGGATTTCAGCGCCGCACCGTGGCGCGCATGCTGCGCGCGTTGGGCGCCAGCCAGGTGCTCGAGGCGCAAGACGGCAAGGAAGCGCTGGCATCGATGAAAAACATCGCACCGGTGGACTTGATTGTGTGCGATCTGGACATGCCGGAAATGGATGGCATGGAGTTCATGCGGCATCTCGGACAGGCCAAGAGTGACGCGTCGGTCATCATCAGCAGCGCGAAAGAGCGGACGCTGGTGGCTTCCGTGGAAAAAATGGCGCGTGCGTACGGCGTTCGACTACTCGGACTGATCGAGAAACCCGTGACCTTGGCGGGTCTGGAAGATCTGATCGCCAAAAGCAATTCCGGTACGCAGCAGCTGAAGCGAATACCCGCGGGCGACCCGAGCTACACTCTGGAGGAGATACTGGGCGGAGTGAAACAAAGACAGTTTGTTCCTTATTACCAGCCCAAGGTTGCGCTAGGGACGGGCCGTATGCTGGGGATGGAGGCGCTCAGTCGCTGGCAGCATCCCCAGCACGGTCTGGTAACTCCGTACTCATTCATCAGCGTGTTGGAGCTTTCCGGAAACATCAACGGGCTTACCCTGCTGATACTGGAGCAGGCGGCCGCTGCGTGCCGTCGGATGCACGAGCGCGGCTTCGAGCTGACGGTATCCGTGAATCTTTCGCACGTCTCGTTGACTGATACCACGATGGCGGACCGGATCACGCAGGTGGTGCGATCGGTTGGTTTGGATTCCCGCTACATTGTCTTTGAGATTACCGAAACAGCGGCCATGACGCAGGTGGCGCCGGCGCTGGAGAACCTGGCGCGTCTGCGTATGCGCGGCTTTGGCCTTTCAGTGGATGACTATGGAACTGGCTTCGCGAGTCTGCAGCAGCTGATGCGGGTGCCGTTCACGGAACTGAAAATCGATCAGAGCTTTGTAACCGGCTGCTCGACGAACGCCGCCTCGCGCGTCATCGTTGAGTCGAGTGTGGAGATGGCGCGCAATTTGGGGATGAAGAGTGTCGCCGAGGGCGTTGAATCACAGGCGGATTGGAATGTGGTGCAGGCCGTTCGCTGTGATATTGCGCAGGGCTATTTCATCGCAAGACCGATGGACGAGAGCCTGTTTGCCGATTTTTGCGCAACCAGGGCCCGAAACTTTGGAACCGGTGAGATTACGCCGAATCTGGAATTCGAAGATCGACCGACGGGTACCAATCGCTGATTGACGGCCCCCCAAACTCGTCCCATGCTGTGCCCCTCGGAGCCGGCAACAGATCGGAATACAGGGGGTATCAGATGAAAACAGGGCGCATCATGGCCGCGTGCAGCGTTGTATTGCTCGCCACGGCGGGCAGGGCGCAGGTTCCCGCCAACATCGCCGAAAAGGTCCGGGCTGCCGGCCAGGCCATGGACCCCACGGTCAGCCAACTCTACGCGCCGCTGTTCCCGAAGGAGGCCTGGGCCGGCGTCAGCATCGAGCGGGATATTGCCTACGGCTCAGATCCCCTGCAGAAGCTCGATGTGTTCACCGCGGATGCAGCCAAGGGCAAGAAGCTTCCGGTACTACTGTTCGTGCACGGCGGCGGTTTCACCCGAGGCGATAAACACGGCGCCTTCTATCCGGACAATATCACCCTGTGGGCAGCCAAGAACGGCATGGTCGGGGTCAACATCAACTATCGCCTCGCGCCAAAGGACCCCTGGCCGGCGGGTGTCAACGATCTGACCGCAGCGATCGCCTGGACGCATGCCAATATTGCGCGCTACGGCGGCGATCCCAACCGCATCGTGCTGTTCGGCCATTCGGCCGGCGCCAACCATGTTGCCGACTATGCCGCTCATCCCGAGCTGCGCGGCGCGGAGGCGTCCTCGGTCAAGGGCGTGATCATGCTCTCGCCTGTGTATTCCACGGCCCCGACCGTCCGCCCCAATGCCTACTACGGCCAGGACGCCGATCTCGGCTCGGCGCAGGGGCAGATCACTCGCCTGACCGCCAGTCCGTACCCGCTATTTTATGGCTATGCGGAGTTCGATCCGCCGCCGATGAAAGCGACGGCCACCGCCTTGATTGAGGGCTTGTGCCGCACCAAGAGCCGCTGCCCCCATTCTGTGGAGTTGAAGGACTCCAATCACTTCTCTGAGGGCATGGCGGTCGGCACGCCCGACCAGCAGCTGACCGGGCCACTGCTACGGTGGGTCAGGGCGCTGAAGGTCAAGGGGTAGAGTCGATCAGTAGTACCTGCGGCTGCAACGGCGTCAAGGTACTGTCGCACGACCTTAAGCTCAAGAATATGCACTCCTGTCGGCCCTCCTGAGCCGTGTGCTGTGTTGCATTGTCAAACGTGATGCTGCGCGGCAATCGACGTGGCTTTATGTGCCGCGCGTCTCTGAATACCGTGGTCCGACGCGGTCTAATGGATCCTCTCATCTAGGCTGCAATCTGCATCATTTTGAAAGATGCCGATGATCCCGATGGCATGGAGGATGTCAGTTGTCAGGTCCGGCAGTGCCAGATCAGGAATCGGAACGGCGTAGCCATCCAGACTACATCTGCGCGCTTGCCCGTTTCATCGCGGGCCTGATCGCGCTGCTCGGCACGCTGGTTCTCGTCGGCTGGCTGGCGAACGTATCGGCGTTTAAGAGCGTTCTGCCGGGCGCCGTCGAAATGAAGCCCAATACGGCGATCGCGCTGGTGCTCGCTTCAATCTCGCTCTATCTGCGTACCGGCGCGCACTAACGGCGGGCAACCCATGCGGCAGCAATCGGTGCCGCGCTGGTTCTGGCCATCGGCCTTGTGAGCCTCCTCGAATATGCATTCGGCTGGCACGCCGGTATCGATGAACTTATTTTCCGGGACACCGCCCACGCCTACAACGCCATTCCCGGTCTGATGTCGCCCTATAGTGCCGTCGCGTTCATCGCACTGGGTCTTGCGCTCGCTGTCCCAAGCCGCAACGCCATGCGCCCGATCGCGCTGTTCGGTCGGCTTGTGACCGCCTCGATCGGCTTGACGTCACTCATCGGCTACTTCTGGAATGCCCATGAGCTGACCACGGATCAGTGGTTACCTCCGGTGGCGATACACACTGGCGTGGCCTTCGTGCTCCTCGGGCTGGGCGCCACACTTGCACAGATGTCTTCCCACAGGCTCCGGGCATCGCCGTCCGGGCAATTACACGGCCGGGTGGAGGTCAAGGTTCTCGTCGGCTTCATCCTGGCCCTGGTGCTGCTGTGCCTCGGCGGCGGCATCACCTATCGGATGCAGGCCAACTTCGCCAATTCAGCGGCGCTACGGGCAAACATTCAGGAGGCGCGTACCGCGCTCGGAGCGACCTATGCCGCAGTCGCGGACGCGGAGTCCGCCCAGCGCAATTATCTGCTCACTACCCGTTCCGAGTACCTGGATCAGTATCGGTCGCGCGCGGCCCAGGCCGAGGAGCTCGCCGCCCAGCTGCCGAAGCGCGGCCTGGATCCCAGCGCGCCGCAGCGCGCCTCGCTGCGGCTGCTGCAGTCGCTGATCGCGCGTCGCATCGTGGTGCTGTCGCATCACATCGAGATCTTCAACGGCGAAGGCGATGAGGCTGCACGTCGCGCGATCGCAACGGACGACGCCATGGGAGACATGCAGTTGATCCGCGAGACGCTGGCGAAGATGGATGCCACCGAGGCGGACCTTTCCGTGACGCTGACGAGCCAGTTCGCGCGCAATCGCGGCTATACACTGATCGCTCTGCTGGGCACATTGATGGTAGCCACAGCTGCGCTGCTCAGTCTGTTCGGCAGCATTCTTCGCGACATGCAGGCGCGCGCCCTGATTGCACGGGCGCTGGACAAGGCCCAGCAGGACGCGCTGAAGGCCACTGAAGCGAAATCGCAATTCCTCGCCGCAATGAGTCACGAGATCCGCACGCCGATGAACGGCGTCATCGGCATGCTGGAGCTGCTGCAGCAAAGTAGTCTGCTCGGCCCTCAGCAGCAGATGGTCCATCTGATCCGGGAGTCGGCAGACTCGTTGCTGACGATCATCGATGACATCCTCGACTTCTCCAAGATCGAGGCTGGGCGACTGGAAATCGAGCGGGCGCCGATGTCCGTTGCCGAGGTCGTTGAGGGCGCATCGGCGTTGCTCAACCGTCTGGCGGAACGCAAAGGGATCACCCTGGCCGTGTATTGCGATCCGGGCATTCCCGAGCGCGTATTGGGTGACGGAACGCGGCTGCGCCAGGTTCTGATCAACCTCATCAACAATGCCATCAAATTCTCCAGCGGCCTTGACCATCCGGGTCATGTCTCGGTGCGCGTGGAGCTTGCGCAATTGCAGCCCGATGAGGCGCTGGTGCAATTGCGCATTGTCGATAATGGCATCGGCATGGATGAGGGCACGCAGAAGCGGTTGTTCAGCTCGTTCATGCAGGCCGACGTCTCCACGACGCGGCGCTACGGTGGCACGGGTCTGGGACTGGCGATATCCCACCAGCTCATGGGCCTGATGGGTGGCTCCATTGCGGTCGAGAGTTCCTTGGGAAAGGGCTCGACCTTCACGCTGGTAGTGCCGTTCCCCATCGCACAGTCACCGGCGCCGCAGATCCCCAGCACGCCGGAGCTCAAGGGGCTCTCCTGTGTGGTGATCGGCGCGCCGGCGGGTCTTGCGGACGATCTGGCGGCCTACCTGGGTCACGACGGCGCAACCGTGGGCAGATTGAGCGCGATCGGCGATGCCTATGACTGGTCGCGCGCGCACGCCGCCGGTCTCGCCGTCTGGGTCGTTGAAGTCGGCGAGGACGTACCGCGGATTGACGAGATGCTCATGGCGCTTCGTGCAAAATGCGCCCTCGACGTGCGAGTGGTACTCGTGGTCGTTGGCCGCCAGCAACGCAATGCCCCGGCGAAGGCCACGGGTTTCGTCGTGATCGACGGCAATGCGCTCAGTCGCGCGGCCCTCAGGAATGCGGTCTCCGTGGCCGCGGGGCGGATCCACTCGGAGCCGGAACCGGTGCCGAAATTGCGCTCGGAAGCACGCACGCCACCAAGCCGCGTGGATGCCATCCGCCATCGACAGTTGATTCTGGTGGCCGAGGACAACGATATCAACCAAAAGCTCATTCGCGAGCAGCTCCATCTTCTAGGCTATGCAGTGGACGTGGTTGCCGACGGGCGCCAGGCGCTGGATCGCTGGCGCAGTGGAGACTACGCGCTGCTGTTCGTGGACCTTCATATGCCGGAAATGGACGGCTATGACCTGACCCTCGCGATCCGCCTGGCCGAAGCCGGTCAGTCGCGTACGCCCATCGTCGCCCTGACCGCCAATGCCCTGCAAGGCGAAGCCAGTCGCTGCCGGGCAGTGGGCATGGACGGCTATCTGACCAAGCCGGCTTCCCTTGCGCAGCTGGCCGCAGAAGCCGAGAAATGGCTGGGTCGCCAGCACCTTGATTCGGCCGCGAGTGCGGCCCCGTCCGCGGTGGACAGCCGAGCACTGGAAGCGCTGGTCGGATCCGATCCGCAGCTGGTTTTGGAATTCCTCGAAGAATTCGCCGTGAGTGCCGCACGCCTGTCGCGGGAACTCGTGACGGCGTGTCGCGGCGGCCACCTCAAGGAGGTCGCAGCCGTCGCACACAAGCTGAAATCGTCCGCGCGTGCCGTGGGAGCCGCCGGCCTCGGTGAGATCTGCGATGCCATCGAGACGGCGGCAGAGACCGGTGCGGCCAGCGCTCTAGTCACTCTCCTGCATGACTTTGAGCAGGAGATGGCGGCGGTGGACGGCTATCTGCGGGCCACACTGGCGCCCGACGCACCCGCGTCGGCGTGTGCATAAGGGGAAAGCAATGAGCCTAGGCACCAAGGTCGGCCGCATCCTTTTGGTTGACGACGATCGGTTCATGCTCAAGATCCTGGGGAGAATGCTGGAAAGACTGGGCTATGCGGATACCGTCGCCTGCGACAGCGGTCAACGGGCGCTGGAGCAGCTGGTCGGACTGAGCGCGGCAGAGGACTTGATCTTTCTCGACGTCAAGATGCCCGGAATGGACGGGGTGGAGTTCATCCGTCGGCTGGTGGAACATCGCTACCGCGGGCATGTCGTGCTCATCAGCGCGGAGAATGACCGGATTCTGGAGAGCGTCGAGCGCCTGATCGAAATCCATAAACTGCGCGGCCTTGGCCGCCTGCGCAAACCCGTCGGGCTTGAAGAACTCAAGCGGGTCATGGGTCGGCTGCGTCCGGAGCCGGCCCCGATGGCGCAGCCGCATCCGGACCGGCCCATCCTGGTCGCCGAGCAGCTGCGCACCGCGATTGCCCAGGGGGAGCTGGTCAATCATTATCAGCCGCAGGTGTGCCTCGCGACGCGGCAGATTTTCGGGGTTGAAACCCTGGTGCGATGGCAGCAACCCAATGGTCCGTTGATATACCCGGATCAGTTCCTGCCGCTGGCGGAGAGCTCCGATCAGCTCACCGACATTACCCAAAGCGTACTCGCCACCGCCATGAAGCATGCCAAGGCATGGCGTCAGGCGGGAGAATCCTTCAATGTCGCCGTGAATGTGTCGATGCGGGACCTGGCAGCGCTGGACTTTCCCGACAAGGCGGCCGGCCTCGCCCATGCGGTGGGGGTGGACCCCACGGCCATTACCTTGGAGGTGACCGAAGGGCAGGTGATGAGCCGGCTGAGCACGGTTCTCGAGGTTCTCACGCGACTGCGGCTGAAGCGGTTTCGGATGTCAATCGACGATTTTGGTACCGGGCATTCCTCCCTCGCGCAGCTTCGCGATCTGCCGTTCGATGAGCTGAAGATCGATCGCGGGTTCGTTCACGGTGCCTCCAGCAATGACACCCGGCGTGCCATCTGCAGCGCCAGTCTGCGCATGGCCCAACAGCTGAAAATGCAGGTCGTCGCCGAAGGCATCGAGGAACCCGCCGATTGGGAACTGCTGGTTGCCATGGGATGTGACGTCGGCCAGGGCTACCTGGTTTCAAGGCCCATGCCCCCGGCCGACCTGCTGCCGTGGATAGCGGCATGGAATGCCCAGTACAAGCGCGGCTCGCCTTTGCTGGCGTAGCAGGACATCCCATGACGCCCGCCGAGAAGGTTCTGCCGACCTGCACCATCGCCTCTGACAGTCCGGTCGAAGCGTCGCTGGTCAAATCGCTCCTGGAAGATGAGTTTGAGAACATCCTCATTCGGCTCAGCGAGACCGGTGTAGCGACTGAGTCGCCAAAGGATGGCCCTTGCATTTTTGTGCTGGCGTTCCGGGAACTGGAAAAGGCTGAACAATACTATTTGAGCGTTCAGCGCGGCGAGCGAGCGCTGGCATCGCGAAGCCATCGCGCGATCCTGCTGTGCAAACAGGAAGATCGAGGCGGCGCGTATGACTTGTGCCGTCGCGGATTGTTTGACGACTATGTGGTCTTCTGGCCGATGACGCATGATCCGAAGCGCCTCCCCATGGCGGTTCACCGGGCCCTCGCCGAGCTGCAGTGCCGTACGATGGAGCACCCCACCGTGGCGGCCTTTGCCGCGCAGGTGCGGGGAATCGCAGAACTCGAATCCATGCTGTCCGCACAGCTACGACAGGGGCAGGAGCATATTGCCGGCACGGGCGACGCACTGAGTCAGGCCGCGCGCAGCATCACCCTGGCCCTTGATGATCTGCGACAGCGTTTGGGGCGATCTGCCCCGCAAGGCGAAGCCGCCTCAGATCGCCAGGCCCGGGTTGGCGCGGAATTCGCACGGAGCCTGGATGAGCACATCCATCCGCAGCTGCGTTCGCTTGCGGATTGTGTCTCACCGCTGCAGCAGTGGGCATCCAAGGTCATGGCAGACGTGGCGCCACAGCTTGAGTCCGCACGTGCCTTGGGCGAATTGGCAGCGCGAGTTCGCCCGAATGTACTGGTGGTCGATGATGATGAGTTTCAGCGCAGTCTACTCGGCCGCACGCTGGTATCGGAGGGCTACGAACCCATTTACGCCGCGACCGGCGCCGAAGCGCTCAACACTCTGCGCCGCATCACACCGGATGTGATTCTGCTGGATTTCCAGATGCCTGATCTCGACGGCGTGCAGGTGGTCAAGCGTCTGAAGGCGGAGCCGCGGCTGGCGAATGTGCCCGTCATCATGATTACGGCAGTGTCCAACAAGAACGTGGTACTGGAGAGCCACAGTGCCGGCGCGAGCGACTATATCGTCAAACCGTTCAATCGCCAGGCGCTGACGAGTAAGCTCGCGCGCGCACTCGGCAAGACCCGCTAACGCACCACGCTGGACGGGTTGGCGGGCCCTGTGGGATAACGAGGCGACCTCGAGCGCAGCGATGGGGACATGAGCACTGTGGAGCGATATATTCTTAACCGGCGGCAGTTCAGCGCGCGTTGTGCGGCATTCGGGTTGGCGTTATCCGTTGCGGATGCGGTGCATGCGTTGTCCAGACCGGCGCACGTGCTCCTGCCGGATGGCACCGCTGTACCGGCGCTCGGACAGGGCGCCTGGCACCTGGGGCAGGGAAGACATCCGCCGGCCGCTGAAGAGGAAGCGATTCGCACGGGCATCGCGCTCGGTATGACGTTGGTCGATACCTCCGGAAATTACGGGAACGGGCGCTCGGAACAACTTATCGGTCGCGCGATTGCCGGACAGCGTGACCGCATATTCCTGGTTTCCAAGGTGGAGGTCGACGACGCAGCCGGAGATGGCATCGCCCGCGCTTGCGCGGCAAGTCTCTCCCGGCTTAATACCAGCTATCTCGATCTGTATTTGCTGCATTGGCCAGTCCCTAGCACGCTATTTCCTGCTGTCGTAGCCGCTTTCGAACAGCTGCGCGCAGCCGGGAAAATTCGTGCCTGGGGCGTCTCGAATTTCAATCGTAGCCAGCTGGAGGATCTGTTCCGGGTCCCCGACGGCCATCGTTGCGCCACCAATCAGGTTCCCTACAGTCTCTATGATCGCCGCATCGAACGGGAAGTTCTGCCATGGTGCCTCCAGCACAATATGCCGTTGATGGCGTATTCACCGTTGGGGGGCGACAACAGCCCTTTGGTTAGCGATGGTACGCTCGCGCAAATCGGCGCGGCTCATGGATGTTCGGCGGCAGCCGTTGCGCTCGCCTGGCTCATCCGCAGTGGCAAGGTCATAGCGATTCCCGAATCCGGATCCGCCGCACATGCGAGGGCGAACGCGGTGGCGCTCTCCACGACGCTCACAGCGGCCGATGTTGCGACGCTGGAGGCGACGTATCCAATCCCTTCTGAAATGACTGAACTCCTGCGCCGGCTTCGCCGGCGGCTTTCACGCTGGCTCTGACGGCCTTGGCATCTGCCAATGTCGGCACTTACAGTGCGCGAATGGCCTCAGTGGGAGAGATGGATGCCGCTCGCTTGGCCGGAAAGAAAACGGATGCCTGGCTGACTGCCATGACGATGAGCGCTCCCATGCAGATATAGGTCACACTCATGCGGCTCATCGCCAGATGTGACACGAGCCACAGGTTTGCACCCAACCCCAGGCAAATGCCCAACAGAACACCGCTACCGGCAATCAGCAGATTTTCGGTATGGAAGTAGCGCAGGATATCGACCCGGCGTGCGCCCAGTGCCCTGCGCATGCCGATATAGCGGCGGCGCTGACCCACCCAGTACATGGTGAGCCCGACGATGCCGAAGATGGTGACGACGAGCAGCACGGCGCACAGTACGCCCAGCAGTACGCCCGTGGATCTGGGATCGAAGTAGGCGGTATCGCGGGCCTCGGCAAAAGTCTCACTTGCGACTACACGCTGGCGGGTGAGCTTGAACAGCCGCTCATCCACGGTGTGTACGGCGCTGCTGATCTGTCCCGGGCGGCTGCGCACGACGTACATCACCCAGTTGTCGATGTAGTGGTAGGGGAGGAAGGCTGAGTATTCGGCGCGGGCCTGCGTCCAGGCCGCCCAGGGTGCCTGGGCCCGCTCAACGATGCCGACGATGCGCGACGCCGCCGCGGGGGTCCAATAGACCACCTGGCCGAGCGCGTTCCCGGAAGGGTATAACTCGTGGGCGAGAGCGGCGGTGAGAATCACGCTCGCGGGATTTTCACTGTCGTGGACGCCAACCTCGCCGATCTCCCCCGCTGTGAACCAGCGCCCTGCAGCCAGTTTCAAGCCATAGGCGGCGAGCCCGTGTTCGTCCACGAAGTACTCTGCCGTCGGGGTCGGCACTTTCTGATCGGGCTTGAGCGATAAGCCCCCTCTCGATCCTCCGCCATGCAGGGGATAGCTATTGGTGGCCTCGGCATCAATGATGCCGGGCACCGCACGGACCGCATCGAGATCGGCCTGGATGCGGGGCCCCAGGTCCGCGGGCTTGCTCAGCCACTGATTGCTGACGAGGAGAATATTGGCTTCGTCCAACCCTGTGGGCCGCCGCATCTGCGCGAGGTTGTCCTGAATGATGGACAGGCAGTTCGACAGGACCGCCAGCGAGATGGCGATCTGCAGCACAAGGAGCAGGGCGCCGATCTTGTTGTGCCGAATGGATTTGAGGATGGCGAGAATTTCCACGAAGGCAACTCCGCTACCCGACCTTGAGCTGCCAGGCCGGGCGCACCCGGCTGGCGCGCCAGGTGGGATACAGACCGGCACAAAGGGTTGAAGCCACGGCCACGGTCAGCGTGATGGCCAGCATGCCGGTGTCCAGACGGGTGAGAACATCCAGCGCCACGGTCCTTTCCCCCGGCGCCAGCAATGCCCGATCCACAGCCAACCCGATGGCGGTGAGTCCCAGGCCCAGCAGGCCCCCGGCCAGACCGATCAGGGCGGTCTCGACCAGACACTGCAGAAAGAGGTCCCTGCGCGAACCCCCCATGGCCCGCCGCACACCCAGCTCCCCGGCACGGCTGCCAAACTTGGCCAGCATCAGGCCGATGGCGTTGATCAGGCACACCACCAGCAATGCGAAGCCTATGAACGTGTTCACCCGCGCCTGCGCAGGTACCACATCCTCATGCACCAGCCAGTCGGTGACATCGTGCAGCTGCGTTCGTGCCGCCCAGTGGAAGCGGCCCGACCGGCGCTGCTCTGCTGCGTAGCTGCTCAGAAAGTCCCGGTAGTTCCGCACCGCCGCTGCGGTAGGCAGCTCCACCCAGAACTGCAGCCACACGCACTCCGAGGCGAGCAGTCCTTCCCAGCCCGCAGGCGCCGGCCCCGGGCAACCGATGCCGCCCCAGGATTCGTGCTGCTGGTCGATGGCAGTCGTGAAGGGCACGAAGAAATCCTCCGTGCTGCCGAACGCGGCCCCGGCGCCGGTGGTGTCGTAGAACCTTGGCACCGGACTCCAGGGCTTCATGACCCCCACGATGCGGTAGTCATGGCCCTCCAGGTTCACGGTCCTGCCCACCGCATCGGTATGGGGGAAAACGCGCTCGGCGAGCTTCGCGCTCAGGACCACCACATTCGCCCGACTTGCGTCATCGGAGGCGCTCCAGGGGCCGCCGCTTGCGAACGGGACTTCAAAGAGGGTAAAGAAATCAGCATAGGCGGCCAGGCCCGCCGCCGCGAAGGGCCGGCCTGAGCCCGGATCGAGGTCCAATCCCATCCCGTAGATCGCCGTCTGGCGCACGCCGCGGCGGGCGCGCATGAACGCGATGGCGTCGCGATAGGTGAGCGTATCTGGCAGTCGGTCGGCGTTGGCCGCGCCTGCGGTACCACGCGAGTCCGGCCCCCACACATCGATCTGCGGCACGAAGAGCTGCGAGGACTTGTCAGGTATAGGATTCCCGGACATCACCCGCAGGTTTGTGAGCATGGTCATGGAGGCACCGATCCCCACGCCTACAGCTGCGATCATCAGAATCGTTAACACGGGGTTGCGCCGCAGGCTGCGCACGGCCAGTTGCAAGTAATAGCCCAGCATGCTGATTAATGAGCAATCCGCGTGCCATCGCGGGACGTTCGGATAACTGCCTGATTATGCTTGACTGTTGATCGTGTCCGAGAGACTTGCGACTGTCCGCGGACACCCAGCGGACAGTTGCGTGGACATCACGACTATTTAGACTTCCCCGGTAGCCGCCATCTACGCTCCCACCCTGGTGCGCCCAATGCCAAAATCCGTTGCACCCATCAGAGCATCGAGATTATTCAGACTTCGATGGCATTGGACCATTATTCCCGCGCTGATGGCATTGCTGCCTGGCATCTCGGCCGCGCAGCACCAGGACATGCAGCGCATGGAAACGGACTCCTCAGCGGCGATAGGCAAAGTCCACTTCGACAATTCGTGTTCGGCGGCGGTGCAAGCGGACATCGATCAAGGAGTGGGGTACCTCTATTCATTCTGGTTTCCGCCGGCAAAAAGGCAATTTGAGGCGGCCGCCCGGCGCGACCCGCAATGCGCTATCGCGTACTGGGGCGAAGCCATGTCCGGCTACGAACAGATTTCTGGCGCCGGACTGCCGCAAGGCGCACAACTGAAAGCCGGCGTAGCGGCCATCGCCAAGGCGCGGTTGGCGCATCAAGGGACAGCCCGCGAACGATCGTATATCGATGCCATCGCCATCATCTATGACGCCGCCACGCTGCCGGACCATGACACCCGCGTGCGCCGCTACTCCGCTGCAATGGGCGCAATCGCCACGGCTTACCCTGCGGATAACCAAGCCGCCGTTCTTTACGCGATGTCGCTGTTGAAGGATGGACTGCCGCTCGATCCGGACTTGATTCGCGCCCGTAAGGCGCTGGGGATTCTCGACACGGTCCTAAGGGTCGAACCCGACAATCCCGGCATCATGCACTTCATTATTCATGCGACAGATAACCCGCGTATGGCCGCGCTCGGTCTCGAAGCCGCTCGCCGCTACGCACAGATCGCTCCCGCAGCGCCGCATGCGCTGCACATGCCCAGCCATATCTTTGCGCGACTCGGTCTGTGGGATGAAGATATCCATTCCAATCTCGCATCCAAGGCCGCGGCGGAGCGGCCCGCCGTACTTCACACTGCGGCGGAGAACCGCCTTCATGCGATGGACTTTCTGCAATACGCCTATCTGCAAACAGGCGACGAGGATCGCGCCAGGGCGATGATGCACGAGGCATCCGAAATACTATCGCGCGACTTCTCACCGGCAATTGCTCGCTATTACCCCGTCATGGAAGCGGACTTCCCGACTCATCTCGCGCTGGAAAGCGGCGATTGGAAAGCGGCAATGGCGCTGCGGGCGCGTCCCGATGCCGACAATGCGGCTCGCCGGGCCATCTATTGGGCGCAGGTCGTGGGGGCGGGTCATTTGAGAGACGCGCAATCGGCGGCCCAAGCAGAGGCGCGTGTCCGTGAAACTTATACGGCCGACGAGTGGACGGCGGCGAAAGCGCAGCATGCGGCGCTGTGGGCCGAAGCGGAGGCCTGGACGTTATTCGCGGAGGGCAACACGGACGATGCGGTGGCGATGCTGAAGCCGGCCGCCGATCTTCAGGACAAGATCGGCAAAGGGGAGACCGCCTTGCCCGCGCGCGAGATGATCGGCGATATGCTGAGAATCGCTGGTCGCCCCGCCGAGGCGCTCGCGGAGTATCGGCGGTCGCTGCAGACCGATCCCGGGCGCTTGAACACGCTGCTGCATGCGAGTGAAGTGGCTGGGCGACTGGGTCGGTCTGAAGAGGCCGCAAGGTATTGTCGATTGCTGCGCCACAACGCCTTACAGCCGTCGGGCAGATACCGGCTGTTGCTAACAGCCGGCACCGAATGCCCAACATCGGGGTGAGGGGGTCTAAGCGACTTTGCCCGCGGCGAGCGCATGGACATCCGAAGCCCGGAGCGCCTTGCCGCCGATCGCCCAGTCCCCGCCTTCGAATTCGTTGATGCGCACCCAGGTAACCGGGCGCATGTTCTCGCCCTCCACGGCGACCATCGCCTCGGTGACCTTGTTGATGAGTTCCTTTTTCTGTACCGGCGTGAAGACATCCTTGATCACATCGATCGTTACCAGAGGCATGTGGGTTCTCCTTCGTTGAGTTTATCCGGCTCAGGCCCTTCCAGAGCCGGCGGAGGCAGCCTGCCACGCCGAGTGTCGCGAAGCTTGCAGGTCATATGGAGAATTCCTGAAGATGCTGAGAATTTCGGCGGGGCAGGGGCTATTCTAAGCGCATGATTTACCGGTTCGGCCCTTACGAGCTGGATATGGCGAAAGTCGAGTTGCGCGCGGCGGGTACGACGCGAAACCTCGAGCCGCAGGTTTTCGCGCTGCTTGCTTTGCTGGTCCAAAATCATGACCGCCTGGTCTCGAAGGATGAGATCGTCGAGAAGGTGTGGGACGGGCGGATTGTGTCGGACGCGGCCATTGCCAGTCGGGTAAAGTCGGCGCGCCGAGCCGTGGGTGACGATGGCAAGTCACAGGCATCGATCAGGACGGTCCACGGCCAGGGATTCCGATTCGTCGCCAATGTGCGGGCCTTCCGGGGCACCGAGGTACCGTCAGGCGAGGGAGCCGGCGGCCTCGGGGCCGCAGCAGGTGACGGCCCCTGCGGTCAGTACCCTGACCAAAGCTCGCGCCCTTCGCTTGCGGTGCTTCCATTCCGACTGATTGGAGATGATGGGCGATACGCGGCGCTCGCCATTGCCCTGCCGGCCGAGCTGATCAGTGAACTGTCCCGCTTACGCTGGTTATTCGTCACCGCTCGCGGGTCGTCCTTTCGTCTGCGCGCCTCGGATACGGAAGTCAGTGACATGGGGCGTCTGCTTCGCGTCCGGTACTGTCTGTCGGGCACGATAGAGCTGTCGAATCGACGCCTGGCGGTCGCGGTGGAGCTCGTGGACACCTCCGATGGTGGCATCGTGTGGGCCGAGCGGTTCTCGGGATTGATCGACGATGTGCATGCGATGCGCGGGCGCATCCGTAGCGCGGTACTGACGGCGCTGGAGATCCAGGTTCCGATCTACGAGGCCGCGCTCGCGCGCCTGCGCCCGATTGAGAATCTGGACGCGTGGGCCGCCTACCATCTCGCCCTGCAGCACATGTATCGTTTCAATCGGGCCGACAACGCAACCGCCGGGGCGCTGTTTCAGCGGGCGATTGGCCTCGATCCGCTGTTTGCACGTGCTCATGCCGGCCTGTCGTTCATTCACTTCCAGACCGCATTCATGCGCTACACGGACGAGGTGGTCGAAGAGACCGGATTGGCACGTCGTTGCGCTGAGCGCGGGCTCGAACTTGATCCGCTGGATCCGTTCGTCAATTTCACGATGGGACGCACGTTCTGGCTGGACGGCGACCTCGAGAGCAGTATTAACTGGCTTAAGCGCTCCACGAGCATCAGTCCAAACTATGCCCAGGGCATTTACGCCCTCGCGTGGAGCGAAGCCCTGTCTGCCCGCCCCGAGGAAGGGCGGATGCACGTCAATCTGGCGATGCGCCTGAGTCCGCTTGATCCGCTCCATTATGCGATGCTCGCGACCAGGGCCTTCACGCACATGGCCGTGGGCGAGGACGCCGAGGCGGCGCACTGGGCCGAGCAGGCGGCCCGTTCACACGGAGCACACGTGTTGATCGCGATGATCGCGGGCGTGGCCCACACGCTCAACGGTGATTCAGTGCGCGCCGCTCTGTGGGCGCGAACCGTGCGCGAGCGCAATTCGGCCATGAATCGGGACCACTTCTGCCGCGCGTTTCCGATGAAGTCCGACACCATGCACTCGCGGGTTCTGCAGGCATTGGCAAGCTTGGGCTTTTGATGGGGGCAATGCTCCGACCCTGATTGTTGCGATGCGACTGGGTCGGATTCGTGATAGCTCCTCCACTCGTTCGTATAGTTAACTGATGACTCCGAACGTATTGGACACTGTCGGCTCGTTTTACAGTACCTCGTTCGCTGAGCCGGACTGGGAGGCGGTGTACACGGAGCAGTTGCCCCGGGTCTATAACTTTCTACGGTATCGACTCGGTAACGAAACGCTGGCACAGGACCTCACGTCACGCACATTTGAAAAAGCCTGGTGTGAACGGCAGCGTTATCGACGCGATATCGCGAAGTTCTCCACCTGGCTGTTGCAGATCGCTCGCAACGTCGTGGTGGACTACTACCGAACGCGCCATGAGCACGCGCCGCTCGAAGCGGCCTCAGAGGTGCCGGCGGAGGGTACCCCGGAAGAGGAGGCCGTCATCCGCTCGAATTTCCAGCGGCTGTCGCTGCTCACGCGACAGCTGACGGACCGCGAACGGGAGCTGCTCGCGTTGAAGTACGGGGCGGGAGCCACGAACCGGGCGATCTCCGAGGTCACCGGACTGAGCGAATCCAATGTCGGCACCATCCTGCATCGCGCGATCCAGATCCTGCGTGATAAATGGTGAGCCGAGGAGAATGTGATGAATGAGGAGTTCATGCAGTCGGCCTGGCGCAAACCGCCCCAGCCATTTTCGACACAGCTGCGTGAGCGGCTGCGCCAGCTGGATGCCCAGCGCGCCGCGGCGCCCCGGCGACGCCGCGTGTTGCAGGCCGTCGCGTGCGCGGCCTCGCTGCTGCTGGCCGTGGGCCTTGTCACGCTGCCTTCCGTGCGGGCGGCCGCCGAGACGTTCTTAGACCTGTTCCGGGTGGTCAATTTTGTTGCCGTGCCGGTGGCAACGGAGCGCGTCGCCGCATTGCAACGGGGGCTTGATCTGCCGCGAATGCTCGGCGAGCAGGTGCATATGGTGCAGGCGGCGGGCGCACCCCAGAGCGTCGCAACTGCGCAGCAAGCCGGGACGTTGTCGGGTATTACAGTTCATCTGCCGAGCTGGCTGCCCGACGGCCTGACACTTCAGGGGATCGAGGTGCTCGGGGAGCAGAGATGGACGGTGGCGGCCAGCGGACAAAAGCTGCAGCAGGTCCTCGACATGCTTAGCATCACCGACTTGACGGTGCCGCCGGGATTGGATGGCCAAACGGCGACCATACACGTCTACCCCAGCGTGCGCGTCTCCTACAGCACTCAGGCCGCTCACGTTCTGTTCATACAAGCACAACAGCCCGAAGCGGTGCTGCCGCCGGGCACGGATCTACCGCTCCTGGCGGAGATCGGCCTGCGCGTGCTCGGGTTCGAACCGAACGAGGCGCGCCGCTTTGCCAACTCAATCGACTGGCGCACGACCCTGCTGGTGCCTGTGCCGGCGTCGGTCGCAAATTTCCATGAAGTCGACCTGGGCGCGGGTACCGGACTGTTGATCGAGACGGCGGCGACCGCCGGTCCGCGCCAGTCGCAACTTTTATGGTCCGCGGGGGGCTCCGTGTTTGCCCTCATCGGGGACGTACGTCCTGAGGAGCTGTTTGAGATGGCGCGATCGACGCAGTAGCCGGGCACTTGGGATGACGGATTTCGCTATCCAGACGCAGGCCTTGCGTAAGGAGTTCGGTACGCGTCCAGCGGTTGCTGATCTGTGGCTGCAGGTGCCGCGCGGGGAGGTGTTCGGTTTTCTGGGTCCCAACGGCGCCGGCAAGACCACTTCCATCAAAATGCTGCTCGGGCTGGTGGTACCGACCAGTGGGGATGCCGTGGTGCTCGGTGCACCGTTGGGCGATCGCGGGGTGCGTGCCCGGATCGGCTTCCTGCCGGAGCACTTTCGGTTTCACGACTGTCTCACGGCCCGGGAACTGCTGCGGCTGCATGGACGTTTGCAGGGCGTGCGGGGCGGCCAATTGGAGCGACGGATCGACGGCCTCTTGGCCCGCGTTGATCTCGCCGATGCGGGGCATCTTTCGCTGCGCCAGTTCAGCAAGGGGATGTTGCAGCGTGCCGGGCTCGCGCAAGCCCTGATTGCCGATCCGGAATTGGTCTTCCTGGACGAGCCCACTTCGGGTCTTGATCCCCTCGGGCGCATGCTGGTGCGGGAGCTGATTGAGGAGCTGCGCGACCGCGGCACCACGGTATTTCTCAACTCCCACCTGCTCGGTGAAGTGGAGGCCACCTGCGATCGGGTGATATTCGTCAAGCAAGGTAGCGTCGTGCGCGAGATGTCGCTCACGGAGCCGGAGCGGATCGTCAGTGCCGAATTGCGCATTGATCGACTCGACAGCGCAACGCTCGAAGGCCTGCAGGCTTTTGGTCGGGATATCCGCGTCAGCGACGGGGCGGTGACCCTGCGGGTCGATTCGGAGGCTGTGATGCCGGACATCGCACGCTGGCTGGTGGGGCAGGGTGTCGCGATCCATGCGCTGGGAACCCGCCGCAAGTCGCTCGAGGAGTGGTTCATCGAAGTCATGGGCGAGGACCAGAGGCCAGGGTGACCATGCTCAACGTGCTGACCATCATGCAGCTGACCTTTCTGGAGATGCGGCGCCGGCGTATCGTCCAGGCTGCCCTGGCGTGCGGCGCCGGCTGCCTGGTGGTGTTTGCCGCCGCGATCTACCTGCTGCACAACTTCCACCACCCGGCGGGCGCGCAGTCGTTACTGCAGAGCAGAATCCTTCTGCAGCTGCAAACGCTTGCCGGCCTGTACGCAGTCAATCTCATGGCCGTATCGGTTGCCGTGATGCTTCCCGTCGATGCGATTTCCGGGGAGATCGCCTCCGGTGTCATGCAGACGCTCGCCTCCAAGCCGATCCGCCGCGCCGAGATCGTTCTGGGCAAATGGCTGGTGTACTGGCTGATGATTGCGGCTTATACCGCAGTCATGGTCGTGGGTATCGTGCTGGAGATGCGCCTGATCACGGGGTTTTCGCAGGCCCACGTAGGGGCGGCGGTGGGATTGATGACGCTTCAGGGGACGGTACTGCTATCGATCGTCCTCGCCGGCGGGGCGCGCTTGACGACGGTTGCCAATGGCATGATCGCCTTCGGCTTCTACTCGGTCGCCGTGGTGGGCGGCTGGATCGAACAGATCGGGGTGATGATGGGGGACTCCGGCGCCCGCTACGTCGGCACCGCAATAAGCCTGGTGAGTCCGACCGACGCACTCTGGCGTCGGGCCCTGTACGTGCTTCAGCCACCGGTGATGTCGCAGGCGTCGATGACCCCGTTCTCCCCGGCATCCGTCCCCAGCGTGGCCATGATCTGGTGGGCCGCGGCCTTCGCGATGGGCGCCTTGGCGCTGTCCGCAATATGGTTTGAAAAGCGCGCGCTATAGCGTCAGGACCTCAACTCGGACACGCAAATGGCGCACATACTCCAAGCATTGGTCCACGCGCTTGCGACGGTCGCGATGGTCGTGTTCGCGATTTGGCTTGCGGTAGCCAGTGTGCGCTGGGCGAAGCGCCACTCCACGGGTGCACAAATTATCGCAGGCGCCATGCTCCTCGTCCTCGCATCCACAATGCCGATAATAAAACGTCCGCAACAAGGGGTTGAGGAAGCGCGGTTGGACAAGGGCAAGAAGGGCGCGGAGTCAGGCGATCCGCCGCACCCTGCCCGATGCTGTTAGCACTTCACACAGTCTGCTGCCAATAATGCATTACCGCGAATTGTGATGGGACAACTTGCGGCGCAGGTGCGCAAGGGTGTAGCAATGAGAGCCGTCACGACAACTCGCGAGGTGCGGTATGCGTACGGCGGACAGCGGTGGAGCGGGTGAGAAGGTAACTCCCGTCGAGAATCTCGTGGAGTTCTTCCGGGATGGATTCGCCAAGGCTCTGGCACACCAGCGCGTATCGCTCGACGAACACACCTCGCACTATGTGGTCAGTCTGCTGACGCTTTATTCACGCACTGAGGTCTCGCATCGGGACATGGGCCCCGGTCAGCGCTGGGTGAGTCTGTCGGGGCTGCTTGCGCAGGCAGGTGCGGCCACCTCGGCCGCGGAACGCGACGCGCTTCTGCAACGCCTCGGGGACATGTCGCTGTTCGTGGCGGGATTCTTCGCCCAAGGCTTTGAGCGTCGCCTCGTGGATGTGGACTACTACATCGCCATGGGTGGACGCGCGTACGGCTCACTCGCCGCCGCGCAGGTCAGCCGTCCGCGCCGCACGCTGTGCGGCGTATTTGGTGAGTTGGCGCGCAAGTTTGGCGGCGTGGTCGACGCGATCGGCGAGATCAGTGATACGGCCCGTGTGTGGAAACCAAATGACGTGCTGCGCCTCTATGAATTATGGTTGAAAACCGGCAGCCGTCGCGCCCAGGGCTTGCTGCGCCGGTTAGGGGTGGCACCATTGCAGTCGTCGCTACGGCTGAACTGAGGCATTCATGCTCCGTTCACTGCAGCGCTTGCTGGAAACCATTTACGATGCGCCAAGCGGTCATGACGTGCGTGATTTCCTTGTTACAGAGCGTCGCCACTTGCCGGCCGAGCGCCGCGTGGATGCGGCGGAGGAGGAGCTGGTGCTCGTGGAGCAGCGGCACCACGCCTACCTGATGCTCTATATCGACTCCGCGGTACTCGGGCGCCTGCACGACCACGATCCACTGCGAGCGCTGGATGGAGCCAATATTGGCGACTTCTGGACGGCGCTGGAAGGCGTCAGCCACTTTTCATGCCTGATGTGGAATGCCGGGCATACCCGCGGCATCTCGTTACTTGATCTGGAGCTGCAAGCCGAGGTCGACAAGTACATCAGCTCATTTTGGCTGCTGCGCGTTCAAGACCCGGCTCATAGGCCACGCGAACTGCACCATACGCTGTTCGCGCGCACGCGCGTCAATCGGGACCTGCCTGCGGCACGACAGCACATCTATGCGACCGCCACGCGCTATGCCGCCCGGTTCTGCAGCGCGCTGCAGTCTTCGCTCTTGTCGGGTCGGCCGGCCCAGCGCCGAGCCGCTATCGCGGCGCTGCGGCGCTTCTACCGCCTGACCAGCACGGGAAAACTGCGGTACATCGACGGCCTTGGAGCATCCGCCTAGTCGCTCTCAACCCCGCACGTTGATGGCATACCCGCCATCGACCGTGAGCTTTGCGCCATTGATGTAGGCCGCGCGATCGGACGCGATGAAGACTACCGCATCGGCGACCTCCCGCATGGTGCCCCAGCGGCCGGCGACGACGCCCCAGTCACGGCAGATCTGATCGAGAAACTGCTGCTTTGGCACCTGGCGATTCCGCGCGGCGCTCTGCGCCCAGCTCTCGCGCCATTCGGTTGCGATGAGTCCGGGGATTACCGAATTCACCGTGATCCGTGCGGCCGCCAGATCCGCGGCGATATAGGAGGTGACGTGATTCATGGCCGCGTTGTTGAGGCCGTGCGTCAGGGCGGAAGTGAGTACGCTCGAACCCGCAATGCCGCTGATGTTGATGATGCGACCAGTGCCATCCGTCGGCATATGGGGAATCACCGACTGTGTCACGCGAAGCATGCCGAGCAGCTTGGTATCGATGTCGTCAAGCCAATCCGCGTCCGGCCATTCGATCTGACGCTCGGGCCGTTTTATCGGACCGCCGGCGTTGTTGACCAGGATGTGTAACGGACCGAGCTGCGCCTGCGCGCGTTCGACCGACTTTGCCACCGCCACCGCGTCACGGATATCCGTCGGTAGCACGAGTACGGGCATGCCTGTAGCGCCGCCAATGGCATCGGCCGCAACTTGCAGCGCGGTCTGCGTGCGTGCAAGCAACGCGACCCGCACACCTTCTTCAGCGAGGCCGAGCGCTATGGCCCGACCGATGCCCTGGCTGGCGCCTGTGATGAGCGCTGCCCGTCCTTTCAGTCCCAGTTCCATCGGCGGCAGGCTATAGGCGATTCATTCGCCACCACGCCCGAGACGCAGGTAGCACCAGGCATATCCGATCACGATTAGAACGCAGATTGCGCCCGCGCACACCAAGCCTGAGCCGGCGGCCATCAGCGCAAACACGTTAAGGCGCCGGGCCACATCGGTGCTGATGGCGTCGTTGGCGTAACTGGACACAGTGGCGATCGCGAATACCACCAACCAGCGCCGCAGATAGCAGGGCAGCACTGCGCTCATGCGGCGGTTGTGGGCACTCGCGGCGGCACGGGCGAAGAGGTCTCCCTGATTGACGTCCTTGAAGAGCCAGAAGGGCCACAGGCTGCGGCCCAGGCCGACTGCCGAGTACAGGGTTGAGATTCCAGTTGCGTCACTCGTAGCTGTGCGCATGCTTGCATTCCAGCACTTTCACGGCGGTCTTAATAGTGCCGGCTTCTCATTCCGGCGAAAAAACTCAGGAAAAAACGGGTGCCGCGCGCTACCGCTATGCCGGAAGGCGTTTGGAGCTGGTCGGAAAATCTGTGTAGGCGGATCGGCAATGAAATAGGGGCTTTGTTCCTCTTGTGCCCCCAGTGCACTGGGCTTACATCAGGCAGTAAGCAGCCGATATCGCCGCTGTACTTGGTATAGTCGAGATGGCACGGACACCCGGTGGAGAGAAAAATCAGGCGTGGCATTCGGTGGTCGTCGTTACGCGTAGCAATGCGTGCCCGGCAGCGTTAGCCGTGCGCAATCAGCGTTTTCTATCGAAAGACGCCCCAATGCTGCCCCTGAAGGATTGCCTGCACGCAAGCACTTGCAGGTGTATCTACCGGCACTTCCCGGATCGACGCGAAGATGCCCGCCGAGGGGAGGATACCATCGGCGTACGAATGGCTACGCCCACGGTGGAACGCCGTATGGGCCGGGGTCGGCGCAAGTCTGATCACGCGGTCTAACGCATATCCATCGACGCAGCGGTCCCGTCTGACCATTTATCCAGCGGGACAAAGAAAATCGTTGCTTCGTCCGGACCGCCCTCCTGGCCCAACAGCGGCGAGCCAGGAAGATTCGCGCCCCAGGAGGACACGGTCGTGCGCGGCAGGAAGAACATCAGATGGGGGTGCCAGTGTCCATCAGTATCGGAAAGATGCTGCTGCCTGGACATCATATAGCCCATAGAGCCCACCGCAGGCGCTTGCTGCGAGGCGGCAGAGGATTTGGTCCGAGCGAGCATTTCGGCTTTGGAAAGACCCGCCAACACCCACCGCGTTCTTTCCAGATTTACGGGGAGCACGGTGCCTGCGGCGGCAGCGTTGAGGCAGTCGGGCCCGCGAATTGTGGGATTCCAGAACCCGGGGTCGGCGAAGGGCGCAAACCAGGAGCGCTCCACAAGGCAAACGAAGCCGTTCTTGCCTTTAACCGCTGTTTCGTATCCGTGATTGCCCAACACCAGGACCTCGGCGTCTCGCGAGATCGAAGCAGGCGCCGCGCTACGTGCCAGGGCAATCTCCTCGGTCTGGCTCGCGATCCGGTATTGCTCAATGGGGGCCATGCTCTGGTACGACGGCTTTGCACCATCCTGGGCATCGGCGGGCCGGAACGCCCCGGCCGCGCCCGCCATGGCGATGGCGGCCATGAGGTAATGAGCGGTGCGCCTGGCGCGAACTGGTGGATTGATTTGCATGATGGCCTTTAGTCCGCCAAGTGAGATTGTTTCATAGTCATCGCACGGGGAGCTACTACTGCCTGGTGGCGCCTTGTCGCGAGCAAGCTCAAGCAGATAACTTCTACGTTGGATCTCGCTCGCATGCGACTCGCAAAGCTCGATATCGCAGCGCGCCGTTCGCCTGCCGCGAGTCACGGAATATTCCTCCGCGCAACTTACATCCGTATACGGCACGGCCGTTCGGCGTGCGGCGCCGCGACTTTGCATAAGCTGTTAGGGGCCTGCGGCGTATATGCGACAGCCGTACCAGTTGTCATAAAAAGAACGGCGAGCGACACGCAAACAACGTTTCGCACGCAGAGCCGCGCGATCGACTTATTCGCTCGAGATGTTAACTGCGCACGTGACGCGTCACACAGTTTACAGCCAGCGACAGCCTCGGACCGGGCCGGCAACGAACACGGTTTTGCCGCGACCTTTTTTGCAGAAGTGCCTACTTTGTCGCAGTCGTCGGACACCCGGACACTTAGGCTGCTGAGTATTAGTACATGCACCGGGTTGACAGAATCAGGTGCTGGGAGACATGCGAATGAGCGGGCGGCAGCTAATGCGGCGGGGCAGGCAGTGGTACTTCCGGGCCGGAGTGCCGGCGGACCTGCGTGCGCACTCCCGCAAGCGCGCCGGTGGATTCACCTTGATCGAACTGCTGGTCACGATGAGCGTGGCGGCGATGCTCGCCGCGATTGCGATTCCCGGCTTCACCAGCATGGCGCAGGGAGAGCGCCGGGTGGCCGAGGTCAACGATCTGGTGCTGGCGCTCAACTATGCGCGCAGTGAGGCGGTCAAGCAGGACAGTACTGCCGGCGTAAATGTGATCGCCAACGGCAGCTGGGATGGCGGCTGGTCGGTGTGTTGCACGAGTACCGGCGCCACAGTCACCAGCATCTCCACGCTTGATTCGCGCACGCAGCTGACGGCCTCCATCGGTGGTGTTACGCCTGTGGCGGTGAGCTTTTCGGGCAATGGCGCGCAACTTGCGCCGTTGGGTACGGTGCTCTTCACCTTCTGCGATTCGCGCGGGCCGTCTGCGGCGACCGCGGTGGAAGTGAGCCCGCAGGGCAAGATTCAGACCGGCGCGTTACCTGGGTTTCGCGTCGATCAGACGACGCCGCTGGTGTGCCCATGATGCGCAAGCAAAACGGATTCAGTCTCATCGAGGTGTTGGCGGCGCTGGCCGTCTTCAGCTTTGGAATGCTCGGCATGGGCAAGATGCTGATGCTGGCGATGAAGTCGAACAGTTCGGCGTATTCGGGTACGCAGGCGACATCCCTTGCCAATGCGATGCTCGATCGGATGCGCGCGAACCGCGCGAACTCGCTGCAGGGCTCCTCCAGTGCCTATTCGCTGCCGGCTCTAACCTCGAGTGCGACTTTCGGGTCGCCCCCGACCAATTGCGCGACCATCGTGTGCTCGAACACTGACCTCGCCACCTATGATGTGGCTACCTGGCTTGCGAGCCTCTCCAGCGCGAGCGCGCTGCCGAGTGGCCGGGGTTCGATCGTCCTGACGACCGTGAACGCACAGGTGAGTGTGGCCATCACGGTGCAATGGGACGACTCGGTGACGCAGAAGGCGTTGAACGAAGCCATCAATCCGGCGAGCTTTACGCTTACGTCAACACTATGAAGCGTCAAACTGGACTGTCGCTGGTTGAGCTGATGATCGCGGTCACGCTGGGCCTGGTGCTTTCCAGCGCCGCGATCTCGGCATTCATCAGCGTCAAGAAGGTCAACAACACCACCAGCGGCTCCGCCGGCCTTGCCGATGCGGGCCGCTTTGCCTTTGAGCAGCTCGGAATGGGGCTCAAAAGCGCCGGGTACCTGGGCTGCAGTACGAGCAGCCAGGCGCGCGTGGACTTGAGCACCACACTGCCGGTGCTCGTGACGGATGTCGGCGAAGCGCTGGGCGGGTACGAATACACCGGAACAGGGATTGGAGGCAATTTCGCTCTGGTGCCGCCATATATCAAGGCGAGCAGCGCGGGCAATTGGGTTACCAGCGCCACCCTTGGGGGGCTGATGGATGCCGGGGTTTTCAGTGCGAGTGTCAGTGGTGGTGCAATCGGCAATCCAATCGCTGGCTCGGACGCGATCGCGATGCACGAAAGCCCGGTGGGGATTACGTCGGTCTATCTAACGGGCGACGCGAGCGCGGGGGCGAGTTCTGTGATCACGACACTGCCCACGGCCGGCCCGAACACCGGTTTTGCGAATGTGATTGCCGCGGGCGGCTCACCGATTGCGGCGGTAGCCAACTGCCAGTCAGCCGAAGTCTTCTCGGTTTCCTCCATCGCCGGCGCCGTTCTGAACATCAGTAATAGCAATGCGCAGCAGCATCTAGTGACCGCCTACGACGCAGGCTCACACATGTCGCTCATCGACACCCGTGTCTACTACATCGGCGTAGGTTCAGATGGTGAAGGCGCACTCTTCGTGCTCGATACGAACGGATCGACCGCCTTTGCCAACCCGGTGGAGCTGGTCTCGGATGTCGAGAATATGCAAGTGCTCTATGGTGTAGATACGACGGGCCTGAAGTCCGTTACTCAATACGTGACCGCCGATCAGGTGCCGCTCGTCGCCTCCACCGGGGACTTCAATTCCGTCATCAACGTGCAGATCGGTTTGCTGCTGTCGGGCCCTCCTGGCAGTGGTCCGGCCGCCACGGCGCCGCAGACGTATACGGTGCTCGGCACCACCATCACCGCGCCGGCTGATAGTCGGCTGCGCTCGGTATTCACCGCTACCTTGACACTCCGTGACGATACGGGCTGATATGAACCACATCCATTACAGCGGATCTCGATCGCGCCAGAAGGGCGTCGTGATGGCCGTGATGCTGATTCTCCTTCTGATGGTGACCGTGCTCGGCGCGGCGTTGCTGCACATGCAAACCGCCGAACAACGCATTTCGGTCAACTCAAGCAACCGCTCGGTAGCAGCGGTCAATGCCGAGGCGGCATTGCGCTACGCCGAGTGCGGGCTGCAGGGCGGCTGTGGCGGAAGCGGCTGGACGCCCGCCAGCTTCTCGGCGAACTGCTGCGGACTGTTTACGCTTAACACCGGCACCGGCAGTAACGTGACCCCACTGAGCCCCAACGCTCCCACCGGGGCGACCTGGGCGGTCCCGGCCGGCAATACCTTGGCCTATGGCGGCCCGGCGCTCACTACGCCCAATACTCCTCAGTACGCCATCGAAATGCTCCCGCCGGTCGTCGTACCGGGGGACTCGGCGAGTCTGTCGCAGTACCCAGGCGGCGGCGCCATTCCTTTTCAGGTTACGGCCTATGCCAACGGTGCAGACCCCAGTTCACGCTCTGTCTTACAGAGCATATTCCGGCCTTGATGGACGTCATATGAACAAACTCCTCACGCGTTTTCGGTTGCCGGGGCTGCTCTCCGCATTCGTAATCGTAATCTCGCTCGCAGGCGGGGATACGCTCGCGCTGCCTCCGCCTACGCCGATTGGTATTTATCAGTCGCCCCTGACGGTGGCGGTCCCGGCACACCCCCAGGTGGTGATCGCGGTGGCGAACTCGGAGTCGATGGACGGCAATCTTTCCGGCGCCATCATGACGGGGGCGGGTTCGCTCGGCGGGGCGCTATGGGAATTGCAGAATACGGTCTCGCCGGCCAACTTCACGGTGCCCGTGGCCTTCACTCCGCCGGTCAGCGGCGGCGCAGCGGGTTCGCTGCAGCCCTATACAGTGAATGTGGCAGGCAAACTCGTCGACAATTCACCCTCGCGCATGAATCTTTCCAAGGCGGGGCTGGTCAGTATTCTCAACAACTTCATGGCCAACACCGATTTCGCCCTGATGGACTACGCGACCGGTGCATTGCAGGAGTCCCCGACGTGGGTTTACTACATGAGCCCGCCGGGCGGGTTCTCCGTCGTGGACACTGTAATTCCCCCTGCCGTCGGGGTACCCAACCCCTGCTATCTGGTCAATATCTTCGGCGGCGACGCCGTTGAGAACGCCTGCTTGGGGTTATTGCCCCATATCCCGGGCATCGCCGCACACCCGTGGTTGCTGGTATCGGCGACTTCAGATGATCCCGCGATCAATGACGTCCTCTATGACTGGTTCGGCATGGCTCCGATATGCATGGTGTGGGGTGGTCCCAACCCGGTCACACCGTTTCCGCCGAACCGCTCGTTGGGCCAGTACAACTCCGGTTCCATCCTCGAGACCTACGGCGCCGGCGTCGGTGCGGGCTGCGCCACGCAGACCGGTCCCACGAATGCCGGCTACGTGCCGTTTTCGCCACAGGTCATGTACGTGCAGCGCGGTTGGTCCTACTACACCTATTCGGAGAATGCGGCGACTGGCAACCTGCTCGTGGGTATGCAATCGTCCGGCGTCAATCCGACCGCTGCCACAGTGACCGCGAAGATCAATACGTTCCTGCCGTATCTGGCTCCCGAGACGAATAATCAGGGGACCGCGGAGATCAAGTCTTCCTCCACGCAGGCGCCGACCGCCGGACTTTTGAGCGGGGCGCTCAACTACTTCAATACCGTAAATCCACCCTCGAGCAATGGCTGCGCAGCCACTCGATATGTCGTGCTGGTGACCGACGGCTTGCCGACGCTCGATCTGGGGGGCGGCGCGTGGCCGCCGCTGGGCAGCGCCGCGTCGATGCCCGCGGTACCGGCAGCGCCTCCGAATGGTTATGGGGTTTGGGCCACCTGGAATGGGGATGGATCGCTTAACAGCACCAACGATCAGGCGCTCACGGATACCATCAACAAGCTGGCCGCACTCAAAGCCGCGGGCATCGAGACCTACATCATCGGCGTGGGCGGCGGCGTGAACGGCAGCAATGCGCAGGCGCAGGCGACGCTGACGGCGATGGCCATAGCCGGTGGCACGAACAACTTCTTCCCGGCCAATGATCCCTCGCAGCTCACCAATGACATGCAGGTAATCCTGGCGACGATTCAGGCCGGCACGCAGTCCACCGCCACGGCGGCGGTGAACTCCACCAGCATCCATGCTGGGTCGGTGGTCTATCAGGGCCAGTTCACCACGTCCGACAGCTCACAGGACTGGAGCGGCAACCTGTATGCCTTCCCGGTTAACGCGACCACCGGAGTCGTCGACACCCTGCCCGCCGACGCGTACTGGAACGCCCAGGCGTTGCTCGATGCCGCAAACCCGGCCTCGCGCATTATTGCCACCTGGGATCCGGTGGCCGGAGCGGGAACTCCATTCGAATGGACCACGGGGACGCCCGCTACCGGGATTGCCAGCTCCACGGCGCTTGGGACTGCCCTGTCGGGAAGTCCGTTTGACCCGTCAGGCTCTGATGCCCTGAACTTCCTGCGCGGCGTGCAGTCTTTGAGCTACAGCAATGGCGGGCCGTACCGGCCGCGCGGGCACCTGCTTGGAGATATCGTGGATTCCGCGCCACTGTACATAGGCGGAGCCTCGGGCGATTACAGCACCCCGAGCTATGCGGCCTTTGCCCAAAGCGTCGCCAACCGGCAGCCCATCGTGTATGTGGGCGCGAACGATGGCATGTTGCATGCCTTCGACGCCACGACCAATCAGGCCACATCAGGTAAGGAACTCTTCGCCTATATTCCGCGCGGGGTGTACGGCAACCTGCTGAACCTGACCAACCGCTACTACGCGGGCGACCATCAGTTTTACGTGGACGGATCGCCGGGGGCAGGGGATGTCTTGTACGGAGGGGCCTGGCATACCGTGATGGTTGGGGGCGAGGGCGGGGGTGGCAATTCGATTTACGCGATCGACGTGACGAACCCGGCAGGCTTCACCTCCGAGGCAGCGCTGTCCGCCGCGGTGCTATGGGATTTCACCGATGGCAACATGGGACTGACCTATAGCCGCCCTGCAATCGTCAATGCCAACGAAGGCGCACTGGTGCTGTTTGGTAACGGCTATAACAGCCCCACCGAGCGGCCATACTTCTATGCACTCGACGTCCATACCGGGGCGGTGCTGGCGAAAATCAACCTGTGCGCTGTCGTCGCGGGCGTTTGCAACAACGCGGTTGCCAATGGTCTGTCCACTGTGGCCGTCACCAACCTCAATGGCAATTTGGCATCGAACGCAACCCTGGTATATGCGGGGGATCTGCAGGGCAACGTGTGGCGCATCGACATTTCCGATGTCAATCCAGCCAACTGGACCGTGACCGTGCTCTTCCAGGCCAGGGATTCGTTGGGGGCGCCGCAGCCGATTACTACGCAACCGGCGCTATCGCTCAACCCGAACTATCCGCGCTATGTAGGGGACATGGTATTTGTCGGCACCGGGCAGATGCTCGGGGTTCAGGATCTGAGCAGCACGCAGGTCCAGACCGTTTACGGCATCTACGACAACAACTCCGTGCCGGGGACGCCGATCTTGCGCGCCAACCTCGTGCAGCAGACGCTCACCAACATGACGATCAACCTGACAGCGGGTGGCACAGTGGCGGGGCGCACGGCGAGCAACAACCCGGTGAACCTGTCTACCACGAAGGGTTGGTACGTGGATCTCTCGTTGAACTCTGGCGAGCGGGTGGTAACTGATCCGCAGGTCGACAGCGGTGCGGTCATTGTCTCCTCCGTGCAGCCTGCGGGAAACACCTGCGTGGGTGGGGATTACTCCTGGCTCAACCTGTTCAACTATTCGACCGGCGGCAGTTTTCCGACCGCGCCGCTATCGATCACCACTCAGGTGATCTCAGGAATCTCACTTGGGGAGACCTTTGCGTCGTCACCGCGTGTGGAGATCTACACGAACGGCCCCGTGTCGCGCGCCATCCTGGTGACCGACTCAGGCACCGGGACCGACACCTCTCAGACCAATCAGGTTGCGATTCAGGATTACACAATGTATGGCCGGGTGATGCACCGTACGGCCTGGACGGAGTTACGATGAAAACGACCATTCTGGCAATTGGCTTGATGTTCGCGCTGAACGCGTACGCGGCGGTTCCCACCCAGCTGAGCGTCTCCGGCACGGTTACGGCCGTGAACGAACATTCGATCGAGATCGATGGTAGGAGCTATCCGATCGACGTCAAGAGCAGCTCCGCGAGCGAGCTTGCGAATGTGGCCGTCGGGGACAAGGTCTCGGTTGTTTATGCGCCGGGGAATACCCCGGCAGCCGCAACCCAACCCAGCCAACAGGTCCACAACGCGGTGAGCAAGGGACTCGAAGTGGTGCATCCCGCTACCGCAAATTCCGGGGCGGCGCAGGTGCTGCGGGCCAGCGTCACCAAGGCCAACTAGAGTCATCGAAGGAACGTGGCTATGAAAACGCAGACGGGGTTCACCCTCATCGAACTGGTGATCGCCACGGGAATCATCGCCATCATGGCCGCCGTCGCCTATCCGTCCTGGCTGGCCCAGGAACAGAAGGGTCGCCGCTCGGATGCGTTGACCTCGGTCACCGCGATCTCAAGCTCCCTCGAGCGTTGCTACGCGCAGTCCTACACCTACGCGGGTTGCCCGAACGCCTCGGTCGGGACGGTCAACAGCACCCAAGGCTACTACCAGATCACCACTGCGGTGACGCCCAGCAGCTATACGATCACGGCCACGCCGCTTGGACCCCAGGTACCTGATATTGCCTGCGCCTCCATCGTTTACACCAACACCGGACAATCGGCCACCAACTCCATTGGGGTAGATTCCACCACGACCTGCTGGGGCAGCAGCTGAGCGTGGACACGCCGGCCTGATCGCGGCCGGCTTCCTCAAGCACGACTTCTGGCGATGCAACATCGCCGCTCCGGCTACTATGGTCGCCATAACCGGGGAGTCCGACAATGAAGATGGATAGGCGGTTCTTCGTGAACTCCACCCTCGCTGCCGCCGGCGGCGTGGTCTTGCCGATGCGCGCGCTGTGGGCGGACTCGGCCGCTACCGGGGCGATACCGGCAAGCCTGCCTGGGCTGAGCAGTTCGGGGAAGCCGGTATCGCTAACCGCCTCGGATCTCAAGGATTTGCGCGCGAGTCTCCACGGCAGGCTGCTGTTACCTTCGGATGAGGGATACGACGCGGCACGCCGCTACTGGGATTCGGCCTTCGACCGCCATCCGGCGCTCATCGTGATGGCCGCCGACGCCGACGATGTCGTCAAGGCGGTCCAATTCGCCCGCAGCCATGACCTGCTGACGGCGGTGCGGGCCGGCGGTCACTGCCAGGCGGAGAAGGCCACAGCCTGCGATGGCGGGCTGATGATCAACCTGTCCTTGATGCGGGACGTGCAGATCGACATACCGGGACGCCGCATTCGGGCGCAGGGCGGGGTGCTGCTGGGCGAAGTCGATCGCAAAACGCAGGCCGTGGGCCTTGCGACAACCCTGGGCACCGCCACCGATACGGGCATCGCGGGGCTGACTTTGGGGGGCGGTATTGGCCGACTGATGCGCCCCTTTGGTCTTGCCTGCGACAATCTCAGCTCCGCGCAGATCGTGACGGCGGACGGGCAGCTGCGCCACCTGAGCGAGTCGGACAATGCCGATCTTTTCTGGGCGATTCGCGGCGGCGGGGGTAACTTCGGTGTGGTGACGGCATTGGAGTACCGGCTGCATCCCTTGGATCATCCGGTGCTCTCCGCCAACGGCTCCTATCCTTACGAGCACGCGCACGCCGTGCTGACGGCCGTCACGGACCTTGCTGCCGACATGCCGGATGCCATGACGCTCGGCGTTGAACTCTCCAACGACGAACGCGGACGCCAGATCACCTGGTCCGCGTTCCACGCCGGCGACCCCCAGGAAGGCGAACGGCTGCTTGATCCCTTGAAGAAACTTGGTAAGACCCTGCGTGAGCGGATGCACGCACAAAGCTACCTTGCCGCGCAGGGCGTTCCGGCCAATGCGCCGCTGGCGGTTCCCCGGGCTCCTGCCAGTTATGAGCGCCACGGCTATATCCATGGCGCACTGACCGACGCTTTTTTCGATGAACTCGTGCGCCGCTTTGCGACAGTCCCGCCTTCCCTGGAATGCTTTGCCAGCCTGGGACAGTTCGGTGGCGCCGTCGGGCGAGTCCGTTCCGATGCGACCGCTTATTTCAACCGCGCGGCCTCGTACGGGGTGCTGCTCGGGGACTCCTGGGCAGGGCGCCTCCAGCCCGAGGCCGACCAAAAGGCCTACCGTGCCGTCTGGAACGCCCTGGAGCCCTTCACCAAGGGCTATTACATCAACGGCGACTCGGAAGTCATCGACCAGCGCGTGCGCGCGACTTTTGGCGAGAACTATCCGCGTCTGGTACGCGTGAAGACGCAATACGACCCGACCAATCTCTTCAGTCTGAACGCCAATATCAAGCCGGCCCGAACCTCAGGCGCGCCCATAGTTTAAGTTTGCAGGGCGCATCGCGGCCAGCGGTGCAATGTGGGAGGATTCATTCATGGCAAAAGCGGTACCGGCATGCGTTTTGACCATCTTCGGTGTCACCGGAGATCTCACAAAACGGCTGCTGTTTCCGTCGCTCTATAATCTCGCCGCTTCAGGCTCCTTGCCGAGCGATTTCCGTCTGATCGGCGTGGGGCGACGCGATTGGACCGACCGTACCTTGCGAGCGTACCTGCAGGCTTCCCTGCAGCAGTTCCTGTCCGAGAAGCCGGATGCGCGGGTCGTACGCTGGCTCGCGCAACGCACTTTTTATCAAGACACGACTTTTGATGACCAAAGCGGTTTTGATGCTCTCGGGAAGAAGATCGGGGAGCTCAGTGCGCGCAAGGGCACGCTCGCCAATCGGCTTTTCTATCTCGCCGTCGCGCCTGAATTCATAGAAACCATCGTTCATAGGCTCGGACGAGCGGGTCAGGTGCGCGAAGCGGGAGACTCCTGGGCCAGGGTGATAGTGGAGAAGCCGTTTGGGCGCGATCGGGCTTCCGCCGCCGCACTCAATGCACAACTGTTGAAAACCCTGGCTGAGCGGCAGCTGTACCGGATCGACCATTTTGCCGGCAAAGACACCGTTCAGGATTTGGCGGTATTCCGATTCAGCAATGCCATTTTCGAGCCCCTCTGGCACCATTCCCTGATCGACAACGTGCAAATCACGGTAGCCGAGACGGTGGGTCTTGAAGGCCGCGCGGGTTTTTACGAACACTCCGGCGCGCTGCGCGATATGGTACCCAACCACCTCATGGAACTGCTGTCGCACATTGCGATGGAACCGCCGATTTCTTTCTCGGCTGATCACATGCGTCAGAAGCAAATCGAGCTGCTTGAGTCGGTGCGCTCGATTCGACCACGCGAGGTGAGTCGATGCGCGGTGCGTGGCCAGTATTCGGCCGGCAAAATCGGCCGAAAGCCGGTACCGGCCTACCGGCGGGAACAAGGCGTGAATCCGCGGTCCCAGACCGAGACCTACGTGGCATTGAAACTGCAAATCGATAACTGGCGATGGTCCGGGGTGCCGTTCTTCCTGCGTACCGGAAAGTCCCTGGCGAAAGCCGTCACGGAAATTGCGGTGCAGTTTCGCCCGGCGCCAGCGCGTCTGTTTCCGGATATTGGCCTGGGCACGGCGCCACCCAATCAGATTGTGTTTGAAACGAAACCAATGCAGGGAATCTCCACGAGCTTTTGCGTGCGCGCCCCGGGGCTGGACGAAAACATGCTGCCTGGCGAGATGTCTTATGAGTTTCCGCAAGGGCCGTTCGGTAACAACGCCAAGGGCTACGAAGGTCCGCTTCGGGATGCCATGTTGGGAAATCCCATGTTGTTTCCCAGCGCCGCATTCATTGAGCAGGGATGGAAGCTGGTACAACCCCTTCTTGATATGTGGTCCCCGGAACACAAGTCAGGCCTCGCCAAATACCCTGCCGGAAGTGACGGCCCGCGTGAAGCGGACGCGTTGCTTGCGCAGAGCGGCCATCGGTGGCGTCCATTGCGATGAGCATCTGGAAAACGGTCGTGACTTTGGAGCAACTGCAGGAGCGGGCGCGCAACACGCTCTCGGAGCACCTCGGCATTCGCTATACCGAGATCGGACCCGATTACCTGCGCGCGACGATGCCGGTCGACGCCCGTACGCATCAGCCTGCGGGCATTCTGCACGGCGGCGCCTCGGTGGCGCTCGCGGAGTCGGTCGGTAGCGTCGGTGCCAACCTGTGCCTCGATATGAACATGCAGGTGTGCGTCGGACAGGAGATCAATGCCAATCACCTGCGGCCCGTCCGCTCGGGACTCGTGACCGCCACGGCGCGCCCCTACCATATCGGCAGTCGCAGTCAGGTGTGGCATGTCGAGATCGCCGACGAGCAAGGCAAGCTGGTGTGTGTGTCACGGCTCACCATGGCCATACTCGCCCGGGGCTGAGACCGTGCCGAATGAGACGCTGCTCGAGCCCGATGAGCCGCCGCCGTTCAGCCTATGGCGTGCGCAGGGGCAATCGAACTTTGTCATTGTGGTTGATCATGCGAGTTGGCGTCTGCCGCGTCGACTGGGTCATCTGGGACTGCCGCCATCTGAGCTGCAACGGCACATTGCCTGGGATATCGGCGCGCTCGCGGTGGCGCAGCGGATCTCAGCGGCGCTCGATGCTCCGCTCATCGCGCAGAACTATTCGCGGCTCGTCATCGACTGCAACCGCGATCCCGGAGTGGAAAGTTCAATCCCTACTGTGAGCGAGTGGAGCAGCGTTCCGGGCAATCTGGACTTGACGGCGGCGCAGGCGGCCGCGCGGCGTACCGAGATCTTCGATCCCTATCACGACTGTATCCGTGCAGTGTTGGATGCGCGGCTGGCGGCGGGCCGTCGCTCCATTCTGGTCGCGCAGCACAGCATGACGGACCGCTACAAGGGCGTCGCACGCGCAATGCAGGCGGCGATTCTCTATAATCGGGATCGTCGCTTCGCTGGTCTGGTGTTGGAGATGCTCCGCCGCGAGGACCAGCTGGTCGTGGGCGATAACGAACCCTATTTCGTCAGTGACGAGACTGACTATGCCATCCCTCACCATGGCGAGGCTCGCGGGCTGCCGCATGTGGAGATCGAGATCCGTCAGGATCTGATCGGCGATGAGCCCGGCCAGTCCGCGTGGGCGGTACGCCTCACGCGAGCCTTACTGGACGCCGAGCAAGCCTTTCTGCTTGCTCATGCCGAGCCTGCGGGAATATAGCCGTGCGACTGTTTCGGCTCTGGCGCCTGCTCGGTCGCGATTTGCGGTTGCTGCTGATTGCATTGCGCAGGGCAGACCGGCCGTGGTGGTTGCTACCGGCGACGTTGTTGCTACTGATCTTCGCCCTTGAGCCTGCCAACTTCGCATTACCTGCGCTAGGCATCCTCGATGATCTCCTCGTGTTGCCACTACTGCTGCGCGCGTTGGTAAAGTTATCGGGAGCCGAGCGGCTGGCGCCGCCCGACAAGAAGGACGGGTAAATGCCAGGTCACGGCATGACGATGTAGAATACGCCTTCGCGCCATCACCGGGGTAACCGACCATGCAGTTAGCCAGCCGCGCCGGACTGCGCGTCGAGTTCAACGCCAACGGTTCGCTGCGGCGTTTCGATGCCGGCGCGATCTGTCTGCCTCTGTTCGTCGGCAATGAAGCCGAAGGGGGGCCGACCAATCTCTATTTGCGTCGTCACATCACACGCATTGAGTCGACGCCGCTGTTGGGGCCGGGCAGCCCGACGCATTTCGCCATCGATGCCAACGGGACACTACGCGGATCGGGCCTATGGCAGGGTATTGAATACGTCATCACGCTAAGCCTGGCGCAAAGCGCGCCGGCGTGGTTCTGGCACGTTCAATTGCTCAATACCCAGGCCACGACACAACACCTCGATTTGACGTATACGCAGGACTTGGCGCTGAGCTCGTATGGGGCCATACGCCTGAACGAATTCTACGTCAGCCAGTACCTTGACCATACCCCACTGCGCCATTCGGCGCGTGGCTGGGTGCTTGCCACGCGGCAGAATCAGGCTGTCGACGGACGCAATCCGTGGTGCCTCATCGGCTCATTGCGCACCGCCAGCGCCTTTGCAACCGATAGCCTGCAGTTTGCGGGACTGGCGTTGCGTGGCGGCGAATCAGCTATTGGGTTGACATCCGAACTGGGTGAGCGCCGTCTGCAGCACGAACACGGGATGGCGATCATTCGGGACGCCCCGCTCGCACTCGCGCCGCAGGCCACGGTGACAACGGGATTCTTCGGTTTGTATGTCGAGCACCATCCGGAGGCGACGGCGATCGTCGACCTGCAGCACGTCGACGCCGTGCTCGCACTGCCGGAGGCGTCACCCTCAACGATGATTCGCGAGGTTTGCGGGCCGGCGGAGCTACCTCAGCATGCCACATTGTTCAGCAGCGCCCCGCAGCTGTGCGTGCGGGAGCTGGACGACCCGAGCCTGCGAGCGTGGTTTGCGCCACCCTGGCGCCATGAGGAACACGATTCCAAAGGTGCGTTGCTGTCATTCTTCCACGGGCGTGAGAGTCACGTGGTGCTGCGTGCGAAGGAGCTGAGCGTGCTGCGGCCGCACGGGCACATCCTGCGCACCGGGCGGCACCTGACACCGGATGAGACCGCATTGACCTCCACGGTTTGGATGGCCGGGGTGTTTCACTCGATGCTGACGCAGGGACACGTCAGCATCAATCGCTACCTCTCGACGGTGCACAGCTATCTGAGCCTGTTTCAATCGCACGGTCTGCGCGTGTTCGTGCAGACGGAGCAGGGCTGGCGGCTGCTGGCCGTGCCGTCCGCCTTCGAGATGTCGCCGGAGGCGTGCCGATGGCTGTATCGGTTCGATCACGGCCTCGTCGAGGTGCGTGCCGAAGCGCAGAGCGATCCGCACGCGCTGACACTTAAGCTCGAGGTGCACGGCGGCCCGCCGTGCCGCTTCCTCATATCGCAGCACGTGGCCCTGAATGGCGATGACGGCAGCACGCCGGGCGCGGCGTCGTGGCACCGTGCAGGGCAGCAGATCGTCATTGAGCCCGCTGCGGGCAGCGACTTGGCGACGCGCTTCCCGCGCGGTGCGTTTACGGTAACGCTGGAATCGGGCACGAATTGCGAGCAGATCGGCGGCGATGAATTGTTATTTGCGGATGCTCGTTCCCGTGGTCAGCCGTTCCTGTGCATGATAACCGGGTCGGCGGGCGTCGTATCGCTGTCCATTCACGGGCGCCTGGTTGACGCGCAGGTGCCGCCGCCGCTGCAGACCGCGGCCGACACGGAACTGTTTCCCCGCTTGCGCATGAGGCCGGCAACCGCCGGTGATGCCGGCGTGAGGGTGCAGCGCCTCGCCGATGCACTGCCATGGCTTGCACACAACGCCTGGGTGCACTATCTGGCACCGCGCGGACTGGAGCAGTACTCGGGCGGCGGTTGGGGCACACGTGATGTCTGCCAGGGCCCGGTGGAGCTGCTGCTGGCGCTGGGGCGCACGGCGGCGCTGCGTGATCTGCTGCTGCGGGTCATGGCGAACCAGAATCCGGATGGTGATTGGCCACAGTGGTTCATGTTTTTTGAGCGTGAGCGCAACATCCGTCCGGGCGATTCCCACGGCGATATCGTCTTTTGGCCGGTGCTGGTACTCGCCCAGTACCTCCTGGCCTCCGGTGATGCCTCGGTTCTCGATGAGCGCGTGCGAGTGTTCGATCAGCGTGGGCCGGATGCCGGCGAAGTGCTGACAGTGTGGGCACACGTGCAGCGCGCACTCGGCCTCATCAGCCGGCGCGTCATCGCCGGCACCGCCTTGGCGGCGTATGGGCACGGAGACTGGAACGATTCGCTGCAACCGGCCGATCCGGCGTTGCCGAGCCGCATGTGCAGCGCCTGGACGGTGACGCTGCACGCGCAGACATTGACGTCGCTGGCGCAGGCGCTGCGTTCGATCGGCCGGGCAGCGGATGCCGCGCCGCTCGAGGAGTCGTTGCAGGGCGTGCAGCGGGACTTCCAGCGTCTGTTGGTGGTCGACGGCGTGCTGACGGGCTACGCGGTATTCGAGGAGGCGGGGGTGCGGTACCTGTTGCATCCGCGCGATACGACCACCGGCCTCAGGTACAGCGCCTTGGCGATGATTCACGCGATTCTGCAGGATCTGCTGAGCGCCGAGCAGGTGCATGCTCACCTGGGGTTGCTGCAGGGAATATTGAGCGGGCCGGACGGCGTGCGGCTTTTCGATCGGCCGATGCCCTATCACGGCGGCCCGCAGCGCATTTTCCAGCGAGCGGAGACGGCGACTTTCTTTGGCCGCGAGATTGGACTCATGTATACGCACGCCCATCTGCGCTATGCCCAGGCGCTGGCGCACGTCGGTGAGGCGCAGCGCTTTTACGACGCGCTGTGTCAGGTCAATCCGATCGGGATTCAGCAGGTGGTCGCGCGCGCCACTTTGCGCCAGTCGAACTGCTACTACTCGAGTTCGGACGCCGCCTTCGCCGATCGCTATGAGGCCAGCGAGCATTACGATCGCGTCGCAGCGGGCCGGATCGGGCTAGATGGGGGCTGGCGGGTGTACTCAAGCGGCGCCGGCATCGCCGTCGGTCTGGTGATGCGAGGACTGCTCGGACTGAATCACGAGGCACAGCATCTTCACATCGATCCGGTCATCCCCTGCGAGCTGGATGGGCTGCAGGTGAACACTCAATTGCTCGAGCGGCCGATCGAGCTGCGCTATCGCATCGGCAGTGCCGGCTGCGGCGTCAACGCGGTATCGCTCAATGATCGACCACTCTCGTTCGATTCCAGCAGCAACCGGTATCGTCGTGGCGGCGCACGCGTCAGCTGGGCTTTGCTTCGCGATCGGCTCGACCGCGAAGGTAACGTCCTGCGCATCGACATGGGCTGATGCGGTGGCGCCCCACGCCCTAGAGAGTTTTTCTATTATTTACGTAACGCATTGATATTGAATAGAAATCGCAACCAGGCCCTTGAGTCGCGAGCGATATGCGCTAGCGGATGTGTTCGCGCCGCAGCAGCGCGAGCTGATACCGCTCCGCGGGCTGCAGTCCGAGCCGTGCGCGGCGAAACGTCGCATCGGACGCCCTGGGGCGCTCAAATCCGCCGAGGGGCAACTGCGCGCCAGCGAGCGCCACAATCGTGTGCTGCCATCGACTCTGGGGTGTCTGTCGGCCGGTTGTTCGTGAGTGCATGAGATCCAGCTTCCCTGCGTTGCGATCCAATCTTATTGTTCGCAGAGATTACCGGGGCTTAAGCGGCGTTCTCCAGGGTCGCGTTCTCAATCGCATCTAAGACCACGCCTACACAATCGCTATATGTGAAACGGCTCGCATATCCGGCACCTCGCACTTACAGAGGATTCTTGAACTTCCTACGTTGCGAATACCACCACAGGCATTTTCTGTGGCTCGGGACTTCGCCATAGTCAAAACACCGAAAACAGCAACGCCGCGCCTATGGACGAGATCCTGCTTGCCTCAGCCTATTACCCCTGGGCCAAATGCCTCGTCAATCGATGCCTGGGCCGTTTTGTGCGTACGCCCGATCACAGCAGTGATGGGGCCGAATGGCCCGATCGTTCAGGAGAAGAAGTCGTGGGACGAGCGGCAAGCGGTGCCATCTGCAACGTATCGCGCATGCCAAGTCCCCAATAGCGATCCGCGCTGAGATGATCCTGCCTGAGGATTAGGTAATACTCAGGCGATGAAGCCTCATGCCTTAAGCATTCAGATACCGGGCGGCGCAACCGTGTCCGGGTTGTGGCTGCGGCCGCCCGAGGCCATTGCCGGTTTCGTGTTTGCGCACGGCGCAGGTGCCGGTATGGACCATCCGTTCATGCAAACCATGTCGGAAAAACTCGCGCTCGTGAAGATCGCAACGTTGCGGTATCAATTTCCGTACATGGAGGCGCATTCCCGGCGGCCGGATCGCCCCGCTGTGTGTCATGGCACGGTCCGCGCCGCCGTCGACGCGGCGCACAAGAAAGATGCGTCGCTCCCGTTGATTGCCGGAGGCAAGTCATTCGGCGGCCGGATGACATCCCAAGCGCAGGCAGCCGAACCGCTACCGTGCGTCGTCGGGTTGGCGTTTTTCGGCTTCCCGTGGCACCTCCCCAAAGAGCCTTCCACGAAGCGCAGCGAGCACCTGGACACGATTCAGATTCCGATGCTGTTTATGCAAGGGGCGCGCGACCCGATGGGCGATGCGAAGCTGGTGGAGGCACAGATCCATAAACGCTCCAAGTTCGCGGTACTGAATAGCGTGCCCGGCGCTGATCATGGCTTCCATGTACCGGTGAAGAGCGGCCGAACCGACGCGCAGACGCAGGACGATCTGGTCAGTGTTTTCGCCGCGTGGGTAGCTGCCATTACGTAGCGTGTTAGCATCAATGCAGTCTTAGCCGGCTACAACGAGTGGAAGTTACCATGACAAAAAGAAAGGTCGTCTGGAATAAGCGCCCGCAGGCGCAGGACTACGCCGGCGCCTCCCGCTATTTGGACTTGGTCTGCGCGCTGGGCGAGAAGCAAAGGATTTTGAAGGCGTACCGGCGTGCGCGACCCGCGATGTTTGCCGCCAAGGATCTGTTGCGTGCCAGCTTGCTGCCACTTCTGCCGGACGATGATGTGCATGTGGAGGCGGATCTCAAACGCGTTCGCAAGGGCAGGCCGCTAGCACCCGTGCTGCTGGTTCGGGGTGATGCATCAAGCGCCGTGCCTTTGACCATTGCCGATGGCTATCATCGGATTTGTGCGATCTGTTACTTCGATGAAAACGAACCGGTGCCGTGTTTCTTGGTCTGATCGGACGGAAGGACAAAACACGATGCGCCTGACTGCACGATACGTCCTTGGTCTCCTGAGCGCCTGTGCCACCGTGTTGCCGCTGGCGAGTCACGGGCAGGCGACCAATTCTCACGCACCGCCGAATACGGCACATATCAAGCGCATCGAGGGGACCGTGGCCCGGGTCGATCGGAACGAGTTGCTGCTCAGAGTCAAAGGCGGCACCACCGAAACCTATCAACTCTCCCCGGCAGCTCAGATCGCCAGGTCGCGGGCCGCGCAGATGGCGGATCTCACCACCGGCAAATTCGTCGGGTGCATCAACCTCTACGGCCAAAGCGAGAGAAAGGTGGCCGGTGAGTGCAGCATTCTTCCGGACGGGCTGCACGGGCTGGTTGAGAACCGCGATGATGTGGCGTCGGCGGAAAGTGCCTGGACCAGTGGCACCATCACCGCTGTCCGGGACGATGCGGATGCGCAGGCAAAGGGGCGCAGCATCTGGATACAGATCTCCGGCAAGGATCACACAACGGCCATGGCGGTGACGCCGGTCACACGGGTCACGATTCTCAGCGCCAGCGAGGCGTCCACATTGAGGCCGGGAATTAAAGTGCAGGGTGTGTCGCAACAGGCGGTGGATGGCACCGAAGTGATTCAGACTCTGACAGTCGTTGAGTAACCATGCCGCTGACTGCTGCTACCGACAATCCAGACGACAGTTTCAATACCCTAAATTCCCAGGGGGTACTGATTCCGCGGTGGGCGAGCTTTGCCGCGCTCGGGGTGGTCTTCGGCGACCTGGGCACCAGCCCGCTTTACACCTTGCAGACGGTGGTCCAGACAATGGGCGGCCATTTCACCGAAGCCAGCGCATTGGGCGTGCTCTCCGCGGTGTTTTGGACGCTCCTCATCACGATATCGATCAAGTACTGCCTATTTGTCATGCGGGCGGACAATCATGGAGAAGGCGGGATTCTGGCGTTGATGTCACTGATCGGCGCCAACACCTTGTCAGGCCGGTTGGCCGCCTTCACCGGGATGGGATTGCTGGGCGCGGCACTGATCTATGGCGATGGCGCGATAACCCCGGCAATCTCGGTCTTGAGCGCGCTTGAGGGCATCAATGTCGTCGCGATCTCCTTTAAGCCCTACATCATGCCCACTGCGGTCGTCATCCTGATTGCCCTGTTCGCATCCCAGCGCTATGGCACACAGAAGATCGGCCGCGCGTTTGGGCCGGTCATGCTGCTGTGGTTCCTGGTCATCTCGATCCTGGGAGTGCTCGCGATCCTGAAACATCCGGCGGTGCTTGCCGCGATCGATCCGCGTTATGCGATCAAGTTCCTGAGCCATTCCGGATTGATGGGTATGCTCGTGCTCGGTGGCGTGTTTCTTTGCATTACGGGTGGTGAGGCGCTGTACGCCGACATGGGACATTTTGGCAAAGGGCCGATACGACGCTCCTGGTACTTCATCGTGTTGCCCTCCTTGCTCTTGAGCTACGCGGGTCAAACCGCATTTCTCCTCGGCCATCATGCCGTGACGGGAAATCCATTTTTCCTGATTGCTCCTCGCTGGTCCATCTATCCTTTGGTCGTGCTGGCGACATTGGCGACCATCATCGCGAGTCAGGCCATCATCACCGGTTCCTTCTCGATGAGCCGACAGGCGATGCAACTAGGCTGGCTGCCCGGGATGTCGATTCGCCAGACTTCGGATCGGATGTATGGGCAGATCTATGTACCCGTGGTCAATTGGCTGTTGATGATCGCGACCGTCGTCATCACCATCTCTTTCGGCACCTCCGACCGACTGGCCGGCGCTTATGGCACGGCGGTCGCAACCACGATGCTGCTGACCTCGGTGCTGCTGTATAAGGCCATGCGCAAGAGCTGGCACTGGCCGCTGGCCATCGCCATGGCCGTATCGGCTTGTTTTCTGATTGTGGATATGAGCTTCTTCATCGCAAATCTGTGGAAAATCGCCGATGGAGGATGGCTGCCACTGACCCTGGCGGGAATTCTCCTGCTCATCATGGTGACCTGGCGCACAGGCGTCGAGGCGGTGCGCGCGAGTCTCGTGCAAAGACCTGAACTGGGCCAGGAGTTCTTGAGCGACCTTAAGTCCGGTGCGATTCGGCGCACCCCGAGCACGACGGTTTTCCTGACCCGCAGCACCCAGACGGTGTCAAAGCTCATCATCGATCATGCGCGCTTCGTCTGCACCCTTTCGCAATACGCGATAGCCCTGAGCGTCGTTTTTGAATCCGTGCCGCGCGTGCTGGGCCCGAAGTGCACGCTGGTCGAGCCCATCGGTGAGGGACTGTGGCGAGTCACTGCCCGATTTGGCTTTCTGGAAATCCCGGATCTGAGCGAAGCCTTGCGCAACGCGCAGGCCCTGGATCCTGCCATTGACCTGGATCAAGCGAGATTCATTGGTACACGGGATCTGGTGGTTCGCCGGCGCACCAACCCGGCACTCAGCGCCTGGCGCATCGCGCTGTTCGCCTTCTTATACCGAAACTCTGCCAAGATGGTGGATCGCTTTAGCTTACCGCCCGACAGAGTCATCGAAATTGCGCATCAAGTTGAAATCTGAGGTCATCATGAGTGACATGTTCAAGGCTGCCAGGACGCTGCTGATCGGCCTCGTGCTGGCAGTACCGACGGCGCTGCATGCGCAGTCTTTCCACGTCGAGAAGTTTGCCATCGGGGGCGACGGCGGCACCGACTACCTGACCGCGGAGCCGGGCAGCGGGCGCGTATTCGTCTCCAGGGGCACGCACGTCATGGTCATAGATGGTGCCAGCGGCAAGGTGTTGGGCGATATTCAAGACACGCCGCGCACCCACGGTATCGCGTTGTCCAAGAAGTCAGGCCATGGCTTCATCACCAACGGCGGCGATTCGACCGTCACGATGTTCGACCTGAAGTCCCTGGCGGTCATCCGGAAGATTGCGGCGAATATCAACGGCCTCGACGGCATTATGTACGATGATTTCGATGATCGCATCGTGCTGACCAACCACAGCATGCCGGTCGGAACCGCCATGGAGATCGATGCCAAGAGCGGTAACATCGTTGGCACGGTCGAACTTGAGGACACGGCGCCGGAGGGCGCGGCCAGCAATGGCAAGGGCACGCTGTTCATCAACAACGAGCGTAAGAGCACCCTGCAGGTGGTTGACGTCGCGACGATGAAGGCGACCGCCTCATGGCCACTGGCGCCGTGCGAAGGCCCGACCGGGATCGCCATGGACCGCCGTAGCAACCGCATATTCGTCGGTTGCAGCAAGCTCTCCGTCGTCGTCGATGCGGCCTCCGGCAAGGTCGTGGCGACCATCGCCAACGGCAATGGCGTCGATGCCTTGGGCTGGGATAGCGCTGAGAAGCTGATCTACATCCCCGCGGGTCGGGATGGCATCGTAACCATCGTCCACGAAGACTCCCCGGATACCTATACGGTTGTCGCCACGGTCCAGACCATGCCGGGCGTCAAGACCATTGCCGTGGATCCCGTCAAGCACCGGGCCTACGGCTTTACGCCGGAGTACGGTCCGGCCCCGCCACCCGACGCGAGTTCGCCGCCGCCCGCGCAGGGCAGTGGGCCGGGCGGCTTCCGCTTTGCGCCACGCGGACCGGTGATCGGCGCCTGGTTCTTCGCCATCAGTCACTAGCCGCGAGCCTCACGTCAGGCAAGCCGACATTGGCATACCTGACTCGCGCTGGCGCTCGAAAAGGTACTGCCACTGAAGTCCCCGTCCCGGCGCGTGAGACGGATACCGTTCAAGGCGAGGAGGGTGAGCAGCTCCTGGGGGAAAATAGACCGCAAGTGGAGCGGGAGTATCCAGGCATCGCGCCGTTGCGCCGTAGATATGAACCAGGTGGCCCGGTCAACCTGCCGCTCACAATCGTAGTCATTCGTCGCCTCGACAGTGATTTCGCCGTGCAACGGCGAGGTTTTTTGCATTACCGGGAAGCGCTGCGCGCGCGGACGGGAAAGCAACTGCAGGTTAGGGCTGAAAATATCGAACGCCAGAACGCCGTCCGGCTGCAGATGGCGCCGAACCGCGGAAAAGAAGGCCCTGAATTCATCCTGGTCGCTCAAGTGCAGAAGTGAGTTGCGGGCCACGAATATCAGTGAGAACCGTTGTCCGAGGTCGAAGTCCCGCATATCCGCCCGGAGGAGGCGCGCCTGCGCGCCCGCCGCCGCCGCGCGTCGCCTTGCTGCCGACAACATCGTTGATGACAGATCGAGTCCCGTGGCGGGCAAACCCGCGCAGGCAACCGGCACCAGCAGCTGCCCGGTGCCACAGGCGAGCTCCAGAACTGCGCCGGCGCACTGCTGCGCAAGGTCCAGGTAGTAGGTCAGCTGCGCCGTTGAAGCGGGTAGCAGCGCGTCGTAGAGATCTGGCTCATCGTAGAGCATCGGTGTCTTGAGCAATCAGCCGTGTCATTCGACTCTGGCCATGGATATTTCTATCGATGTCGGGTCCCAGTTTCGGCCGTCGTCGCGGGAGGTATCAGCGCGATACGTGTAGTGATCCTTGTCGGTCAACTGGTAGGACTCGCGAAACTTCATCTGCCCATCCGCGGACACAACGACCACGGTACCTGCAGCCGCGCTAACCGATCCTGAACTGGGATTCACCTGCCTGCGCAGAAAGGAATTCGTGACATTCAGGTATTCGATGATCCACGAGTGGTGCTGCGTATCGAACTGCCGAAAGCTGATGCCCAGATACGCTTTGCCATCCGGTGTCGAGGCGTGGAACTCGTCGGCTATCGCCATGCCGTTGAGGATGTAGCGACCAATCCAAGTCACCCCCGAAAACTGCGCGTAGCTGCCATCCGCCAGCCTGGTCTTGCCGCTGCCCTGCCACTTGCCCACCAGAAATGAAAAGTCACTCAGCTGACGGGGCGCCTGAGCGTTTTTGTGACCGTAGGGTGTAATGGCCGGTTCAGCGGCCCTGGCGTGACGGGAAGTGGCAATACCGAGGGCCAGTGCCGCGACCAGGAAGACGATGCGCCGATTCGCCATGATGGAGGTTGCCCGAGCCGCCTATTTGTTCTATATTACCAAACAAATGAAGGGAAGTGAAGACAGCCTGGGTTCACTCGAGCACGTCGTGTTACTCGCCGTTATGCGGCTTGCCGGTAACGCTTACGGGATGACGGTGCGCCGGGAGATCGAGAGCGCGACCGGGCGCGATATTTCCATCGGCGCCGTGTATGCGACGCTGTCGCGCCTGGAATCCAAAGGCTTCATCCAGTCGTTTTCCGGCGAGCCCACGGCCGCGCGCGGCGGACGCGCCAAGCGATATTTTCGCATGACGAGCGTTGGTCAGGCAGCAGTGCACAACACGCACGAAATTATTCATAAGATGAGTGCGGGTCTCAAAGGCCTGCAATCCATATGAGGCGTGATTGGCGTCTCCATGTGGCGATGTGGACGCTTTCGCGGCTGGCGCCCGAGGGGCAGCGCGAGGCGCTCGTCGGTGATCTCATGGAAGAGCACGCGCTGCGCGCCAGCGCGATATCTTCGGCCGCGGCGCTCAAATGGTGTCTGCAACAGGTTTGTGCCTCGGCGCTGCCGCTCTTGTGGGGCCGGCTCAGACGGGCCGCCTGGATCGCAACCTTCGGTGTGGCGCTGCTGGCTTATACTGCCGTCGGCGTCGTCGAGTTCTTTGTCAATCGCGCGATGTCGAGTCCATCGGCCGCCGGCCCCATCGCCTACGCGCTGCTCGGTCTGATCATCCCTTTCCCGACCGTGGTGCTCATCGCCTACTTCGCAGCCAGGATCAGGCGCCGAGCTCCGTTCATCCTGGGCGCGATCATGCTGCTGATGGTCACGGTCATGACATTGACATCCGCTGAGATCGTGCCCACTTGGTACCGGATTGCGTACTTCCTCGTCGGACCTGCGGCGGCCCTGATCGGCGGCGCCCTGCATCGGCAGCGGTCACCGCAATGACATCGGGCATATTGCCTGGCATCGCGGCTGCGTCCGACGGGCGCTTGCCGATTGTCATCGGGGTAACCGGCCATCGTCATCTGCGTGCAGCCGATCTGCCGGGCTATCGTATGCGCATCATCGAGTTCTTCGATCTGTTGCAGCAGCGTTACCCCTCAACGCCGCTGCGGGTGATATCGGCCTTGGCGGAAGGGGCCGACCGACTGGTTTCGCAGCTCGCGCTCGAACGTGGCTACGAGATCATCGTGCCGCTGCCGCTGGAGCCCCACGACTACGAGCACGATTTCCCGGACTCGGTAACCGAATTTCGCGAAATCCTGCAACGCATTCCGCCGCAGTGCGTATTCGTGTGGCCGCATCGCACCACGCATGGCGGAGCGGGCGCCGATCCAGCGGCCGAGCGCGTACGGCAATACCGCGAAGTGGGAGCATTCGTGGCGCAACAAAGCCACATCTTGCTGGCCATCTGGGACGGGGTGCCGGATGACACCAGCGCAGGCACCTCCGGCGTGGTGGCCCTGAAGCTGGGCCGCACGGCGACCGGGCAGGCGGGTGCCGGGATTGCGCTCGACCCGGATGACAGCGGCCCGGTCTTCCACGTGCATGCAGCCCGTGCCGGCGGCCAGATAGACGCCTCACAGCAGGCCTCCTGGCTTTTTCCCAAGGACAACGATGCAGATCTCTTCGACACCGTGTGCAGCCGTATCGAGCGCTTCAACAGTGAGTCCGCGCGCGAGCGCATTCGCGCGCAAGTCCCGGGGGTCATCGCCTCCTTGCTGCCTGGAATCGGGTCCGCAGCAGACGGGGATCAGGAGCTCGGCAAGGCGTTTGCGTACGCCGATCGTCTCGCTGCTCACTATCAGCACATCACGCATCGGGTCTTGCGCCTGACATTGGCGGTAGCGGCCCTGATGGCCGTGATCTTCGAGGTCTACTCCGAAGTGCTGCCGTACCGGGCCGTGCCACTCGTCTATCTGCTGTGCTTTGCCTTGCTGACGCTGATCCTGTTCTGGCATCGGCGCCTGGATGCGCAGGGCCGCTACCTCGACTATCGTGCGCTCGCCGAAGGGCTGCGCGTGCAGTTCTACTGGCGCCTGGCCGGAATGACCGATAACGCCTCCGCCTCCTACTTGCGCAAGCAGCTCGATGAGCTGCGCTGGATCCGTGAAGCACTGCGTGCAACGGGTGCCGTCCCGCCGCCATTACACGCCCAAGCCGAGCTCGCATTGAAGTGTTGGGTGCATGGTCAGGCGGATTACTACGCAACGCACGCCCGAATGCATGAGCGACGCACGCAGCGTATGGAGCGGTGGTCACGCACTTCGCTGACTGTCGGTCTCGCCGCGGCCTTCAGCCTGGTGGTGTTCTGGAGATCGCTCGAGCAAGTTGTCTCAATGCATCATTGGGTCGTACTGGTCATGGGTACCGCGCCGGTGAGCGCGGCACTCTGGGAAGCCTATGCCGAGCGCATCGGCTCGCGCACGCAGTCCAATCAGTACGCCCGCTTTGCGGCGATCTTTCTGCGCGCCGAGCGCATCGTGAGCCGGCTGGAGGAGGAGGAGCAGACGCCTGCGCGCCATCACAGCGAGCTGGCGCTGTTGCGGGAATTGGGCCGTGAAGCCCTCATAGAGAATGCCGATTGGGTGTTGCTGCTGCGTGATCGACCTATCGCGCTGCCTAAAGGTTGACGTCCGACCCCATGGCTTGATCCGACGGGGAATCGTCCTCCGTAATATCGTCAGCCTCAACATCTTCCAGCGCTCCGGTCCAATCCTCGGGCGCGGCTGCTGTGGCCAGCGGTAGCTCTTCCCATTCCTCCGCCTCAACGCTGTCCAGCTGCCCATCGAAGGATTGAATCTGCACGGTGGCGGATGCCGCATCCACGCTTACGACCTGCAAAACCTCGCCCGTATCCGAGCGCTGGTACCAACCGCCGACCTGGGGGGTGCCCACTGAGTTCATCGCGTCTCTCCTGAAACTGGGATGCGACTACCGTAGCCGACGGTGCGAAACCGGGCGTAGGCGGCCTGGCGGTATTCGTATCAGTGATCGCCGCGCACCGCGCCAAGATCGAGATAGAACTTCTCGATAATCGGGCGTTGACCTTGGCTTATCTTTCGCAGCGCATGCTCCCGCTCAAACCAGTCGCCCCGATCGACCTCGGGAAAGCGGGCGCTGCGCCCCGATTTTGGCGGCCATTCCATCTCAAACAGATTGCTGATCAAATCGGCAGGATCACAGTCTCCCTCGACTGCCCAAATGTGCAATCGTTTGCCACTGGGCTGGCGGAAGGTGCCCAGATCGTGCTCCTCACCGTGTGCCCCGACGTCGAATCCCGTTTCCTCCTGAAATTCGCGCCGCGCGCAGACTAGCTCGTCTTCCCCGGCATTGACGATACCCTTTGGCACCGACCAGCCGCCGTCATCTTTCTTTGCCCAATACGGGCCGCCCGGATGGACCACAAACACCTGCGTGCACGCATCTCGCCGCCGGTACAGCAGCAGGCCTGCGCTGATAATCGTCAAGGTGCCCCTCCGTCGCCTACGCGGCGCGCTGGTGCTCGTAATAGGGCGTTTGTCGATCGCTCAGGATCGACTGCAACTCATCGATTGAGCGGCCTTGCGGGGTCAGCCAGCGATCAACGTTCTGTGGCTGCAGGTTCACAATCATGCGGTCATGTCCCGCCGCGGCCACCTCCGGGGGCGGCTCGTCGGTGATCGCCGCGAAGGACAGCAGTGTCTCGCCGCTTTGGGGATCAGACCATTGCGCATACAGGCAGGCTATGAACATCCGGCCCTGCGGGCGCGGAATGAAGTGCAGGATCTGGTTTCGGCCATCCTGGCCGGTCACGTTCTCATAGAACGAATCGATGACCATCAAGGCGTGCGTGGCGCCAAACTGGTTGCGCCAGAACTTCGTCAGATTGTCGCGACGGGCATTGTAATTGCCCGATAGCTTGTCATCCGTGACCGCCGGCGCGCCCGGTTGCCGCAGCAGATAGCGCGCCGGGACCATCATTTTCACGCCATCGCGCACCACGACCACGGGTGCGTAGGATCTCGGAAATATCCGATAGTCATTCGAATGGGGTGCGTCGTCCTTCAGCAGCACGAGTTTGTCGAGTGCCTGTTGCACTTTGCTTAGCGCAATCCGTTTGCTCTCCGCCGCGGCCTTGGACTCCTTGATGGCAAGTTTTCGCTCGGCATCCGCCAGCCGTTTTCGCTGGGCGAAGATCTCCATCTCGAGCTTCATGACCTGGGCCTTGCGGTACTGATCATTCAGGGCCTTGATGGCGTGTTCATCGGGGGTCTGCGGACGGCCGAATTCAAGTTCGAAGCCGCGTGGCAGCCGAAACCCTGAGGCATCGGTCAGCCGCCGCGTCATCAGCTCATGAAATTCAGGCAGACACATCTGCACACCCGTTTCGCGCAGAAACGCCTTCCAATCTGCCGTCACCATGGCCGAATAGCACATGCTGCGAACCTCATACAGTGGCCCAAACCGGAGAATACTGTATGAGCGCAACCGGCGCTCCCCGTGAGTTCGGTAGGCATACAGTACGCATCTTGCGGCGCTAGGATTTGCCCATGCCGACCCCCAAGCGCCTTGCAGTCCCCGCGCACGCCACTCTGGGTGAGTTCGTGCACGGGCGATACCTGGTCAGGATTACATGCGAGTGCGGCCATGAGCGCGAGCCACGAGGTGAGTTTATCCGCCGGGTGATCGGGTCGCAGACGACGATCGGTGAATTGCGGCGGCGACTGCGCTGTCATAAGTGTGGGCAGCGCGCAGCACAGGTCGAGGTGTACCAGCTGCCAAAGCATGCTTGATGCTATCGTAAGCTACCCGGTGAATCGGCTGCCGTGGAACGAAAGGAACGCCTGCTTGAGTCCCTTGCTGACGCGTCTGTGGGCTATCGCAGCTGTGGCGCTGCTGGCGAGTTGTGCCACTGAGCGCTCACCGCTGAGCGGCACAGCGCCGGAGAACCCCGAGCAGGCACGTGCCCTCATCGATGCCTCGGTACCGAAACGCCTATCCGACCGCAGCGGATGGGTGAACGACATCTATGCCGCTTTCACCTTTCAGGGGCTGCAACCATCCCGCGAAAATGTTTGCGCCGTGGTCGCCGTGATCGAGCAGGAGTCGAATTTCCAGGTCAACCCGCTGGTACCGGACCTCGGGGCCATCGCCCAGCGGGAGATTGACAATCGCGCTCAGCATGCCGGTATCCCGCGCCTGATCGTGCGCACCGCATTGGAGCTACGCTCCGCGGATGGCCGCACCTACAGCGCGCGGATCGATGCGGCCCGCACTGAAAAGGATCTCTCCGACATCTACGAGGACTTCATCGGCTCGGTGCCGCTGGGTCGCACGCTGTTCGCGGACTGGAATCCGATACGAACGCGGGGATCGATGCAGGTCAGTGTCACCTATGCGGAGCATTACGCGACCACCAGGCCCTATCCTTACCCCGTCAAGGCGAGTATCGCCGATGAGCTGTTCACCCGCCGTGGCAGCTTGTATTTCGGGGTTGCGCACCTCTTGGCGTATGACGCACCCTATGAGGAGTATCTGTTTCGGTTTGCGGACTTCAATGCAGGCCAATACGCAAGTCGCAACGCTGCGTTCCAAAGTGCGGTCGCCCGGGCCTCCGGTTTGCCCCTGGTCACCGACGGCGCGCTGCTCTCGCACGACAGCGCCGCAACCGGCCCCAGCGAAACGGAGCTTGCGGTGCGCGCCCTGGCTGCGCGCTTGAATGTCGACTCAGAGCAAATCCATCGCGCGCTCGAGGAGGGCAATGTCCGGGAGTTTGAGCGCACCAAGGTCTATACGGGCGTATTCGCGTTAGCGGAGAAGGGGGCACACCATCCGCTGGCACGCGCTATGGTGCCGACGATCAGGTTGGGGGGACCCAAGATCAGCCGCCGTCTGACGACGAGCTGGTACGCCCATCGCGTCGATGGACGATTTAACCAATGCCTGGGCAGATGAGCGAGCGCGCGCTTTACCTGCTGGACCTACTGGTGCGTGGCATAGTCGCCGCCATTCGCACGCGTCTCATACCCGCCACCTACAGGAGCCTGGCTGCTCGCCGCCGGCGGAGGGTTTTTGGCGCTGGCCGCGAGATGCTCCTCGAAGCCGGGCACGAGCTTGGACAGGACGGTCTTCGCCTGGCTTGATACCACGCCGATCAAGGCGCTTTTGATATCGCTGATGGTGTGATCGAATTGCGTAGGCACTTTGGAACGTACCGCGGCATCGCGGCGCGGTGGCGGCGCGATGGCTGCGGCCTGGGGCAGGGGTAATCTCGGTCGGCGCGTCATCATGGCCAGCAATAAGCCACCGCCCAGCGCCACGGCCAGGAAGGTGCCGGGGGATTTTTGATACTGCTGACGCCAATCAGTCACGGATTTTACCTTCTGTTCAAGTTCATTCAGGTTCGCGCTCAAATCCTGGCGCGTTTCACGAATGTGTGTCTCTATCTGGTCTGGTGTTTCGCCCACGTCGGGTTCTCCTGGTGTCGAGTTGCGCGCACTTGAAAGGCGATGGCGCTGACGCCCGCCAGCGCCACCGCAATGATCAGGGCCGCCGCCCATTGCGGCAGGACAAGGATCAGCGCGAAGAAAATAGCGACCAGCGCAAAGCCGACGGAAAAAAAAGCAGTCAATGCGCCGGTTGCGACCCACGCCATACCGTGAGTCGCCCTGCCAATCTCCTCACGAACCTCCGCCTTCGCGAGCCTCACTTCGGAGCGCACGATCTCCTGCACGTTTCCGACAATGCTCGTCAAGACTTCGGCGAAAGGGCGATCGTTGGCTGCCATGGGCGTGCCTCCTTTAGTGCCGATCAGTCGCGATTGGAAAATGACTTCGCCACCAGGAAACCGATCGCGGCGGCACCGAGGAGCGCCGGTACTGGGTTCTTCTTCACCAGCGCCTTGACGTCTTCAACCATCGCGCTCACGTCGTGGTCGCGGATGTAGTTCGCGGTCAGATTGAGCTTGTCGGCAGCACTGTGCGCGAATCCTGCCACCCGCTGCCCGCCCGGCAGCTCTTCGGCATGCCCGTGCAGGCTTGCGGCAGCTGAGGCAATGCCGCCGGCAGCAGCGCTGCGGCCTTTGTCCAGCTGTTCACCCGCGGCCATACCCAGATCCTGCGTGGCGGATTGCACATCGGATCCCAAATCGTTCGACGTACTCGAATAACTCTCGGCGGCCATGGTGTTCTCTCTGTGGTGAGTGGATCAGAGAGTGAACATGCGCGTATCCGGCATTGCCGTCTGTAGGGTTGGGACGCACCGCGTACCCTAAACGCTCCTACACGACCGCCGGCCGACGATCAGATGCTCAGGGCACTCCCGGCTGCCATTTGTAGGCGCTGCCGTCTGGCACGGTGTAGCCGACCCCCGGAAAAGGGAAGTGCGGTGCGAAGATCAGCTCATGACTGGCGGCGAGTTCTGCGAGCATCGTGATGCGAGCGGCCCGCGCCTCGTCCTCGTCGCGATCAAAACCGTTGAGCCACTGCGGTTTCGCCAGAGAAATTATGGGGCTGTGTGCCATGTCGCCAATGTCGCGCAGGCGCGCACCCGCCGAGGAGATTTCATAGCCGACATGGCCGGGGGTATGGCCTTCGATTGGCAGTGAACGGATTCCGGGTACCACCATCCCACCCGCCCGGAATGAGTCGACGTGACCGGAGATTGCGGTGACCAGGCGCTCGGAGCCTTTGGTCTTCAGCCATTCCCATTCCTCGTCGGACATACGGATGGTCGCATTCGGGAATGCGAGGCCGCCCTTCGCGTCAAGCAGGCCATTGACATGGTCGCCGTGCGAATGGGTGATGAGCACGTCTGTGACGGCGCCGGGCGCAATGCCGGCCAGCTTCAGGCTGTCCTGCAACGCGCCGTGCCATTCCGGTCCGGTACCGGCATCGAGCAGGATCAGGCGTCCGTCGCCCTTTACCATCAGCACATTCACGCTGAGCATCACTTCGCCGGTAGCCGCCCCGGCTGCGCGCAACACCTCAGCCACCTGATCCACTGTCGCGCCCAGGCCAAAGCTCTTGCCATCATTGGGGACGGCGAGCTGTGCGTCGTGCAGTGCCGTGACTTCCAGTTTGCCGAGCTGAAAAGTTCGCGCGGCGGGGGCGACGGCTGTCAGCGTGAACCCGTCGTCGTTGGCTCGCACAGCCGCGACGACTGTCAGGCTAAGAAGCAGGTACGCAATAACAAAAGGTCGCATGAATACATTCCTTCAACGCAGTGCCACAGGGTGACCTGCGATCCCAGTTTATCGAAACCGTAGTGCGAGTATGAGAGGATAACCGTCGAGCCTGCCATAGGTTTGAGGTATCCGTTATAGACCCGCTCCATGCGCCGGCCCGTCCCGATCCTGATGATCCGTTGGCCATTGAGGATTACGCGGTCATTGGCGATTGCAAGACCGCGGCGCTGGTTGGCCGCAACGGCTCCATCGACTGGCTGTGCTGGCCGCGGTTTGACAGCGCCGCCTGTTTCGCGGCCTTGTTGGGCCATTCGAAGCACGGTCGCTGGTCGATCGGTCCCGCCGGGGAGGTCACCAACGCTTCACGGTCGTATGTCAACGACACCGTCGTCCTGGAGACCGTATTCGAAACGGCGGATGGCAGCGTCGCACTGATTGACTTCATGGCGATGAATCAGCCCGATTCGACTCTGGTTCGAATCGTCGAAGGGCGTCGCGGCCGAGTGTCGATGCGGATGAATCTGATGCTTCGATTCGACTACGGCTCCTCCGTTCCCTGGGTCTACCGTCTGGAAGAGGAAAACGGCAACATCGCAATTGCCGGTCCGAATCTCGTCGTGTTGCGTAGCTCGGTGGAGCTGCGCGGCGAAGGACTCTCCACCGCCGCAAACTTCGATATCGAACCCCGGCAACGGGTTGCGTTTGCGATGAGTTACGGCCTGTCTCACAAGCCACCGCCGGCGGCGATTGACTGCGAAGAGGCCCTCGCGAAGACGCACACCTTCTGGCGGCAATGGTCCGCGCGCTGCACCTATACCGGAGCGCGGCGCGACGTCGTGATCCGATCTTTGCTGACGCTCAAGGCCATGACGTTTGGCGAGACCGGTGCGATTGTCGCGGCACCGAGCACCTCATTGCCGGAGCAGCTCAAGGGCGCGCGCAATTGGGATTATCGGTATTGCTGGATCCGGGATGCGACGCTGACGTTAACCGCCCTCATGGGAGCCGGATACTATGAGGAGGCCGGGGCATGGCGCGACTGGCTGCACCGAGCAGTGGCCGGAACGCCCCAGGATCTGCAGATCATGTACGGCATTTTCGGTGAGCGTCGCTTGGCCGAATGGGAGATTCCCTGGCTTCCCGGCTATCAAGGGGCGCTTCCGGTGCGCGTGGGCAATGCAGCGTCGGGCCAGTTGCAACTGGATGTCTGGGGGGAAATGATGGATGCGCTGCACCTGGCGCGCGAAGGCGGTCTGGTAGCATCTGCCTCTGCCTGGGACATGCAATGCAGCGCCCTGGAGCATCTGGAGGCGATCTGGAAGGAGCCGGACGATGGCATCTGGGAGGTCCGGGGTCCCCGGCAGCAGTTCACCCATTCGAAGGTCATGGCCTGGGTGGCTTTCGACCGTGCCATCAAGGATGCCGAGAAGTATTCGCTGCAGGGGCCGTTGGACCGATGGCGGAAGGTTCGCGATGAGATCCATCGACTCGTCATCGAGCGGGGGTTTCATCCCCGGAAGCAGGCTTTTACGCAAAGTTTCGGCTCAGAGGAGTTGGATGCGAGCCTGCTGCTGATGTCGCAGGTCGGTTTCTTGCCGATTGATGATGCCCGCATCACCGCAACGGTGGCGGCGATTGAGCGAGAACTGCTGATCGGCGGATTTGTCATGCGCTATCGCACCGAAAGCGGCGCCGATGGCCTGCCGGCGGGCGAGGGGGTCTTCATTCCCTGCAGTTTCTGGCTTGTGGATGTCTATCAAAGGCAGGGGCGCGAGCCAGAGGCGAACGCGCTGCTGGAACGGCTGCTCGCCCTGCGCAACGACGTGGGTCTCTTGAGCGAAGAGTACGATACCCATGCGCGACGCCAGGTGGGCAATTTTCCGCAAGCGTTCTCGCATCTTGCGCTCGTACAGAGCATTCTTGGCGCACATGCCGGCGTGCCCTTGCGCGATCAGGTGTCTAGCAGCAATACGCAGCCGCCCTGAACCGTCAATACCTTCATGACTGGCACGATAAAGGGTTCGGATGGTCGCGCGCGCTGTCGCTGGTGCGCTGCCGCGCCGGAGTTCCTCGCCTATCACGACGCCGAGTGGGGCTTTCCGCTACGCGACGATCGGCGGCTGTTCGAGACATTGACCCTGGAGAGTTTTCAGTCGGGCTTGAGCTGGCGAACGATACTCGTCAAGCGTGAACACTTCCGTGCGGCTTTCCGCGACTTCGATATCGATCGTGTCGCGCGCTTCACCCCGCGCGATGTCGAGCGGCTCCTGAGGAACGAAGGAATAGTGCGCCATCGAGGCAAGATCGAGGCCACGATCAACAACGCCCGCCGGCTCCGTCAGCTCGCCAAGCGCGAGGGCTCCTTTGGCGCTTACCTCTGGCGCTATGAAGAAGACCCGAAGCGACGTCTCGGGCCTGCGCGGGCCACGATCTCAGCCGAATCGCTGGCGCTGTCGAAAGACCTCAAAAAGCGCGGCTGGGCGTTCGTCGGGCCGACCACCATCTATGCCTTCATGCAGGCCGTCGGACTGACCAACGGCCATGTCCCGGGTTGTGTGATCAGAACCCGGGTTGAGTCCGCACGCCGGCGCTTCAGCGTGCCGGAATGAGCACACGCCCCTAGCTCGCCCGCATCAGTTCTGCCTTGCGCGTCGCCAGGGCTCGGCCCAGCGAAACCAGGTCCATCTCCTTCGACTGGCGCGCCTCCGCGAACATACCGTCGGGCTGCTCCTCCTCTTTGACGTGGTGCTTTATCATCTCGGAGAGCACATGTACTTTTGCATCGAAGTAGTCATCCGCGGGGCTCGATGCCTGAATTTCCGCAATCAGCTTCTTGGCGCCATCGTGCTCGACAATGGCCTCGTTATGCATGTCCTTGTCTTTCGTGGCGGCGAGAAAAGCCGGATAGAAAATGCTCTCCTCGATTGCGCAGTGGACCGTTAGCGCCTTGCATATCTGGTCGGCAAGCGTCTGCTTCCTGGCGCTCGAGCGGCTGCTTTCAAATTGGGCGAACCAGGTTTTCACCTGGGCGTGATCGGCCTTCAAAAGCGCTACGGCATCTTTCGGCGATTTAGCTGCTTTCTTTTTGGTAGCCATGGATTTTTCCCTTGATGTTAGGCGACGAAGTGAGCGCCGACAGCTTAAGGGATTGCTGCGGGCGCAAAACCCTCTGTCCGAGTAGGCGCTCCCCGACACCATTTTCATGCGCCGAATAAGAAACCGGCCCGCAAGCTTTTCAGCATGCGGGCCGGCTGTGGGCTCTGTCTACCTTGATCTCTGCGACTACAGCCGCGTTCCGTAATACCTGTCGACGATCGCGCCATAATCGCGGTCATAGGTCGGCACGTCTTCGACATTGTACTTTGGTGCGCTATTCAGTCGTGCCTTGTCCAAAGGAACGGTGTACCCGCCCTTGGACTTGTCGTAGTTCAGCACGTTCCATGGCATGGGATACCGGTCGGTGCCGATTCCCAGAAAGCCGCCGAACTCCAACACCGCATAGCGTATCTGACCCGAACGCTTGTCGATCACCAGATCGTCGATTGAACCGAGTTTCTCGCCCGCATTGTTGTAGACGGCGCTGCCCTCCACTTTGTTGGAGGAAATGACATCGCCACTGGTCTTGTCGGAAGTCGTCATGATGTCTCCTTGATCAGCCTAGGGTGCTAGGAGACACCGGGAAAACCCTGCCAACCAGCCGTCGAGCGCTGTAGTGCATGCCAGATATGGCTGACGCATACGGCACCGCCGCATCCGGGGCGCGAGCCTGTCGGCGCTCGCCGACCCTGAAGCGGCCGCGGGGCCAATTGTTATAGAGTGACCGATGGACTCAAGCTCGCACCCGCACGAGCAAGTCAGTCCAAGCCAGTCTAGGAGCACAGGTATGCTGGAAAATCTTCCCGAAGCCATCGGCCATGCGCTCGATCACCAGCGCGCCGGCATGGAGAAGATCCTTTTCCACAGCGATCGGCGCCTCGCCGAGACGGGCAGAATCGAGATTACGTCGCCGGCCTTTGCAGCCGGCTGGCCCCTTCCGCGGCGATTCACCGCCGACGGCGACGGGGTGTCACCCCCGTTGGAGTGGCGCAACATTCCCGCCGACACGGGCGTGATCGTTTTGATCGTTGAGGACGCCGATTCGCCCACGCCCGAGCCTTTGGTCCACGCTATTGTGGCGGATATCGACCCGCGTGAATCCGGGCTGGAGGAGGGCATCTTCAGCGGCTTTCCCGAGGCGAGCCCGGAGAAGCTAGGGCGAAATTCATACCTGACGCGAGGGTGGCTGCCACCGGATCCGCCCCCGGGCCATGGGGTGCACCATTATGCTTTCCAGATATTTGCCCTGGCCGCCGGTGAGCCGCTCTCGAGTTCGCCAGGCAGAGGAGAGGTGGCCAAGGCCATTCACGCACGTTCCCTGGGCAGAGGGTGTCTGATCGGCACTTACCAGCGCGCCATCCCGGTGAGCGCCGAGGAGACTTCGGAGTCGGTACTGGACGACGGACTCGCATTGGAGGCGAACCCATGAGCACTGGCTTGGAAACTGAAATTCCAACTGATATTCCGACCCACAGCCCGGTGCGCGAACCGGAAAAGTCTCCGCTGCCGCAACACGGTCCGGACCCGGATCCGCCGCCCGCCGAGCGTCGGGCCGCGGAATAGGCCTCAAGGCGCGCTGCGTTTTTCGACCAATTCGACAAATCCGCCGACGTCCGGATCGCGAATCATCACCGCTCGCGTGCCATCTGTCGTCGCGACCGGCCCGGGTCTCGATACGACCAGTGCGCCTGCTGTCCTGGCGCGGTTCAGGAGTGCATCCAAGCCTTGCACTTCGAACTCCACGTAGCCCACGCCAATGTCGGTCAGGCGCTGCGCTGCGACGGGCTGCTTGCGGTTCTGGAACTCGATCAACGCGAAGTTCACGCGCGATTCAGGGGCTGCCACCTCGGGGAATGATTCATCGTATACGCGCATGATATTGCCGTGGCCGCCGACGACGGAGTCATAAAAATCTCCTTTCAACCACGGCGTTCCCGGGTTTTGAGGGTGCCCGCCCAGCACGTCCCCGTAAAAGACTTTGGCGTTGGCCTGATCGAGGACGACGATGCCGGCATGCCCGATGCCGGGTAGCGTATCGGGGTCGGTGCCGGGAGCGGCCGCTGCAGGCGCCGGCGTGCGCTCATTGAGAAGCTCGATGTCGAGACCGTCCGGATCGGTGAGATAGGCGATGGTTCCCTTGCTCTGGCCCGGCGCAGCGATCAGCCGCGCCCCCCAGGTTCGTGCCCGCAGCATGCCGTCGGCCGACAGCTGCGACCACACCGATTGAGCATCGGGAACCACCAGGCTGAAATGAGTCGCACCGGGCTGCCAGGCGGGGTGGCCCGCCAGATTACGGCGCTTGATCCCTTTCCATTCCCGCAGGTACAGCGCAAATGGCTGACCGGATGCGGCGTTGACGACGAACAGCTTCGCCATGCGCATCTGGACGCCATGGACGCCGTACAGCTGATCAATGACCTCATCCTTGCGCCATTCAGGATCGGCCGTCAGGTCCTGATGGAACCCAAGGGCCTTGTAGAACGCGACGGACCGGTCGAGGTTCGCGACCATGCGCCCGACCGCGGCGAGACCGACCACCTTGCCGGGGCCGGCGGCCGTCTGGCCCTGGGCTGTGGCGTACGCCATGCCCCAGGAGGCGCCGAGCGCGATGATGGTCCTGAATAGGGAATATCTATGCATGGCGGAGTGTCCAGCGTGTCAAATCGTGGGCATCATAGGCGAATCGGTTTCAGTGGTTTCTATATACGGAGAGTCCGATGGTGCAATGGCCACAGGAGGCTTTAGAGCTGCTGCCGGAACTCGTGCGCCTGCGGCGCGCCATCCACACCGAGCCGGAACTCGGGCTGCGAACCCCGAAGACCGCGGCCAAGATCATGTCCGCGCTGGAGGGACTTCAGCTCGACTACCGGCAGGGGCCCTCGACGGACGGCATTGTCGCGGTCCTGCGCGGCGAACGCGAAGGGCGCACGGTACTGTTGCGCGGCGACATGGATGCGTTGCCGATGAACGAAGACACCGGCCTGCCGTTCGCTTCCAAACACTCCGGCGCCATGCACGCCTGCGGGCACGACAGCCACGTCGCCATGCTCGTCGGTGCCGCGCGACTGCTGAGCGCGCGCCGCCGCGATCTGTCCGGCACGGTGCTCTTCATGTTTCAGCCCGGTGAGGAAGGCTGGCACGGGGCCCGCTTCATGCTGGAGGACGGCCTGCTCGAGCCGTTGCCGGATGCGTCGTTTGCGCTGCATGTCATGCCTAATGCCCCGCATGGCGTGTTCACCAGCCGTGAAGGACCGTTGCTGGCTTCGGCCGACACGCTTCGGATCCTCATCACCGGTCGCGGCGGCCACGCTTCCATGCCGCACGATGCGCTTGATCCGATTCCGGTGGCCTGTGAGATCGTGACGGCCATTCAGACCTTCGTGACTCGGCGGATGCCGGCGTTTGACCCGGTCGTCGTGACCATCGCGCGAATAGAGGCGGGCACCACCGACAATGTCATCCCCGAGACCGCCTCACTCCTGGGGACCATCCGCACCCTGTCGGCCGAGAACCGCGCCGCAATACATGCCGGGCTGCGTACCCTGGCAGAGGGCATCGCTGCCGCGCACGGCGCCGTGGCGAAGGTCGATATTGAGCTGGGGTTTCCGGTGACCCGTTGTGACGGACGTGCCGTCGCCCTGGGACGGCACGTGGTCGAGGCGCTGTACGGCCGGCCGGCATGGCTCGCGCTGCCCGCTCCGGTCATGGGCGCTGAGGATTTCTCCTATGTGCTGGAGAAGACCCCGGGCGCGATGATCTTCCTGGGCGCCAGTGCCGCGGGCAGCGACTGGCGCAGCTGCTGTGGTCTGCATTCCAACCGGATGGTGATCGACGAAACCGTCATGGCGCGCGGCGCCGCGGTCCTGGCCGGCATTGCCGCACGATTTCTCGGCGGCAGCGAAGAATTTGCGACGCAAGCGCGCAGCCCGTCGGGCAACGGGGTCGGCGGTCAGTGACGGCGGGCATGCGCAAATCGATTGCGCCACTGATCAGTGCCATATTGGTATGCGTCGCCTGCGCACTCGCGCGAGCGGATGAGCGCACGGCGATTTCGCTGCGCATCGACACGACTCATGCCGGGCCGATCATTGACCGTAATATCTTCGGGCAGTTTGCCGAACATCTGGGCAGTGGAGTCTATGGGGGTATCTGGGTCGGCACCGATTCGGCGATTCCCAATGTGCGCGGCATTCGCAGCGACGTGGTTGGCGCGCTTCGGGCGCTGAAGGTTCCCAATATCCGTTGGCCCGGCGGCTGCTTTGCGGATGAATATCATTGGCGCGACGGCATCGGCGCTGCGCCGGCACGCAAGGCCACAGTCAACACGAACTGGGGCGGTGCCATCGAAACCAACCAGTTCGGCACCGCCGAATTCATGGACTTCATCAACCAGATCGGCAGTGAAGCCTATCTTTCAGTGAACGTCGGCACCGCAAGCCCACAGGAAGCCGCCGCGTGGATTGAGTACCTGACCGCCAGCGCTGCCACCAGCGCTGGCCAGGAACGTGCGGCGAATGGCCATCCGGCCCCCTATGCGGTGCGGTTTCTGGGTATTGGCAATGAGAGCTGGGGATGCGGCGGCGCCATGTCCGCCGATTACTATGTGAACCAGCTGAGGATCTACAGCCGCTTCGTCCACAATTTCAATCCAACGCAGACGGGCAGGCGCGCCATGCAGCGCATCGCGGTGGGCGCCGATGGCGCGAATACTGAGTACGTCGAGGCCGTCATGAAGGCCTGGCACGACAAGGTCTGGAGCTGGGACATCGAAGGGCTGTCACTGCACTCGTACACTTCCGCCGGTTGGCCACCCGCGCACCCAAGCATCGGCTTCGGTGAGGGGGAGTATGCCCTGCTGCTGAGCGACACACTGAAGATGGACACGCTGCTCAGCGGCACTGCAGCGATCATGGACCGGTACGATCCACAGAAGAAAGTCGCGCTTGCGGTCGATGAGTGGGGTGTATGGCTCGCGCCGACGCCCGGCACCAATCCGGGCTTTCTCGTACAGCAGAACTCGCTGCGTGATGCGGTAGTGGCGGCACTTAACCTCAATATATTTTCCCGCCATGCCGACCGCGTGCGCATGGCCAACATCGCACAAATGGTGAATGTGCTGCAGTCGATGATCGTGACGGATGGCCGGCACATGGTCCTGACCCCGACCTACCATGTGTTTCGGATGTACGTGCCCTTTCAGGGCGCACAGTCGATGCCGGTGCAGGTGACCGCCGGCCTCTATGCCTACGATAAAGTGACGCTGCCAGGCATCGATGCGATTGCGGCGCGCGGCCAGGATGGTCGGCTCTGGCTCGCGGCTGTGAATCTGGACCCGGGACACGCCGTGCGGATCAGCGCCATCGTCGACGGCGAACCTGCGCATGCGGCGCGCGGCGAAGTACTCACCGCAGCGCACGTCGATTCGGTCAATAGCTTCACGCAGCCGCAGGAGGTGGCACCGCAAACGCTCAGCGGCGAATCAGCCCATGGCGAGCTGATCATCACGCTGCCCGCGAAGTCCGTCGCCGTCATGCAGATCTACTGAACCTCAGGACCGCTTTGATGACTGTGCCGGCCGCGCTCGCGCGCCACGCATCGGCAAAATCCGCGAACGCAAACTCCGTGATCAGCCGGTCAAAAGGAAATTTGCCCTGGCGCCAGTAGTCGATCATCAGGGGAATCAATAGCTGCGGATTGGCGCTTCCACCCAGGATGCCCTGCAGCTTGCGCCCGCCCGCCAGCAGCTGGGCCACATTGAGCGTCCAGTCCCCTTGCGGTCGGGTCACGAAGCCGGCCGTGCCCTCGTTGGCGAGGCAGCTGGTCGCCAGGGTGTACACCGCCGGTGCGTGCGTCGTATTGAAGCTGTAGGTGAAGCCGAAGGGTTCGAGCTCGTGCAGCGCGGCCGCCGTCGCATCATTCGACGGCACGATAGCGGTCGCGCCCAGCGTTTTCGCCAACTGCAGGCGATCCGTGGCAAGGTCCACCGCAACAATGCTCGAGGCGCCGGCGATGCGGGCCGCCATCACCGCTGCCAGACCGACGCTGCCGACGCCAAATATCACGACCGATTGTCCGGGCCTGATCTTGAACGCCTCGAGCATCGCTCCCGCGCCGGTGATGATGCCGCAGCCGAGGGGTCCAAGCAGATGCAGGGGAACATCGGGCGGTACCTTGACCGCACTCGACTCCGGCACGTTCATATAGGTCGCGAACGAGGATTGCGCGAAGAACGCCCCCGCGATTCGCGTGCCGTCCTGGCTCAACGGCGAGGAGCCGTCCGCGCGCATGCCACCAAAGCTCAAGCGCACGGCGTCACGGCAATACGTCGGCCGCGCTGCCCGGCAGCTTGGGCACACGCCGCACGATGCCCCGCTGAGCACGACGTGGTCACCCGTCTTGAGGCCACGCACGCCGCAGCCCACGCTTTGCACGATGCCGGCGCCCTCGTGGCCCAAAACGATGGGCAGCGGTACCGGCACTCCCTGGCCGTGGTGGCAGGACAGGTCGGTATGACAGATGCCGGTCGCGACGATGCGAACCCGGGCCTCCTCAGCACGAGGCTCATCGAGGTCCAGCTCCTCGATCTGCGGGGGAGCAAGTCTGTTGCGTGAAACGGCAGCTTGTATTTTCACCACCGATCCCTCGGCATCACAGGTGGCCTTCCTTGAACACGGGCTTCGGCGCTGGCGCTGAACCGCCGGCCTGCTGCTTGGCGTAGGCATCACGCGCCAGGGCAACCAGGTGCACACGGATCTGTTCGACCTCGCCTTCGCTCAGCAGGTCGTCCCAGCTCGGCATGCCGCGCGTCTCGAGCGCACCGCCACGCACGACGGCCTGAAAAGCGGCGGCGGTGCGGATCATGCCGGAGCGGCGCAGGTCGGGCACCGGGGCCGGCTCGGCGTTGGCGTGACAGCCTGCGCAGTTGCGGGCGAACAGCGCCGCTCCGGCGGTGATGTCCGCAAGGGTTCCCGCCTGCTCGGGTGGCGGCGGTATCGGCACCACGGCGGGCAGCGCCGGCGGTAGGGGTGTTGCGCCACCGTCAAGCCGGAACACCAGCACCCGGTTGCCATTGCCGCGCTCCGCCGCAACGTTCCCCGGCATCCATACATTCCAGCCACCGCCGCCACTGCCGGCGAGAATCGCGATGTACTGCACGCCATTCACGGTGTAGGTCATCGGCGCGGCGATCAGCGCACTGCCGGTGTCGATTTCCTTAAGTACCGCACCCGTCTCGTCATTGAAGACGCGCAGCCGGCCATCGACGCTGCCCTGGATCACGAGGCCGCCGGCCGTGGACAGCACGCCGCCATGGTCCATGAAACTGGGATAGATGTGTTCCCAGACAACCTTGTGCGTGATGGGATCCCAGGCCTTGAGGGAGGCATGCATGGAGAGGCTGGGCACTTTCTTCAGGTAAGCCGGCGCGGTCACCGGCCGCAGGCCCACCGGCAGCGTCGCCGGCGGCTGCAATAACTGCGTCGCGAACGCGACCTGCACGCCAGTGGCATTACGCTCCCGCTCGTAGGGCGCCAACGGCTTCTGCAGCAGTGCCATGCCGCTGTGGACGGCCGGAATGTAAACCAGCCCGGTCTTGGCCGACAGCGACATCGGGTTGAAGTTGTGGCCGCCGACGCCGGAGGGAAACACGATCACCGGCTTGCCCGTGGTGTAGTCGGCGTCGGGATTTTCGCGCGGACGGCCGCTCTTGAGGTCCACTCGCGAAGCCCAGTTCGCATCGACGAACTTGTCGGCGGCCAGCAGCGCGCCGGTGGCGCGGTCGAGGACATAAAAAAAGCCGTTCTTCGAGGCCTGCATCAGCACGTCACGGTCCGAGCCGCCGAGTCTCAGTGTCGCGAGAACAATCGGCGGCGTCGCATCGTAGTCCCACAGATCGCCCGGCGTTTCCTGGTAGTGCCAGACGTATTCGCCGGTATCAGCCTGCAGCGCAACGATCGAGGCGATGAAAAGGTTGTCTCCCCCCGTGGGACTGCGCTGACGGCGGTTCCAGGGCGCACCGTTGGAAGTGCCGATGTAGACGAGGTTGCGCTTCGAGTCATAGGCGATGCCATCCCAGGCATTGCCGCCGCCCCCCGCCTTCCAGTCGTGTTTCGGATCCCAGGTTTTCGCCGCCATCTCCAGGGCCTGGCTCTCGTAGGGCTTTGCGGGATCGCCCGGCACGGTATAGAAGCGCCAGGCGAACTTGCCCGTCGCCAGGTCAAACGCGGACACATAGCCTCGTGAATCGAATTCGGCGCCGCCGTTGCCGATCACCACCACCTTTCCCGCGATCTGCGGCGCGCCGGTGATCGAGTAGGCGCGCGTGTGATCGACGAAGGTATCGGTCTGCCACAGAACCTTGCCGTCCCGTGCATCGAGCGCGTAGAGAATGCCCTCGAAGGAGCCGACGTAGACCTTGCCCTGCCAGACGGCGACGCCGCGGTTCACTATGTCGCAGCAGGAGCCGCGGGCATTCTTCAGCTTCAGCGGCGGCTCGAACTTCCACCGCAGCTGCCCGGTGATCGCATCGAGCGCGTAGACACGCCCCGCGACACCGGCGGTGTACATCACGCCATCGACGACGATAGGGGTCGCCTCCATCCCGCGGTTGGTTCCGGGTTGGAACTCCCAGGCGAAGCCGAGTCTGGCCACACTCGTGCGGTCGATCATCTGGAGCGGCGAGTAGTAGGTCTTGCCCGCATCACGCCCCGTCGTCAGCCACGCGCCCGGTTCGGCGTTGAGCGCCTGCATTCGCGCCAGATCAATCTGGCCTGCCGGCGCAGCGGCAAGGGTGGGCGGTGTCGCGGGCTTTTGGGCACAGCCGCCAACGAGGAGCACTGCGGTAATTCGGGCGCCCAGCGCTACAAAGCGGCGGCGCTGTGCAATTGTCTTATTCATAAGTACAATCGAGATTAACGATTAAACACGTTGATAAATAAAGATATATAATCCCGTGTCGCGCGCTTCGCATCAAGGGTCACAGTGCGAAAGTGCAAATCGGCAGCAGGATTCCTGCGAGGAGCAGTGTCCAGGCAATCGCCTTGCTTCGCAGCTGGGTCGTTCCCATCCAGACTCCAAGCAGCGTGGATAAAGTCAGCCCGAGAGCAACGAGCAGGAAGTACCATTTCAAGACGAGCGTCGATGCAGCGATTCGGTCGTCCTCATCGTGGGCGGCGTGCTCATCAGGTGCGCCGCCTGCCTGTGCTCCCGGCTGACCATCGTTTGGTGCGGGATGATCATGGGGCGTCTCGAATACCTGGTCCTTGTGGACGGCGCTCAATTTCACGATCAGCCCCGCCGGTGTGTAGGTTCCGTGGGCCTCATGGAGATTGAAGATCTGCAGTGCGCCCGTCAGCGCGAAAAACAATACGCTCGGGGCGATCAGCAACCCTATATAGGCATGCCATTTGCGGAGGCGGACGGTCCAACTCATGAGCAATGACCTCGACTTAGCAAAGCGCTAGTTCTAGCACAGGCCGACCGGGACGCCGCAAATTTTGGCCGCACCGGGGTCCGCTATCCCATTGTAATAAGCCGGATTTTCGTCTTTACCGAAAAAGCGGGTAACCTATCGGCAATCTTCGCAGAACAAACGGAAAGCCTTAGAGGGGTGCCTTCGTGTCCAAACCAGTCTCCACTGCCCTGTATATCGGGGGCAAAGAACGCCAAACCGGTGAAACCATGGCCGTCGCGGATCCGGCAAAGCCCGGTGTGGTAGTCGGCCATGCCGCCGCCGCCACCACCAAGGATGTCAGCGATGCCGTCGCCGCCGCGAAGGCCGCCTATCCGGCGTGGGCCGCGCTGTCACCCCAGAAGCGCGCCGAACAGATGCTGGCCGCGCTCAAGGGCATCGCGGAGAACCGGGATGAGGATGCGGCAATTCTGTCGCAGGAGAACGGCAAAATCCGCTTTGAGGCATGGATCGATTCGCTGGTGCTGGAGCTGCGGTGGAAGCTCGCCCTCAGCCACACCGATGAAGTCAACGCCGCAAAGGTGCTGCCGCCGATTCATGGTGCCATTCCGGTCGAGACCACCGTGGCCTACCAGCCGTTGGGTGTAGTCACCATCATCGTGCCTTTCAACTGGCCGGTCGCCATTCTCGGCGCCGCGCTGCCGCACGCGCTGCTGGCGGGCAACACCGTCATCGTCAAGCCGCCCCTGACCACTCCGCTTGCCACGGCGCGCATTGTGCAGCGTATTGCCGAACAGCTGCCCCCCGGTGTGCTCAATGTCGTGACTGGCGTCGATGCCAATATGAGCGCATTGATCCGCAACCCCGACGTGGCGAAGGTCTGTTTCACAGGCTCGGTCAACGGCGGCAAGAAGATGATGGAACTGGCCTCGCAGAGCCTCACCCGCGTCACATTGGAACTGGGTGGTAACGATGCGGCGATCATTCTCAAGGACGCGGTGCTCGATGATGTGCATTTTGACCGCCTGTTCGCGGCGATCTACGACACCACCGGCCAGATCTGCATGAATGCCAAGCGGCTGTTCGTGCACAAGTCGCGTGTCGATGAAACGGTCAAGGGCCTGACGGCTCGACTGCAGAAGGTCAAGCTCGGTTATGGCCTGGATAAGGACACGACGATGGGCCCGCTGCATTCGCCGGCGCAGAAAGTATTCGTCGACAGCCTCATCAAGGAAGCCAAGGATTCCGGTGCCAAAGTACTCGAATTTGGCGAACTGCCCGGCGGCGATATGAAAGGCGGCAATTTCGTGCGCCCCGCCATCGTGATCAATCCCGATCTGAAGCTGCGCGTCGTCACCGAAGAGCAGTTCGGCCCGGTGATTCCGGTCATTCCATTCGAGACCGAAGAGGAAGCCGTGCGCATGGCCAATGACAGTTGGGCCGGGCTTGCAGGTTCGGTGTGGACCGCCGATCCGAAGACGGCCAATCGCGTCGGCGGCCAGCTGGTCTGCGGCTATGTCTGGGTCAACGACCACGGCGCCACGCGCCTCGATCTGCGCGCGCCCTTCGGCGGCATGAAGTCCTCGGGCATCGGCCGGGAGCAGGGTATCGAAGGGATCCGGGCATTTCAGGACACCCGGTCGATTGCGCATCTGGATGCCGCTGCGCTGGCATCGATGGCGCACTAGGCATTCATGCAAATCAACTGTCGTCGGCCGCCGACGACAGTTGATGATCCGCAGCGCCTACACGCCAGCGTGGCGCCTCTCCCTATAGTGGTGCGTCAACCAAAGAGAGAGCCCATGGACATACTTGTCATTCTGATCGTGTTGCTCCTGCTGTTTGGCGGCGGTGGGGGTCTGTACTGGGGCATCGGCGCAGGCTGGGGAATCGGACCAATTGGTCTGATCGTCGCTGTGATCGTGATTGCCTGGCTGCTGAACGGCTATCGCGGCAGACGCGGGCCCTGAGCACACCATCGAGTCTCGCGCGTATGGGGTTGCCCCAGCGCGTGAGCGCTCTAGCGACTTCGGACTTGCGACACTGTGGCTGTCGGCTTGCGCTCCCACTCGCGCCAATCCAAATAGTCCCGGTCAGTGATTCGCAGCGCACGGCCTCGCTGCGTGGGTCGCCATGCAATGCGGGGTCGGTTCGCTCGCTGGCCAACCGGGCTGTCGGCAGATTCATTGCGATTTCTGGTAGTGTTCATAGGCTACGTCGGTTTGGACAGAAGTGGCCATTCCATTAGCGTTGAAACAGCCGCGCGCAGCTGTCGGCGACGGCGCCATGCTCGAGTCAGCAAACCCCTGAAAAGGCCGTAAGCGTGGGCAGCCCGCAGACATTCGATTTCATCATTGTCGGCGCCGGGTCCGCCGGCTGCGTGCTCGCCAATCGGCTCTCGGAAGATCCGCGCTATCGTGTGCTGCTGCTGGAGGCGGGCGGCAACGACAGCCACCCGTTGCTCAAGATACCCATCGCCTGGCTATCAATCTCGCAGCAACCCCGCTTTACATGGGGCTATCGTGCCGAGCCGGAAAGCGGCACGGCGGAGCGGGTGTTGGACCAGCCACGCGGCAAGCTGCTGGGCGGTACCTCCTCCATCAACGGCCAGATGTATTCGCGGGGCAATGCGGGCGACTATGACGGGTGGGCTCAATCGGGCCTGTCGGGTTGGGGCTACGAGGACGTACTGCGGTATTTCCGCCGGTCCGAGTCGAACTGGCGCGGCGCGACTCATTACCATGGCGCCTTCGGGCCGCTGAGCGTTGCGGCCATTCCCCGGCATGCCGAGCTGTATCGCCTCATGATCGCTACGGCTGAAGGACTCGGGTTCGGGCACGTCGATGATTTCCACGGCCCCCGGCAGGAAGGATTCGGGATGCCGGACGTCACCGTGCGTCGCGGCAGGCGCGAGAGCAGCGCAACGGCTTATCTGGCGCCGGCCAGCAGGCGCCCGAACCTGCATATCAAGACCGGGGCGCTGACCACGAAGGTACTGCTCGAGAAGACCCGCGCGACGGGCGTTGAGTATTGGCAACGCGGCCAGCGCTGTCGCGCGAGCGCTGCCGAGGTGATCCTGTCGGGCGGCACTTTCAACTCACCGCAGATTCTCATGGTCTCGGGTATCGGTGCGGCCGATGAGCTCGCGGCGGCGGGCGTGACCCCGCTGCACGATCTGCCCGCCGTCGGCCGTAATCTGCAGGATCACCCGCTGGTGCCGGTCATCTACCGGGCGTCGCGGCCGCTGGGCTTCGAACGCTTCATGCGGCTGGATCGATTCGTGGCCGCGGGGGTGCGCTGGTACCTGACCGGCACGGGGCCATTCAGCGAAGCGCCATTGTCAGTACAGGGCTACCTGCGTCGCAACGCCGCTAGCCCCTGGCCCGACACCCAGTTTCAGATCAGTCACGTCTCCATGGGCGCACGCACCTGGTTTCCAGGATGGCGCGCGGGGGCGGGTGACCAATTTACAGCAACCGTCATGCAGCTGCGGCCGAGCGGTCGCGGCAGCGTGACACTGCGGTCTGCCGATGCGCGCGATCCGCCAAAGATTCGCCTGGGCCTGTTGGCCAACGAGGAGGACCGGCTCGCGGCCCGGGGTATGTTGCGATTTACCCGCGAGTTCTTCGGCGCCGCGCCGCTCGCGCAGTGGATCGACAGGGAACTCATGCCGGGTGAGGCCGTACAGTCTGACGATGAGATGGACGGATTCTTGCGCAACGTCATCCAGACGGGCGGCCATCCCACCAGCACCTGTGCCATGGGCACCGACCCGGCGCAATCAGTGGTGGCTGCGGACTTGCGCGTTCACGGCATGGCCGGGTTACGCGTGGTCGATGCGTCGGTCATGCCGCGCATCGTCAGCGGCAATACCAACGCGCCCACCATCATGATCGCCGAGAAGGCGTCCGATCTCATCCTGGACGGTAAGAACTGATCCTCAGCCGCCCAGGTGCAGGGCCTTGTGCTGACTGACATCACCGCCATCGCCGGCCTTCAGGCTCGTGAAGACTATCGTCGATATGATCGTCAATAGTCCAAGTCCAAGCAGCGCCTCGTGGATGCCATGAATCATTACCGCGGGCGCGGAGGTCGCCGCCGGGACGAATAGTGCCGTGGACAGTCCTGCCGCCGCGACGCCGAAACTGACCGACATCTGCTGCATGGTGCTGGCGATCGAGCTGGCATTGCTGGTGTCATCCGGGGCGATGTCCGCATAGACCAGGGTGTTCATGCTGGTGTACTGAAGGGACGTGAACGCCCCATACAGGAAGGCTTGCAGCACGATCATCCAAATCGATGTGCCCCGATCGATGGTCGCGAACAGCATGAGTAGGGCGCCGAGAATCAAGGTGTTGGAGATCAGCACACCCCGATAGCCGATGCGCTTCAGCAGCCGCGGCATGAACGGTTTCATGCTCATGGCCGCCATGGCCTGGGGCATGATCAGCAGGCCCGACTGGATCGGCGTGAAACCCAGGCCCACCTGATAGAGCAGCGGCAACAGAAACGGAACGCCGCCAATCCCAAGCCGCGTAAAGAAGCTGCCGCTCACGGCGGCGCGGAAGGTGCGAATGCGGAATAACGCAAGATCGAGCAGCGGGAAGGACAGAGTGCGGGCATGCATTGCATAGCCCGCGAGCAGGATGGCGGAGACGGCGACGAGCCCGGACATCTCGAATGCACTGAGCGTGTGCTCGCCAAATATCTCCAGCACATAGGAGAGCAGGGCGATGCCGGAGCCGAATAGAATCAGCCCCACCACATCCAAGGGATGGGTTTTCTCGGCCCGGTAATCGGGCAGATGCAGATACACGAGGATGAGCCCGGCGAGTCCAATGGGAATATTGAGAAAGAAGATGACGCGCCAGTGCAGGTAGCCGACGATCAGGCCCCCGGCAATGGGTCCGAGCATGGGCGCCACGAGTGCCGGTATCGAGACGAAGCTCATGGTGCGCACCAGCTCCGACTTCGCGAAGGTCCTGACGAGCGTGAGCCGGCCGACGGGAACCATCATCGCGCCGCCGAAGCCCTGCAGGATGCGGCAGGCGACGAGCAGGTGGATATTTCCCGTCAGTCCGCATAAGAAGGACCCGAGCGTGAAGATTCCGATCGCGGAGGAGAACACGGCCCGGGTGCCGAATCGGTCGGCCATCCAGCCGCTGATGGGAATGAAGACCGCAAGGCTCAGCGTGTAGCTGGACAGCACGGCCTTCATGCTCAAGGGCCCGACGTGAAGCGCGCCGGCGATGGTAGGAACCGCCGTATTGAGGATCGTCGTGTCCAGCGATTCCATGAAAAAGGCGACGGCGACAAGCCATGGCAGCAGCCGCCTGGAGCCGTCCGTGGGAAGCGCTGTGGAGGCCGCAGCAGCCGTCACGGCTTGGCGGCGGACAGGTCGTTCGCGGAGAAGTTCAAGGTTTTAATTAGCGCTTTGACGATGTTACGAATGTCATGGTGCCCGCCGTGTTCGATGCGCACAAGTGCATCGCTGCGAAGATGTCGCGCCAGCCGACTCTTACCTGGGTTCAAGGGTCCGGCCGCTAAGGCCGCCCTCGAAACTCGGCGACACTGCAGCCGTTGGTGGTATATCCAGAGGGTAAAGATCATGGGCAATCAATCTCAGAACCAGGGCTCCGGCAAGACTTCTCACGGCGCAGGCTCAGGTTCCTCCACGGCAGATCCCGGTAATCCGCGCGGACAGCAACCGCAAGGCGGCAAAGCCGCCAAGGGCGGCCAACCCTTGCGCCAGGCGACCGACGGCGCCTCTCCGGATGACCATATCGAATCGGGCAGCCAGGATTCACAAAACCATTGAGACTCATCGCTAACACCGAAAGCGTACCCGCACAGGGCGGGCAGGTTGCACACCCGCCCGTTCTGCTACGGCCGGGTGTGCCTGCGCGAGGCTTAGCAACCACCGCGGGCACCGCGGCGCGCGGCGGATACATCGATGCCGTGGCGTTCGAGCTACTGCCGGCAATTAATGAACGAACGGACGTCAGTAGCGTGCGCACGCGCGCGGCGGTGCGCCTTTATGCATCGATTTCCGAGAATCGTGGGCGCTCTTTAGGTCTGCACCTCACCGTGTAGGCTATACAGTAGCTGGCGCGCCGCACTGCTGGATGGGCGCTGTTGTCGTTTGTCGCTATGCTCGCCAGATGATGCGACGAACCGGCAGCGCGACCCTTCCCCTCCACGGCGGTCGCGTTCCTGCGTGGTTAGCCACCCGCATGGCGGCCCTCGGGCGTGTGATTGCCGAAGCCATCGTGCATCACTACGGCCGCAACGAGTTGCTGTGCCGCCTGGCCAATCCCTTCTGGTTCCAGTCCTTCGGGGCGGTCATGGGGATGGACTGGCACTCCTCGGGCATCACCACCAGCGTCATTGGTGCCCTGAAACGCGGCCTCGCACCGCTTCAGGACGAACTCGGGATTTACGTGTGCGGCGGCAGGGGCGCCCACTCGCGCCGCACACCGCTGGAATTGGCCTCAGTGGGCGAGCGCACCGGACTTGATGCCGTGCCACTCATCAGGACCAGTCGGCTGGTGGCCAAGATTGACAGTGCCGTCGTACAGGATGGCTACGACCTGTATCTGCATGGCTTTTTCGCCTCGGCAGAAGGTGAGTGGTGCATCGTCCAGCAGGGCATGAACCCGACACAACGCGAAGCACGGCGTTATCATTGGCAGTCGCAGGGCATGGCGGGCTTCTTCGATACACCCCACGCGGCCATCGAGGGCCGAAATGTCGGCGCCATAGTCAATCTTGCCGATGGCGATGCCGCGCCAAGCCGCAGCGCGAGCCTCGAACTGGTTCGTCAGGGGCCGGATGCGCTGATTGCAACCCTGAGGCAGTTCACCGAGCAGCGCGCTGGTACCATTGATCTGTTTGCTGCCGAGGATTCGCATCTGAGGATGCCCGCCCACCACGACCTGCAAGCACCCGACGTTGACCTCAAGCGACTGCATGCGACCCTTGCTGCGGCTGCGGATCGGGGCCCCAAGGACTTTGCCGACTTGCTCCTGACTCCCGGCATTGGTGCCCGAACCGTAGCTTCAGTCGCCTTTGTCGCGGAAGTCATCCATGGTGCGCCGTGCCGATTCCGCGACCCGGCGCGCTTTTCGCTGGCCCATGGCGGCAAGGACGGCCATCCCTTTCCAGTGCCGCTGAAGGTCTATGATGAGACGATCGCGGTTCTGAAGCGCGCCATCGGGCAGGCGAAGCTCGGGCGACAAGAAGCGCTCGATGCCATCCGGCGGCTGGACGTGCAGGCGCGTCGCCTGGATGAGGTGGTGCAGGGACCGACGCTCAGTGAGTACATTGCGGTGGAACGTGAGCACTCGCCAAGCTATGGCGGGCGGTGCGTATGACGCCGTTCGATGCGGATACCGCCGGCGCCACCAGTCTGCTGGCCGCGATCGCCGTCATCAGTCTGCTCGCTCTGTTCGCGGCGCCGGCGATCATTCGCCTGGCGGCGTTTCGTCCCTACTGGCTGGTGCGAAATTCCGAATACTGGCGGCTGATCAGCAGCGGCTTCGTCCATGCGAACTTCAGTCACCTGTTGTTCAACCTGCTGACGTTCTATTTTTTCGCCTTTGCGCTCGAGCGACGCATTGGCACCACCCTGTTCCTGGCGGTCTATTTGCTGGGGCTACTGCTGAGTAACCTCGGGACGTACTTCAAACATCGGCATGAGCCGGATTACGCTACTGTCGGAGCATCGGGTGCGATCACCGCGGTCCTGTTTGCCTCGATCGTGTATTTCCCTACCAGCAGTCTCTATATCCTGCCGCTGCCGGTGCCGATTCCGGCGCCCGTGTTTGCCGTGCTGTACCTGGTCTACAGCTACTATCAGTCACGCCATTCCACCGGCCGCATCAATCACGACGCGCACCTCAGCGGTGCTTTCACTGGCCTGGCCTTTGTTGCGGTGACGGATCCTGGCGCCTATGGGCGGTTGCTGGCGCTGATCCAATCCGGCAGTTTTCGCTAAGGCGCAGCCTGAGTCGCTGAAGGGCTGGCGTAGGTGCAAACTGACTGACAGAAATGGGTTTGGCGCGTAGTCCCGGCAGCGGCTCCTGCCTATGGTGGGCGGGATGGCCAAGAAGACGAGTGACTGGTTCGTCGAGCGACTCAAGGCCTGGGGCGTTACGCGAATTTATGGCTACTCCGGAGATGGTATCAATGGCGTGCTCGGTGCCTTGCAGCGGGCCGAAAAGCGCGGTAACCCAATCGAATTCATCCAGGTCCGTCATGAGGAGATGGCCGCGTTCATGGCGAGCGGGCATGCCAAATTCACGGGCGAGCTGGGCGTGTGCCTGGCCACGGGCGGACCCGGCGCGACGCACCTCATCACGGGGCTGTATGACGCCAAGCTTGATCACATGCCGGTACTCGCCATTGCCGGTCAGGCCGAGTCCACTGCCCGCGGCGCCAGCTACCAGCAGGAACTGAATCTCGATCGCGCCTTCGCGGATGTGGCGCAGTTCGTCCAGGAGGCCGGCCGCTCAAGCCAGGTGCGGCATCTCACCGACCGCGCCATCCGCATCGCCAAGGCCAGAAACGGCGTCTCGGTCATCATCCTGCCCAAGGATGTGCAGGATGAGCCGTGGGAGGAACCGGCCCATGCGCACGGGTTTACCCACTCGGGTCCCGGTTATTCGCGTCCGCGCGTGCTGCCCTTTGAGCGGGACCTCGCCGCGGCCGCCAAGATCCTCAACGACGGCAAGAAGGTCGCCATTCTCATTGGCGCAGGCGCGCGAAATGCCGCAGCCGAGACCATCCAGGTGGCGACGTTGCTGGGTGCCGGGGTCGCCAAAGCACTGCTCGGCAAGGACGTGCTGCCGGATGACTTACCCTTCGTCACCGGTGCCATCGGCCTGCTCGGCACCAAGCCCTCTTATGACCTCATGATGAACTGTGACACGCTGCTGATGATCGGCACGGGCTTCCCGTGGTCGGAATTCCTACCGAAGGACGGCCAGGCACAGGCGGTGCAGATTGATATCGACCCCGCCATGTTGGGCCTGCGGTATCCGGTGAATGTCAATTTACATGGCGATGCCGCCGAGACACTGCGTGCGTTGCTGCCGCTGCTCACTCCGAAGAAGGATCGCAGCTGGCACGACACGGTGACCGCGGGGGTGCGCGAGTGGTGGAAAACCGTCGAGGCGCGCGCCATGACGCCGGCCGACCCCGTCAATCCTCAGCGGGTGGTCTGGGAGATGTCCGCCGCTTTACCCGCGGATGCCATGGTCACCAGCGATTCGGGTACCAGCGCGCCGTGCTATGCGGTCTACTTTCGATTGAAACAGGGTCAGAGGGGCACGTTATCCGGCGGCCTGGCCTCGATGGGGGTTGCCGTGCCGTATGCGATCGCGGCGAAATTCAGCCACCCTTCGCGCCCCGTCATTGCGCTGGTGGGGGATGGCGCGATGCAGATGAACAATATGGCTGAGCTGATCACTGTGCAGAAGTACTGGCAGCGCTGGTCGGATCCCAGATTCATCGTGTGCGTCTTCAATAACGGCGACTTGAACGAGGTCACCTGGGAACAGCGCATCATGGAGGGCAACCCGCGCTACGAGAGTACGCAGTCCCTGCCCAATGTCCCGTATGCCCAATTCGCCGAGCTGCTGGGCCTCAAGGGCATCTACGTCGATCGACCCGAAGCCTTGGCAAGCGCCTGGGCCAATGCCTTGAATGCGGATCGCCCGACCGTCATCGAAGTGAAGACCGATCCAAACGTGCCGCCACTGCCGCCGCATATCACCCTCAAAGAGGCCAAAGGATTCCTGTCGGCCGTCGCAAAAGGGGACACGGGACTGCTGGCCACGCTGGGTAGCGCCGCCCATCGGCTCATCGACAAGCTGCGCTAGCCGCCATGCACGACGTGAAGACCTGGCAGCAGGATCTGATGTCCTTCATCAAGCCGGACGAGCCGATCGGCGCCTTGGTCTATTTTGTGCTGTTCGTGACCGTGGCGCTGCTGCTGTCGCGCGGCCTGCGTGCCGCGGTCCGCACCGCGCTCGCCAAGGAAGCGCACGTCGACCGCACCGCCATCAACTTCCTGCAGCAGATCGGTTCGGCGCTGATCTGGTTGTGCATGATCATTCTCTATGCGCATCTGATTCCCCAGCTGCGTGCCTTCGGCACGGCGCTCCTGGCGGGCGCGGGTGTCGCCTCCGTCGTCATCGGCCTTGCCGCGCAAAGCACCCTGGGCAATCTCGTCGCCGGCATCTCGATGACCATCTACCGGCCGTTTCGGCTTGGCGATGTGCTGCAGGTCAGTACTCCCACCGGGACTGAGATCGGGACCGTGGACAGCATCACATTGGGCTATACGACTCTGCGCGTGCAGGACGGGCGATTTGTGGTGCTGCCCAACAGCGTCGCCGCAAGCCAGGTCACCCTCAACCTAAGTCCCGGTACCGGACGCTGGCCGGTCGCCATTGCCATTCGTTTCAGTCGCGATACGGACATCGATGCAGCCACCACACTCGCGCGCACGGCCGCCCAGGAGGTAGTGGGGGAGGCGGCCGTCACCGGCTGCTTTCTCGCGCGGGTGGATGCGACGGAGGCGCAGCTGGAACTGCGGTTCCAGGCAAAGGATGGCGCGAGCCGGGACGCGCAACGTGCCGCGGTGATGCTGTGCCTCGATAGACGATTTGCGGCGGCCGCTCACGGCGCTGCCGCGGCCCAGCGCGCCACTTTCTCGTGACCACGGGCAAGCTGCGCCTGGGGGTGTCGGGCTGGAGCATCTCGTCGCGCTATCAGAGCGATATCCCTGGCGGCGGCAGCCACCTGGAGCGTTACGCCCGAGTCTTTGCCGCAGCCGAAATTACGACCTCGTTCAATCGCCATCACCAGCTGCGCACCTACGAGCGCTGGGCGAGCAGTGTCGGGGCGGACTTTCGCTTCGCAGTCAAGACACCCCGGGCGCTCACCCACCAGGGAGCCCTGGTTGCAGATGATGCGGTGCTGGACCGTTTTGTGTCCGAGGTCGCCGGCCTCGGCAGCAAGTTGCAGGTGCTGCTGGTACAGCTGCCGCCCTCCCTGGAGTTCGTGGCGGCGGATGCGGCACGATTCTTCAAACAGTTGCAGCGGCGGATCACATCGACCGTGGCAATCGTGTGCGAACCGCGGCACCAAAGCTGGAATTCCTCAGCCGCGCAAGCGCTGTTCAAAGATCGGGGGGTATCCCGAGCGGCGGCCGATCCCGCACGCTGGACGCAGGACGCTGTTCCGGGCGGCGCTTTGCGCCTGGCGTACTTCCGCATGCACGGCTCCCCTCGCATCTACTTTTCCGACTATGAGCCGCAACGCCTGGCTGACCTCGCGCGCCAGCTGCAAGCCGCCCGCCAGACCAGCGATGAGGTGTGGTGCATCTTTGACAATACGGCCCATGGCCACGCGATTGGCAATGCCCTGGCAGTGCAGCGCACGCTCGCGGGCTAACTAGCGAACTGCCGCGGGTCGCGGACGGATATTACATCAATAATATTACGTAATATATTGATATAACGATGTTTATATCTTGATGATGAGCGCGTTGATCGGCTTTCCGGAGCCACCCATGGCACTGCGCAATACGCGGTTCCACCACATGAGTACGCCGGTGATGAACAAGGCGCAGGGCGACAAACCGAACAACACCCACAACGTTTCCACGACCGGCCCGAAGGTGCGGCCGAAGTGCAGTCGCACCAGCCATACGATCGCATCATCGATAAATTGCGAAGCATCGGACAGCGCATTGAAAGGGCCCGGAAACGCGAAATAGATGGCGGTCGCAGCCCACATGATGATGAGCAACAGCAGCCAGAAGCCGAGCGCACTGTGCAGGTCCCAGACAAAGCGCCGTGCAGTCACGCCGCGATGCAGCGTCAGACTGCGTCGCCAGCGGCTCCTGCCCGGCCACCAGATGACGGCACCGGTCACGCACATCGCGATCACGGCTATCGCGCCCAGCCCGTTGATCAGCAGACCGGTTCTTCCGGCACACAGGTGATCGTGGAACTCGGCCACCCAGCTGATGAAGGCGGGTTCGCACAGCGACAGCACACGCTGGCCTGAGGGCGTGACGATGAGGGTGGGCGGGCATAGTGCCCGGTCCAATTCACGTCGAAAAACAATCAGGCTGCCGGACAGGCTGATGACGAAGATGTAGACGCCGGTCGCGAGCCCGAGCCACAGGTGCACCTGGAAGAGGGCGCGCCTCACCCACACTGTTTGCGGGTGCCTGACGAATCCTGCCAGTGGGCCCATACTGCCTTCGCACCAAAGTGGACCCCATTATACATTGCCTTCGCTATTAGGCCGCCGCACGATTATCGGTTTCAGGGATTGAAGACAAAAGCAATGACGCTATTCGTGGGACTGCGCAGGATGCGCGATCTGGAGCGCAAGCACTTGCCGTTTGTCCGCTCCATGGTGGAATTCGATCTCATCATCGAGATCGGCTATCACGAGGAACGCGGCAGGCCCCTCACCCTCAAGCACCTGCTGACACTCGGCGTCTGTACCCGCACGACGCTGCGCCGCAAACTAACCAGCCTGGTTGATCAGGGCGTGGTCGTACGCACCAGACCTGAAAACGATGGACGGGCAGTGCTGTTGGGAATCTCCAAAACTGCCGTGCAGCGCCTGGAACGATATCGTGGCGGCCTGGTGGCATCGTTTGTGCACTTCTCCTGAGCGGGGCAGCGAGTCAGAGCGTCGCAAGGACGAGTACATCGCGCTGCTGGCCCACGAGCTGAGAAACCTTCTCGCTCCGATCCGCTACGCGCTTGCGGCACTGGAAAAGCCTGACAAATCGGCCGCACAACACAGCTATGCGCTGGGCGTCATGAGGCGCCAGTCGGCCCACATGAGTCGGCTGCTCGAGGACCTGCTCGACATTTCGCGCATCGCGCGTGGCGAACTCGAGTTACGCCGAAGCGTCACGGAACTGACGATGGTCATCGCCACCTCCATCGAAGCGGCACGGCCGCTGCTCGATGGCAAACAGCACGCGCTGTCGGTCGAACTGCCGATCACTGCGGTGCGCCTGTGGGCCGACCCGGTGCGCCTGATCCAGGTATTCACCAACCTGCTCATCAATGCAGCGAAATACACGGATCATGGCGGCCGTGTCGATTTGCGGGCGACCCAGGAAGGCGACTGGGTCGTGGTTTCCATCCGCGACTCCGGTATCGGCATCGCCAAAGAGATGATTCCGCATATTTTTTCCCTGTTCGTGCAGGACAAGAGTGCGCGTGGCCATGCGGAAGGCGGCGTCGGAATTGGTCTGGCACTGGTGCACGGTGTCGTGTCCCTGCATGGCGGCACGGTAGAGGCGCACAGTGATGGTCCGGGCTGTGGGAGCGAGATCATCGTGCGCATTCCGATCGGCGATTTCCGTGAGGCGCAGGCTGCTGCTCAGGATCCTGAGCGCGCGATGGGCCGCACGCGCCTCAAGGTTCTCGTAGTGGATGACAACCAGGACGTAGCCGATACCTGTTTGATGCTGATCGAGCTGTCGGGTCACCAGGTGCGCAGCGCCTATACGGGACGCGAGGCGATCGACGTCGCCGAGACCTTTCGCCCGCAGGTGATTTTGACGGATATTGGACTGCCGGATATCGACGGATACGAATTCGCCCGGGTGATTCGCTCGCGGCCCTGGGCCAAAGCCACCGTGCTGGTGGCGATCAGCGGCTGGGGCCCCGGGGAGCGGCAAACGCAATCCGAGGCGGCAGGCTTCAATCACCACCTCACGAAACCGATCGATCCCAGCACCATCGAGTCGCTGCTGGCGTCATTGGCCGCTGATTTCGGTTGAGCGGTGCGCGGGTTTGCGGGAGTATTCGGTCATGTACCTGATACTTGCACTCTTGGCGCTGGGCTGCGGCGTGATCCTCACGACCCAGGTAGGCGGCAACGCCCTGCTCGGTAGGAGCCTCAACAACCCGTACATTCCGGCTGCAGTGAACATGGTCGTCGGCATCGTGCTCACGGCCGCTTTGCTCCTGATCGTGCACAAGCCGTGGCCGAGCGGCGCTGCGGTACGGGCGGCACCGTGGTGGACGTGGCTCGCGGGAGGTGTGCTGGGTACGGCCTACCTGACCGGCAACATCCTGCTGGCACCCAAGCTGGGAGCTGCCGCGCTGGTGGGTCTGGTGGTCACAGGCCAGTTACTGTTCGCCGTACTGGCCGATCACTTTGGCTGGCTGGGCTTTGAGCAGCACCATGCGAGCCTGTGGCGGTGCACAGGTTGTGTTTTGATGATGGGTGGGGTTGCGCTGATCACAAAATTCTAGTGCACGCCGGGCCCTTCAGCGCATGCGTGCGGCGAGGTGCTCCGCCACCCGCAGCGCATTGGCGATAATGGTGAGGGTTGGATTGACGGCGCCGATCGATGGGAAAAAACTGCCATCGGTGACGTAGAGATTGTCCAGTTCGTGTGCCTTGCAGTTCAGATCCAGCACCGATTGGGCAGGATCTGCACCAAAACGTAGGGTTCCCGCCTGATGGGCCGTGCCGCCGATGGGCACGTTCTGACCCAGATACAACGATCGATCGAACAGGTGTGGGTGCAGATCGAGCTTGCTGCACAGGCTCTTGAGTTTATGTTTCAGGCGCGTGTGAGCTTCGGTGTTGGAGGCCTGCAGGTCCAACCGGACACGTGTCCCATCGTAGTAGATCCGGTTGTGCGGACGCGGCAGATCCTCGGAAGTCAGCCAGAAGTCCACGGAATGCCGGGCGATCCAGTCAAAGGGTTGTTCGGGAAACCACTGCAGAAAATCGGGCAGTCCCTCACCGTGAATCTGCGTGCCGTCGCTTTTGCCCACCATCTGGATATGACCCAGTGGAAATTCCCAGTCGTCCGCGCCGAAGTAGAAATCATTCAAACCGAGCGTTTTCTGGAAGCGCGTCGGATTCGGCGTCCGGGAGATGGCCATCACCACTGAATTGTTGTGCCGCATGTAATTGCGTCCCACCTGCCCGGAGCCATTGGCGAGCCCTTGCGGATGCAGCGGATTCGCGGAACGGAACATCAACAGGGCAGAGGACAGCGCACCGCAGGCCACGACCACGATGTCTGCGCTGTAGCGCTGCGGGGCGCCACCCTGGATCACCTCGATTGCGGTGACGCGCTGGCCCGTCGCGTCGGTCGCCAGTCGCTCGACGTAACAGCCGGTGCGCAGCGTCAGGTTCGGGTGCTGCTGCAAGGCCGGGTCCACGCAGATGATCTGGGCGTCGGCCTTGCCATTGGTCAGACACGGGTAGCCATCGAAGGCGTTACAGCGGATGCAGGCCGAATGGGGCAGCGCTTTGCCATCCTGCTCGTCCAGCAATACCCCGACGGGCAGATGGAACGGGCGATGCCCTTCGCGTTTGAGGTCGTCGAACAGCTGCTGAATGCGCGGCTCATGGGAAATCGGCGGGTAGGCATACGGCTTGGGCGAGGGCGGTTCGGTGGGATCCTCGCCCCGCAGTCCGTGAACGTGGTAGAGCTCTTCCGCGGCCTGATAATACGGCTCGAACGCCGCGTATTTCACGGGCCAGGCGGGAGAGATCCCGTCGACGTGCCGGATTTCCTCGAAATCGCGCTCGCGCAGGCGCAGTAACACCGCGCCGTAGACCTTGCTGTTGCCGCCGACGAAATAATGTAAGCCGGGATGAAAGGCCTGACCGTCCGCGCCGTACCAGGTCTCCTTTGCCTGGTAGCGCGCATCGATGAACACGGCCTGCGAGTCCCAGTTTTCGCGCTCGCGAGGCAGATAATCGCCACGCTCGAGCAGCAGGATGCGCTTTCCGGTCTGCGCCAGGCGCCACGCCATGGTGGCGCCTCCGGGCCCCGAGCCAATGATCACGACGTCGAAGTGCTCGCTTTGCATCAGGTACGATACTAGCGCCTAAGTTGCCGTAAGGCCCACCTCCATGATGACGCTCAATCTGGCAGTCGTACTCGGGACCCGCATCGTGCTGTGCGCACTTTTTCTGCCCTTCAGCGCGTTGGATAAGGTGCTCAATTTCACCGGTGCAGTCGCTCAGGCCGGCGAGCTCGTGCCCAGCCGTACCGTCGCCACGGGGTTTATCCTGGCAGGACTGTCGGTCGAAGTGTTCATGTCGCTGGGCGTCATTACGGGCGTCGCCGACCGCGCCTGCGCCTTGGTGCTCGCGGGCTATTGCGCGGTGACGGCGCTGGGATGGAAGCAGTTCTGGAAGCCCGGGGATTTCTGGACGGCGAGCGCTGGGCGCGGGCGCACTTTGTTCTGGGATTTTCTCAAGAACTTCGCGCTGGGCGCGGGCTTCCTGCTGATCGCCTTCGGTACGCAGCTCGGGGGCCTGCAGGAATTCGTGCAGCACCCTCTGGCCTCATCGCACCCCTACCAGCTGCACACCGGATCTGCCTCCCCATGAGCCGCGTCATTCGGCTCGAGCGCATTACGTTGATGTGCGCCGCGCCGCTCCCGCTCGCCGATTTTTATGCGACGGCGCTGGGGTTCACGCAGACCGACCATCGGTTCATGGAGGATCGGGCGCTGGGAGAGATGCTGGGTCTGCCCATGGCCAGCGCGCAGGTCGTGACCTTGCAGCTCGGTGAACAATATCTCGAACTCGTGGCGCTCAAGCCGCGCGGCCATGCTTATCCCGCCCACATTTCCGGAACCAGCGGTTTGTTCCAGCATTTTGCGATCGAGGTCGAGGATATCGATCGGGCGATGCAGCACTTGCGGGAACACCCCCGCTGGACCGCGATTTCGACGGGCGGTCCGCAGCACCTGCCGGCCGCATCCGGCGGCGTCACGGCCTTTAAATTCCGCGACCCCGAAGGGCACCCGCTGGAGCTGATTGCCGCTGCTCGCCCAGCCAGCGGTTTGCACGATCTGCCACGAATCGACCACTCGGCGATTTCGGTGGCCTCCGATGTCCGCAGCGCTGCGTTCTATGAAAGACTCGGACTGGTTCGCACGGGCGGCTCGCTCAATATGGGTCCGGAGCAGGCGAGGCTCGATGACATCCCCGGCGCGCGCGTGGCAGTCACCGCATTGAGCCCCGCTCTTCATCCTGTCCCTCATCTTGAGCTGCTGTGCTATGGCGAGCGCTTTGTGCCCGCGACGCCGACATCGCCCAATGACATCGCCGCGACCTGGCTGGTGTTCACGGTGGCGAGCGAGGCGGCGCTGACCGTGCTGCTGCGCGAGGCGCGCGGAATGCGCGAGCCGGTACGATTCGCCGATGGCGTGGTTCGCAGCCTGCTGCAGGACCCGGACGGCCATTGGCTATGCCTGGAAGTCGCCAGGCAAAGCGCTCAGCCGCCGGTGGCAAAGCCCGGATAAAGCGTCATGCCGCCATCCACAAACAAAGTCGCTCCGGTGACGTAATCGGCGGCGTCCGAGGCGAGCCAGACGGCGGCCTGGGCGATGTCGTCAGGCTCGCCGATCCGTTTATACGGCACCAGCGTCATGAGGTCCTGATAGGCGGCCGTGGTATTCCAGGCCGAGGTGTTGATCGGGGTACGGATGGCGCCGGGGGCAATGCTGTTCACGCGGATCCGATGAGGCGCCAGCTCCTGGGCAATGCTGCGCATCAACATGTTGATGCCGCCCTTGGAGGCAGCATAATTGGCGTGACCGGCCCAGGGGATTTCCTGGTGTACCGAGCTCATGCAGATCATTTTTCCCGCTGCGACCGACACCGAGTCCACAACGCCGCGTTTTTTGAACTCGCGCGTCGCCTCGCGGGTGCACAGGAACTGCCCGGTCAGGTTAACCCCGATGACGGTGTTCCATTGTTCCAGGGTCATCTCATCGAACGGGGCATCGCGCTGCAAACCCGCGTTACTCACCACGATATGCAGGGTGCCAAAATGTTGGATGGCCTGCGCGAACAGGGCAAGTACCTCATCTTCCTTGCTGACATCGGCCTTGAGCGCAATGGCACGCCGCCCCATCCGCACAATCTCATTCGCGACCTCCTCGGCGGCGGCCGGCTCGGTGACGTAGTTGACGACGACATCCGCACCGGCCTTCGCCAATCCCAGCGCCACGGCACGCCCAATGCCGGAGTTGGCGCCGGTCACGAGCGCCGGTTGGCCGGGCAGGACATTGGCATAGGGCATACTCGGCACCGGGCGCGAATTGGGCGCGGCGGGTGCCGCGGGGTCTTTGCTCGCATCGTTCATGGCTTGGCTCCATCTTTTGGCGCGGCGGGTTCAGTCCAACGGGACTCCAGATTCAGCAGATCCGCGATCAGCGCGGTCCAGCCGGTCTGATGGCTGGCACCGCAGCCGCGACCCGTCTCGGCGTGGTAGTACTCGTAGAACTGCAGCAAGTTCCGCCAATCCGGCTCGTCGCGGTAGCGGGCGTAGTCACCGTTGCAGGGACGGCGCCCCTGCAGATCCGCAAGAAACAGACTCTGCAGACGGTGCGAGACTTGTCGCGCGGCCTCGCCCAGCGTCATCCGAACGCCGGATCCGGTGGGGAACTCGACCTGGAAACTGTCCTTGTAGAACTTGTGGTAGACGCGCAGTGACTCGAGAATCAGGTAGTTGATCGGGAACCAGATGGGCCCGCGCCAGTTTGAATTGCCCCCGAACATGTTGCTCGTGCTCTCGCCGGGTTCGTAGTCGATGGTGTAGGTCTCGCCATTGCTGCCCTTGTAGAGATACGGCGCCGCCTGGTACGCCTTGGACAAGGACCGAATCCCGAACGGGGACAGGAATTCGTTTTCGTCGAACAGGCGCTTCAGCATCTGTTCCAGCTGGGGCCGCGTTGGAATGGTCAAAAGATACTGTGCGCTGCCATCCCCCAGATTGATCACGTGCTGCGACATCGCGGTCCGATACTTCGCCTCCCACTCGGCGCGCCGCACGAAGCCTCTGAACTGCTCGACGCTGTCGCGCGTGATCAAAGTGGTCGCAAACATCGGGATGAAGCCGACGATCGAGCGCACCCGCATGGGTTCGCGCCGGTCGGCGAGTCGCCAGCAATCGTAGTAAAAGCCGTCCTGGGTATCCCACAATCCGCCACCGTCGGACTGATTGATCGCGTGCGTGATGGCACCGAAGTGTTCGAGAAATTTCGAGGCGATATCCTGGTAAACGGTGTCATCGCGGGCCAGTTCGAGCGCCATCGACAGCATGTGGATGCAATAGAAGGCCATCCAGGCGGTGCCGTCCACCTGCTCCAGTTCGCCCCCCATCGGCATCGGCTTGGAGCGGTCGAAGAGACCGATGTTGTCCAGCCCGAGAAAACCGCCGGCAAACAGATTGTTGCCGTTGTGATCCTCGCGATTCACCCACCAGGTGAAATTGAGCAGCAGTTTCTGGAAGCAGCGTTCGAGAAATACTCGATCCGGCGCTTCGCCGGGATGTGGCAGCCGATAGACACGCCACACCGCCCAGGGATGAACCGGGGGATTCACATCGGAGAAGGCGAATTCATAGGCCGGCAGCTGGCCGTTGCGATGCATGTACCATTCGCGCAGCAGAACGAGCAGCTGCCGCTTCGACAAGGCCTGGTCGATCTGGCTGATGGATACGCACTGGAACGCAGAGTCCCAGGAACAGAAGTAGGGGAATTCCCACTTATCGGGGACCGAGAGGACATCGCGGGCGTACAGGTGGGTCCAATCGGCGTTGATGCGCCGATGGCCCGGCGGCGGGGCGATCTGCGCGGGATCCCCGGACAGCCATCGCGTCTGAACCAGATTGTAGAATTGCTTGGACCAGATGAGGCCGCCGTAAGCGCTGCGCGCCACAAGTTCTTTCTGTGGGTCTCCCGCGGAGGTGATGCGCGGCGCGTAAAAAGTGTCGGCCTCGGCGATCCGTTGCGCAAAGATGGCATCAAATTGCGCAGCATCGGTCGGGGCGCGCGGCCCCTCGGCGCTCAGCCGCAGCCGCAGGGTAACCGACTGTGTCGAGGGGATGGCAAGCCGATAATGAAATGCCGCCTTGGTGCCCTCGCGGGCAGGGTTCAGGGCGGCTGTATTGCCCTTCACGAGGGCCTCGTGGAAAGCGTCCTTCACATACGGCTGCGGATTGGGGGCGCCGAATACCGCGGCCGCGTTGGTCTCGTTGTTGGTGAACAGCACCGCATCCGCTGCGATGGCGGTATCGGCACTCAGATCGTAGCGACCCAACGTCTCGTGCTCGGCCAGAAGGCCGCTCGCTGTTTGCGAAATCCTGGGAGTGAGCAGCGACTCTTGTTCGATCTGGCCCCATGACCAGGTATTGCGGAACCACAGCGTCGGCACCACATGCAGATCGGCGCTGTGCGCGGCGCGGTTGGTCACTGTAATGCGGATCAGGACATCATCGGGAGCGGCCTTTGCGTATTCGACCAGGATGTCAAAATATTCATCTGCGTCGAAGATGCCGGTATCGAGCAGTTCAAATTCCGGCTCACTGCGGTTGCGCGCCGCATTTTCCGTCAGCAGCCGCTCGTACGGAAACGCCTGTTGTGGATACTTGTAAAGGGCCTTGCAGTAAGCGTGAGTGGGGAGGGCGTCGAGGTAGTAGTACAGCTCTTTTACATCCTCGCCATGGTTGCCTTGCGGATTGGACAACCCGAACAGCCGCTCCTTCAGGATGGAATCCCGGCCATTCCACAAGGATACGGCGAAACACAGCCGGCATTGCTCATCGCACAGGCCGAGCAGCCCGTCCTCGCCCCATCGATAGGCGCGACTGCGTGCATGGTCATGGGGAAACGAGGCCCACACATCCCCATTGGCGGAATAGTCCTCCCGCACGGTGCCCCATTGACGTTCCGAGAGGTAAGTGCCCCAGAGCATCCAGCGTTGGCGCTGTGCGTAATCCTCGTGCAGCCGTTGCGCTTCTTGATCGATTGGGGAATCCACGAATGCACGTTATACGACTATGACCGCGCGCGCAGGCAGTCAGCCGCCCACCCTGCGATGGACGGCTGACCGGGTTATCGGGACTACCGCGTCTACGGACGCTTATTGGCGTCTTTGGCGTGATCCTTGATCGTTTCCTTGGCATCGCCGTACTTCGCCTGAACGGCGCCTTCGGCCTGCTTGCCCAGCCCCTTGGCCTGCTGGCCAGCGCTGCCCATGGCCTTACCGGCGCTCTCCTGAACCTTGCCAGCGGCTTCCTTGGCGCGGCCTTCGACTTGATCCTTGTTGATGCCCATATCATTGACTCCAGGTTTTTGCTGCGACACCTGCCAACCCTCGGGATCGGCGTAGGCAAAAGTGTGGGCCGCGATGAGGCCGCAGGGTGTAGGAATCCTGGCCAAAGGGTCGTCAGGCCAAGGCGCAACTGGGCACGAAGCGCCGCTATAGTATGGGCTGCCAAGAGGTTCCCATCATGTCTAGCCAAAAACCCGTGTCGCTCGCGGTGCCGCTGTCCGCGGCCGATCATCTGATCGGCGCGCTGCATGCGCCCATCGCCGTGATCGAATATGCCGACTTTGAGTGCCCGATCTGCCATGCCATTGAGCCCGCCGTGCGGCAGCTGCTGCAGACGCATGCGGGCACTGTGGCGTTCGCCTTTCGGCACTTTCCGCTCGAAGCGGCACACCCGCATGCGCTGATGGCCGCGCAGGCGGCGGAAGCGGCGGCGGCGCAGGGGCAGTTCTGGCCCATGCACAATCTGCTGTTGAGCGACCCCGCGCACCTTGAGCGCCGGCGTCTGGAATCCTACGCCGAGCTCCTGAACCTCGATCTGGTGCGTTTCCGGACCGAGCTGGACGATGAAGTGTATCGTCAGCGGGTCCGCGAACATCAGGAAGGGGGCATCCGCAGCCACCTGCGGGCGACCCCCGGCTTCTTCGTCAATGGCGTCATCCAGGATGTCAGCGGCGGCATGCGCGCGCTCATTGATACGGTCAATGAGGCGCTACGCGTGCCCTCGAACCCCTGAGCGCTTCGGCTACTTGCCGAATACGGTCAGGTCGACCGCCTCACCCATGGCCTTGTAGCCGGCGTCGTTCGGATGCAGGTGGTCCCGGTCGTTGTAGGCCTTGGCGAAAGTGAGCGGGTTGGCGGAATCGGCGACGACCGGTGCAAAGTCAATCACCGCATCGAAGGCACCACTGGTCTTGATCCAGGTGTTAAGCGCCTCGCGGGCGGCTTCGCCGGCGGGGGAGGCGTAGGAGGCACCCTGGTAAGGGGTGAGCGTGGCACCGATCACGCGGATCCCATGCTCATGAGCCCGATCGATGATTTGCTGGTCCGCCGCTTCCAGGGCCTCGGCCGTGACGGGTTCGGTGGAGTTGGGCGCACCGAAGCCGCGACCGATGTCGTTGATGCCTTCCATGAGGATGATGCCCTTGATGCCCGGCACGCTCAGAACATCCCGGTCAAGCCGGGCGAGCGCGCTGGGGCCCGCGCCATAGCGCAGCAGGCGGTTACCGCTGATGCCGGCATTGACGACGGCCCAGTGCTGTTTGGTGAGGCGCTCGGCCAGCCGATCGGGCCAGGCGTGGAAGGCGTTCGCGGTGGAGGCCGCCCCTTCGGTTATGGAGTCGCCCAACGTCACGAGCACGCTGGTCGGTGCCGTGGGCTGCGACTCCACCAGGGTCACCAGCACTGGAACGCGCATCAGGCGCACCCCCGGCAGCGCGGTCGTGCCGGTGAAGTCGCCCGCGCTTCCCGCGACATATTGAAACAGGGACCGCCCGCCGCGCAGCGACAGGGAACCCGGCACGAGGGTCGAGATATAGACCCGATCGAGCGCGTGGGTTGGCAGGTCGATGGGGTCGCTCAGTTCCGGGGAGCTGGCGGGAATCACCACCCCGGACTGCCCGTGGAAGGTGACGACATGGTCCGACCCGGCAATCACAGCGCCATCGGGACCGGCCAGACCCACGTGCACGGCGCTGAGCGCCAAAGGATCGGTCCCCTCCTCATTGGAAAACCGCAGCCGCAGCCGTGAGCCATCGGCCGACACTCGCACCAGCTGACGCACCGTCGTATTGCGGATCTCGGCGGTGGCGACATCGACCGGCACATTGCCGGGATTCTCCAGCAGCGGCGGCGGGAAGACGCGCGGTGCAGGTGGCGGTGCCGGCGCCGCGGGCGTGCCCAATGGAGTGACTACGGGTGCTGGGGGCACAAAAGGCGCCGGCGCAGGGCCCGGCGCGGCCGGTGCCACCACATAACCCCACACACCAATCCAGCTGTCCGCCATCTTGTGCGGTGCGGCAACGGCGGCGTGGCCGCTGACGATGACGCACGTTGCAGCGATCAGCACCCGATTCAGTCCATTCATTGTGCAATCCCCCTTTGTGAGTCAAGTATATGCAACTTCCCGTCGCTTCCGGTGTTCTTCCACCGAGCGTGGAGGCCCGTCGGTCCGCGCGTTGCCGTTCGCGGAACTACACAGAGGCCCACACCATGATCATGAATCTCGCAACTGCCGCCAGAATTGGCGCCGCCTGCGCAGTCCTCATGTGCGCGAGCTGCACGGACCGCGTGCAAGCGGAAGCCTATACCAAGGCCTACCAGCTGACCGGACGCGCCAATGTCCGGGTGAACGCCCAGTGGGGCGCCGTGCGTGTCATCACCAACGATGGTAACAAGGTGGAGTTCGACGTGGAGTATGACCGCCAGGAGTGGGCGAGTGCCCTGCCTATCGAGTCCCGGCAGGACGGCAATGCGGTGACACTCACCGCGCGGGTCGACGAGCACTCGTGGTGGGGCTGGGGCAACTTCGGTGACCATCGTCTGGATATTACGATTCGAATGCCGCGAGACGCCGACCTGCAGTTAACGACGACCAACGGTGATATCGATGTCTCGTCCGTGAATGGAAAGGTCGCCATTCATACCCAGAATGGCAAAATTGACGCGCAGCATCTCGTAGGGACCCTCGATATCGGCTCCAGCAACGGCGCCATCACCCTGGATACGCTGCAAGGCGCCATGACGGTTTACACGACCAATGGTTCCATTACCGCGAGCCGGCTCGATGGCAAGTGTGAGGTGTCGACGACCAATGGACTGGTGCGCATCGAGGGGCGATTCGAATCCCTCGATATCACTTCCACCAATGGCAGCGTCTTCACACGCGCCGAAGCGGGCTCGCGAATGGCATCCGACTGGCGCATCGAGACCACCAATGGCGGCGTGGACATGTCAGTCCCCAAAGACCTCGCCGCCAACCTGGATGTGAACACCCACAATGGCAGCATCAAGTTGGACTTGCCTGTCACGGTGCAAGGCGAAGCGGGCGGCAACTCCGTTCGCGGCATCCTCAACGGTGGTGGCCCGGAGATGTCGCTGCGGACGACCAATGCGAGTATTCGCGTCAGGGGAATCTAGATCTCAAGGTTCGGGTACTTTGCCTGGCGCTGAAGGCGCGCCCGCCTCATCGATCAAACCGCCTTCCTCGATGGCCGTCAGCACCTGCAGCGCGTCGGTCTTCTTCGCAAAGGACGCGGCCTGGGCATCAAAGCGATCCTTCACCATCGGCAGATCGCGGCGCAGTTCCTCGATCAGGTTGATGATTTTCGCGACCTTCTCCTCGGTCATCAGATTGACCTGCAAGGCGATGTGCATGTGCTGCTGCTCGATCCGCGTTTGACGGTTTTGGGCAATCAGGATGATCGTGGTGCTGATGAGAGCCGCCAGTGAAAGGATTCCATCCAGCACCGGAAAGGGAAGCGGATCAAATGGCTTGAGTCCCCAGCTTGGCGCAAGGAGGTTGATGGCGATCCAGGCCAGCGCGAACGCAGCAAGCCCAAACAGATAACTGGGCCGGCCGATAATGCGACTGATGCGGTCGACGAAGCGATGCGCGCCGGAGCGTTGCTCGGATTCACGCTTTTGCACCTCCAGCACACTATCGATGTTCTGATCGAGGTTTTGCGGTCGGCTCTCCGAAGGAGCTGCGCGCTCGGTCATCTCGCCCTCCACGCCGTACGCGCGGTGTTGCGAAGTCTTACCTGTTGCGAGGACATCCACTCACGTCGTGCGTCGCTGATACTGATCATGATTGGCGGGGCAGTTTCCCATTCAGGGTGGTCATGCGGTGAGGCTCATTGACTGGATCGGCTGGTTGAGTTCGGCGGTTTTGCTCGCCACCATTGGACGTCAGGTTTACACGCAGTGGAAAACACGCGCCACGGCCGGCGTATCGAAATGGCTGTTCATCGGCCAGGTGACGGCGTCGACGGGCTACACGGTCTACAGCGTGCTGCTGCATAACTGGGTCTTCATGACCTCAAATATAGCGCTGCTGTGCACCGCGCTGGTTGGCGAGGCATTATTTCTGAAAAATCGGCGGCGGGCCGCTCGTGACGGATAGCCCTCAGGATGAGACGGCTGCCGCAACCATCGCATCGTTTTCACCGCTTCGGGAAACTTCCTCCGCATTGGCGCGCTCCAGGGCCGCCTTGGCCTTGATGAGTTCTTCGGGCGTCTCGCACCTGACGACCACCAGGGTACGGCCGCCGCCCACATGACTGACGTAGCGCTTGGCTTCATCCTCCTGAAGGCCCATCCCGACCAATGCGCCGCCCAAGCCACCCACCGCGCCGCCCACGCCGAGTCCGGCCAGCCCCGCCAGCAGCGGGCCTGCAGCGATCAGGAGTCCGATCCCGGGAATGGCCAGCGCGCCTGCGCCAGCCAGCACGGCCAGCGAGCCGACCAGCGCACCGCCCGCCGTCGCACCGATGGCCGTTACGTTTGCCGTTTTGCTGGCTTGCGGTTCGGTCGAATTCACGGCGTCGGGTCGCTCCGGCATCTTGGTGTTGCGCTGGTCGGGCAGCAAGACCGATATTCCCGCACTCTTGAACCCGGCCCTCATCAGGATATCGACCCCGACTTCGGCCTGGGTCGCCGTGGCAAAAATTCCGATGGCTGACAATTGGTTTGAGGACATCTGCGCTCCTTCCTGGCTGGATCCGGGTTTGCCCAAGTTGGGGGCACAATGCGCCGCGATGGCAATTTGCGCCTGCGGCATCAGTCGCCATCGCCTGTAGGCAGGTCGGTTGGTTTCAAGTAAGAATGGGACCGTATGTAGGACTGGAACCCGGCGCCGTGTAGTCAATCAAATTTTTGTCGGCTCTGATGCGGCGCGCTTGCCGTACGATATCCAGGCTGCGTGCTACAGTTTCCGCAGTGCAACTACAGGTCAGGACGCGCTAATAATGGGCACCCCGATGCCTCTCGAACCAAGGTCTGACGGCGACGACATCCAGCGCCTGTATCGGGAGGTTCGCCACCGCACCCGGGCACTGGCCGGCGAACTATCGGACGCGGACGCCACGGCGCAGTCGATGCCCGATGCGAGCCCCGCGAAGTGGCATCTGGCACATACGACCTGGTTCTTCGAGTCGATGGTCCTGCAGGCGCACGATGCGGCGTACCAGCCGTTCGATCCGCGGTACGCGTTCCTCTTCAACTCGTATTACGAGACGCTGGGTCCGCGGCACGCCCGGCCCAAGCGGGGTCTGCTGACGCGCCCGACGCTCGCGCAGATCAATCTTTATCGCGACCATGTCGATCAGGCGATGGCGAATCTCCTGCAGCACAGCGCCGATGCGCGGTTGCGGATGCTCGTGGAGCTGGGCTGTCATCACGAGCAGCAGCATCAGGAGCTGCTGTTGACGGATATCCTGCACCTGTTCTCCGAGAACCCGCTGCACCCAGCCTACGCACCGATGCGCCGTGACAGGCCTGCCGCCGAGACAGTTCCCCTGACCTATACCCATTACCCGGCCGGCATCGTCGAGATCGGCCACTGCGGGCAGGCCTTCGCCTTTGATTGCGAGAGTCCGCGTCATCGCGTCTTGCGCTCGGCGTACCGCCTGGCGAATCGCTGCGTCACGAACCGCGAATGGCTTGAGTTCATGGCAGCGGGAGGCTACCGCACCGCGCTCCTGTGGCTGTCGGACGGCTGGACGGAGTGTCAGCGTCAAGGTTGGACCATGCCCCTGTATTGGTGGGAAGAGGACGGGACTTACTTCAGCATGACCTTGCACGGCGCGCAGCCTGTCGAACTCGACGCGCCGGTGGCTCACGTCAGCTATTTTGAGGCCGACGCCTTTGCCAGCTGGTCAGGGCAACGCCTGCCGACCGAGGCGGAGTGGGAGTCTGCGGCGCAGGGTGAGCCGTGCGAAGGTAATTTTGCAGACTCCGGACTGCTGCGGGCCGCGCCGGCGTCCGCCTCACGCTCAGCGCCGCAACAACTTTTCGGGGACGTCTGGGAATGGACACGCAGCGCCTTTCTGCCGTATCCCGGATATCGCCCGTCAGCCGGCGCAATCGGGGAATACAACGGGAAATTCATGTCCGGTCAGTACGTGCTTCGCGGTGGGTCCTGCGTGACCCCCGCCAACCACATTCGCGCCAGCTACCGTAATTTTTTTCGCCCTGACGCCCGGTGGCAATTCTCCGGTGTCCGGCTTGCACAGGATGCCTAACCCATGGACGTAGCCGTTTACCGGGACGAGCAACTGGATGCCTTTCGCCTGGACGTCCTGCAAGGTCTGGGCAGGCCGCAGAAAATGCTGCCCAGCCGCTGGTTGTACGATCCTCGCGGATGCGAACTGTTTGAGCAGATCACGTCGCTTCCGGAGTATTACCCGACACGCACCGAGACCGGGATTTTGCAGCAGCACGCCGCGGAGATTGCCGAGTTCTGCGGCGCGCAGGCCAATCTGCTCGAATACGGCGCCGGTGCCGGCATCAAGACGGAAATCGTCGTCGGCTGCCTGGATCGTCCGCGATCGTACATACCAATCGACATTGCAGCCGGGTTCCTCGACCTGACGGCGGCGCGATTTCGGCGGCACTTCACCAACCTCGCCGTCAATCCGGTCGTCGCGGACTTCACCTCGGAGTTTTCGGTTCCCGCCCGGGTGCTGGGCGAGGGCCGTCGCGTCGCCTTCTTTCCCGGCTCGACGATCGGCAATCTGAATGCCAAAGACGCGGGCCTGCTATTGCAGAGGATGCGCCGTCAGGTGGGACCGCAGGGAGCGGCCATCATCGGTGTCGATCTGAAAAAGGATCTGAGCGTACTGCTGCCCGCTTATGACGATAGCGCGGGCGTCACCGCGGACTTCAATCGCAACATCCTGGTGCGCATCAATCGCGAACTGGATGGACAGTTTCCGGCCGCGCAATTTCGTCACAGTGCCCGCTGGGATGAGGCGGAGAGCGCCGTGGAGATGCACCTGGAGAGCCCGATTGACCAGGTGATCGCGATCGCCGGCAAAGGCTTTGCCTTCAGACGCGGCGAAACCATCCATACCGAGAGTTCCAGGAAGTACGAGATCAAGGCTTTCTCGGAGTTCGCGCGCCATCACGGCTGGAATACGCAGCGGCTGTGGACGGATGCGCGCCGGCAGTTCGCAGTATTCGGCCTGATCTAACGGCTATTGTGCTGCAGGCCCGCGGGGATGAGGAGTTTTCCCAGGCCGTTGAAACCCAGATGCGCCAGCCACGCCATCAGGGCGGCGGGAATCGCACCAGTCAGAATGGTCGGCACATCGTTGAGCGACAGGCCCGATACGATCGGTACGCCATAACCACCGGCGCCCACCAGCGCCGCCAGCGTCGCGGTGCCGATGCTGACGATGGTCGCGGTTCGGATACCCGTCAACAAGGAGGGGCTCGCCAGCGGTAATACGATGCGCGCGAGGATCTGACGGGGAGTCAGGCCGAACGCCCGCGCGTTTTCCAGATGCCGCGGATCAATGCCGCGAATGCCGGTGAAGGTGTTGAGGACCACCGGCAGCAGACTGTAGAGACACAAGGCGGCCAAAGCCGGTCGGGTGCCCACGCCGAATACCGGGATGAGAAAGCACAGCAGTGCCAGTGAGGGGACGGTCTGGGTGATCGCGCTCACGGTCAGAATGACTTGCCCGGTGCGGTGGTGTCGAACCGCCACAATCCCCAACGGCACACCGACGAATATCGAGAACGCCAGCGACACGCCCACCAGCCACAGATGTTCCAGTGTGCGCCGCCCGATCTGGGCCGCCACGCTTTCCGTGTGCGCGCTGCTCCCGCGAGCACCGGCGGCCACTGCGGCGACGCTGCGCTTGTCGATATCGGCCTGGGCATTGAGGTCCTGCATGGTGGTCGCATCGATCCGCCCCTCCCACTGCCGCAAGGCGCGCCACGCGACCGGGTACTTGTCCACAAAGCCTGATCGGGCGACCCAGACTGCCTGGTACGTCGGGAAATAGCCCAGATTGTCCTCGAGCACACGCAGATGGAACTTGCGGATTTTTGCATCGGTGGAATACACGTCGATGACATCCACGGCGTGCTGGTCGATGGCCTGATAGGTGAGACTGTGTTCCATGCGGTTGACGCGCGCGGGATCAAAGCCCAGTTGGTAGCGCTGCGCCAATCCCAGATAACCGTCCTGGCGGTCCATGAACTCGTAACTGAAGCCGCTCCTGAGCGTCGCATGCAGGCGCGCGAGGTCACCGATGGTGTGCAGCCCCTCGCGTTCGGCAAAGTCCTCGCGCACCGCCAGTGCGTAGGTGTTGTCGAAGCCGAGCGGTGCGGAGATCACGATGCCCATCTTCAGGAGCGCAGCGTGGATCTGCGCCACGGATCGCAGCTGCGGATTCTTCAGGATGGCTTCGGCCAGCGTCCCGGTGTAATCCGAGTAGACGTCAATGGCGCCGCTATTGAGGGATTCGAACAGAATACCGGTGCTGCCCATGCCGAGCTTGCGCACCACGGGCACGCCGGGTTTGGATGCCTCGATGGTCTGCGCGGCAATCTCGCCCAGCACATAGCCTTCCGTGAAAATTTTCGAGCCGACCACGATACTGTCGGCTGCGAGCGTTGGCGTGCACAACAGGCCGCTCACAATGGTCCCGAGCCAAATGTAAGCCCTCATTGCAGGCTCGCGCGGTCGGGCAAAGTGCGCTGGGCATTGATGAAGGAGGTCACAAAAGGATCCGCGGGGTTGAGCAGCAGCTCGCGGTAAGTCCCGGTCTGTACCACCGTGCCTTGATGCAGCAGCGTGACCCGCTCGGCCAGAAAGACCGCTTCGGCAAGATCGTGAGTCACGATCAGCACGGTCTTGCCCAGGCGCTCGAAGATCCGCTTCAATTCCTGCTGCAAGCTGCTGCGAATCAGGGGGTCAAGGGCGGCCATCGGCTCATCGAGCAGCAGCACGGCAGGATCCATCATGGCGGCCCGCATGATCGCGACGCGCTGTTTTTGGCCGCCGCTCATCTCCTGCGGGTATCGCTGCAACACCGAGGTTTCGAGGGCCACCAGGCGCTGCAGCTCGGCGAGGCGCGCCTCAATCCGATCTCGCGGCCAGTGACGCAACCGCGGTACGAGAGTGACGTTCTCTCGACCGGTAAGGTGCGGAAACAGCCCCCCCTCCTGGGGGACATAGCCGATCCGGTCGGCCCAGGCTTCGGCGTCGAAGTCGCTCAGCTCCCGATCATTGATCTTCACAGCGCCGTGGTCGAGGGCGATGAGGCGCAGGGTGATCCTCAGGAGCGTGGTCTTGCCGGAGCCACTTGAGCCAATCAGCGCACAAGTGGCGCCCCTGGGCACCGAGAGGCTCACATCGGACAGTACCGTTCGGCCGTCAAAAGCCTTGGAGATGTGTTCCAGCACCAGCATGGAACGACACTCTACCGTCATTCGCGGCGCATGGCTTCCGTCAGATCAGCGCCATCTGTCTGCCCAGAATTTCACGCTCAACATTCAACAGCGGCAACTGCTTGGCGAGCGACTCATGGATCCAGGTGCGCTCGGCGAGGCGCGCGGCCTGCTGCGTCGCGACCCAGCTATGTATCACCATCGTCGGCAGGCGCTCACCGTCGCGGTGCAATGCGCGGATCCACTCATAGAGGGGCCGCAATTTCGGTTGCAGCACCCACCATGGCAGTTCATCGGGCAGCCACAACCGTGCGGTGCGCAGGTGCTGCAGAAATCGCCGGCGCGGTGCCGCCGTCTGACCGACATAGCGGATCAGCCGCAACTCCCGCGGATCGGCGAGCGAATAGATTGCCGTGCCGATCGGCGCGAGCCGCGAGTCATCGAACAGCTCCCGGTCGACATGTCTGCCGATGCGCCGGGTGAGTTCGGTTTGGGTCGACATGGCGAGGAATTTTACCAAACGGTTCAACCCAGCGCGCTCGGCGCTGACATACAGCATTGCAGCGAGTGCGATACTGTATGGGGCGCATGTCTTGACGTTGGGAGGACGCCGCATGGATTTTCAGGATCGGGTTGTCGTGGTGACGGGTGGCACGGGTGCGCTCGGCACCGCAGTGGTTGGGGCACTGCTGGCAGCAGGCGCCGTGTGCCATGTGCCGTATCGCAGCCAGGAGGAGGCGCAGCGTTTTCCGCATCGGAACAAGCCGCGCGTGTCGCTCGTGCCGCTGGCGGACCTGGCAGATGAGGCCGCCGTCACGACCTTCTACGGCGGACTGACGACGCTTTGGGCTTCGATTCACATCGCGGGAGGTTTTGCCTTCACGCCGATCGCCCAGAGCAACAAGGCCCTGCTGATGACTCAGCTTGAGAGCAACCTGGTGTCGGCGTGTTTGTGCAGTGGCGCGGCGGTGGCCGCCCTGCGGCGTGCGGGTACCGGCGGACGACTTGTCAATGTCTGCGCACGCCAGGCGCTGGAGCCGCGCCTCGGTGCCAATCTCACCGCCTACGCCGCCGCGAAGGCGGGCGTGGCTGCATTCACCATCGCGCTGGCTGAAGAAGTGGCAGGTGACGGCATCCTGGTGAATGCCATCGCGCCCTCGATCATGGATACACCGGCCAACCGAACGGCGATGCCCAAAGCGGACTTCAATACCTGGCCGAAAGTGGAAGAGGTCGCCGCCACCATCCTGTTTCTGGCATCGCCGCAGAACACCGTGACGCGCGGGGCGATTGTGCCGACTTACGGGCGGGTCTAGGTGAAGCGCTCTTCCTCATCGTGCGAGGGCGTCTCGGGAGTGCAGCAGTCGCAGTCATTTTCCCGGTAGGGCGGCCAGAACAGCAGCACCTGATCCGTCACGAATGCGACCATGGATTTGACGGACGCCAGGCGCGAATGGCGCGCCTTGGGAGCCGCCGCTCGCCAGTAGAGGGTCCTGATCGAGCGTGAGTCCATGGACGCAATGCCTCAACCGACTTTTTGCGTTTGATAGCAAGGCCGGACCAAGGACGCTGTAGGACAAACACCCATGCGGGTTGAGCGTCCGTCCGACATGGGCCGCCAGATAAAGAAGCCCGCCAACCCTTCGGTCAGCGGGCCTGTCTCCGTAGCTGAAGGCCGCTCGGGACTACTTCTTCGTGCGCCAGCCCGATGCGTAGTTCTTGCGGGCATCCTCACCGTAGGGCACGGCGGCGACCTGCACGCGCACTTCGGTCTGCTGGTGACGCTCGACCGTGGCTTTGGCGGTACCGTGGTCGGCTTCGCCCCAGATCAGCGTCAGTTCCTCACCGATCTGGATGTCCGGGTTGACCACGCCCAACGACAGCGCGGTGCGCTCGTTGAAGCTGTAACCGCCGAACATCGAGTACCCGACGACCTTGCCGCCCTTTTTGACAGCATCGAAGGTAGCCGAGCCGTAGTTTGAGTTCGGAAAATCGAAATACTTGTTCGACAGCTTTCCGGGAATAAAGAGCGAGGCGAGAATCTTACCCACGTCCTCGCCGCTCCAGGCGAAGGTCACCTTGTTCTTGTGCGGCAGCTTGGAGAGCTTCTCAAGCGCCTCGCGGCCGGCAAAGTCATGGTCGAACTTCACGAACGGGCCGTAGCCCAGGTCATAGGGTGACGTGTAGTAGTCCTCGATCTTGTCGGACACAAAGCTGCCGGCGATGGAGCAGGTGGCCTCGTAGCCGTTGGCCGGAAGCCACTCACGGTACTTCTTCATGCTCTCGCCGCTGTACACGGCGGGCAACGGGGACGGGATCCAGCCGGACTCCAGCGTGTTCGAGGAATACGCACGCGCACCGACGGCGGCGATACCGAACTCCTGGCCTGCTTCCATGATGGTGTTGAAGACTTTGTCGTAGTCCGCGTACGGACCCCAGATCTCCAATCCTGGCGCGCCGGCCATGCCGTGCCGCAACGCCTTGACCTTCTGGCCGCCCAGGTTGATGTGGCTCCAGTTGAAGAACTTGATCTCCGGCACCACTGGGCCGCCGTTGAGCTTCTCGATCACCTTCCAGGCATTGGGGCCCTGGATCTGGAAGCGATAGCGGCGACGGGTGACGGACTTGCCTTTCGGCGCCGACGGCGAGCGGTCGTCACGGATGCTGTCGACCTTGAAGTTGCCGGTCTCGGCCTGGAACTGTAGCCAGTTCACAGAGGGCGCGCGGCCGACGAATACCATCTCGTCCTTGTCTTCATAGAACAGGATGCCATCGCCGATGACATAGCCGTCATAGCTGATCGGCACCATCTGCTTGGCCTTGCCGATGGCAAAGTTGTTGAAGCTGTTGATCGTGCAGTAGGACATCAGCTTCAGGGCATCCGGACCCTTGACCGTGAACTCTGCCATGTGGTGCGTCTGGTCGAACAGCACGACGGTCTCGCGCCAGGCGCGCTGCTCATCGCGCCAGTTGGTGTACTCACTGGGCACCACCGGATACACGTATGCGCCGATCTTGGAGTTGCGCAACATCTGGACCGGATTGCCGCCGGCCGCTTTCAACACACTTTCCAGGTTCTGCTGGCTCATTGCCCCACCTCTTGAAAAATCATCTGACCTAAAGAAAACCGACCCGGACGACTGCAGCGAGGCAGGCCGGAATCAGGGAATTGGCATGGAGCGTCGTTGCGACCGCGATGTTGTTCGAAATGTCTCAACGGGCGTCCAGGAATTCGGTATGCAGCGGGCGATCCGGGAATTACGGCCTGCCCCGCAGCGGGCGCTATTGTCCACCTGCCGGGAGCCTGCCGCAACGCGATTTGCGCGATACCGGCTATCCGCCGGGCAAATGGTTGACGCAGCAACCAGATGGATTCTGTCAATAAAAGTCGTAGATCCCTCATTCGTCAGTCGATATGCCATGGCCCATTCTCGGGGTCCGCTCATCGATATTTTAGGGCTTCAGGGTTTTCGTCAGAAAATCCCTGAGGCTCAAGGGCGTGCGGCCCAGCAGCTTTTCAAACACCGGGTAGCTCAGATCAAACTCACCGGCGCGCACGGCGTCCCCGAGTGCCACGCTCATGGCCACCACCGGCGGCGGCAGCGCGGCCTGCTCCAAGGCGAGGCGGAACTCGCCGCTGCTCACCGGCTTGTATTGAATCGTCTTGCCGGTGGCGCGGCCAAGCTCCGCGGCAATCTCGGCCAGGCCGTAACACTCACGGCTGACCGTAATCGGATATTCGTGGTTCAGATGTCCTTCACTGGTAAGCACGTTGGCCAGCGCTTCGGCAATGTCGTCCCGGGCGATGAAACCGATGCGGCCATCGCCGCCGGAGTGCGCCAGGGTGCCGGTGGCCAGCGCGCCGCCGAACAAAAAGGGCACGATGTCCAGGTACAGGTTGTTACGGAAAAAGGTGTACGGGATTCCTGATTCGCGGATCAGCGCCTCGGTGGCGAAGTGTCCGGGCGAGGCGGCGAAACAGGCGACCGCCAGCGGCTTGATGACGCTTGTATAGAGGATGTGCTTGACGCCCGCACCCTTGGCGGCGTTGACCACATTGCGGTGGTGAAGCATCCGCTCCTCACCCAGAGCGCTGGTGGAAATGAACAGCAGGGTATCGACACCACTGAAGGCGGCCTCAAGCAGCGCGGCATCGGTGTAGTTGCCATACGCCACATCGAATTTCTGATCGACCAGATCGTGCGCCTTGGCCAGATCGCGCGCGATCGGCCGGATACTCTCCGGCGCCACACCGCGCGCCAGCAAGAACTGCAAGGTTGCGCGCCCAAGCTTGCCGGTTGCGCCTGTTACCCCGATGGTTGTCACTCAACGTTCTCCGCCTGAATTGGCTCGGCGCGGCAAGGGGTTGTCTGAACGACAAGTCTGCGCCAGCGTTGAGAATACTGGCGCATGGGATCCCATACAGTCAATGCGGGATCCTGGTCGAAGCGGGCCTCGGCTGCCCGCTCTTGGCGCTGAGGCAAGGCATATTTGCCCTGAAAGCCGTAAAGCCCCACCCGGAGGGAGCGGGTGATATTCTCCGGCCGGGATCCCATGGAGACTGAGTCGGCCGATGCCCCGGACAATCCGCAACATTTTGCGCCCTGCATGGCTCTGGGCAGTGGCCCTGCTGGCAGCCACGGCAGCATTGGCGGACTCGGGTGCGGCCCCTCAAACGGCCGCGCATCAGGGCGGCAATTTCGCCCTGCTGGGGCATTGCGCCAAGTGCCATAACAGTGAGGACTGGGCGGGCGGTGTGGCCTTTGACACCATACCGACCGACGACATTGCGGCCAATGCGGAAGTCTGGGAGCACGTGGTGCGCAAGCTGCGCGGTCGGCTGATGCCCCCGCCGAATGCCCCGCAGCCGAACCAGCAGGCCATCGACTCCTTTGTCGGATTTCTGGAGCATTCACTCGACCAGGCGCGAGCTGCCGATCCCGGCAACGTGTCGCTGCATCGGCTAAATCGTACCGAGTACGGGCGGGAGATCCAACGCATTCTGGGGCTGGACATCGATGCCGCGACGGCACTGCCCAATGACGTATCCAGCGACGGATTTGACAACATCGCGGGCGTGCTGCGCACCTCGCCGACCTTCCTCGACGAATTCATCACTGCGGCGCGCAATGTCAGTCGCCAGGCCGTTGGACGGGCGAGCGGCAAGCCCAGCACCCGCGCATACCGGGCCGACCCGCGCAGGTTGCAGCTGGAACATGAGGAAGGTCTGCCGCTGGGCACCCGCGGCGGCATGCTGGTAACCCATTACTTCCCGGCGGATGGCGAATACATTTTCAATATCCGCGACTTCTACTTCGGCGGCGCGGGCTATGTGACCAAGGTCGATGCGCCGCACACGGTCATTCTGACCATTGATGACGTACGCGTGTTCGAAGGAACAGTGGGTGGACCAGCCGATCTGCAGGCGGTCGACCAGCGTCAGGCCGAAGCGGCCGATGAACTGCAGGCGCGGTTCAATCACATCAGGGTCCGCATGAAGGCAGGTCCGCACAAGGTGGGCGTAGCCTTCGTGCAGCGTTCCTTCGCCGAATCCGACTCACCGCTGCAGCCCGTGGCGGAACTGCCGGAAATGGAACGTTATCCGAGCATTCCGGGGTTTGATGTCTCAGGTCCTTTCAATGTCACCAGTGTCGGTGACACCGAAAGCCGGCGGCGGATTTTCATCTGTCACCCGGCATCGGCGGCAGAAGAGGAGCCCTGTGCGCGGCGCATCCTGGCGAACCTCGCCATCGCGGCCTTTCGCCGACCCGCTTCGGACGCGGATCTCGAGCCCCCCATGCGCTTCTATGCCATGGGACGGCAGGTGGGAGATTTCGAGGCCGGCGTCGAAAGCGGCCTGACCGCCATCCTCTCGAGCACCAAGTTCCTGTTCCGCGCCGAACCTGCCCCGGCGGGCGTGCAGGCAGGTTCGGTGTATCGCTTGAGTGATCTGGAGCTGGCCTCACGACTCTCTTTTTTCCTCTGGAGCGAGGGCCCCGATCAGCCATTGATCGACCTCGCAGCCGCCGGGACCCTGCACCAGCCGCAGGTTTTGGATGCGCAGATTCAGCGGATGCTGAGCGATCCGCGCTCCGGGTCGCTGATCAACAATTTCGCCTTCCAGTGGCTGAATATTCCGAAGATCGACACCATCGAGCCCGATCCGGTGCTGTACCCGGATTTCACACCCGATGTGCGCGCGGCATTTCGCGAGGAGATGCGGCTGTTCCTGGACAGCGTGCTGCGCTCGGACCGCAGTGTGCTTGAGCTCTTGAGCTCGGATCGGACCTTCCTGAATGAGACCCTGGCGCGCCAGTACGGGGTGCCCGACATCCTCGGAGATCAGTTCCGCGAAGTGCGCTTAACGGATCCGAATCGGTTTGGGCTCCTGGGCAAGGGTGCGGTGCTGATGGCGACCTCCTATGGGAATCGCACCGCGCCGGTGCTGCGCGGTGCCTGGATATTGGAAAACATCACGGGCACCCCGCCGACCTCGCCACCGCCCGGCGTCGGCGCGCTCAAGGAGACCGAGCCCGGCAAGGAAGCTGAAACCGTGCGGGTGCGTCTGGAGCGGCATCGCCAGAATCCCTCCTGCAATGCCTGCCACGGTGTCATGGATCCGATGGGCTTCGCGCTTGAGAACTTTGATGTCGTGGGCGCCTGGCGCGACAAGGATCGCGACGCCGGCAGCCGCATTGACTCCAGCGGCCAGTTGGCGGATGGCACGCATGTCAGCAGCCCGGCGCAGCTGCGCAAGGCGCTGCTCGCCCGCCCCGACCAGTTCGTGCAGACCTTGACCGAAAAGCTCATGACCTTTGCGTTGGGCAGATCCGTGACGTATCAGGACATGCCGACCGTGCGCGCCATCGTGCACCGGGCCGCGGCCGACCACTACCGCTTCGAAGACCTCGTCACGGGCATCGTACAAAGCGATGCGTTTGAATTGCGGGAACTGCCGCCAGCCAAACCCGTCGATCTGAAGCAGGCCTCGCTGACCAGCCAGAACTCACGGAGTTCACCATGAATTTCCTCACCAAAAAATACCTGTCGCGGCGCACGGTTCTGCGCGGCGCCGGGGTTGCGCTCGCGCTGCCGCTGCTCGATGCCATGATACCGGCGGCCACGGCGCTGGCGGCCACGGCGGCCGCACCCAAGCCCAGACTCGGGTTCTTCTACTTTCCCCATGGCGCCGTCATGGAGCGGTGGACCCCGACAACGACCGACCCGAACTTTGCGTTGCCCTTCATCCTCGAGCCGCTCACCCCCTACCGCGACCAGCTCACGGTGGTGAGCAATATCGGCAACAAGCCGGGGGAGAGCCGCGCGGTGCACGCCCTGGTGCCGGCCACGTGGCTGTCCTGCGTGCATCCCCAGGAAACCCTGGCGCCGAACATGGCGGCCACCGCCGACCAGATCGCCGCCCAGCACATCGGGCAGGAAACACCGTACCCCTCGCTGGAAGTGGCGACCGCGCAGGGTCATGGTGTGGGCAGCGCCTGCGAGCGCGGCTTTGGCTGCACCTATTCCGGCACGCTGTCCTTTTCCACGCCCTCGACACCGTTGCCGATTGAAAGCAATCCGCGGCAGCTGTTTCTGCGCCTGTTTGGCTCGGGCGATTCGCCCGATGAGCGGCGCTTCTTGAACGAGCAGACCACGAGCATCCTCGACATGATCGCCGCGGAGACCCAGTCGCTCAGCCGTACGCTCGGGTCGGCGGACCGGGCCGCGCTGAGCGACTACCTGGAGAGCGTGCATGAGATCGAGCGGCGCACCCGCAACGCCGCGCAGGGCGATATCGCAAAACTCAATCTGCCGGAAGTTCCGGGCGCCACGTCCGAGAACTTCGATGAACACCTGAACCTGATGTTTGACCTGATGGCACTGGCATACCAGGGCAATCTGACACGTATCCAAAGCTTCATGATCGCCGCCGAAGTGAGCGACCAGACCTATACGCACATCGGCGTGCCGGATGCCTTCCATGCGCTGTCACACCACGGCAACGATCCGGCCAAGAAGGAGCGGCTGTCCAAGATCCAGCGTTACCATACGCAGGCGTTCGCCCGGTTCGTCGGCAAGCTGGCCACCATGCCCGACGGCGATGGCAGCATGCTGGATCACTCGCTCTTGCTGTACGGCAGCAACATGAGCAACAGCAATGCCCACAACCAGTATCCATTGCCTACGAGCCTGCTCGGCAAGGCCTGCGGCCGGGTCAAGGGTGGCCAGCACATCAACTTCGAGCAGCGCACACCGCTCGCCAACGTGCTGCTGACCATGCTGCAGCGTACCGGCGTGTCCATCGACAAATTAGGCGACAGCACCGGTGCCATTGCCCAGATCTAAATACACGCTGCGCCCCCGGGTGCTGGGGGTGCTCGCCGTTGCGCTGGCCGGATCGCTGGCCCATGCGCCAGCGCGCGCCGATACCACTCCGGTGCCGCTCGTAGAACCGATTGAGAAAGTGGCGCCGCTGGTCATCGCCGCTCGCGACAATGATGCCAAAAGGGTGCTGGCGCTGCTGGCTGCGCGGCCGGCCCCGGACGTGAACCAACGCACGGCGGATGGCACGAGCGCCCTGCATTGGGTGGTGCACTATGGCGATGCCGAGCTGGTGACAAGACTGCTGGCAGCCGGTGCGGATGCCAATGCGCACAACGATTATGGCGCGAGCCCCATGTCGGAAGCCGCGATCCGCGGTGACAGCAAACTGTTGGGTGCGCTGCTCGGCGCCGGGGCCAACGTCGAGTCCGCCAATGCCGACGGCCAGACAGCGCTGATGATTCTCGCGCGCACCAGCAACATCGAGGCTGCGCAGCTGCTGATCAGCCACGGTGCCAACGTCAACGCCACTGAGAAGTGGCGCAATCAGACCGCGCTGATGTGGGCCGCGGCGCAGCAGCAGCCGGCCATGGTCCGCGTGCTCCTCAAGTACGGCGCACAGGTCGAGGCGCGCTCTTTGGTGAATGACTGGCCCCGCCAGGTCACGGCCGAGCCGCGCATGCAGGCGCGCCCCTCCGGTGGCTTCACGCCCCTGCTGTACGCGGCACGCTCTGGGTGTCTTGAGTGCGTGCAACTGTTGATCAAGGCGGGCGCGGATCCGAACCGGGTGGATCCGGATGACGTAACTCCTCTGCTGGAGGCCATCCTCAACTTCCACTTCGACATCGCGGCCTTCCTCATCAAGCGGGGGGTCAATGTGGATCACTGGGATACCTGGGGCCGCTCTCCGCTCTACGCGGCGGTGGATCTGGATGCTTTGCCGGTCGGCGGCCGGGCCGACCGGCCCTCGCTGGATCAAACCAGTAGTCTGGAGCTCATCAAGATGCTGCTCACCGCGGGCGCCAATCCGAATCTGCAGCTGAAACTGTTCCCACCGTATCGATCGTTGCGGGACGATCGCGGCGCGGATGCCATTCTGAGCGTGGGTGCTACGCCACTGTTGCGGGCGGCCAAGGGTGGGGATCTACCCGCCATCCAGCTGCTCCTGGCCCATGGCGCGAACGTCGAGCTTCCAACCGCCACGGGCGTGAGCCCGTTGCTGGCGGCGGCGGGTGTGGGCTCATCGGCGCTCGACACCCGCGGCCGCTACAAGAGTCAGGCGCAGGCCGTCAGCGCCGTGGAGACGCTGCTGGCGGGCGGTGCGAATGTGAATGAGACCGACCGCAGCGGCCAGAGCGCGCTGCATGGCGCCGCAAGCTGGGGGTGGAACGACCTGGTCAAGACGCTGGCGGATCACCACGCGAATCTCCTGGCCAAGGATGGCCGGGGCCGCACGGCCGTGGATGTTGCCATGGGCAGTGCCAGCGCCTCGGGGCGTGCGAGCGCCGAGGCCCATCCGGAAACGGCCGCGTTGCTGCGGCAGCTGGTGGCTGACGAAGGCCAACCGACCGCCCGCAATTAGGGTCAGACGATATTGACGCCCAGTTCGCGGGCGCGCTGCGACAGACCCGGGAAGGCGTTGGCGATGAACAGCGTCGGGTCACCCCAATGCGCGTCGAACTCGTGGGACGGCGCCGCGGCCAGCATGTCCGGCACGCTCATACCCTTGGCGAGCAGCTGCGATAGCCGCTGTTTCATGGCAGCCAGCATGTCGCGCTCGGCCTCGACATCGGCGCGGGTCTGGATGGGACCCTGGCCGGGAACAATGCGGGTTTTCGCATCCGTCAGGCCGATCAATGCCTTGGTGGCATCCAGCATGCCGCCAATCCAGCCATTGGTGGAGTAATCGATGATCGGATAGCTGCCGACCGAGATGACATCCCCGGCAACCAGCACATTGGCGTCGCGGAAGAGGACATAGAGGTCACCGTCCGTATGGGCCTGCGGCAGGTACCCGTAGTCGATGTGCTCGCCACCGAACGTCAGGGAACCGGTGGTATAGAAGGTCTGATTGGGACGGGCAGTGGGGGGTAGGGGCTTGAAGGTGCGGTTCTGCCACTTGGAGAAGATTTCGGTGCCGAGCCACAGCCGGGTGTTCTCGTGCGCGATGATGCGCGTGCCGGCCGGCCCCAACGTGCGGTTGGAACCGGTCTGATCCCAATGCCAATGGGTATTGAAGAGCGTGTGGATGCGGCTCGCACCGGTGCGTGCCTTTACCAGCTTCAGCACCTCCGCAGAGCGCTCCGGGGAACCGCCGTCCACCAGCAGCACGCCTTCGGGTGATTCGAATACGGTCACGTTGCCGCCGCCGCCCGTCACCATGAACAGGCCCGTGCCCAAGGGCACCACGGCCAGTGGTGCCTCGGCGGCGCGGCTTCCGCGCCCCAGTGCGGCGCCCACCGCTGCCGCCGGCACGGCCTGTCGAATGAAGTCGCGTCGATCCACGCGCGGCAGAATAGCAGATCATCTGCGGCGGCCGGATATGGCAGTATTCGGGCGGCACCAGGGGGAACCGGCATGACAATGAATTTCGCACTGCAACGGATGCTCATCGTGGCGCTGTTGTATTCGACCACAGGCCTGCAAGCCCAGGGTGCCGGCGCCGGCGCGGCACCAGCTCCCGCCGCGGCGGTGGATCAGCAGCGTCTCAGCGCTGCCGACAAGGACCCGGGACAGTGGATGTCGCACGGCCGGGACTGGACCGAACAGCGGTTCAGCCCGCTAAAGCAGATCAACGACCAGAACGTCGCGCGACTGGGTCTGGCCTGGTTTGCCGAACTCAACACCTATCGCGGCGTGGATGCGACGCCGCTGGAAATCGATGGGGTGCTGTACAACGTCTCGGCGTGGGACATCACGACAGCGTATGACGCGACCAACGGCAAGGTCCTGTGGACCTACGATCCGAAAATCCCGCTGGAATGGGGTCGGCTCGCCTGCTGCGGACCGGTGGCGCGCGGCCTTGCGGCCTGGAAGGGCAAGATCTACATCGCGGCCCTCGATGGTCGCATCATTGCCCTGGACGCCAGCACCGGCAAGCCGCTATGGCAGACGCAAACCCTGGAGCCCGGTCAGCCGCTGTCCATCACCGGTGCGCCGCGCATCGCCGATGGCCAGGTCGTCATCGGCAACGGCGGCGGGGATTTCGGCGCACGCGGCTACATCTCGGCCTACGACGCCGAGACCGGCAAGCAGACCTGGAAGTTCTACATCGTGCCGGGTGATCCGGCGAAGATGCCGGAAGGGGCGGCGTCCGACTCGGTCATGCCGATGGCCGCCAAGACCTGGGACGGCGAGTGGTGGAAGGTTGGCGGCGGCGGCAATGATTGGGACACCGTTGTCTACGACCCGAAGCTGCACCTGGTGTACTTCGGCACCGGCAACGGCTCACCGCATCCGCAGGACTTCCGCAGTCCCGGCGGCGGCGACAACCTCTTCATCTGTTCCATCGTCGCGGTGGACGCGAAGACCGGCAAGTACGCGTGGCATTACCAGGAAGTTCCGGGCGAGGAGTGGGACTACGACTGCACCGCGCCGCTGATGCTGGGTGATCTGACGATCAATGGCCGGAAGCGCCAGGTCATCATGCACGCGCCCAAGGACGGTTTCTTCTACGTCCTCGACCGGACCACCGGCAAGCTGCTGTCGGCAAAACCTTATGTGCCCAGCACCTGGGCGCATCGCATCGACATGAAGACCGGTCGGCCGGTGCTCGATGAGGGCGCGCGCCTGACGGTGATGCCGCATTTGATGACGCCAAGCTCCGGCGGCGGTCACAACTGGAATCCGATGTCCTACAGCCCGCTCACTGGACTGGTTTACATCCCGGCCATGGAGCAGTGGGTGGTCATGTCGCAACTGCCGCCGGGACAGTTCAAGTTCAATCTGGGGCGCACCACTATCGGCGCGGGCTATTCCAATGAACCGGAACTGCGCAAGAAGCTGAACAAGGAGGCTGAGGAGCGCGATAAAGGCTACATGCTGGCCTGGGATCCGGTGCATCAGAAGGAGGCGTTCCGCATTCCCTACCCACACCCGGGCAACGGCGGGACCATGGCAACCGCGGGCAATCTGCTGGTCGAGGGCACGATCGGACGCACGCTCGCGATCTACCGCGCGGACAACGGCAAGAAACTGTGGGAATTGCCGGTGGGATCGGTACCGGTGGCGGGGCCCATCAGCTACAGCGTCAACGGCCGCCAATACATTGCCGTCAATGCCGGCTGGAACAGCGCCATCGTGCACGGACTCGATGCGGGCGGGAAGAGCTTCTCGGTCGCCCCGGCGCGTCTGCTCGTCTTTGCACTGGATGCGAGGGGCGTGGTGCTGCCGCCGGCGCCGCTTGCGGTATCCATCCCGGAGCCGCCGACCGAGACCCAACCGCAACAGCTCGTGGATGCCGGCGCGGGTCTCTTCAGCACCAACTGCGCCATCTGCCATGGGCAGAACGCCGTAGGGCAGGACGTGAAAGACTTGCGGCATCTGACGCCCGAGCTGCATGCGCAGTTCAACGACATCGTACTGGGTGGCAAGTTCAAGGCGCAGGGCATGGCCTCATTCAAGGATGTGTTAACGCCGGATCAGGTGGCGGCCATCCATGCGTTTGTGATTGCACGCGCCCAGGAGGACTGGCAGCCGGACTTCCTGCATCCGCGGCGGCAACGCTAGCGCAGTCAGCGTCCCACGAGCTTCTGCATTTCCGGCGGATAGCGCTCGCCTTCGACGGCGAGCCCGGAGAACTCCTCGCCGATGTCGCGGATGTCCTTCGCGGTCAGGCTGACGTCAGCGCTGCCGAGATTTTCTTCCAGGCGATGCAGCTTGGTGGTGCCCGGGATCGGCACGATCCAGGGCTTCTGCGCCAGCAGCCACGCCAACGCCACTTGGGCCGGGGTCACATTCTTCGCAGCGGCGATGCTACCCAACAGATCGACCACGGCCTGATTGGCGCGTCGCGCCTCCGGGGTGAAGCGCGGCACGATATTGCGGAAGTCGGTGCTATCGAATTGCGTCTTCTCATTGATGGCGCCGGTCAGAAAGCCCTTGCCCAGCGGACTGAACGGCACGAAGCCGATACCGAGTTCCTCCAGCACCGGCAGCACTTCCGCTTCGGGTTCCCGCCACCACAGCGAGTACTCACTCTGCAGGGCCGTGACTGGCTGTACCGCATGCGCCCGGCGAATAGTCTGCACGCCCGCTTCGGATAAACCGAAGTGCTTGACCTTGCCTTCCTTGATCAGGTCTTTGACGGTGCCTGCCACCTCCTCGATCGGCACGGCCGGATCGACGCGGTGCTGATAGAAAAGATCCAGCGCATCCACCCTGAGTCGCTTCAAGGATCCCTCAGCCGCCTGCCGGATGCGCGCGGGCCTGCTGTCGGTGCCGTTGAACTTGCCGGATCCGATATCAATCTTGAATCCGAATTTGGTCGCGATGACTACCTTGCCGCGATAGGGCGCCAGGGCTTCCCCCACCAGCTCCTCGTTGGTGAAGGGGCCATACACTTCGGCCGTATCAAAGAAGGTAACGCCGCGCTCTGCGGCGGCCCGGATCAAAGCGATCCCATGACTCTTTTCGACCGCCGGTCCGAGGCCAAAGCTCAATCCCATGCATCCCAGCCCAAGGGCTGAGACCTGTAGGCCGCTTTTTCCGAGGGTTCGGGTTTGCATGGGACCTCCTGTTGCTCTAAAGGGCGCTCGCCGGATCCGGCTGCCGGGGCGGCTGCGCCGCAGCCGGCTGATTGGCACCGAACGCCGCCCCTCCGGCCATGGCAATTGCCAGGGTCGCTGCCTGGGGGTTCAGGCTGTCGACCATTGACGTCGGCAGCAGAATCGTTGTGCCGCGTTCCTTGGTCGTCTCATAAATGATGTTCATCGCGCGCAGCTGTAGCGCCCAGGGATGACCGGCATAGGTGGCGGCGGCCTCGACAAATTGGCTGGCGATGGCCGCTTCGGCTGATCCCAGGATCAGGCGAGCCTGCTTTTCGCGTTCAGCCTGGGCCTGCCGTGACATGGCGTCCTGCAATGACACCGGAATCGCCACGTCCCTGATCTCGACCGAACTGACCGTGACCCCCCACGGCGCAGTCTTTTGGCCGATCTCCACTCGCAGACGCTCATCCGCATCCTTGCGATCCGACAGAAGCGAGGCCAGCATGGAGGAGCCGATCATCTCGCGCAGCGAAGTCTGTGCAACCCGATCGATGGCTTCGCGGTAATTCGTGATGGCGAGCGCTGCTTTCTGTGCATCTTCGACCCGCCAGAAAATGATGGCATCGACATTGACCGGCACGGTGTCCTTGGTGAGGGCCTGTTCGGCGTCAAACGCCGTCGTCTGGATCCGCTCATCGATAATCGCCACCACCGTGTCGATCACCGGGATGATGACGAACAGGCCGGCGCCGCGCACGCTGTGCAGCTTTCCCATACGAAGTATGACGAACTTCTGCCAAACGTTCGCCATCTTGAGGGAGGCCGCAACGAGCAGGGCGGCGAGCAGTAGTGCCACCCCGACAAGAATATTTTCCCGATAGCCGGTGAGCAGCCCCGCGGCAATCAGCACGAAGACCAGGAAGGAAGTGATCGGATTCATGGGGCGCTCCAAAGTGACCGGCGCGCAAGGCCGCGCCGGTCACACGGAATAACTACGAGTATCTAGTTGAAATGGAAACTGCCGTTGCCGAACAAACCGACCAGGCCGATCAGAATCAGATAGATGGCGACAATATAATTAAGCAGGCGCGGTACCAGCAGGATCAGGATGCCGGCGATCAGTGCCGCGACAGGGCCAATGGTTAAGTGCAGGTTCATTTTGAGGTCTCCTAATAGCTGCGGCGTAGGGTACGCCTTTTGGAAAGCCGCAAGGCACGGAGAAACCCCGCGCGTCGCGGCGTCTATCGCGCCTTAGCTCACGCTCGACGGCATCGCTATGCCTGGTGAATGCGCTGAGGCCTGCGTTTGCTGACGCCCTGACCCTCTCTTTGGCCAGGATCAAAGCCACCGAGAATCTGCGTGAGCTTCTCGAAATCGACCGGTTTGATGACGTGGGCATCAAAGCCGGCGTCGCTTGCGCGACGGATATCTTCGGCGTGCCCATAGCCCGTCAACGCCACGATCTGAGTGGTCATGAGAAGAGGGCGCAGATGCCGCGCCACCTCATAGCCGCTGATATCGGGCAATCCCACGTCCAGCAGTATGACCTCCGGGGAAATTGCCAAGGCGCGCTCGAGCGCCGCCCGGCCGGTGTAGACAATATCGATGCTGTGGCCCTCCAGTTCCAGAATGGAGGCCAGTGAGTTGGCCGCGTCCTCATTGTCATCCACAACCAAGATGCGCTTGCCCGGATAGCGTTTCGCTGCCTCGACGGGCGGTTGCACCGCCGGGGCTTCAATCAGCGGCAAACGGATTTCAAAGGTGGATCCGAGACCAGGGCCTTCGCTATAGGCGGTGACGAGACCGCCGTGCATCCCAATCAGCCGCTTGACGACTGAGAGTCCGATGCCAAGGCCACCTTGCGAGCGTGCCAGCGATCGATCGCCCTGTACGAACAGGTCGAATAGTCGGGGCAGCAGCTCGGGCGGGATGCCCACCCCGTTATCGGTGACGGTAATCATGACCTCGTCCGCCCGTTTCTGTACCGACAAGCGGATCTCCCCGCCATGGTCGGTATATTTAGCCGCATTGGTCAGAATATTGGCGACGCTCTGCACCAGCCGTGCGTGATCGCCCTTCACATGGAGCGGGCCCGTGTCGCTGCTGAACACGAGGGTCTGGCCTTTGTCGCGTATCAGCGGCTCAACCGTTTCTCGTGCCTGGGCGATGATGGCACCCACCTCGACCGGCGCGAGACGCAGCTCGATGCGCCCTTTGGTAATCCGCGACATGTCCAGCAGATCGTCCACCAGCCTGGTGAGGTGCGCGCACTGGCGTTTCACCAGCGAGACGAGCTTTTGCTGCTGCGGGTCGGCGATCTGTCGGGCCAGCACCTCACTTGCCGTCTGAATGGGGGCGAGCGGATTGCGCAATTCGTGCGCGAGCATGGCCAGGAACTCATCCTTGCGGCGGTTGGTATCCAGCAGGGCTTCGGATACCTTTTTCAGCGCGGCCTCCGAGGCACCCAGGCTGCTGAACTGTTCGCGCATCTGGTACTGCCGTTCCCTGGCACGAAGCGCGGCTTTGAGCGAACTTATCAAGGTTCGGATGGAGGCGGGCCGCTCCAGCACCGTGACATTGCGCAGTGCGGCAATGATGTGCTCAGCAATGCTCGATCCATGCCCTGTGCGGCACAGGAGTACCGAGGGAATATCGGACCACGGCGGTTGCTCGGCGAGCTGGGTCAACAGAGTTTCAATATCGGGGTCGTGAAAGGCATGATCGGTGAGCAGTATCACACCCACCGACGCGTCAGCCTCGGCCGCCAGCATTCTCGCATCCGTGCACACGGTGCACAGCAGTCCCGCTCGCTGCAACAAGGCTTCGCTTACTTCTGCGTCTCGCCGGGTCGCGGGAAGGAGTAAGACTCGATATTCATGGGTCTGCTGCATTCGCGCGGTTACTCCGCCCGTTTGCGTTTATCGGTTTCGACTTCCACTGGCACTCCGCTAAGCACACCACGCAACATCATTAACGGCTCGCCCAGATGGATCCCGGCGTGGCTGAACGTCAGTTCCCGAATCGATCCTTCATGGCCTCCTGTGCGTTTCTTGAGTACTGAGATCGCCTTCTTCACCGCCCCGGCGTGTTCGAAATAGCGCAGCATCACCACCGAGTCGGCGAGGTAGCTTGCATCCACCGGGGAGCTCATGTTCGAGCCCATAATGCCGCTTTGCGCCACGATTAGGAACGTGGCAACTCCCTGTAAGTTCAAGTAGGACAACAACTCATGGAGCTGCGCGGTGAGGAAGTTGTTTTGCGGCATCGTATTGAGATAGCCGTTAAGACTATCAATCACTACGACCCGTGCACCGTGCGCAACACTGCCGCGAACCATGTCGGCGAACTCACCCGGGGAGATGGCAGCGGGATCGATCTGGTGGATCTCCATCTGACCCCCACCCAGACCCTCTTCGAATTTCATGCCGATACCCGTGGAGCGGGTCAACATTGCTGACTTGGTTTCATCAAACAAAAAGGTCGCGGCATGATCGCCGCGCTTCGTGGCAGCCAGCGCATATTGAACGGCGATGGTCGACTTGCCGGAACCGGGCGGTCCGATCAGCAAGGTGCTCGATCCGCGGTCCACGCCGCCGCCCAGCAAGGTATCAAGCGCAGTGACGCCACTTTTGAGCGCCTCTTTGGGAAATTCACGGCTGTGGTGCGCCGACACCAGCCTGGGGAATACCTGCAGACCACCGCGGCGGATGGCGAAATCATGAAAGCCGCTGACAAAGTCACTGCCGCGGAATTTGATGACTTCAACCTGGCGATGGGTCTGGCCGTAGGCCGGGGAAGTCGAATCAAGCGCGATGACGCCATGCGCGATACTGTGCAGCTGCAAGTCCGGCCCTTCAGCGGTGCGATCGTCCAACAGCACAACGGTGCATTTGCGACCGATGAAAAACTGCTTCAGGGCTAGAATCTGCCGGCGATATCGCAAAGAGCTTTGGGCGAGCAGGCGCAATTCCGAGAGGGAATCGAGCACCATGCGCGAGGGCTGGATGCGCTCAATGGCGTCGATGATCATGCGCGTCGTTTCGCCCAACTCGATCTCGGAAGGCGGCAGCATGGTCAGCTGCTCGTCGCCCTGGAGCTCCTTTTCGGTCGCAATCAGTTCGATGATCTCGATGCCGCTCAAGTCCCAGCCGTGGGACCGGGCGCCGGCCTCAAGCTCCTCCTGAGTCTCGGAAAGCGTCACGTAGACGCATTTCTCGCCCGCGCGCTTGCCCTCCAGGAGGAACTGCAGGGCGAAGGTGGTTTTGCCGGCACCGGGGTTGCCATCAACCAGATAGAGCCGCTCGGCGATCAGGCCGGTGTGCAGCACCTCATCCAGGCCCGGTACCCCCGTTTTCGCCCGCTGTGTGTTCTTAGACATACCCATCCTCAGGTCGATTTTTCCTTATTAGGCCTACAGGATGATTTAACGACAGAATCCAACTGCATTTCCATAGCAGCAGGAGCCTGTACGGGCGAGTCGGCCAGAATAAAGGCGGGGGACGCCTTTGTGCGTTCGGTAGCGCACAGAAGAAACGTGTCGATGTCCTTAAAAGTCTCACTGGTATGAAGGAATCGTCTGACAGGGCGAATCAGTAGGAGAAGTACCGGTCACATGCTGCACTCATTTCTCAGTGCCCACCGCGCCGATCTGATGGAGCGCTGCAGGGGGATGGTCAGTCATCGTCAGGGCCCGCATGTTGCGGAGCCGCGGCGTGAGATCGGCATTCCGCTGTTCATGGAGCAGCTCATTGCGACGTTGCGCGCCCAAGAGGCCGACATACCGCGACCCATGCGCTCCCGGGGCGAAGCCCCGCCGGAAATCGGCTTCGCGGCAGCTCAGAACGGACGGGAGTTGTTCCAACTTGGCTATACGATTGAGCAAGTGGTGCACTGCTACGGCGATTTATGTCAGGCGGTCACCGAGCTGGCATCCGAAGTGGGTGCCACAATCCGCGTCGAAGAATTCAAAGTCATGAATCTGTGCCTGGATTTTGCCATCGCGGGCGCCGTCGCTGGCTACGCCTCCCGTCACGATATCCTGATCTCGGAGCAGGGTACCCAGTCCCTGAACGAACGACTCGGATTTCTGGCCCACGAGCTGCGCAATCATATTCATACCGCCACTTTGGCAGTGACCGCACTCAAAGCTGCCAATATGGGACGCGCGGGAGCCACCACCGGAGTGCTCGATCGCAGCCTGATCGCGTTGCGCTGCCTCGTCGATCGAACCCTATCGGACGTGCGCGTCGCCGCCGGGCCTCCGACCCCACAGCAGGTCATGTCGGTCGCCGATTTCATCACGGAGATCACGGGGACCGCATCCCTTGAAGCACAGGCCCGGCAGTGCACCTTGACGGCGGCGGCGGTTGATCCGGCATTGGAAGTGCGCGCAGATCGGGATCTGCTCAGTTCGGCGGTGGGCAATCTGCTGCAGAATGCCTTCAAGTTCACGCGGCCCGGCAGCGAAGTGTCTCTGACGGCTTACACAATCGGGGACCGCATACGCATTGAAGTGAAGGACTGTTGCGGTGGCCTGCCTCCAGGCGACCCGGAGGAGCTCTTCAAGCCGTTCAGACAAAGCGGCAACGACAGATCCGGGCTGGGGCTGGGTCTGTCCATCAGTCGACGCAGCGCCGAGGCGAACCGCGGCACGCTCACGGCCGAGGATTTGCCGGGCGAGGGCTGTAAATTTGTCATTGATCTGCCGCGCTTTACGGCGCCGCTGTCCGCCGTAGCAGCACGTGAAATGAATTCGATGCCGCTGACTGCCTCGAGCGGCGGTTCCTGATTTACGGCGGCGCTATTTACCGGGCGGCGAGCATAGACCGCGCTTGACATTGTTCAGGAGCGTGCAGCGGTCTTTGTCCAGACCACCCGGCGCGCAGGCTTTGTCGACATAGCTGCTGTCATAGGCGGCACAGAACGCAGCAGTCTCCCCGGACGCCCAGGTCAGACAATCGCCCGTGGCGCCAGCAACATTGGCCAAACACTGCTGAGTCGCACATCCGTAGCGGCTGAGGGTCGCGATGGTTTTCTTCATGCAGACATCTTTCGTGAGGGTGCGCATGAAGTTCTGGTTCAGCTGGTCGTGCTGCCAGATGGTGGGATTTTCAATCCGTGGCGCCGTTTTTGGCATGACGCGGAAGGATTCCAGGAACGGCTGGACCATCGCCAGGGCCGGCGTCGCTTCCGCGCCAGGCCACTGTACCGTGAGGGTGAAAAGAGTCTCGCCGTCGAGTATCACCCGTTCGTTGGTCGAGGACTTTTCATCCCCATATGAGATGTCCAGAGCCTGAAGGCCGGCGAGGGTGACCGACTTGACCTTTGCGGAGGGCAAATCGGCGCCGCCCTTGAAGCTTTCGAATTCAGCGCTTGCCGTGCCCTTGGTGTTGTAGAGAAGCTTCAAGGCGGTAAAGACAATACCGTTGGGTGCCTTGCCGCCGATGCCTTCGATGTGGTCAGCAATGTCATCAGGACCGCCTGACACCGAAAAGTCATTGAAGGGTCCAGGCATTCGCACGGCGAAACTACCATTGGTCGACTCGGCGAGCGCCCAGCCGCTGGAGTCAAACAGTCCCGCATCGATCCTGTGCATGACCGTCGTTGAGCCAGTGTCGGCCAACACGCCAAGAGGTGCGAACATCAGCAGCAGCAGGCCATATCTCAAGTGGGCTTTCTCCAGGTTCGGTAAGTCGCCAGCGCCTTCTCGGTTGCTATACTTGCACATATGTAAAAGTATTTACCCAAGCTATCAACGATAGGGCGGAGCCTGACGATGTCCTTAACCCTTTACTATCACCCGCTGTCGTCCTTTTGCTGGAAGGTGCTCGTGGCCCTCTACGAAAACGACGTGCCCTTCGAAAGACGAATCATCAACCTCGGGGATGCTGCGGATAGGGCCGCACTCGAGCAGCTATGGCCACTCGCCAAGTTTCCGGTCATTCGCGATCATGAGCGCAATCGGGATATCGCAGAGACCTCCATCATCATTGAGTACTTGCAGCGGTTTTGGGCCGGCCGCACGCCGCTCATTCCAAGCGACGGGGACGAGGCGTTGGAGGTGCGTTTGTGGGACCGTATCTTCGACAACTATGTCCAAGGACCGATGCAGCAGATTGTGGCTGATCGGATGCGTAAGACGAATCTGAACCTGACGCGCGAGCGCATGACACTATCGACAGCCTATCGCATGCTCGAGCGGCAGCTGGCGTCCCGCGCCTGGATTGGTCGGCAAGGTTTCAGCATGGCAGATTGCGCGGCCGCGCCGGCGCTGTTCTACGCGAGTACCCTCGAGGTGATTCCCGCGGAGCTGGCTCGTCTGCGTGAGTACGTAGACAGACTTTTCGCAAGAGCTTCGTTCCAGCGCGTGCTCGAGGAAGCAAAGCCCTATTTTGTGTTCTATCCGTTCGCGGCGCAAATTCCGGCACGATTTCGCTAGGCTGTTGGCGCGGCCCATTCCAATGTCGCTACCGACTGTCCCCAAGCACTTGGCCATTCTCGAAAAGGTGGGCCGCAAAGCTGGCTGGAATCAGGCCTTGGATCGGCTCAACGAAGCGTTGGAGGATTAGCCCGGAAATCGCTGATGGTATTTATGCGCGCTCGATGTGGGTGCGCAAAAAGCCGCTAAACCCGTCCTCATCGAGTGCGCCGGCCGCCAGCTCGATTACGGCCTGCGCGGCGGCTTCTTCGCTCGCCGTGAAGTGAAAGCCATTGAGCTCCAGGAACAGGGCGCCGACCACGAATCCGGTGCGCTTGCTGCCATCCAGAAACGGGTGATTCTTGACGATGGCGGTGGTGTATTTCGCGGCGAGTTCGACCGTCTCAGCGCCCGAGTAGGCGAAGTGATCCGGCGCTCGGGCTAGGGCCGAGTGCAGTAGGGATTCGTCGCGCAACCCCTCCGCAACGCCGTGTTCGGCGAGCACGCGGTCGTGGATCGCCAGCACCAACGCGGCGTCGATCCAGACCGGCTCGCTCATTTCGCCAGAACGTGCAGCGTGTTGCGATAGCGCCCCACGATCTCCTCGGCCTTCTGCATTTTCTTCTGAAAGGCCGGATCGAGGGATGTGAGCCGGTAGCTGTTATTCGGTCCCTCCAACAAATAGAGCTCCTCGCCCTCGTTGGCGCGCAGATGCCCGAGTACTTCTTTTGGCAACACAACACCGAGGGAATTTCCAACCCTACGAACCTTCAGTGCGACCATGGCATCTCTCCCCAGCGGTATCCGAATGCGTTATTACAATAGTAATAACGGCGCTGGCGATCAAGGGAATGCCGCCGTCTCCACCCAGCGAAACCTCATTCAAAGCTCCTGCCTATAGGATGTTGAAGTGCACTTCTGATCGCATACAACATACTGAATATACAACGGAAAACGGCCTAACGCGGGCAGCGGCCTGGGCCTATAAGCCCCGATCAGGCTGATATTTTATTGATTTCACATAATATACATTATGCGAACTGCCTTGGCGATTGTATACTTGACAAACCCAACCCCTTAGCCGAGAATCCCTCTCATGTTCAGAGGGTTCCGCCATGTCTTTCGATGCTCCCCACTTCACCGACGAAGCTAAGGCCCGCGAGTATTTGGAGGCGATCCGCTGGCCCAATGGTCCGGTTTGCCCGCATTGCGGCTCTTGTGACGGCGCATATCGCCTTGAAGGTGCCGCGCATCGTCCCGGTCTGCTGAAGTGCAAAGGCTGCCGCGAACAGTTCTCCGTGACCGTAGGTACGGTTTTCGAGCGCTCCAAGATCCCGCTGACCAAGTGGGTGCTGGCGACCCACCTTCTTTGCTCAAGCAAGAAAGGCATTAGCAGCCACCAGATCGCCCGCACATTGGGCGTTACCTACAAGACAGCATGGTTCATGACTCACCGAATTCGCGAAGCCATGAAGCCAGCTACGGGCGCTGGCCAGCTTGGAGGCGAAGGTAAGACGGTTGAGGCGGACGAAACCTATCTGGCCAAGTCTCCTAAGACCCGCAAGCCCAAGGGTCAGCCGATGCATGCCAAGCCCGCTCCCCAGGTCCTGTCGCTGGTCGAGCGCGGCGGCAGCATCCGTTCGATGTACTTGGACGATAAGAACGTGCGCGGCGCGCTGGATGAGCACTTGGACATGCAGAGCCGCCTTGTGACGGACGGCTCCAAGACCTATCACAGCGTTATGCCGAACAAGAGCCAGCACGAATCGGTTGACCATTCTAAGTACGAATGGGCCCGTGGTGACGTTCACACCAACACGCTGGAAAACTTCTTTTCGATTTTCAAGCGTGGACTGGTTGGCACCTATCAGCATATGGACAAGAAGCATCTTGACCGCTATCTGGCTGAGTTTGATTTTCGCCGCAACAACCGCGCCAAGCTTGGCATCAATGATGCGCAGCGCACCGTCAACGCGCTGAAGGGTATCGAAGGCAAGCGCCTGACTTATAAGATACCTAACCAAGCGTAAGCGATAGTGCTTCATGGATGATCTATTCGCAGAAGCGCGCCTAAAGATCAAATGGGCCAACCAGCACATCGCGCACCTTGGCGATATGCTGCATGCGTTTAGTAAGACAGACTTCTACATCATCGCTGTGGAGAAAGATGAAGACTCCGACGGGCATGTATGGAGATTCAGGCAGATCCGCAGTCCTTGGGAAGCGCCGCTGATAATCGGCGATGCGATCCACAATATTCGATCCGCTCTCGACATCGCCTACTTCTCGTTGGTCAAGCAAGTCGGAGATCCAACTGACTGGACACAATTTAAGTTCTTCAGTGATCGGAACCATCTTGTAACGTCGCTCCGTGGTGGAGTATTGAAGCGAGCGCCCGATATCGTTGATAGACTTGCCGATGAGATCAGACCTTACCGAGCTAAGGACAATTCCATCCTCGCATTGCACGACTTGGATATCGCCGACAAACACATGTTGGTGCTTCCCACGCTCCCTGTTACCAAGGTCCGTCTGAGAAAGGTCGTCATTAACGGAGGGATTGTCTCCGGCATGCGCTTTGAAGATTTGACGGTCACTGTACGAGAGGGCGGAATAGCGGATTTGGTAGGATTTGGCTTCGACGGAAGCGCCGATATGAAGATCGATATCCAAGGTGATAGACAAGCGACCTTCACGGTACTTTTCGGGAAGGGACAACCCCTCGAAAACGATCCGGTTATCCCAACGCTTACCCAGCTCTCTCAGCTCGTTTCTACGATCATTGATAAATTCGCCAAGTGGGTCGCTGAGCGGAAGACCATTTGAGTGGGGAGCAGCCACCGCCTAGACTCCCGCCATGACGCAAGAGAAACCAAAGCCGCAACCATCGCCACACGATGTGCTACGCAGGATGCTGGCGACGCCACCAGATCCCAAGAAGGCAAAGAAGCCACCGAAGAAGCCCGCTAGGAAGTAAGCGGGCTTTTTGTTCACCGGCCTGTCAGCGCCGAGCTTAAAGCGAACTAGTGGGTTTGTCATGTATACAATCGCCACTGCCTTGGCGATATTGTCTTTCGCGTACCCAAGCCCAAAACTTCATTCCGTAGTCGCCCTCGTCGATCAGGGCGTCGCCACATCCGCGCTCGCTGCCGAATTGGACGGGAGCGATCCGAGGTATGCAACCGTTGCCGCGCGCGCAGCGGCCAGACGCGCTGGACCAGCCCATGCCGTGCGTGTTCCGGCTGGCCTGGGCGACCTGGCATAGTCGAAGGCGCTCTTGCCATCCGCGTCGCGCACAGCAGGGTCGGCACCGCGTTCAACGAGATGCTGAGTCACTTGATCCCACCCGGATTCGGCTGCCGCGAACAGCGCGGTCTGACCCTCATGGTCTCGGCTCTGGATGTAGGCGGTAATTTTGGTGGTGTGTGTGCGGCTGCCCGTGACGCGAGCATTGATGTTGGCGCCCCCGTCGAGCAATAGGTCGATCGCCCAGATAGCAGCCGCCTGAACGTCTTCACGCTCGGGGGCTTCGAGCAGCGAATGAACCGCCCCACTCATGCTGGCGGCGGCCATCAATGGCGTGATCTCAAAGTCGTTGGGTTCATCGACTTCAGCGCCGTGCGCCAGAAGCGCCTTGATCGCGACTGTATCGTAACTCAGCGCCGCGACCATCAGCGCAGTCGCGCCGCCGCGCATCATGTAGTCCTCGAAGCGCCCCCGACCGTTTCCATTGGGCCGCATCCGAGTGAGCTCGTGATTTGGATCCACGCCCATGCGAAGCAGGCGGTTGGCCACATCCATGGCAGTGGCTTTATTTGCAGCCTGAATTACCGTCGCGCCGGGATAGCCCGCGAAGCCGCTTGCACCACCAGGCGCGCGCGGCACCCAGGAATTCACGTCGATTGCACAATAAAGCGGAGTACGGCCGTACATATCCCAGGCACTCTGGTTGGCGCCCTTGTCGAGCAGGAACATGGCGATGTCGAAGTTGCGGGCATCGATCGCATTGATCAACGGGGTTATGCCATCGGGATTGGGTTGGTTGATGTCTGCGCCGGCGTTGACGATCGCCACCGCGCAGCGATAGCAGCCGGAGCGGGTTGCATAGAGCAGCGCGGTAAGTCCTCCGGTCGGACGGAACTGGGCGCGCGGCTCCGATGTCATCTGCCGCGGCCAATCATCCGCCTTCGCATGCCGCTTTACATCGGCCCCATCGGCAACCAGCAATTCCACGAGGTCGGGATGATTTTCCGCTGCTGCCCACATCAAGGCGGTCTGCCCCCGAAAACTCTCCACCGCGTTGACGTGTGCACCCTGTGCGATGAGCAGCTCCGCAACCTTTCTTGAGCCCAGGCTTGATGCGAGCATCAGTGCGGTTTGCCCATCCGGATTCGCAGAGTTGGCATCCGCGTGCGCCCCGAGCAGCATGCGTGTCAAATCGACATCACCGAGCTTGACGGCTTCGATCAGCGGGGAGGCGCCGAAATCATTGGTGACATTGGCCCTGGCGCCCTTCTTAAGTAACGTCCGTACGAGTTCGTGATCAACCTTGTATGTCGCCCAAAGCAGCGCCGTGGAGCCGTCCGGTTCTCGGGCATCGACGTCGATGTCCGGTGAGGTGATCGCGGCCAGGACGGCGTCGCGATTGCCTTCGCGAACCAAGGCTGCAAGGGACTGGGAGTTCGATGCTGCGTCTGTAAAGGGCGCGACGAGTAACACAAAGACTGTTACAGCAACGATGACGACGTCAGGGATGGATGTCCTCAGAACAGTTTCCCCCGGTGCTGGCCTAAGTGACTAGGCCTTTCACTTTGCCCTTATTCTATCTGCCAGGTCTGACCAAGTACAGATCATGGCTCGCTCGGGCGCTGGCCAAGGTCGCGAATAAACGGCAGTTTAGGTGTCTAGCTGAAAGCCCTGACACCCTGTTTCTTTGAACCAGCTCTCAATGCTTGTGCAAATTTGCACGCCCGTATCACATACGAGGTCGCTTTGAGGCATTTACGATCCGCTGGCACTGATCGCAGGCCTCGCCCCTAAGAGTGTCGAAGCCGGATCAGTGCCGAGTGTTCGCACTCGCACCCGCCGCCATCACCCTGCGGCGGGCACTTTCCCTGGGCCTATACCCCGCCCGGAAATCTAGATTCCGAAATACAACCCGGCTCTGGCATCAGGGAGCCTCGTCGCCGAACCCGTGCGCCTGACTTAGCCAGGCACGTGTGTGGCAAAACAGGAGCACCAGTTCAATGCGTAAGCAACTCATCACCGCGGCCGTTCTTGCCGGCTGCGCAGCCGCAACGTCCGTCTCTGCCGCAGATCTGGGCAATTCCACCACCGTGGGCGGCCAGGCATTCTTTGATTTTACCAACATCAGCGACCACCAGGGTCAGACCAATGGCACCGATCCGGCGGTTGCGCCCAGTGGTACGGGCTTCGATGTGAAGCGCTTCTATCTGATTGTCGATCACCAGTTTGATGACGTCTTTTCCGCTGATCTGACCACGGACGCGCAGTACGCCAGCAACACCACAGTCGTCACCGGCGCTACGGTCACCTGCACCGGTACCGCCAAGCCCACCGGAACCACCTGCCCGACCGGCAGTTCGGTGGCGAGCGTCACGCCCACGACTACAACGGTCAACACGGGTGGCAGCGCCACCGAATTGATGGTCAAGTACCTCTATGTGGCCGCCAAGCTGAATGATGCTGCGACTATCCATGTCGGTTCTTATGCCATGCCCTGGGTACAGTACGTCGATGGCATTACGGGTTATCGTTGGGTCGAGAAGTCGGTCGGCGATCGGCTGAGCCTGGCTTCGACGGCCGACTGGGGCGTGAACGCCTCCGGTTCGTTCTTCAACAATCTTGTGGCCTACTCCTCATCCGTCGTCGACGGCGGCGGTTACAAGAATCCTACTCGCACGAAGTATCCTGACTTCGAAGGCCGCCTCACTGCCAAGCCGTTCGACTGGCTGGACGTGGGCGTCGGTTATTACAATGGTCATCTCGGCCAGGTCACCGTCGCGAACGAGAACTACGCCAGCAACAACGCGACCCGCTGGGACGGGTTGGTATCCGTCAATGTCATTGGGTTCCGTGTCTCGGCTGAATACATTGATGCCAAGAACTACAAGACGGTCAACAGTCTGACGGCTGGAGTCTTCGGCACCGAGGACGTGGTGGCCGCGTCGCCCACGACGGTACTGAACACGGATGCAGCGAAGGGCTACAGCTTACTTGCCTCGTACGCCTTCAACGCCACCTGGAACATCTTCGCCCGCCGTGATGATGTGACCTTGAGCGAGGACGTGCTGCCTGGCCTGAAGGACAAGTTCTACGACGCCGGTATCGACTACAAGGCGCTGAAATCGCTTGACCTCGCGCTCGTTTACAAAAACGAGCAGGTTGATGACGGTGCCGCGACCATCGGCAGCGCCGATGCCAACAGCTCGTACGTCATTGGTGGCGCGACTTCGAAAACCAATGGTACGTTTCGTGAGGTGGGGATCTACGCGCAGTACAAGTTCTGACCCTGCGCATTGGCCTGCATGGTCAAACGGCCGCCCGACAATCCCGTCCGGCGGCCGTTTCGTTTTTCCGAGCCTCACTCGTGCCGCCAGCGCAGCAGCAATCTCTCGTTTGCCATAAAGGCGCACCAGGAAGCGAGAGCGTTGCACCTCGTCGTTTCTTGAACTGTCTCTCAAAGCGCGGGTGAAATTGCATGTCCATGTCACATACGAACCCCTGCAGAGACATCTACGATCCCGCTGCACTGATCGCAGGCCTCGCCCCCTAAGAGCGTCGACGCCGAATCAGTGCCGAGTGTTCGCACTCGCACCCGCCGCCATTCCCCTGCGGCAGGCACTTTCTCTGGGCCTATCCCCCGCCTGGTATCACTCACTGGCTTTGCCCGGAGATGTTTGCCATGCGCCCTGCCCTTTGCCGTCCTGAATGCTGCCTTCCACCTCTGCGCTCGTGGATGCCCTGATCATGGCTGCAGACACCCCTCCCCAGCCAAATGTGCGTGACGCGGCAGTCCTGCTGCTATCGCTGGGCGAACACGCCGCTGCCAACGTGCTGAAGCACCTGGGACCTAAGGATGTTCAGCGTGTCGGCGCCGCCATGTCTGCAGTGGGGCCACTCACCGTCGCCCAGGTCTCCGACACGCTCTCCACCTTCCTCAATGACGCGCAGATCAAGGCCTTTGCCGGTGCGAAAAATGAGCGCTAGGAATCGAACTCGGCCCAGCAGGACAAACTCGGCCCGTGCCGAGCGTGTGAGCGCTGCGCCCGCCGTCAGCCAGGACCGCGCGCCAGATCCCGCGCCGGAAACTGAAATGCCCGCGGTGCCCAACCCGACTGCCCGAATTACCACGCTGCTCGAAGCGATGCCGATCTGGGCCAGGCAGATAGAAACGACGCGCGGGCAGACTGAGGATGCTGTCATATCGCTCAGCGAACGCTTTTCGGGCATTGCGCAGCGATTGGACGCCGCACTGGGCCGTGAGGAAAGTATCGGCCAGCAGGACGTGGCCGCCCAGATGCGCGACAGCGAGCGTGACCTGAAGCTCGTGATGGATGCTTTGCGCGCCATCCAGCAAAGCCGGGAAGAGTTAGTCAACGCGATTCGTGGACTCGCGGCCTATACCGAAGATGTCCGCAGCATGGCGAGTGAGGTTGAGTCCATCGCCTTCCAGACCAACGTGCTCGCCTTGAATGCCGCCATCGAGGCAGCGCATGCGGGTGAGCGTGGCCGGGGATTCGCGGTCGTCGCGCACGAGGTGCGCGCCCTGTCCAACGCTGCGCGCGAAACCGGCAAACGCATCACCAAGAAGGTCGCGCTGATCAGCGAGGCGCTGGGCAAGATCGGTGAGACAAACGAAATTGTCGCCGAGCGGGATCAGCGTGAAGTGGAGAGCTCCGAGGCGAATATCGGCGCCGTGTTGAATCGCTTTACACAAAGCACGTCGCAATTTGCCGAGACCGCTCAGCGCTCCATGGAGCAGAGTCGCGCCATCAAGGAGGAAGTTGCAGAGTCGATCGTGCAACTGCAGTTTCAGGATCGAGTCAGTCAGATCCTGGCGCAGGTGGTGTCCAGCATCGGACAAATGGCTGACTGGGCCGGCAGCGACCTTGCGCCAGCGCACGCGGACGAGCGCGCGCAGATCACCCAGATGATGGGCTCCTATGCGACTGAGGAACAGCGCCGCAATCACCAGGGCCTGGCCGTCGATGCCGTCGCGCCGCAGGCCGTTACGTTTTTCTAGCACAGAACTACCAATTATGGGAAAGCGAATACTCATTGTGGATGACTCGTCCTCCATGCGAACGGTGGCGGGTATTGCGCTGCGCGGTGCGGGCTATGAGGTGCTGGAAGCAGGCAATGGTCAGGAGGGGCTCGCGCGGCTTGATGGCGAGCGCATTCACCTGATCATCAGCGATGTGAACATGCCAGTCATGGACGGCATCGAGTTCTTGAAAGAAGTGAAGCGTCATCCCAACTACCGATTCACGCCGGTGATCATGTTGACCACCGAGGCCGGTGAGGACAAGAAGGCGGCGGGACGCGCCGCGGGCGCAAAAGCCTGGATTGTCAAACCCTTCCAGCCTGCCGTCATGCTCGATGCGGTATCGAAGCTGGTGATGGCGTGAAGCGCCGCAGGAGATATCTACCATGACCACAAAGATCGAGTCCATGGCTGGCGGCATTCGTGTTACCGGAGAAATGACGGTTTACACGGCGAGTCAGATCAAGCAGCCGTTGGTCGACGCAATCACCGCCGGTCCGGCGAATGTGCGACTGGATCTCTCGGGGGTGACTGAGTTTGATACCGCCGGCATGCAGCTGCTGCTGATGATTTATCGGGAGTTGCATGCAAGTGGCCGGAATCTTGAGCTCGGACCGGAAAGCGACATCGTCCACGACGTGCTCAGGTTGTGCGGCGTTCTTGGGCGCCAGATGGATGCTGCCAATACGAAGGGCCGTCCATGAACGTCGATGAGGTGCTGCCGACATTTATCGCCGAGAGCGCAGAGGTGCTGCGAGACCTGGAGACAGGTCTCTTGGCTTGTTCCCAGGGTCAGGCTGACGCAGAGACCATCAATCTGATTTTCCGGGCCGTGCATACCTTGAAGGGGTCGGCCGGACTGTTCGGACTCGACGGCATCGTGGCCTTCGTTCACGGTGCGGAGACGACCCTGGATCTGGTGCGTCAGGGTCATATTCCCATGAATCCGCTTCTCGTCAGCATTCTGCTGCGTTGTAAGGATCATATCGAGTACCTGCTCGAGTCCATCGGCGCGGGGCCAGGCAGTCCGGCCTATGACGTGACCCATAGCGGTGGCGCCGAGCTGTCGGCAGCCCTGCGCGAACTGACCGGCGAGCATTTAGAGGTGAAGCGCCCCGCTGCCGCTCATGCGATTACCCCCGTCGCGCCGCCAATAGAGGCCGTCCAGTCCAACGTCGGTCGCACTGCGCCGGATCAGTGGCACATCAGCGTGCGGTTCAGCCCTGACGTGCTGACCGCCGGGATGGACCCCATCTCGTTCCTGCGCTATCTCGGCAGCTTCGGCCACCTGCAGAACGTGACCCTGATCGACGCCGCGCTGCCCGATGCGGCGTCGATGGATCCAGAGCGCTGCTACCTCGGATTCGAGCTGGATTTCCGCACGGCCGTGGACCGCGAGAAGATCGAGTCCACCTTCGAGTTCGTCAAGGAGGATTGCACGCTGAAGCTGCTGCCGCCGGGCTCTTCACACGGCGACTACCACAAACTGCTGCAGGAGGCCGGTGTCGATGTCGCCAACATCCGTGACATTCTTACCGCATGCGCCGGCGTAGCCGGCGCGGAGCTCGAGCAGCTTTTGCAGCCGCTGGCATCCGGCACCGCGCAGCTGCCATCCCCTCCCCCTCCCGGTACCGCCGCCGCCAGAACGCCGAACACCAACGCCTCCGGGAAAGCCGTCACATCTGCGGTGGACAATCGCACGGTGCGGGTGGCGGCGCAGAAGCTCGACAGTCTGATCACTCACATTGGTGAGCTGATCACCGCTGCGGCCGGCGCCAACCTGACTGCGAGGCGCTCTGGCAACGCGGAGCTGCAGGAGGCCACCTCGAGGGTAAGCGCCCTGATCGAACAGGTGCGCGAAGGCGCACTGCAGCTGCGCATGGTGAAGATCGGTGGTACGTTCAGCCGCTTCCAGCGTGTAGTCCACGACGTCTCGGCTGAACTGGGCAAGCAGATACAGCTGGTGGTCAGCGGCGAGGACGCGGAGCTGGACAAGACGGTGGTCGAACAGATCGCCGATCCTCTCACGCACCTGGTACGTAACGCCATCGATCACGGCATTGAATCGGCCGAATTGCGCGCCGAGCGTGGCAAGCCGCCGGGCGGCACTATCAAGCTCAATGCGTTCCACGACTCAGGCAGCATCGTCATCGAGGTCAGCGACGACGGTGGCGGTTTGAAACGTGACCGGATACTGGCCAAGGCACAGGAGCGTGGTCTGGTGGAATCCGGCCGTTCCCTGACCGACAGCGAAATCTTCGGTCTGGTCTTTGAGCCCGGATTCTCAACCGCCGAGACGGTTACCAACCTCTCGGGACGGGGCGTCGGCATGGATGTCGTGAAACGCAACATCACGGCACTGCGCGGCACCGTCAACATCCGCAGCACCGAGGGTATCGGGACAACAATTGCGGTGCGACTCCCGCTGACTCTGGCAATAATCAACGGCTTTCAGGTTGCCGTTGGCCATTCCATCTTCGTCCTCCCGCTCGAAAGCATCGAGGAGTGCATCGAATTCTCAACGGCCAATGGGCACCATTTCACCAGCCTCCGCGGTGGTGTACTGCCCTATATCCATCTGCGCGAGTTGTTTGCAACTTCGGCGATCGCCACCCGCCGCCAGAGCATTGTCGTGATCAATCACGCGGGTCAGCGCGCCGGTCTGGTGGTCGATGGCCTGCTCGGCGAGTTCCAGACGGTGATCAAACCGCTGGGCAAGATGTTCCGTCAGGTGGAGTGTGTCAGCGGCTCCAGCATATTGGGGACGGGCGATGTGGCCCTGATTCTCGACGTACCTGCCCTTATTCAATTAGCCATCGCCCGCTCCGGGGCCGCCTTCGGGCAGTCCCCGCAACCGGCGGTGGCATAGCCATTATCTTTCGGGAGTTTTGAAATGTTCAGCAATATGAAAGTCGCCACCCGTCTATCGGTGGCCTTTGCCATTGTTCTGCTACTGCTGCTCTCGGTGGTTGGGCTGGGTGTCAGCCGCTTGGCCGTTATCAACGAGGGATTGCGGGCGATCACCGAGGAGAACAACGCTGAGATGGCACATGCCCTCGGCATGCGCGGCACTGCGTTCGAAACGTCGATTGCGGTGCGCAATCTGGTGCTGCTGACGGATGCGGCAAAACTCAAGGAGGAGCAGGACTCGCTTAATGAGCTATACCGGAAGTTCGAGAGTGACGAAACGGCGCTGAGCCAGATGTTCTCCGCCATTCCCGACACAACCCCGACTGAGAAGGATCTGATGTCCCAGATCAGCTCCCAGTGGGTGACGGTCCGGAAGAACTTGGAAACAACCGCCGCCATGGCTGTCAGTGGCAAGCAGAAAGACGCGTACAAGTACTACATGGAGAACGCCTCGGCGCCCGGCAAAGTGCTGCGCGAAACGGTGCAGAAATTGGCCGACTTCGAGCAATCGCTGAATGCGCAGGAGGTGGCCAAGGACCGGACCACCTATCAAAACGCCCGCCTGTCCATGATCGGACTGGGAGTGATGGCCGCGTTGATGGCGGTGCTGTCCGCGATTCTGGTGACGCGCAGCATCCTCAAGCAGCTGGGCGGCGAGCCGGCCTACGCTGCGGAACTCGTACAGGCGGTTGCCGGGGGTAACCTGGATGTGACCGTGCAGACGAAGCGCGGCGACACGAGCAGCATGCTGTTCGCCGTCGGCAGCATGGTGGATCGTCTTAAGCAGGTGATTACCGGCCAGGCCGCACTCGTTGCGGCTGCGAATCGAGGTGACTTCACCGTGCGGGTAGAGTTGAACGGATTGGCAGGCTTCCAGAAGGAAATGGGCACAGGACTGAACCAGCTGGTGACCACGACCGGCTCGAGCATCGATGATGTCGCGCGCATGATGAAGGCGCTCTCGGAAGGTGATCTCACCCAGACCATCGACAAGGACTACGAGGGATCCTTCGCGGAAATGAAGGAGTACGCCAACGAGACGGTGCTTAAACTTTCGATGATCATCACCACCGTCAATGGCGCTGCCAATGCCCTGGCGAGTGCCTCGGAACAGGTGAGCACGACGGCGCAGTCGCTGTCACAGGCAGCGAGTGAGCAGGCTTCAGGGGTGGAGGAAACCAGCGCCTCGATGGAGCAGATCACGGCATCAATCGCCCAGAATACGGACAACGCGAAGGTAACGGACAGCATGGCCTCCAAAGCTTCCGGCGAGGCCGCTGAGGGCGGCGAGGCGGTCAAGGAAACCGTTGCTGCGATGAAGCAGATCGCTCAGAAGATCGGCATCATCGACGATATCGCCTACCAGACCAATCTTCTGGCCCTGAATGCCGCGATCGAGGCGGCGCGCGCCGGGGAGCATGGCAAGGGCTTCGCCGTCGTGGCTGCGGAGGTGCGCAAACTGGCCGAGCGCAGTCAGGTGGCAGCGCAGGAGATCAGCAGCGTTGCGACCAGCAGTGTGGAAGCCGCGGAGCGTGCCGGCAGTCTTCTGGATCAGATCGTGCCGAGCATCAAGAAGACCTCGGATCTGGTGCAGGAAATCTCTGCGGCCTCCCAGGAGCAGTCCATCGGAGTCGGTCAGATCAACTCCGCCGTGACCCAGCTCAGCCAGACCACCCAGCAGAATGCGACCTCCTCGGAGGAGCTCGCATCAACCGCCGAGGAAATGAGCGGCCAGGCCGAGCAGCTGCAGCAGACCATGTCGTTCTTCAAGACCAGCACGGGCGCCAAGTCCGCAAAGGC